>PPYE01432783.1_pt1 | contig 29367 bp, 21 predicted proteins | sample 1559881 | NCBI WGS metagenome assembly PPYE01 (sample SAMN08240022, study PRJNA423297) | Human gut metagenome, whole genome shotgun sequencing project. | reverse complement strand
CAATTAGATAAAATAATGGAATTATATTACAAAGAAAAAACTGTAACAGAAATTTCTGAACAACTATCTATTCCCTGGAAAGATGTTTTTGAAATAATTCGTATCCAACACACTATGCGCCGTTATACAGATTTTACTGAAGAAGCTCAAAAAAGAATAGTAAAAATGTATACAGAAGACAAGATGACCGCGAACCAGATAGGTAAAGAATTTGTAATATCTCACCATTCTATTGCACACGTCTTAGACAAAAATGGAATTCCTAGAAGTAGCAAGACAGGAAAAAGGATATATGCAATAAATGAAACCTATTTTGATAAAATAGATACACCAAACAAGGCATATATTTTAGGCTTCTTTTATGCTGATGGTTGCAATAACAAAAAGAAATTTACCGTGAGTATGTCTTTGCAAGAAGAAGATCAGGAAATTTTAGAAAAAATAAGACTTGAAATAGGTAGTGAACGGCCACTCGAATATATTGATTATTCAAATAAACATGATGGTGGTTATCATTATAAAAATCAGTATCGTTTATTATTATTTAATTCGCATATGTGTGATGTTTTAGAACAACATGGTATGGTGCCTAGAAAAAGTTTGGTATTAACTTTTCCTGAGTTCTTACCGACAGAATTGCATTCTCATTTTATTCGAGGATATATGGACGGAGATGGGTGTATTGTAAAATCCAACACCCACAATATCACATATAGCGCTAACCTTTTAAGCACAAATGAGTTTTGCCAAAAAGTAAAAGAAATAGTAAAAAAAGAAGTGGGTATCAATTCTAGCATTTACGATGCTCCAAATAAAAATGGCATTTCTAAATACCTTGTCGTTGCAGGTCGCAATAATACCAAAAAATTTTTAGACTATATTTACACAGACGCTGAATTGTACATGGAACGAAAATTTCAAAGATATCAAGAATTGTATTGTAATTCTGATTCTCTAATTGCTTAATAAATAATTGCTTTTAAATAGTAACGACATTTAAAAGTAATATAAATGTATGGCTTGATTATCGTTTCGCTACTCCAGAAAACCAAGAACAGATTATTCTACCGTCTGGTGATATATCAAGAACACTTAAATATAACACCAGACTTCTTATCAGTGAAAATCAGATCAATCCCATTGCTTGGCAGATAACCAAAATTGAAGATGTCACTATGCCGGGTATCACTTATTTTACCCTAAAGCAGGATCTGTACGATCCGAACCGAGATAATGCAGAATTAATGATAGCTGATTATTATGAATCCAATATTGCTCCGAATACTCCAGAAACTCCAGATGAGTCTTCTGTTCATATATCATTTTCTTCAAAACCAAAAGTAAAAGTAGGCGGTTCTTATAAACGGTTTACTGTTCCAGAACAAGTAGACACAATCTGGACATGGAGAGTCAACGGACTGGATGAGATTGGTTATCAAACGATTTACGAGCCTGCAAAATCTCACGTTTTTAAAATTAAGATGCCTGAAGACTACTCTCTCGTTGGCACTGTATTTATCATTGAGGTGTATAAAGATGAACAGTTAGTGGCAAGCCAGAAAGTTGAGGTGACGGCATTATGACAAGAGATATTCAAAAAGTTGATGATGATATTGTTCGGGCAAAACGAAAAATTAAGCAAAGGCTAATCAACGACCCGGATATCATTGAAGCTTTAGATAATCCTGCGCTTAACCCCGAAGAACCCGATACTTATATGTACACGAACATTTTCGATTACATAAAAATTCCTGGCGCTACTACTGAAAAGCTTAACTTCGTCACTTTTGATATTAAGCAAGAAAATATATTAACCACGAATGATTATATGAAGCAAAACACATATATCTTCACGGTTATTGTATACGAAGATAAAGTTGTTACTGAATATGGTATGTCCAGAGTTGATCTTCTATCCTATTTAATCCGAGATCTTTTTAATTATTCTAATTGTGTAGGAACTCGTTTGGTCCTGTATCAGAATACTCCTGCTATTACTGATGGATATTGGATTAGTCGTTCTCTATATTTTAGAGAATATCTTCCCAATTCACCATATAAAGGAGTATTAAAAAATCGGCACGACGAGGAACAATCGAATGCATAATTTTGATTATTTAAAAATGTATTTCGGAGAGCCGATAGAGATAAATCAATGGATTACTCTTTACCAGCCTACAATTAATGATATATTGCAGATTGGAGAAAGTACATATTTTCAAGTAGTCAATGCTTTAACAGCTATTCCCAGTGATATGAAACCTCAACTATGGGACATGGGAATTTGCTGGGAAGATATAGATGACTTTACTTTATTTTCTATGTGCGCCCCAACCTTATCGATTGATGAAACCAGAATGCTGTTTGGCGATCTGGATTTTAGTAAATTCCGCATAGGTGAAAACTTAGAAAATCATCTACCTGTGTTATTTCAACCTGCAGGTGATTCTGCTGACGATTTTATTATTATCGATCAACACATCTATCAAATCTTAATGAAGCTGCTACGCACAATGCATAATATTACCCCCAAGGTTGAAAAGGCAAAAAGCAAATGGGTGCGGGATTATCTGATAAATCTTCAAAGAGAAAAGATTGAAAAGGCTTCTAAGACGGAGTACTCTTCTATTCTTCTACCTCTAATCTCTTCTATGTTAAATTCCCCAGAATTCAAATTCTCATTAAATGAAATTCGAGAAATGCCATATTTCACATTCATGGATAGCGTGCGAAGAGTTCAACTCATTCGTAATTCTACCGCTTTACTATATGGATGTTATGGCGGCTTTATCGATACCAGCAAGATCGACAAACAGGATCTTGATTGGATGATCGATTTTTCTAAACAGAAAAAGAAAACAAAGAAAGATGGTGTCATGGGCTTATAGTCTCATGGCTCTTTTTATACAAAAAATAAGGAGGAAATGTAAATGGCACAATTTGACGTTACGAACTTCGTTATTGACCATGTTATTCGCGGTCTAATGGTGTCACCGACGGACGGATCTGTTTACTGGATGCTGAATCAGATTAGCAATCCTTCTCTGTCTATTACCAGTGAAACTGCTGAAGCTGTTGATGCCCTTGGCAATACCATTGCTCAGTTTTACCGTAGCAAAACTGCTGAGCTTTCCGGAGAAAGTTCTCTGTTTGATTTAAATCTTCTGGCTGCTCAGAGTGGCTCAACCAAGAAAGTCGCAAGTTCTGGTAATACAATCACAGTTCCGGCTTTTGAGACTATTACAGCAACTGCTGGTACGGTAACTCTATCTCACACTCCGGTTGGACAAATTCAGAAAATCTACCTATTAAATGGTGACTCTTCTCTGGGTACTGTTTATACAAATGGTGAATCAGCTTCTGCAACCGAGTTCGTACATGCGGATTCTCAAACTACCCTGACTTGTCCGTCAGGGCTGACCGGAAAGCAGCTTCTGATTCCGTATGAGTATGAAGCGGAAAATGCAGTAGAAGTTGTAAATAACGCTACCGAGTTCCCGAAGACTGGTAAATTCGTACTGGAAGTTCTGGGGTGCGATATTTGTGATCAGGAAACTCTGATCCATGCTTACGTAATTTTCCCAGTTGCTAAGCTTAGTCCGGATACCGAGCTTAACTTTGCAACCGATGGTACACATAGTTTTACAGTAAATGCCTTCCAAAACTATTGCGACAATGAGAAGCGCTTATTCTCAATAATTGTCCCCGACGAAGAATAACAATCATACATAAGTGGGTCACGTCTAGTGGCCCACTTATAACATGAAATGAAAATCTAAATGTAGAAAATCATTTTATCAAAAAGGAGACGACATGCCAAGAATTAATCGACACTGTTATACATGTGGTACTGGCTATTATTATTGTCCAAATTGTGAGAAGGCGCATCAGGCCGGTAATGAAACATGGCATATTATGTTCCATGACGAAAATTGTAGAAAGATTTTCGATATTTTACAAAGACATTTTACGCAAGAATATACTAATGAAGTAGCTAAAGAAAAGTTGCTAGAATGTGACCTTTCAAACATGGAGAATTTTAAACCCAAAGTACTGCAGCATTGTAAAAATATTTTAGAATATCAAAGTCAAACTCAAGTTGAAAAACCTAATAAGTCCAAACGGGCCAGATCTCGCAAATCTGAAAAAACTGCGGAAGATGAAATCGTGAATGCAACTGAAGAAATCGCTGTTACTGACGACGAATCTCCTAATGTATAACGCATAGTAATTATATATTAGGGGATACGCCAAAAACAGCGTTCCCCTATTTTTTTGACGGAGGAAAAGGAATATGGAAAATAATACAATTAATTGCAGCCCTGGCTTATTTTTCAAAACAGAAGTCCTTATAGTTGAAACAGAAAAGGAAAATTATGAATTTAACAATATTACTGAAGCTGTCGCTACAACTAATGATGAAGCGTATAATAGGCGCACAACAACATTTGATGCTACATTCCATGGCATGACTAGCCACTTATTCTATTTAGCAACTTCAGATTTAGAAATCAAAAGGCTAAGATTGAAGAGCACCGCTTCTGATTATAGCGGAATGTACAAATGTGAAGTGGTATTCGAAGGACCATTTACAGTAGATTCAAGTACGATAAACTTAGATCCCTTTGCGCAAGATTGTAGAATTACTTTTACTCGTTTGATGACGGGAAAAGATACACAATCTGCTTTTTACAATATAATATTATCTAATGATACTGAAAAACAAACTGTATCCATACATCATCATAGCCTAGTGGCTTATAAAGCATATCTGGATGCTCAGAAACAAAGGAGGATCCCGGCATGATTGTTACGAGTAGAATTACTGGAAAAGTGTATGACAGCGACAAGGTTCTTTATATAAATTTTCAGCCACAATGGAGTTTCTATTTTTCACAAGGATGTGAATCTGAATTTTTAGATCTGATATATGACAGCGGTAAAAACCATAAGTATCCTATCTGTATGGTTTTTAAAAGAAGTGCTCGTATGAAAGAACTCTATGAAATGTGGCAAGCGCAAAGACCACAGCAGGAATCGTCACATGAATAGTGAACTTAAACTGACGGTTCCAGTTCCCATCTCTCTTAATCATTACAAAGGCATGAGAACTTTCGTTAAGAATGGAAAGCCAATGACCACTGTATATGTTAAAAAGGAAGCTGTGGAATATAAAGAGAACTTTAAACAGTATTTAATAGAAGAAATTCAAAAACAAAATTGGAATATAGAAGTAAACGATAAGCAGCATTTTTATGTAGATGCTGTTTTTTATTTTGACCGCATAGATAAGGATGCAGATGATTATAGCAAAATTCTTTTAGATGCTATAACTGAAACCCAGAAAATCTGGAAAGATGATAACACTGCCCTCTTCCGCCCTCTTCGTATTTATTATGATAATAAAAATCCGCGATTGGAATTAACAATTTATCCCGTGGAGTATGTCGGCATATTTGATACACATGAGGAGCTAAAGAAATTCGAAGAAAAATGCGAAACATGCCGTCGTCATAAAAATAATTGCCGACTGCTGGCTAAGGCAAAGGAAGGAAGAATTCAGGAAGAAATCCAGAATCTGGAGTGCAGTAAATATAAGGAAAAGAAGGAGAACTGACTATGAAGAAACAGATGACAGTAAACGAATTTATTAAACAATTTACCAGCTGCCAGACAGAAGCAGCTAAAACAGCTGCATTGAAAGGCATTATTAAAACCCATTACGTGCCATATGATCAGAAAGTATTTCTGGCACGAATGTGTGTAGAAGTTTCGAATGTAGATACCAAAACAAGACTGGTTCGACTAAATACTCCTGCTACATATTTAAATTATACGACCACGATCCTCTCTATGTACACGAATTTAAAACTGGAAAAAGACAAGTCTTCTGAGGCTTATGATGCTTTAATGGAAGCTAATGCATTGCAGCCACTTTTAGATTGTATTGGTTCAGACCTCGATGAGTTCCAGTCTGTTCTAAAAATGTGTGCAGATGATTTTCGAGAGAATGAAACATCTACAAGGTCAGCTGTAGAGAAATTAATTGCATTCATGGCTACGATGTTGGACACGAGCGTGCAAGGTTTGGCAGAGGCTATGAATGTTAAAGAAATAGAAAACGAAGAAGAGACTAAAACTGCAGAAAAATAATTATTATGCCATCCTTTTGCGGGTGGTACACGAAAGGATGGTTAATTTATGGATGAGCTAGACAAATTAGAAAAAGCATTAAAAAAAATCTCCTCCGGACAAGCTATGCAACAGTTCGCACGCCGAGAAACTCCGAAGTTAAAGAGAGTAATCACCTCTGCTATTCAAGAATGGTACGCTTCTTATAGTCCGATAGTTTATCAACGAACCTACAATTTTATGTCGGTTAGTGATAGTGCACAAGTTCGCAATGCAGGAAATGAAATCATTATAAATATAAGTTCAAATAATATGACAGATTACAAGTACGATACTGCAGACTACGTTTTTGAGGGTATTACTGAATATGGATATCATGGTAGCCCCAAAAAAGCTCCATCTAGTGAACCTGTAATAAAGATTATTGAGCAAGAGGGGCATGAATTATTAGCAACAGATTTTGCAACGTTTTTAGAACAATTTTTGAATTTATAAATAAGGGGGGTGAGTAAATGGCTGATAAAGAAATAAAATTTAACATAGAAGCTATTGCCGATGAAGCTTTAAAAAAAGTTCAACAATTACAACAGGCAAAACAGGAGCTAAAGCAGGACGTTTCATTTGACGTAGAAGCCAATACTTCTAACGCAAACAAAAACCTTCAAGAATTGCAAGATGGAATGAAGGCTCTACAAAAAACGGTTAAACAATTCAAAGGAATTGATATGAATACAGCTTCCTATAAAGAATTAAAAAAAATGACCGATGCCTTCGCAGACGTCTTTGGCAATTTTACTTTTGATGAAAACCTTATGCGTAAGTCGCAAAAGCAATATTATACTGTTGCAGATAATATATGGAGTGAGGCGCTGCAAAGGGCACGTCAAATAGAAAGAACCAATAAAAACGCAGCAGAACAATTTCTTTCTTCGCAAGACTTGGACAAATCGATTTTCTCAGGTACTACGTGGATAAAAATACGTGAAGGAACACTTACAGCTGAACAGGCTTTAGAACAACTTCGAGAAAAATTAGGTGCAGTAAATAATGAAGTATCTAAAATCCCTGACAGTGGTTCCGGCATAGATAATATAGCTGAAGATGCAACATCTGCAACAAAATCTTTAGATGAATTAGAGAAAAAATATAAAAACCTGTCCGCAAGAAAGGGAACAGGAAAATCTTCTCTGTATGATTATAGGACGCAATCTTCGAATTTATTGGGTGAGCTGGCACAGTTTGACCAATCAGATGAACGAGTCCAATCTCTAACTACCTCTCTTAAAACTTATCAAGAACAAATAAATTCTCAAATCAAATCTCTATCAAAATCCACTAAAACTTCACAACAAACAAAAGAAATTAAAGAGATGGGACAGGCTGCAGACTCTGCAGCAAAATCTGTAGAAAATCTGAATAAGGCTACCCAAAAAGCTACTGGTGGATCCGGAAAGAAATCCTCGGAGATTGATTCCGAAAAAGCCATCACAGCAGCATATAGCCAACGAGTGAAATTGATGGAGCGAATTCAGAAGGCACAAATAAAACTGAATACTGCTACCACTACTCAGTCTCGAATTACTGCTTCAAACAATTTAGAAAATCTGAAAAATGCAGAAGAGGCTCTGGTTAATCTGCAGAAACAAAAATCCATTCTTAATGCAGATGGTCAAGAAATCACCTTATTTGATGCGGTTGATGTGAAATACGGCAATCAATTACTGGAAGTTACTCAGCGCTTAGATCAGGAAATGCAGAGTATCGTACAGAAAGCAAATGCTATCAAAAATTCTGCCGACTATCAAAAAATACAGCAATCAAAGGATACTGGATACTACGATAAAGAACTCCTAAACATAACTTCACGTATTAATCAGTATGATAATGCTTCATTACTATCTCCGGACTGGTATAATGATTTACTCATGCAGCAAAGAGAGATGCTTGAGCTATCTCAATCCTTGAAGAATTCAGAAGCTGATTTAGATGGTAGTGGAATTGGAGTCGATGCCGAGGAATTAATTGCTCAACAGAAGCGTTTTGAGGAATTGGCGAAACAGTCTAAAGTGACATTTTCTCAAATGCAGAATGATATTAAGCAATATGTCTCTGAAGAAGACGCCTTGGCACGAAGCAATAAGCTTGAGCAACTTTTCTCTCGTAATTCAAAAGCAGCATCCAAGTATGGAAAGGATATGAAAGCTGCGATTGAACAAGTGCGACGAGCAAGAACGGAGGATGAAGCTAAAGCAGGAGAATCTGAGTTTAACAGATTACTGCAGTTAGCCGAGTCAGAAGGTTTATCAGGCCATTCTCGACTTGACACACTCAGCGGAATGGCTAAGAAATTCACTAGCTGGTATGGAGTTGCTCAATTCAGTATGGGGGCTGTCGATGCACTCAGGCAAATGTACCAAGCGGTTGTGGATGTAGATTCTGCAATGGTGGAACTTCGTAAAGTAAGCGATGCCACGAGTCAGGAGATTGATGCCTATTTCAGTACAGCAGCTGATAATGCTAAGGAACTTGGTGTTTCTGTCAGCGATATGATCAATTCTACAGCTGATTTTAGTAGACTTGGATATGGTCTTGAAGAGAGTGAAGAATTAGCTAGAGTTGCTACACTGTATAAAAATGTCGGAGAAAATATGGACATTGATACAGCATCTAGCAATATCATTTCTACGATGCAAGCATTTGGTATCGAAGCTGACAATGCTATAGGAATTGTCGATAGTTTAAATGAGGTCGCGAACCGTTACGGAGTCGATACGTCCGGCCTAGGCGAAAGCTTAAAAAGATCAGCATCTTCCTTGGAAGCAGCGAATAATACCTTAGATGAGTCCATAGCTATGATCACGGCTGCCGATGAGATCATACAAAACCCAGAAAGTACAGGAAATGCCTTAAAAACGATAAGCATGCGTATTAGGGGTCAACAACGTGCCCAGCAAATAGAAATATTTGTACCGCTGACGCATTATAAATTAGCGGCATAATAACTATATAAGTCAAAATGCTATAAGAGAGGCACTAGACTTAGGAAAGACTATGAAGCAATAAATCTAAAAAGGAGAAAGCCAATTACATTTACTAATGAAGAAATTATAGCACAGTTACAGCCATATAATGCTACTCTATTAAAAATTGAAGACTTAAAAAGTATTCATATAATAGCCGAAAATGGTTATAAATATAAGACAAATCTACAAAAGTTATCTAAATCAAATCGCCTTCCTCACAAATTTAGAAACAACCCTTATGCTATAGATAATATAAAAACTTATCTCATTGAAATTAATTCTCCCCTAACTTTATTATCAACCGAATATAAAAACTGTAAAGAAAAACTGGAGTTTCGATGTAAAATACATAATGACAAAACTCAGTTTAAGACGTTGGATGATATAATCACGCAAAAAGGCGCTTGTAAATTTTGTTCTTTTGAGCAGATCGGAAAAAGATGTCAAATTAGTACTCAAATAGTAGAACAGCGCTGTTCCGAACTGAATTTAATATATGTAGATCGATTTATAAAAAATCAAGATACTTTTGTAAAATTTATATGCCCAAATCATGTAGATAAAGGTACACAGGAAATTGCATGGTATCACTTAAAGAGTAGTGCTTATGGCTGTCCTTATTGCGCAGGAAAATACAAAACGACAGAAGATTTTAAAAAAGAACTATCTCACCTTATGCCTGATATAACAATTCTTGGAGAATATACGGGAAGTGAGGGACATATAACTTGTCAGTGTAATATTTGTGGACATATTTGGTCCCCTATCGCTAGAAGTTTAAAAAATAAAGAAGGATGCCCAGTATGTAAAATGAGCCGAGGTGAACGGAAAATACACCAATACTTAACAAATCGAAATTTGCAATTTGAATATCAAAAGTCTTTTCTTGATTGCTCTGATAAATCGTCTCTTCTGTTTGATTTTTATATTGATTCAATGCGCCTTGCTATAGAATATGACGGAGAACAACACTTTTTCCCAGTGGATTTTGCTGGCAGGGGAAGAGATTGGGCAGAAGAACAATTTAAAAAGAATAAATTTCATGATGAATTAAAAAATCAGTATTGTTTAGAGCATAACATATCTTTATTAAGAATTCCGTATTTTGAATATGAAAATATTGCAAACATATTAAATGAAAAATTAGCTTCATAGAATCCTCAGAGACTGCAGGGCGTGCATGGCAACATGCACGCTGAAGTTATTCTTCCTGTTCTATTAAGAACGAAAGTGATATACAGTCCGAACAACCAATCAGGTTCTTTTGTATTTAATACAATCGTCACGCAATAATCTCTTATTTATTATGAAACGTGAGAGTGTGCCAGAAATGACACACCGCCATAAATTTATTATGGTCAGTAGCTTAGCTCTGGGCGAAAGTAACAGAATGGCAGAGACAGAGCTTTTAGAGGCTGGCGAATCTACCGAGGGAATGGCTGAATCAACCGCAAAGCTTCGTGAAGAAGTCATGGCTCTTTCTGGCGTTGATATCATGGCCAATTCTACAACATTCAAAAGCACCTATGATATCCTAGACGAATTAGCAGACAAGTGGTCAAACTTGACAGACATCCAACAGGCCAGTTTAATCGAACTTATGGCTGGAAAAAATCGTGGCAATGTATTTGCCGCATTAATGTCTAACTGGGAAACAGCTGAAAAAGCTGTACAAACCTCCCTCAACTCAGAAGGATCCGCTCTTAGAGAACAGGAAGCCTATTCTCAGGGCAAACATTCATGCCCATGTGTACAGAAATGTGCATAATTCATATATCTAAACCCAGTAAAACCTAAAGCTCTATCACCACAATACGGATGAAATATGCTGGTATGAAGGTAACGAAAGTAAAACAACGATAGAGATTCTATATGGACAAAATCCTAAGTAGAGAAACAATGGTAGCTTGGGTGCAAAGCCTCGAATAGAGGTGTGTCAAACGACTATCCCTCAGGTCATTCAGACAATAGGAGTAGGGCCACAAGCAAATGGTGGTAGGTGAAATCCCTTTAAATCAAAAAGGTATACCCTTACTGGCAATGCCAAAAGGTGAAGAAATAGTCTAATCTCATGTGAAAGCATGAGTTTATTTTATGTCTTTTTTATGGAGTGTTGAATATTAGAAAGTCAAAATGGAATACAGAAACAATACAACCAGTTTTACAAAAATTTAATTTAACAATTTTAGAACCATTTATATCTCCAAAGCATAAATTTCATTGTGTTGATAATAGGGGATATCATTACATGTGTTCAATTTATGATTTGAATCAAGGAAAAATACCGCAACCTTTCAGTAGCAAAAATCCATATACACTTCAAAATATTAATTTATATTTGAAAAATCAAAACTATAATATAGAACTGCTAAGTCATGAATATATAAACAACCATGCATTAATGCAGTGGAAATGCAAGTGTGGTAATACTTTTACCGCAACTTGGGACAGTATTTTATGCGGACATAGAGATAGATGTCCACAATGTCGGGTAAAAAATCGCTCAAATGATCGAAGATTATCAAAGTTAGACATAGATACTTTATTAATCAATTATAAGGTTTTGTCATACCCTACAAGTAATACTTATCAAGAAAAGATAGACATTGAAGATAGCGAAGGATACAGGTATTCTTGTTATATTGGATCAATTTGTAAAGGCTTTAAACCTTTAAAATTTCACAATGGTAATAAATTTTCGATTTTTAATATAAACCATTGGTTGACATTGCATGACAGAGGAGAATATGTCTGTGTTGCAAAGCAATATATTAATAATGAAGAACCTTTAGAGTTCATTCATTTGCCATGCAATACTCATTTTTTTGCATCTCTAATTCAAATGAAAGATAAAAAGAAATCAAATAATAAAGATTACAGATTGACACAATGTCCGAATTGTTATCGCAAAAAAAGAGAATCTCTTCACGCTGCAATTTTAAAACAAATTTGTATTCATGAATATCCTAATAGTACTGTACTTGAAGATCCCAGCTGCATTAACCCAAAAACAAATCATACTTTACCTACCGATATCGTTATTCACGAACTCAAAATTGCTATTGAAATTCAAAGTAGTTTTCACGATTCTGAAACACAAAAACAATTAGATTCTTTTAAACATCAGTACTGGTCAGATCAAGGATATACTGTGTTAGCCCCTGATATACGCCGATACAGTATCATTGAAATGATTCATCTTATTTTTCCAAACATAAATGAAATTCCTAAATATGTTGATATACATTACAATGATTGTCCAGATATAAAAGTAATACAAGCTATGCTAAACGACGGGAAAACACTAAAACAAATTAGTGAAAGTCTTAATCTGACTCAATCAGCCCTTCAAGGCATGGTTCATCGAAAGGTAATAGAGCTGCCTGATGGCTATAAGGAAAAAATTCGTCATCAAAAAAAGATAGTGCAATTAACTTTAGACAACGAGTATGTACATACTTTTGAATCATATACCGATTTAGATCGGCACGGATATAAAAATGGCACAATTCGTAGAGTATTAAATGGTAATCAAAAACAATCATATGGATATCATTGGATGTTTGAAAAAGATTATTTAAATACAAAGACATAAAATAAAGCAGTATGTTGCGAATACTGTAAATATAATTGATCGAATACTCATTAAATCGTCTTGCTGCATCCTTCCAAACCTTCTCAAATACTGTCTTCTCTTCTGATCTTTTCAAAGGTCTAATCGACAGTGGAAATTCCTTTTTAAATGTACTTACAGAAATCATAGATACTCTTGGCTCATTCCAAACTCTCGCAATGGGATTTGGCATCTTCCAAGGAATTCGTGGTGCTGTAAATCAAACTGCAAGCGGTGGTTGACGTTGAATATTTTGTCAACATTTACATAAGTATCTAAGCCACCGGAGAGTTTAGTGGCGACATGTACGAGTCTATACTTTTTGTTTCTACGCTTTTCGTATAGACAAGGACTCTCGTAGTTAAAGATGAGAAATGAAACACATAAGTGTTTTGCTTTTAGGTAATTATGTACGGGGAAGTCTCGTCAGTCAAAAGCTGGCGTCACATGGCTGTGATTACTAAACTTCCAGAGAAATCTGCAAGTGGCGTAAATAAAATTACGGTATAGTAAAAAAATCACAGCATGGACCAATCCGCATCCGACAGTCCGTATAGGACTAGGTTCAACGACTATCAGGCATCTGCAGTGTAATGACATTGCAAAGGTATAGTCTAACAATAGGGAAATGTGTTGCCCGATAAATTACCAGGTGATCTATCGCACCTTACACATAGTTGCACCCGCAGTCAAGGGGATAGAGATGACAAAAGGCTTTATGTGCTGTTAATTCCGAATATATTTATTGCCAATTCTATAAATATGTAATATACTTTATACAAAGATTTTACAAAATGAGGAGGGCAAAAAGATGTCATTCTATGTTAAAATATCTTATCCATGTAAACACACTAATCAAGCGCTTTTTAAAAGTATTTGTTATATTGGGAAATATTATTTTCCACGTTCTGGAGATTATTACAAAAACGGAGTTTGTTATTTGGCGAAGAAAGTGAAAGGCTGTTCTAAAAGCTCTGTTAAATTAAGTGTTAGCCCCAGGACTATTCCAAATAATAAACTTTCCAAAGAGTATCATTTTAAACGTCGAGCATATAGACGAATGTATCGACATATAATAAAATGTCTTACTGATGAAAAACATGGAAATCGAGAAGAAGCGATTGCATTATTGCGCTCCCTTTACGTGGAATTAAAGCAAAAAGATATATCCATCGCTTTGGATTTCTCGTCTATTTTAACGAACCAAGAAAAGACGGTTTTGAATTGGGCGAGAATAAATCAAACGTATGAATATGATAGAAAGGAAATTAAAGCAATTTTAAAATGTTTCGATGAATGCGATAGCGAATATTCGTATTTTTTAAGGATGTGATTTATAATATGAAAAATGAATACAATGCCATTGATTGGCAGACTTTTTCACAGAAAAAGAATATAGAAGAAATTGTAAAAAATACACGAGATAAAAAAGATATCCAAATTGCCGGAGTAATAGAATTATCTATAGCTATCATGACATATGTTATAGATAAGGTGATCCCAGAATTCTTGAAATACAATATCGTGTTTATTATCATAACTATTTTGACAATCTCTCCGGTCGCATTTTTATTATCAAAGTACGCTTACAGATGGATAAAGAAAGAACTGACCCCAGGAAAGGATCTCCCAATTCCGGCAAAAATGATTGATCTATTCGATAATGAAGTGTGCTATTATGTACTTATGGCAGAATCTTATTCTAGCGAATTGTCTCCGACATCTAAACACGCTGCTACTGATTTGGATCGATTTTATTTTATTGAGTCATGCTTTTATTTTAATAAAGCTGTTTCTAATCTGAGTCAAATGACAAGCAATTTAGAGAAAATCTTTTCAATCGATGTGGGTGATTTGACGGGAGATAAAAAGATTTCCTGTACAAGATTAAAGAATATCTTTGATATCTTAGATAAGATTCAAAAGGTAATCGAATCTAATGTCGGTATCATTTCTTCTATAGATATAGATGACAATTATTATGAAGTCTTTTCGGTGTACCGTAAGGCATATGATGAATTTAAAAAGAACAGTCATGAAAATCTGCCGATGGATGTATAAAAATTAACAGCGCAGCCTTCATCCTAATGTAACTCTAATTACCTGTTAATTGGAGGCAAAGTCGCATTTATACAGATATACATATATTTTATATCTGGTGATCATACAATAAAATGGATTCAAAAATAGTCCGACTGAACGCGACTATAGAAGAGAATTCCATAGATATGGAATGCAGTATCGGTACGACCGTACCCGTCCTCCCTTCCGCTACTGCTTTGTGCATATATGTCTATACAACGATTAAAAAACAATATATGTTTTTCGAATTTTCCATTCAAAAACCACAAACTATCATGTTTATTTTGAGAATATTTTTTTACAAACGTATGATCTTTGTATAACCTGAAACAATCCTGTATTTCTTCATCAATTGCTTTTAAAATCCTATATTTTCCATTTAATAAACTAGAAATGGAAGGAAACCGTACTATATTAGATTTAACGAAAGAATAATATTGTTGATCTATATCAATACCCCGATCGCTTAATAATAAATAACACTTGGGATATCCTAACTCTTCTTCTATGAAATCTCCGCCTAATGCTAGAAATGGCTTATTAGAATTCATAAAATTGTCAATCATTTTTGTGCTGGAGCGCACATGAGATACACGATATATGGAATTATCGCTAATAAAAGAAGACATTTCATTTAAGGTATCTATAAATATACGGTGATATATCTCTTTAGCCGCATCAACCTTATGCAAGGCTTCTTCCAGGACTTTATCGGTTTGATATGGGTCAGAATCTCGTTGTTTGAAATAATCATCTAAAATAGTATTATAATCTTCACGGGCATTTTGAACCCGACCATCTTCGGTTTCAAAAATAATATCTGCTCTCATGGTACATTTTATAAACCCTTCTTTATACTATTTATACACATCGTTATCCTTCTCCATTAATTATACCATTGCAACTGGTATAAGTAAACAAAGAAATTGTTGTTAGGTACATTACTAACAGATAAAATATCTAACTTAATCAATACTCAAAAAATAAAAGCCGCTGCGAAAGAACAGAATGATTATCTACAAGCTATCTTCGATGCCTATAACAGTGGCGGAAGTAGTCAAGGAATAAAAGAAAATCTTGGTAAAAGTTCTCGATTTACACCAGAGATAGAAAATTATTTAAATTCGCTCGATGAAGCAAAGAAGAAGGGTCAGGAAGTTAAAGCTTCTTTAGAAGATTTCGGTGATAGCTCTCAATTCAAAAGAATCGCAGAGGGGGCTAACGAAACCTCGGAAGCAATGAAGAAAGTCGGCGATGCAGGAAAACAGTCTTCTGAAAGCATGGATAAGATCGGAGAAGCTGCTAGTTCTGCTGCGGATGGTATGGAAAATATCTCTAAATCCTCTGCATCAGCTGGTACAAGTATGTCTAAACTTGCATCTGTAGGTAAAGCTATACTTGGAACACTGGCAAATGTTGCCATATATTACGCTATTAGCGAAGCAATCACCCTTGCTGCTGAAGCCTGGGATAATTATGCCAACGCCCAAGAGAATGCTATCGAACGTGGCAATACTGCGCTGGCAAATATGGATGAAAATAATTCTAAAGTAGATGCCATGAAGTCTGCTTTAGACGCTGTGAATGAAAACACTGTCGAAGTCGATGGTCAGACAATCACACGGTTCCAACAACTGAGTGAGGGTGTCAATTCATTAGGAGAAAACGTATCACTCTCCTCTTCAGAATTTGAAGAATACACCACGATTCTTAATTCACTGACTGACGCTGGCTTTACTGCTACTGGTAGCATGAGTGCATTGAAACGAGAAATGCAGGATATGCAGGACTCTGTGAACTATGCAAATTTGGAAGGTTTAAATGACTGGGTAGATTCTTTCAATGCTCAGAATAATCAGATTGTGTCCGACTTCACGAAGGAAGTTGGATATCAGCAACGAATCGAAGCGCTGGAGAAACTTCAATCTGCTGCAGATTCTGGTAAAATGGATGCAGTTCAAGAACAGTCGTGGTGGGAGCGTATCCTAGGAAATCTTTCCATGAGTCAAGATATGGCAGCTGCTCAAAACGCTATGACTCCTTGGAACGTCGATGAGGCTGAGGCGCTGATGGATGCGGCCCAAGAGAATTACGAACAGCTTATCCAAGATGCAACAGATACTGCAGCCTATAAAGAATTAGCTGAAAAATATGCCATCGACATATTCAATGATAGCGGTGAAATTGACGAAGAGAAATTCTTAGAATCTGGCAATCTACAGAGAATGCAGGATGCCATGAAACAAGAAATGTCGGCACGAGAAGCTATGGTCAAAGAAAGCGCTGGCTTCTTAGAGTCTATGTTCGAACTGACTCCGCAGTATAAGAATATGTCAGAGCAAGTCCAAAGCACTATTTCTTCCTTATTTAATAACATCGACTATGCTACCATCGAAAAATATATGACAGATAGCAATGGTCAGCTGAGCAGTGACCTGATGAGGGATTGGGTAGAGTCTCTCAGTAAAAATATTTCATCTGATGAGATTCAGAGTAACCTCGATCAGTTATTTGAAGTTGATGCGAACAAAGCCGAAATTGGGCTGACAGAATATAAAGATACTGTTCAGTCATTAATTGATGATATCGTGAAAGAGGTCCCGGAACTTTCAGACGAAATGCTGAAATCTGTAACTGGTTTTGATGAAACGGTGGAAGCGCTTGAGCCAGCCTATAATAAGCTCAAGAGTATCTTCGGTGAGGATGTAGAAAAGATTGCTACAGAAGATTTGGAAATTGCCGCTAACCTTGTCGCTGAAGACAATTTCTCTGACAATTTTGATTTATTCTTGCAACAAATTGAAAAAGCAAAAATCATCAGTGGTGGAGCCGAAGAAGCTTTCGAATCAGCAAGTACAGCCGCTAATGAACTGCTCTCTTCTATTACTTCTGCATTTTCAGTATTATCTTCTCAGTCCACCGGAAGCTCAATATCTTTCGAAGATTTTACTTCTGACGAATTAGAAGCTTACACTTCTGCTCTCGAATACAATAACGGAACGCTTCAGTTAAATGAAGAAAGGGTCAGAGAACTGGCAAAAGCCCAGGCAGAAGAAAAAATTGCTGCTAATGAAGCAGCAAAAGCTCAATTGCAAGAAGCGTATCATGACAATGCTGTACAGATTAATGAACTGCGCAAAAAAATTCAGGAAAAGAACTTTGCAGAGGAAGAATCTGCAGAGTCCATCCAGGCCACCATTAATAGTCTTTATGATTCTAATAATGCAATTGCGAACCAGTGCGACCAATTAGACGTTCTCTCTATGAATTTACGTGAAGCCACTGGAGAATATCAGAATTGGTTAAATGCGCAAAACGCTGTAGAGACTGGTGATATGTTTAGCGATGCAGTAAATGCTACGCAAGCAATACGAGACACCGCTAATACAGAGTCAGAAGATTATGGGCGAATTGGTACTAAAAAATACATGGCAGCTGTGGACTTTGTTGTTCCAGATAATATTGATTCGGAAGATGCTGATGCCGTTCAGTCCTATCTTGATAGTATTTCTTACGCATTCATTCAAGGTGAAGACGGAGCTATAGAAGGACTAAACTTACAAGGATTCTTAGACACTGCTGTAAGCCAGGGATTGATGGAAATCAAAGACGACGAGTATGTACTCAAGGGACAACAGACCATGGAAAGCTTTGCCCAGGGTATGAATATGTCTCTTCCTCTTGTTCAGGCTATTTTCGGAGAATTACAAGAATTCACACCTGGGGGAGAAGGATTTAGTTGGGCTGATGAGGCGTATGACAATCTAGGAGATGCTTATCTGGCAGTAGAACGGGACATTACTACGTTGCAGGAGTCTTTAGATAGTCTGAATCCTAATGTGGATACGGCACAGATCGACCAATTGAATCAGAAACTGCAAGAAGCGAACGCTACAAAAGATGAGTTAGCTGGCGAAGTCGAAGTAAAAGTTGAAAGCTATTTTTCATTAGATGAAGAAATTTCGGATTATGAAAATAAACTCAATGCATTAAATCAAAAGTTGGAAAGCGATCCAACGAATATACAAATCCAAGCTGATATTAGTGACACTGAATCAAAGCTCGATGAACTTAACCAGAAAAAGAATCAATTAGAAGTTCCTACCACTGCTGAAATTAATATCTATACGCAAAATGCTCAAGCAGAACTGGAGTCTATCGAAACGCAGCTATCTAATTATTCTAATTCTGAATGGATTGCACAAGCTGGGATCTCCGCTGAAGACGCACAGGCTCAAATTTCTGCTTTAACGAGCCGGAAGGATGAAATCAATGATTGGCTTCTTAAAGTTAATGGCGATACTAGCGATGCAGATTCAAAATTAAATGCAGTTGAAAATACCCAACTGACTGATAAAAACATAAGCGTAACTGCAAATGTAGCTGGTGCACTGTCGAATCTGCAAAGTGTAAAAGATTCCTTGTCTACGATCAAGAGCAAAACCGTAACTGTCACTACGAATTACGTAACGACACACTCAATTGCTGGTGGAAGTCCATCTGCAAGATCTGGTTCCGGAAATGTTTCTGGCACTGCTCATGTATCTGGCACAGCGAAAGTATCTGGTGATTGGGGCACAAAGGTCGGACAAAGAGTTTTAATAGGTGAATTAGGTCCAGAAATCGTTGTGGATCCGGCGAGCGGAAAATGGCGCACATATGGAGATAATGGAGCAGAATTCGCTTACATTCCATCAAACGCAATTATATTCAACCATTTACAGTCTCGTTCATTGCTTGAGCAGGGGTTTGTAAATAGTCGTGGAACGGCACGAGCTTCAGGAACAGCATTCGTGTCTGGTGGAATCAGTGTTTCTACTGCGCATAAAGTTTCTCAGGCTACAAAAGATCGCGTAGACGAAGAAACAAAAAAAACAGCTAAAGCTACGCAGCAAGCAGCCCAGTCCGTCCAAAAAGCTGCTTCAGATACTACTTCCACTGTTTCCGATGAAGCAGATAAATTCGAAGAAACATTAGACTGGATCCAAAATTATCTGGATCGAGCTGCGCGTAATTTAGACGTACTTACTGATGCAGCTGACAAACTCGATGGCTACATTTCACAGAATCGTTACCTCAATGAAGCTCAGAGCAAAGTCAAAGAATCAATTGCTGCAAATACGAATGCCTATAACAAATACATGCAGGAAGCTTATGCTGTAGGTCTTTCTCCAGTTTACCAGCAGAAAATCATGTCTGGAACCTTGGATATTGAAACCATTACGGATGAGAATCTTAGTAATCAAATCAAAGAATTCCAGGATCTGTATGACAAAGCACTGGATTGCGCAGACGCCATTAGTGATCTGAATGCTCAGTATGTAGAATTGGCAAACCAACGACTCTCAAATATCCAGCAGGATTTCGAAGGACTCGTTGATGTAACCGATGCTATCTATGATAATTTCAGTGCCGGTAATGATATCCGTGAAGCTATGGGGCAAACCGCTGACATTAGTAATCTTGAAGGAATGATTGGTCAGCGTAACAATGGAGCTAAATGGTTGCGTGGCGAATTCGAAAAAATGAACCAAGAACTCACTTACATGATGAATCAAGGAAGCATCAAAAAGTATAGTGAGGATTGGTACGCATGGCAAGCCGAATTACATAACATTAGCGCTGCGCTAAAGGAAAATCAGGCAGATGTAATTGAATTACGCCAACAGATCCGGGAAGTGCGTTGGCAAACCTTTGAGGGTGCCGTTGGCAAGATTGATGCTGCAAATGATGAACTCGACCATACACTCTCTCTTATCGATGACTTAAATTCTTTCGTAAGTGACTCTGGCGTATTAAATGCAACAGGTATCACCAAGATTGGACTTCTTGGAAAACAGCTTGGCAATGCCAGACAGCTAGTAGCTGAATATTCTAATGCGATATCTCTACTGAACACAGAGCTGTATAACGGAAATATCAGTCAAGAACAGTATAATGAGGAGATGCAAGAATATAAATCCGCTCAGCAGGATGCTATATCATCTGTTAAAGAGTATAGAGATGCCATCGTTGACTTGATAAAGGACGGAATTAATGCAGAGACAGATGCAATGCAGAAGCTGGTCGATAAGCGAAAAGAGGATCTGCAGGCTCAGAAAGATGCAGCAGATTATGCGAAGTCACTAAGGGATCAAACCTCTACTATCAATAAAATTCAAGCACAAATCACTGCACTCGAAGGAGATGATTCTGCATCTGCACAGGCCCAGCTTCGTAATCTGAAAAATCAGCTTCGTGAAGAGCAAATGAATCTTCAGGATATGCAGGACGACCATAGACATGAAGAACTGATAAATGGATATGATGCTGCCATGGAGCAATTTGAGGCAATTCAAAATGCCGAGATAGAGAATCTTGAAACCAGTTTAGATGCTCAAAACCAAGCTATCCAGACGATGCTTGGCGTAGCCAAAGAACAGTATCAGACTGTATATGACGAATTAAATCATATCGCAGAAGTATATGGTTTCAAATTATCATCTGACTTATCGGATCCTTGGAAGAACGCACAGAATGCAGCGCAGGCATATAAAGAAGCGGTTGACAAAGTTATCGCAGAGATTTCTGTTAATGTCAGCAAATTACCTTCTTTAAGTACGGGAACAGCAGATGTCACGTATGCCGAAAATGTAGATCCGTCTCGCCCTACGCCTGAACCGCAAGCTCCCGCTGCACAAACTCCTGCAGCATCTTCCACCGCAGGCATGGTTTCTGGAATTGGACCGATGCTTAGAGTAGGTAGCCGTGGAGATTCGGTTAAGGCGTTGCAGTCTGCGCTGAATCAAATGGGATACAATGCAGGTAATGTAGATGGTATTTTCGGAAATAATACTAAGAATGCAGTTGTTAGATTCCAGCGAGACAATGGCATTTCTGCAGATGGAATTGTTGGTCCGAACACTAAACAAAAATTTGCAATTCATGGCTATGCTCGTGGAACTAAAAAGGCAAATACCGGACTCGCCTATACGGATGAAAACGGCTCTGAACTAATTGCTACCAAATATGGCGTGATTCGTCAGTTAGACTATGGCGATATGGTATTCACCAATGAGCAGTTGCAAATGCTGTGGGATTTCTCGAAGTCTCGCATTGCTAATACATTGCCAAAAGTAAATGCTAATACACCTACAGTTAATTTAGATGCAGTTGGTATGCAGGTTGATACTTTCTTACGTATTGAAAATGTAGAAGGTAACGTGGATCAATCCATTCTGCCTACTATTAATAATATGATTCAGGAAAGCATTGCAAAAAACAACACAAATATTCGTAAACAGATTAAAAAGGATGCGCGTAAAACAGGCTTAATATAATTACAAGGGAGTCTCACCAGAGGCTCCCTGTATAGATAAGGAGGGAAGAATGAATGAATTTATTTGCAAAGAGTTTTACTTTCGGTGGGAAAAGCCTATCCGCTGATTATTATATGTGTGCGTTCGAAGATGAGGGAGTTATTAAAGAAACCGCTCTCAGAACTGAGACGAATAAAACTGTTCTTACTCCTTATCGTTCACAATTATCTTTATATGGAATACAATATGAGAATCCAATCACATTTGAGATTTCCATAATCCGGGCTGATGAAGCTGCTTTCACTATTTCGGAAATTAGCGAATTTTATAATTGGCTCTTATCTCCTATTACATATCAAGATTTTACAGTGCAAGATTTTGATGGTGAAAACTATCATAAGGATATTATTTATCATGCTATTTGTATAGGACATGATGAGTTCCGAATAGGGACAGCTGTAAAAGGGTTGAAATTCTATTTTGAATGCGATGCACCGTATGGCTACACTTCTACTATTTCTACTCCATTTTCTGTAAATGACATCGTTACGATCGATAACACTTCTGACGAAACTCAAATTGATATTTACCCACTTATTACTTTATCGTGTAATGCGACAGAGCAGGTAATAATTTATAACTCTGTCTATCCAGAAGAAAAAATGATCCTGAAAGTTTTACAGGGGCAAAAACTAACAATTGATAATGCAGCCGGTACTATCATAGATAATATGAATATGTTTCGTTTTGAAGATGATTTTAATTTAACTTGGATTCATTTAGCTCCGGGCGATAATAAGCTCTCTATTACGGGTAATGTTACTGGTTCTATTGAATGTGCATATATAAGAAAGCGAGGTGTCTAATGCTGAATGTTTGAATTTATTCGACAGCAAACAGTTCCTGCGAAAATCTACATCGCACGAGGAAATAGGCACCTGATTGGAAAGCTGCTTTGCTCTTCTGTGAGATATCACGGACAACTTCTTGACATTTCAGAAGTCGAAATTACCATAGATAAATACATCAATCAAAAGAAAAATCCACGATATGATCTTGTCCGTCAATATATGGAAATCTATATTCCCAAAATCGGGTGGTTTCGTATCAATGAGATGCCGGAAGAACAGATTGACTATAAAACGGGGCAAACTACAAAGACTTTCACGGCATCGAGCTATGAAACTCAATTGCAGGACATTATTCTGACGACATTCTATATTAATGCTGGCGTTCCACTGTCAATGGAAATGTTTGAAGAGAACTTGGACGCTCTAGGCGTACCCAAGCGCAATATTCGATTCTATATTGATGACCCTGTAAATGATCCTACAGATGCTAACTATTGGCAGCTGGGACTTCTTAATATTATTGAACGTGAGTATCTGTCGGCAAAAGGCTGGTCTGTCGGTCATATCGACACGGAACTCAAAAGTTTACGGGGCCGGAAGTTTGAGATTGATAGCCAAGATGTGTATTCTTTCCTAACTCAGGTTGCGTGCCAAGCATATAAATGCGTTTTTGTATTCGATACAGTTGAGAAAACTGTCAATGCATATCAAGTTGAGAATCTTGGAAAATCGCTGAATATAGAATGTTCCCGCAGAAATTTCTTAAATTCAGTCGATATCACTTCCCAGGAAGATGTCTTATACACTCGTTATTATGTTACTGGGGCCAGTGACCAGGCAACCATCTCCTATGTCAATTTTGGAAGCAGTTACATTGAAAATCTTTCTTACCTAATGGAATATCAGGTGTCAGAAAAAACTGCGGAGAAATATGCTGATTATATTGCTTATAAAGAATCACGGCGCGAAGACTACACCGATACAATTCGTGAATATCTCGGAATCCAGCAGCAGATTGATGTAATTTACAACCAAATCCCGATTGATGAATGTTCCACATCATGGAATTCCTATACCACTGAAGATCTGAAGACAAATCTTAAACAGTTCAAGGCATTACAGCAGGCGTTGGAAGCCGCCCATACGGTTGACGGGAAGCTACAAATTGAAGGGACCGCAGACTACGCAACATATTTATCTATTAAATATGTGATCATCCCTTCTATCCAAGCTGTCCTTGATGCACGGGAGACGAGTTCTGCTGTTCAGGAAATCGACTGGAAGATTAATTGGGAATTATACGGAATCACTGAACTGGAAAACAAGAAAACCCAGTATGAAAATTCTGCGCAGCTGCTTGCCGATAAAGGATACGACAAACCTTGGGATTCTTCGTCCGGTACTTCTGAATCGACCCACAACAGGCAATATGAGCAATACCAAACATATCTGGAATACATATCTGACATTAACGAACGCCTTAATGTATTGCAATCCAAAGTAGATAGCCTGAATGCGCAGATCAATGCAGTCAAAACTGAAAGAGATCAGATTGTATCAGATATACAAATGGAAAACTCCAGATTTGGATTCACGGATCAGGAACTATCTGATATCCAAAATCTATATTTCACGGTGGATTTTAATGATGATTCTCTGGATATCCAGTCTTTGGATGATCTGAATGCCGTCATAGAAATCTCGAAAGAATTACTCTCTTCTGCTCAGAAAGACCTTGCAGTAAGAAGTCGTCCACAAACAAAATACAGCGTCGACATTGAGAATCTTTTCCGATATGCGAAGTTAGAATCTCTGACAAGTAATTTACAGTTGGGCGATTTTATGTTTTTGGATCTGGATGATAGTCGCTTGACGGATCGATTGGAAGCACAATCATGCTATTTTCTCACCAAAAGCGGCTCCCGTTTCCTCACGAAAGATGGTCGGTACCTAACAGTCAGATCTACAAATCTTATAAACGGCACTGGAAATGTTGCCGTATCATATTCCGGCGAATATCTCGCAAATGACTCAGCGATTTATGTTTCTGCAAAAATCAAACAGAGATTAATAGGCTATTCCTTAGAGTTGGTCGACTTATCCGACACCTCATTAGAGTTGGAATTTTCGGATATGGTTCGTTATAACGGCATGGCATCGGATAATGAGTACCTGATTGGCAGCGGTTCCTCTGGATCAGTTGGTAACGGAGTTAGCTCCAGTGTTTCGAATTATGTAAATTCTGCTGCAAATAGTATTGCTCTGCAGGTGTTACAAAGCTATCTGAACGGTGGATCATCGGTTTTCCCAAATGGTATTTCAGCTGAAGATGCAGAAAAACTCATTGATATTTTAAATGGGTTAATCGACGGAAATCTTACGCTGGACGAACTGAAAGTCAAGCTTGCACAAGTAGACACCTTGGAAGCAAATAGTGCGTTCATTAAATATTTGAATGCGCAGTATTTAGTTGCAAACCAAGCTGACTTCCAGCATTTGCACGCTCAGGTTGCGGAACTTGATCAGGCTATTATTGGAAAATTGGATGCTGATTATGCGAATATCACATATGCGACTATCACAGATTTAAATGCATTAAATGCTACGATCACAAATTTACAAGCGACATATGGTGAATTTGTTGATTTAACAACGACAAACTTCTCTGCGGTAAATGCAAACATTGAAAATCTTGATGCGAATTATGCTAATATTAAATCTCTACTAGCTGGTAATGCTGGCGTTGGGGACCTGGTGAATATTCATCTTACATCCGATAATGCAGTTATTGATACGGCACTAATTCGGAATGCAGTTATCCAGAGTATTACTGTCAACGATCTATTAGCAGGTAAGATCAGCACTAATAAATTTGAGATTGGTTCTGATGACGGAGCTATCTCCATCAAAGGAGCTACTCAACAGTGGAAAGATAAAAATGGTGTGGTCCGTATGCAGGCAGGTTTAGATGCTACGGGCGATTTTACATTTTCTTTATTTGATGAATCTGGCGAAGGTGTTCTGATCGACAGTACTGGAATTCATGAAGGTGCTATTGCCGATGGATTGATTATAAATGATATGGTAGCAGACGATGCTGCTATATCTGCAGAAAAACTTGATATAAGTAGCCTGTTCAGTGTCATTAACAATAGTGGTGAATATATCTATGCCAATAAGATCTATTTGGACGACAAAGGACAATCTTTAACCGTTGCATTTGCACAGATGGGAAATACCATTACTACCATCGAAAATTTTACACAAGCAGCCCAGAATGCTGCTCAAGCCGCTCAAGATACCGCACAGGCAGCAATGGATGCCATCGGTGGTATTTCTAGTATGGATAGCATATCTGCTGTTCTTTCGAATGATTCACATGTTGTACATACTAATACCGATGGATCTGGGGGGGACTATAGTGCTTGTAATGCAACAATCTATGTATTTCTTGGAGAAGCCGATGTATCAAATCTAGCATCGTACACTATCTCAGTATCTGCAGGAATTGAAGGCAACTGGGATGCAAAAACTAGAACATATCAAGTTACGAACATGACCGTGAATAGCGGTTATGTAGATATAGCAGCCGTATATGGTACAGAAGATGCAGTTTTGAAAACTAAAGATGGGGATACATTTCTATGTAAAGATGATAGTGCTCTCATCGTTAAGGCAAACGGTACAAGAATCATAAAACGTTTTTCAATTTCAAAATCACCAGATGGCCGCCCTGGAATATCTTACTCTCTAGTATGTTCGACACTTATTTTGCGCAAACAAATGGATAATACATTTACTCCTGCAAGTGTAACATTCAGCGCAAATTATAACGATGGTGAGTCTGTAACCCCATATATTGGGAGATATAAAATAGAAGAATCTGTTGACCTTCAAAATTTTATTACTCGATATATTTCAGATACAGACGAATCGCAGAAAATATTCGTTCCAACTTCTCCCAGTGTCAAATCAATTCGATGTACATTATACAAATCTGGAGGAACTGATCAGTTCCTTGACTCCCAAACAATTATCGCAATTACAGATGCGGACAGTCTAGCTGATGACGTTAATGAGGTAAAGGAAGTCGTTCAAACCACAACGACACATGTTACCCAGCTAGAGGCTAATGTCAATGGCATTCAAGCTAGTATTAGTGATGTGACTACTGAACTTCATGGCTTGTCGGATAATACACTTCTATATAACGTCAAGTATTTGGACAACCAAGATGGAACTGTTACATTGACTGCCCTGCTCTATAAAGATGGACGGGATGTTTCACATGATTATCCCTACACATGGTTTAGCTGGTTTAAACGATCTGAATCAACAAATGAATTTGTAGGATATGGATATTCAATTACTGTAGAATGTGAGGATTCTGGGATAGGTGGTGCTACATATACAGGTGTATTTGCTACCCGTGATCAAAGCTACTTTATAACCAAGTCTGGCGACAGGCTTTTGACCAAATCAAATAAATATTTAATTGTAGAAAAGGAGAATTAATATGGCAAGTGGCGAAACTAATTTTGCAAGTTTACCTTCTAAAACTTCCCCTTCAAATGCGGACATGTTTCTGTTGGAGGATACTGAAGATACTAAAAAGATCAATTACAGCGCATTGGCAGATGCGATTTTAAACAAATTAACCAGTAAAACATATAGCGGACTCGATACTTCGGCAAAAAATTTAGTATCTGCAATTAATGAACTAAATAGTAAGAAGGCTGAGAGCGTGAACGGCTATACAGACGCAAGCGGACAGTCTATATTTGATGTTATAAAACCAACTAGCACCAATAATGGTATATACACTTACACCAATATTGATGATATTCCAGAATCATCAAATCCGAAAAACAATTTTGTGCGAGTTATTAAGATGCGCGAAGCAATAATATTGCAAACCGGTACTCATACAATTTATTTGGCAGTAGCTTCATCCGGACAATGGATAAAAACCTGGTACAAATTTTCAGGCACAAAAGTTTCATGAGTGCTCAGGTTACTATTAAGTGTTTGGCATTATGTCCTTTGAAATATTGAGTTGATTAATAACTCAGGCATGTAAGACATCAATTCCAGCATTACAGTAAAAGCTAGAGATATATCATTTTAACTCAGTCCAATCGGAATCCCATATAGCATTTTGAGTTCGAATTTTTTTGATTTGTGCAAGATAACTAAAAGCATATATCACACTGTATCCAGTGCTTGAAGCATTGTATAAGATCGCGAATCCGCCGACTCCTGGAAACGGATTTTTTTGTTCTGACGTTACCGAACTTGATATTCCGAAAAAATAAACCGATGATTTTGATGAATAATTGTTTGTTACATAATCAGTCAGCGTTTGACCAGAAGAGAGCAATTGCGGAGTAATCGTTTGAATGCCGCTCAGGTAATTGCTCTTACTATTTAGCTTATTATATCAACATATTATGTCAATGATTTATCGCATTTTCTATTGAAACAGAACATGCGTTCTGTTATAATCTAATATTAAGTGTGAAAAGAATGGCGGCTCCAGGAATGGAGATATAATATGCAGTCAAATTTTGCTAATGAATTTATTACTCGATTGGATGGAAAAATTTCAGAGGAAGAAATGCAGTTAATTCTTCAGGAGCTACAGATGTTTTCGAATGATTACGACATTCAGAAAAAGGAGACGTCTGTAGTTCCATATGAAGAACAGCTACCAGATTGTTACAGAGTATATATGGTAGCGAAGAAAATTGAAGGATTAAGCAAAGGAACGTTACAAACTTACAAATTATATCTGGAGCATTTCCTGTTGAATGTGTGTAAGCCGATTGAAGAAATCACCGCAAATGATATTCGGGTATACTTATACTCATATCAACAGACACGACAGGTAAGTAATAGGACTATGGACGGTAGGCGATTGGTTCTAAATACTTTCTTCGACTGGTGCTTTCAGGAAGGATATATTTCGCAAAATCCTTGTCGACAGATTCATCCAATAAAATATGAAGCCAAATTAGTAGAACCACTTACTGGGGTGGAATTAGAATTGGTGAGAGATGCATGTAGAACACAGCGCGAAAAAGCATTGATAGAAATGTTTTACTCGACTGGATGTCGTGTATCTGAAATGGCAAGGCTGCAAAAAGCAGACGTAGATTTTCGGAAAGGAGAGGTTCATTTATTCGGAAAGGGATCCAAACATCGAATTTCTTACATAAATGCGAAAGCAGAAGTGGCTCTAAAAAAATATTTATTGCAACGGATCGATGATAATCCTTCTCTATTTGTTTCAGAGAGAAAGCCTTATAAGCCTCTGGCGAAAGAAGGAATCGAAGCTATTATTAAAAAGATTGGCGAAAGATCCGGAA
>PPYE01559405.1_pt1 | contig 29380 bp, 26 predicted proteins | sample 1559881 | NCBI WGS metagenome assembly PPYE01 (sample SAMN08240022, study PRJNA423297) | Human gut metagenome, whole genome shotgun sequencing project. | reverse complement strand
CATGGCAAAATCCTGAGCAACTTTTTGTTGCTCAGGAACTTATAAATAAAGTTAAATCAAAGTGTTGCGGAATTAAGGCTCTACAGGTTCGAGGAAGAAATCCTCACTTTTTCAATATACAAGAAAGTATGAAATTAATTACAATATTAATAATCAAGATTTTACAACACCGAACAAAAGTTTGGTACAGCCATTGTCTTTCTATTTACAGACACAATTGTCAAACTTAAAAAATTACGATTATGAGAAAGATTTTTGTAGCAATAGCATTAATAGCAGGATTAGGCACATCATCAGTAGCATTTGCAAATGCAAAAACAACAAATAAAATCAGTATTCAACTGAATGTAGCCGATTACACTCCTATCGAAGTAAAAGACTTGCCTCAAGCTATACAGGACGCTCTGACCAAAAACTTTAGTGAATATACAGTAAAGAGTGCAGCTTATCAGGAAGACGAAGATGGCGTGAAGATTTATCAGGTGACAGTGGTAGATGAAGAAGGTACAGAAGCCAACATCTTTTTCACTGAAAAAGGAGAAATTATCGAATAAAAAAGCCCCGTTTCATACTTACTAACAGTAACACAAAAAGAGAAAAGGATTACTGCTCACGCGGTAATCCTTTTTATTGAGTTAGTAATTTCTAATTTGAGAGAATTGAAACTTCACAGCCTCATCAATGATTTTTCTTAAATAAGCACTAACTATTTATATAAAAGCAAATGAAAATGTCAACTTTATTGTTTTTTCAAAGCAGATTGTTCCGAAACTTTCATCGGTGATTTTACCGAATCGGCTTTATAAGCCACTTGCGAATCATGAGTATCGTTCTCGAACTGATCGTAAACATATACTACTCCTGCTTTATTCCCTACCATAGAGTGCTTCACGACTCCTCCTATAGAAAACAGCAAGACCATTACAGCTGCTGCCTTGAACAAAGGCATAAAACGCGTATGTAAAGTAAGGTGTCTTGCCTTGACTACCGGTCGTTCTATTTTCGCCAGAATACGTGAATCAAAGTCATCGCCCAACTTTATATCTTTCTCAGCCTCCTGATAGGCAAACAAAGATTTATAGCGGAGTAAATGTTCCGGAAGCTCTTTCTGGCGAAAAAAAGAACGCAATATCTGTTCTTCCTCCACCGAAGTTTCGCAATTCCAGTATTTCTCTAAAAGTTGTTCAATGTACTTATAGTCCATAGTTATCTATCTCGCTGTATTTTAACTTTATCCGTTGTCTCGCTCTGAACAAATTCACTTTTACCTGTTCCTCTGTCAGTTGCAAGACATCGGCTATTTCCTTATAACTCTTTCCCTCTATATCCCGAAGTTGTACGATAGTGCGTTGCTTTTCTGGCAGTTCATTAATTAAATGATGCACCAGCCTTAGTTGCTCATCTTGTTCGTACGCTCTGTCGGGAGTCAATGTATCGGGCATTTCTTGTGTTTCGGGAGTCAATTCAACATTCTGCGATTCCAGCTTTTGGCTTCGATCAATAGCAAGATTCCTTGCAACAGTCAGACAATAAGCTTCAATTGAATCGAATTGTGTCCATTCGTCCCTCTTATTCCATACTCGAATCATAGTATCCTGCACGATATCTTCTGCCTCAGCACTGTCGAATGTTATCCGCAGTGCCAACCTATAAAGTTTGTCTTTCAAAGGCAATATATCATTTCGGAAACTAATCTCTCGCATTGCTCTCTATACTAATGACGGGTGAGTTACACAAAAGTTACACCCACCCGCCTATTTTTTTGAATTATTTTTTTATTATCGTACCAGACTTACCGTCTATCGCTGAGGCTAAGGTTATTACAACTTGGGAAACTCCGGCTTCAACTGCCGAAAAAGAGTTCTCAAGCTTAGGAATCATACCGCCTTGTATCACTCCTTCATCGACATATTTCTTAAATAAGTCGGGAGTTATGACAGGTATTACACTATCTTCATCTTCGGCGTCACGCAAGACTCCTTTCTTTTCGAAACAATAAATAAGAGTGACATCAAAAGCTTCAGCCAGAGCTTTAGCCGTTTCTCCTGCTATCGTATCGGCATTTGTATTAAGCATATTGCCTTCACCATCATGAGTTAGCGGAGCCATAACCGGAACTACTCCACGGCTAATCAACGAAACAAGCACTTCGGCATCTACATGCTTCACATCTCCCACATAACCATAGTCTATTTCCTTTACAGGACGTTTTACCGAACGGATCACATTCATATCAGCACCAGTTAACCCAACGGCATTCACTCCCTTCGCCTGAAGACCGGCTACAATATTCTTATTTACCAATCCTCCATAGACCATCGTTACCACCTTCAAGGTTTCAGCATCAGTAATACGGCGTCCATCTACCATTTTACTTTCTATACCCAGTTGAGCAGCAATTTTTGTTGCAGAGCGTCCACCACCATGTACCAACAGCTTATAGCCAGGAATTGCAGAAAAATCAGCAAGTAACTGACTCAATGTATCAGCTTCTTCAACAATTTTTCCACCAACTTTTACAATAGTCAACTTCTCTTTCATCGTATGCTTATTTTGTATTACTCCAAATATGTATATCCATATAATCCCGAACGGTAATTTGCCAGGAATTCCTTTCCTTCTTCCAAAGAGATTTTCCCTTCTTTTACCGATTTTGTCACCCATGTTTCGAGTGTACGCACCAGTTTCTTCGGACTATACTGTACATAATCTAACACCTCTGCTACAGTTTCACCGTCGATAATCTGATCGATGGTATAGCCTTTTTCGTTAACTGTTACATGCACAGCATTCGTATCTCCAAACAAGTTATGCATATCTCCCAAGATTTCCTGATAAGCTCCTACCAGGAATACACCTATATAGTAAGACTCTTTAGTCTTGATGGTATGTACTGGTAAATCATGCGATACATTTCTTGTCGACACAAAGTTTGCTATCTTACCATCCGAGTCACAAGTTATATCTTGTAATGTAGCCGTACGATCCGGACGTTCATCCAGACGCTGAATAGGCATAATAGGGAAAATCTGGTCGATAGCCCATGAATCCGGCAGTGACTGGAACAAAGAGAAATTACAGAAATATTTATCAGCTAGTAATTTATCCAGATTGCGGAACTCATCGGGAGCGTGCTTCAAGCCTGAAACGATGTGATTAATTTCACGACAAACCGACCAGTACAAACGTTCTATCTGTGCACGAGTTTTCAAATCCACAATACCATGGCTAAACAGATCCAACGTTTCCTCACGAATCTGCTGAGCATCATGCCATGCTTCAAGCATACGGCTCTGGTTCAGATTATCCCATATCTGATATAATTCCTGTACCAGTTCATGATCTTCAGGGCTAACCTCAAACTCTTCTTCCATTTCCGGCAAAGAAGCTGTTTCAAGAACTTCAAAAATTAGTACAGAATGATGAGCAGTGAGCGAACGACCACTCTCTGTAATGATATTAGGATGCGGAATATTGTTCTTGTTACTAGCATCCACCATGATAGAGATAGAATCGTTTACATACTCCTGAATAGAATAGTTCACACTACTTTCACTGTATGAAGAACGGGTTCCGTCGTAATCGACTCCCAATCCTCCACCTATATCAACAAATTCTACCGGAAATCCTAACTGATGTAACTGTACGTAAAATTGAGAAGCTTCACGCAATGCCGTCTTAATACGACGTATTTTAGTAACCTGACTTCCGATGTGGAAATGGATAAGCTTCAAACAGTCTTTCATTTCCTTTTTCTCGATAAAATCGAGAGCCTCAAGCAGTTCACTGGAGGTCAATCCGAATTTACTTGCATCTCCTCCACTTTCTTCCCATTTACCACTGCCCGAAGAAGCCAACTTTATTCGAATTCCGATATTGGGACGTACATTCAGTTGCTTGGCAATCTTGGCAATCAGACGAAGTTCATTCAGCTTTTCAACAACCAGAAAAATACGCTTACCCATCTTCTGCGCCAGCAAAGCCAGTTCTATATAGCTTTCATCCTTATAGCCGTTACAAATGATCAACGAATCAGAATCCGTATTAATGGCAATCACAGCATGAAGTTCGGGTTTTGAACCAGCCTCCAGTCCCAGATTGAATTTCTTTCCATGACTGATGATTTCTTCGACAACCGGCCGCATCTGATTTACCTTAATAGGATAAATAATAAAATTCTGAGCCTGATATCCATACTCTTCGGAAGCAAGAGTAAAGCAATTGGATATTTTTTCGATACGGTTATCCAGAATATCGGGGAAACGCACTAGCATAGGTGCTGTGACATCCCGTAATTGAAGTTCGTCGACTAATTCTTTCAAATCGACTGCCACACCGTTTTTACGCGGAGTTACTACTACATGACCTTTGTCATTAATACCAAAGTATGAAACACCCCACCCAGTAATGTTGTAGAGTTCTTCAGAATCTTCAATACGCCATTTTCTCATTTCACAACATAAAGTCTACGTTTATAATCTATTTATCTAATAATAATTTCAGCTTTTTCACCGATTCACCGATTTGCTCATAGCTTTCCAGTCTTTCGGCATTGAATGTATACTTAGCCTGCCGGTAGAAGTCCATGCGCTTCTGCAAAGCACTTGTGATGACATTCATTAGTTCATCATCTGTCTTATCTGCCAGCAGCGGACGCTTCGCCTTGGCTATTTTCAAGCGCCGGAACAAAACTTCCGGATTGACATCCAGAAATACAGTATCTCCCACACTATTCATATAATCCATATTATCGAAAAAGCACGGAGTACCTCCTCCAGCAGCAATCAATACATCTTCAAAATCTCCAACTTCATGGAGCATATTTCTTTCTATCTCACGGAAGCCGTTCTCTCCACGTTCGGCAAACAACTCCTGTACTGTTTTATGAAAACGTTCTTCGATATACCAGTCCAAATCAATGAACTGGAGTTGCATGGCACGGGCAAACGCTTTTCCTAACGTAGTTTTGCCCGATCCCATATAACCTATTAAAAAGATTCTTTTCATTATTTCTTTTTTACACCGCCACGTACCTTACGAACTTCAGCCTTTTCCTTCTGCAATTCAATTACCTTGAAGCATGCATCCAATGTCAGGTCGGCAGCTTCTACGCTGTCAGGTATCTTATAGTTCTTCTTCTGGTACGAAATATACGGTCCATAACGACCATTTAAAATCTGCATATCCGGATCAGCATCAAAAGTCTTGATAACTTTTTTTGCAGCCGCATCTTGCTTTTCACGGATCAAAGTTTCGGCATCTTCCAGTGTAACAGACATCGGATCCATATCTTTGGGTATGGAAACAAACGTATTATTATAACGTACATATGGTCCGAAACGTCCGGTTCCGACAGTTACAACAACGCCATCCAATTCTCCTAGTGTACGAGGAAGTTTAAACAGATCGAGTGCCTCTTCCAGAGTTATAGTTTCCAAAGAATATTCTTTCTTCAGCTGAGCAAAGCGAGGCTTTTCCTCATCATCGGCAGTACCTATCTGTACTACCGGACCATAACGACCGATTTTCACAGAAACCGGTTTTCCACTTACCGGATCCACTCCAAGCATACGCTCTCCTACCTTATGTTCCGACTTGGCAGCCATCGTATCTTCCACCAACGTATGGAAACCTTCATAAAAATGCTCCATCACATCAGTCCACTTTTTATCTCCTTCGGCAATTTCGTCAAACTGTTTTTCGACACTAGCCGTAAAATTATAATCCATGATTTGAGGGAAGTACTCTTTCAGGAAGTCATTAACAACCATTCCGACATCAGTAGGTATCAGTTTCGCTTTTTCACTTCCGGTAAGTTCTGTTTTGGTACTTTCCGTAATTTTGTTTCCTTTCAGTTGCAGAATTTCATAATTACGTTCTACTCCCTCACGGTTTCCTTTTTCAACATATCCTCGCTGCTGGATAGTAGAAATAGTAGGTGCATATGTAGAAGGACGTCCGATACCCAGTTCTTCCAACTTACGTACCAGGCTAGCTTCTGTATAGCGTGGAGGAGCCTGAGTAAAGCGTTCCATTGCAACAATCTCCTTGCAGTCTAAGACCTGACCGACTTCCAACGCCGGAAGCAAATGTCCTTCATCTTCCTGCTCTACATCATCATCAAACGACTCTTTATATACACGTAAGAATCCGTCAAAGGTAACAACCTCACCTACAGCAATAAATTTATCCGTATGACCGCTGACAGATATAGTCGCAGTAGTCTTCTCCAGTTCAGCATCTGCCATCTGTGAAGCAAGCGTACGCTTCCAGATCAAATCATACAGACGTTTTTCCTGAGAAGTTCCATCTATCGTTTCATTCGACATATAGGTCGGACGAATCGCTTCGTGGGCTTCTTGTGCACCTTTAGTCTTCGTCGTAAAATGGCGAGTATGCACATATTTTTCTCCCATCAGTGAAAGAATGGTATCCCGGCTGGTACTTAAAGCAAGATCTGACAAATTCACAGAGTCAGTACGCATATAAGTTATCAATCCGCTTTCATACAATCTCTGAGCCAGCATCATTGTCTGTGCTACCGTATAGCCCAACTTACGCGCAGCTTCCTGCTGCAAAGTTGAAGTTGTAAACGGAGCTGCCGGCGATTTTTTCATCGGACGGGTAGTGATATCTTCTATCTTAAATCCGGCATTCTTACAACTTTCAAGAAATGCCTTAGCTTCTTCTTTCGTCTTAAAACGCTTTCCTAAATCCGCCTTGATTTCTGAACCTTTATCATCGGTAAAAACAGCAGTCACCTTATACGAAGCTTCACTCACGAACGCATGTATGTCACGTTCACGTTCCACAATAAGGCGTACGGCAACCGACTGTACACGTCCGGCTGACAAAGAAGGTTTTATTTTCTTCCACAATACTGGCGACAGTTCAAAACCAACAATACGGTCGAGTACTCGACGTGCCTGCTGAGCATTAACCAAGTCTACATTTATATCACGTGGATGCTCGATAGCTTTTAATATAGCAGTTTTAGTAATTTCATGGAATACAATACGTTTCGTCTTCGCAGGGTCCAGTTCAAGCACCTCAAACAAATGCCAGGATATAGCTTCTCCTTCACGGTCCTCATCGGATGCGAGCCATACCATGTCAGCTTTCTTTGCTTCCTTCTTCAACTCTGTTACCAGTTTCTTCTTATCTTCCGGCACTTCATATATTGGAGCGAAATGATCTTTTATGTCGATGCTGAACGCTTTCTGTTTCAAGTCGCGGATATGACCGTAACTTGAAAGAACTTTATACCCCTCTCCAAGAAACTTTTCAATAGTTTTTGCCTTTGCGGGGGACTCAACTATTACCAGATTATTTTGCATAACTTCTGTAATCCATTTAGTGATTTTGGGACAAATGTATGAAAAAACCTGAAGTACACCATATAATAAGGTGCGTTTTTCTAAATTTCTTATTTTTTAATATTTCCGGATATGGAAAACATAAAGAAAAATCAGGCGAAAAAGATTACACCAGAAGAGTATTATAACGTCAGGATACAACAAAGCCTGTAACGGATATATCCCGATACAGGCTTTTATTATTATCAGAAACGGAAGCTTACACCTGCCATGGCATTAAATTCTTGAACGGGGTAACCAGCCTCGGTTATGTAATCTTGATTCAGCAAATTATTGAAACGTACAAAAACATTCAAGCTGTTAAAGAACTCATATCCTGCAGAAAGTGAAAGATTATTTATTGCATCGGCTTTTTCCAGTTCTCCAGCCTTTACACGTCCCTCATAACGATAGGCTACCGAAATCCAAAACTCATCATACACCTTTGCACGAGCAGAAGCATCTAATACAAATTCCGGCTTCAAGTAAAGCAACACTTTTGCTTCATCTTTTACATTCCAGCCATAATATGTTCCACCTACGGAGAAATCAAAAATATCTTTATATCCATAAGCAGCTTTTATTCCTCCATATCCAACTTTTGCCTTTTCTTGCATCAAGAGTGAATAGCAGTACGGGAAGTCGGTGTCTGTTATACCCGGAAGATGGAAAATCTCATCTTTAGTCACACGGTATCCTCCAAATAAATGGAAGCCCAGTCCAGGTAATGGAGATGCTTTAAAACCGACCTGAAGATCCGCCGGTGTATAGGAAGTACGCATCTGGTTTATTACTCCCCAGTATGGAGATTCTTCATTCTGCTGACTAAAATCGTTCAAGCGGGTCCCTCCTGTCGCATGCAGATAAGCCACATAGGTATCAGCAAAAGTATAATCCAGCTTAACATCCGGAGCAGCTTTTATACCACTTCCATTGGCCGACTGCCAGTCAACATGAGCTCCCACACGCAACCGTATATTATCATTTTCAAGCGTATAATAAGGATTCAACTGCAACAATGTATAATCAGCCTGTTCCGCATCATAAATCAGGTTATCCATACCCAAAGCAATGCCTACATGCTGTTCCTCGTTCAACGCTCCGGAAATAAATCCGACAGTATGAAAAATATTTTCCGAACCGTGACGCATATAAGGAATGTCATACTTACGGCTAAAGCTGCGCAAGCCTGTCTGTAAAGAGAATTCCACAGGCAATTCACCTTCTACAGAAGCTATGCCTACATATCCTTCACCTAAGGTATAACGCTGACGGCTCGTTTCATATAAATTCTGAATACTTTCATCTCTCACAGGCATATAATTGAATACCTGGGATACAAAAGCTCCACCTAAAGAAAGTGAAACAGTCCGGAAATCATGTTTATAATCCAATGATACATCTGTACGGTAAAAGCGCGACTTCCATTCTCCTTCTTCAGGAAGCAAAGAAGAAATATTTCCATTCATACCATATAGAGAAGCCATAAATTGTAAACGGTCCTTGCGAGAAATATCCCAAAGATACGAAGCCTTGAGGTCTACATTATTCCGGTTACCATAAGCTCCTCTGATATATCCTCGCGGCGCATCAGCCTGCTTCTGTTCACTTGTTATGGCTTCCATCGGAGAAAAGCCCCAGCCTGTCAACGGACGAACCGATGTTGCATAATCTATATGCTGTTTGGCAACAGCAGGCTCTTCCACTTTTGGCAAGACATTCACTTTAAATGCGTCCATAACTTCAGGATTATACTGATTTTCCACTACAACCGTACGATTCAGTGTAGAATCTTTCACCTGTTCCTGTGCATAGCCTTTTACTACTGGCGACAATGCCGCAGCTACTAAAATTGCAGATATATGTTTCATTGTTTACTTCCCTTATTTAGTTTAGCCAATCGAGTTTCTATCATTTCCGCAATATCATCATCTGCCTGATAATTCTGCTGCAATGACAACAAATATTGCTTGGCATCCAAGTTACGTCCAAGTTTCATGTACACATCCGACAACAAGACAAAACTTCTGGCCAGCCAGTAAGCATGCGGGGTACTTACCTCTATATAATCAAGTACCTCTTTCTCTGCCTTTCCTGTTTCTCCATTGTCAAAATAAAGTTGAGCCAACAAATATTTAGCTTCAGCTCCATATACATTACGGGTATCTTTTGCCAAAACAGCCAAGTCGCCTGTTGCTTCCTTATTCTGTCCTTCGGCAAGAAGAGCTTTTGCACGATAATAATGCGCCTCATTAGCTAATTCGGGAGCCAGCTTGCTTTCAGCAATCAGACCCGAAGCCACAGAAATAATTTCCTGATAATCTTTCACCATCCAGGCACTGCGCATAGCTCCTGTACGTGCAGTCACACGTTCTTCCTGCGATACAGCACGATCTGCCATACGTTTATAAAGCCCCAATGACTTTTCATATTCTTTTTCCCGATAAGCAATGTCAGCACACATAGCCATCGCTTCACCAGAGAATTTATTATCAGGATATTCGATAACTTTATCCAAGTGTGAAACAGCCCCCGTGTAATTCTTCTCATTATAATCAATCAAGCCCAGATAATAATGAGCATCTACACTAAATGCTCCTTGTGGGAAAGATTGCAGGTAACGCACAAAGCTGTTTTTAGCTTCAGTGATATTTTCACGCATATATACACGTTCGGCTGCCACATACGTCAGCGAGTCACGTTCATTCACATCAAAATTGGCTCCTCCCGGAATCGTAGAAACAAAAGCCATATAGTCGTCTACCCGGTTCAGGTCAATATAGATAGATTTCAAATCGCGCTGAGCCAGACGAGCTTCTTCACTACCCGGATAAGTAGAAATTACTTTTTTGTATGCAGCTATAGCCTCATTATATTTATCATTCTGATAATACAACAAACCTATCTCATTTGCTGCCCGACGAGAAAGCGGACTTTCCGGATAACGTTGAACCAAAAGAGAATAACGCTTTACAGCATTATCATTGTCTTCCAGCTGCACGAAAGCACGTCCCTGTTCATAAAGTGCATCATCCAAATACTGTGACTCAGGGAATCCTGTTATCAAACGGTTCAGCAATTCAATCTTCTTACCATACTCACGCTGCAAGCCCTTGATAATACTCTGCTGGAACAACGAGTAATCTGATAACGACATCGAATAACCGGATGCTTGTGCATACTGCGCATCGGCTGCATCAAATCGGCGTGCATAGAAATTACAGTCACCCATTCGATTATACACATCAGCTACGACATCGTTCTCCAGACGAATCCCCGATTCTGCACAACGGGTAAACCAAGTCAACGCCTTATCGTACTGCTTTTGCTTAAATGCTGTATAGCCCAGGTTATACAAAGCCAGTCCATATTCTGTAGAACGACGGTCGGGAGCAAACTCCAGATACTGGCGGTAATCGGATGCAGCAGCACCGTACTGTTCCAGACGATACTTTGACTCTCCACGCCAATAATAAGCATCAGCCTGAGTCTGCTGGTTATAACGTCCCAGCTGAAGCGATTGAGAGAAATATTCTATAGCATTTTCGAAAGCAGCCTGTGCAAAAGCCTGCGTACCCAGACGGAACAACAATTTTTGCTTAGCTTCCAGAATACGATTACCCGGACGGCTGATTTTAGCAATAGAATTAAGTGCAGCCATATAGCTGCGAGTATTCATATATACTTCTATCAAATAATCATTTACCTTTTCTGTATAAACAGAGTTAGGAAATTCATTCAGGAAACGTTCGAATACCGTAACCGATTCAGCAAACGGAGAATAGGATGTTTCGTGTATACACAAAGCATAATTATAAAAAGCCTGCTCCTTGATGTCACGATCATAGTTCATCGCAGACGCCTGTTCAAAAGCCATTCGTGCCCGATTTCGTTCTTTCAATTGCAAATAAGCAAGTCCCATGTGCAAATAAGCATTCTGCGTCAAGGCATCTTGCACAGTAGTCACCTCACCCAATGCAGCAGCTGCTTCCGAGTAGACCCCCGTATAGAAGAAACTCATTCCTAACTTATACAAGGAATTTCTTTCAGCATGTTCCTCAGTCTCGCTGCGATAAGCTGACAGATAATCAATGGCAGCAGCATATTGCTTCAAGCCGTAACAAGCTTCTCCGCAAATGCGTTTCATCTCTATTGCCTTTTCCTGGCGTGGATAAGCTTCGAGATAAGTAGACGCTATCTGTCTGGCCTGCTGGTAATTTCCTCTGACCAGATGAATATCGGCTATATAGTAAGGCGATAAAGCCGCATACTTAGAAGATTCGCCTGCCTCACGAAATCCCTGCAAAGCCTTATCGTACTGTTTTTGCACATAATCGATATAAGCCAGATGATAAACGGCATCTATATGATATTCACTGCTCACCTCTTTCAGAATACTGAACCAGACAGCAGCTTCCTGCAAGTTTCCCATTTTCAGATAAGCAGTTCCCATACGCAAGGTACAGGCATCCCGCTCAGAATCAGCCAGCAAATCGAACTGGCATCCTTTAAAACAAGCAATTGCCTCTGGATATTTTTCCTGGAAGAAATAGACAGAAGCGATAAGAGATTGCACCCTATTGGCATAACGCGAATCCGGATATTGTTCCAGATACCCTTCCAGCTGCTTAATGCAGTCAGGAGATTTCAGTTCATACGACGTGCAAGCAATCATATAAGCTGCTTCATCAGCCAATGAAGCCTGCGGTTTCTGCTGTACAAAGCGCGACAAGGTCTGTTGCGCCGCTGCATAGTCACGACGAAGAAATAACTCTTTTCCATCGTCAAACAGACGACGGGAATCTGTCAGTGGCTCAGTCTGCTGTGCCATTCCCATCAAAGGCAATACACACATGGCTCCTGCCACCCATACATGTTTCTTGTTCTTCATATCTGCAAGATATTATTATTCTTATTTCATTTTATGCTCTTCTAAAAAACGAGCAACACCCTGACGGACCGAATCCAGTCCAAATTCTTCCGGACGAACCTGATCCAAAGGCATCCAAAACGAATCGGCCACATCATCCATTGCCAGCAATTTGCTATCATCTGCCACCCGGCATAGAAAAAACAAATCGAGGGTATGTACCAGAAAACCAGAATACAAATACGTATTAGGAAGCGAAAACAAATAAGTTGCCTCTACAACCTGTAAACCGGTTTCTTCACGAACTTCACGTGCAACACCCTCCTCTCCAGTTTCTGCCATATCGATAAAGCCTCCCGAAAGGTCGAGTGTTCCCTTTGCCGGCTCTTTTCCTCTCCGGCATACCAAAAGCTCATTTCTAGCATTCAAAATAAAAGCAACCGTAGCGGCACTTGAATTAAAATAATAAGTAAAACCGCAGTCGGCACATTTTTTTGCTTTCTCATTTCTTATCTCGAAATGAGAGGATCCGCACTTGGGACAATATTTAAACAAATCCAGCGGGTGCATATCTTAAAAGATTTATAATATTTAACTCTACAAAGATAGGATAAATGAAAACACAACAGGGGAAGTTAACACAAAAAAATATATAAGAAGGTATTCACCTGAGAAAGGAGTGATAAACATCCGTCTGCAAAAGTAAAAAGCTGTCAAAAAACTATCTATATTTGCCAGTCAAATTATAAAAAGAGAGAATCATGTTGGAACGAGATTACATTATGCGGTTAATCAGACAGCTTTTCGAAGCTTTGGAAAAATTAAAAGAAGAGAAAGCCGAAAAACAATCATCAACTCTTCAGCTGGAAATCCACAGCATGTACCGTGCCTATTTTCACCAGCCTGAAAGTTTTTTTTTACGAACAAGATGCCGAATTCATCCTTCATTATCTCCAAACGGAATTTCCCAAGCAAGAATTCCTTCAACGGATAGAGATGCTCTCCGAACTGCTATGTTATGACGCTTCCATAAAAAGCTCTGCCAAAGAGAAAAAAGAACTATACCGTAAGACACTGTATACGATGGAATACCTAGATACACATAGTGATACTTTTTCCTTCGAAAGAAGAAGAAAAATAGGCGAAATCAAAGCAGAAGTAGACGAATAGCTAATATTTTCTGTTCTTTTCTGTAAAAAAAATATGTTTTTTATCGGCTTTTATAAGACTTATAAAAAAGTTTTCCTATATTTGCTTACAAAATGATAATATAGATTGCTTATTATGGAAAAAATTGATAACCTAGACAAACAGATTCTGGAAATTATTTCGCAGAATGCTCGTATTCCGTTTAAAGACGTTGCTGCCGACTGCGGTGTTTCACGTGCAGCCATTCATCAACGTGTACAGCGATTGATCGACTTGGGAGTTATCATTGGTTCGGGTTACCACGTAAATCCCAAAAGCCTGGGATATAGCACTTGTACATATGTAGGAATCAAACTGGAAAAAGGTTCCATGTACAAAAGCGTAGTAGCCGAACTCGAAAAAATTCCTGAAATTGTAGAATGCCATTTTACTACCGGTCCGTACACAATGCTGACTAAGCTATATTCAACAGATAACGAGCATCTGATGGAATTGCTGAACTCCAGAATTCAGGAAATTCCCGGTGTGACTGCAACGGAAACCCTGATTTCACTCGAGCAGAGCATTAAGAAGGAAATTCCTATCCGCAAAGAAAAATAAGGATGGACTGGCTTGCAACTCTCCATTTTGAAGGAATAGTAATAGGCATATGTACTTTTCTAATAATAGGACTGTTTCATCCTATTGTAGTTAAAGCCGAATACTATTGGGGAACACGTTGCTGGTGGTGGTTCCTGCTGCTAGGCATTGCAGGTATCATTGGTTCGGTACTTATCGGTGACATACTGATATCGACATTACTGGGCGTATTCTCTTTTTCTTCTTTCTGGACCATCAAAGAAATATTCGAGCAGCGAGAACGGGTGCTGAAGGGATGGTTTCCCATGAACCCTAAACGTAAACATGAATACGAATCCCGATCTTGAATTTCTGCATCAGAAAACTATTTTATAATCACAGATTCCATTGGTTTAATTAATACTTGCATTAACGTACCAATGGAATCTGTGAGTTTTATTATATCTTTATTGTTCCCGATCAATGCGGGTTATATTCCTGCAAAGGCAGTTCTTCTCTCAATGCTCCAAGTGCATTCATTGCCAAAGCTCCCATCTCATCCTCACCAGGAATAACTACAATATGAGCAATGCCTTCCAGCCATTCACGAAGTAAAGCTACACAATATTTGTTGTTGGCGATTCCTCCGGTCAGAATAACAGCATCTGTCTGTCCGTGTAAGGCAACATGCATCGCTCCTACCTGCTTGGCCACTGTATAAATCATAGACTCCAGCACCAGTTTATGTTTTTTATCGCCGGCATTTGCCCATCGTACAATAGTAGGTACGTCGGTTGTACCCAGATGAGCCAACAAGCCTCCTCTGCCATTCAGCATTTTACGAATTTCCTGATAAGTATATTTGCCGCTGAAGCACAAGTCTACCAGTTGCCTGGCCGGAATTGTACCTGCACGTTCCGGACTGAATGGTCCTTCCCCGTTCAATGCATTATTTACGTCAATCACTTTTCCGTAATGATGCGCACTGACAGAGATTCCTCCTCCCAGATGTACAACTATCAGATTGAGTTCCTCGTATTTTTTGCCAATCCGAGCTGCATAATTACGAGAAACCGCCCGACTGTTCAACGCATGAAAAATAGATATGCGAGGAATCTCCGGAATACCGGTCAGCCTGGCTACGTCACACAGTTCATCGGTAACTACCGGATCTGCAATAAAAGCAGGACATCCTGCCGAAGCAGCCAGTTCATCTGCTATCAGAGCTGCCAGATTGGAAGCGTGTTCCATATCAGCATGCCACAAATCGTGCTTGATACGCTCATTTATCCGATATACTCCACCGGGAGTAGGCTTCAGTAATCCTCCGCGGGCAATGATAGCATCGAAGCACAAGGGAATTCCAGCCTCCCGCAAAGCTTCTGTAACATGCAAGCGACGATATTCATATTGCTCATTAATATGATGAAAAACCGACAAGTCTTTTGCAGAATGAAATACACTTTTTCTCCAGACCTGTTCATTATCCTCGTAAACAGCCAGTTTGGTAGAAGTAGAACCGGGGTTGATCACTAGTATTTTCATATAATATCAATATTAATCGTTTTGATTACCAGCCATGCATGCCAATGCAAGACTATAAAATTTAGAATTTCCCGAGTCGCTCCGCGAAGGTACAACTACCGGAGCTATTGTTCCTGTAAGCATGCCTGCCATGTTCGCATCGCCAAAAAGTGACAGTGTTTTATAAAAAGTATTGCCCGACTCGATATTCGGAAAAATCATAATATCGGCATTCCCGATGACCGGCGAACTTAATCCTTTTATCTCACCACTATGACGGTCGCAGGCAGTCTTGGCATCCATAGGTCCGTCTACAAAGACAGAACCGAATCGGCCTAACTGAGCTTCTTCTTTCAACTGTACATAGTCCAACGTATGCGGAAATTTTTCATTGACTTTTTCTGAACAATGTATTAACGCCACACGAGGCTGGTCATTGCCTAGCTTACGGCATATGGCAATATCGTTTGCTATCATTGCACGAAACTGCAACAGCCCCGGACGAGGAATAACAGCCGCATCAGAAAAAAGCAGTAATTTATGATACAGTGGAATCTGTGCCACGGCAACATGGCTCAGTACCCCTCCCGGAGGTAATAATCCCTTCTCCTTTTTCAACACTGCACGCAGCAGATTGTCTGTATTAATAAGTCCTTTCATCAGGATATCAGCCTCTCCCGTACGCACCAGTTCTACAGCAAGCGCAGCTGCTTCATCAGGAGTGGAAGTTATATAAACACGGACAAAATCGGGAGAGGCAGCACGCAAGTTATGAGCGATTTCAACATGAGCTTCATCGGTCACCAGCAGATATTCGGCTATTTCCTCCCTTAAACTACGGATAATGACATATTCTGTATGAGGGTCATTGGGACATACCACAGCAACCCGCCGACGGATACCAAGCGAACGCAAATTATTCACCAGCTGAGTTAGGGTTCTAATCAATTCCATACCATTAGATTTTTAGCAAATATGAAAAATAAATCTGAATTTATCTCTATATTTGCTTGGTTTCTACGAAATATTTAACTTATGAAAACGTTTCAAACATTTGACATCGAAGCGGAATACGATGTGCTCCACAACCGATTTCCCAACCATAAAGATGCACCTGTAATAGGAATTACCGGGAATTTCAGTGAAGGAAATTTAACACTTGCTCCTGGATATTATACTTCCATTCTGAAAGCAGGAGGTATTCCTTTCATTATTCCCCCTTTCGAAAATACTGACATTCTGATAAGCCTTCTCGATAGTTTAGACGGCCTTCTACTGACAGGAGGAGCAGATATAAATCCCTTATTCCTGAAAGAAGAGCCAGTAAAAGAATTACACAACATTAATCCTTTCCGCGATCGTCAGGAACTACTTCTTACGCGACTTGCAGCCAACCGCCAGATTCCGATACTAGGCATTTGCCGTGGAATGCAAGTCATGAACGTAGCACTTGGTGGTAGTATCTATCAGGACATTCATGTACAGATGGAGGGCAAGCGTATCAAGCACAGCCAGGATATGGACAGAGCTTTCGCCTCACACACCATACAAATAGAACATGACAGTCTGCTGGCACGAATCATGAAAACAACTTCGCTGCCGGTCAATTCATTCCATCATCAGGCGATAAACGAAGCTGCTCCGGGATTCCGTATTTCAGCACGAGCTGCCGATCAGGTAGCAGAAGCCATAGAAAGTACCGAATACAAATCGATGCTGGGCGTACAATGGCATCCGGAATGTTTCATTCTGAATGGCGATGAATACATGATGCCACTGTTCGAATGGCTATTGCAAGAAGCAACTTCCTTCCGTACAGCCAAGCAGATGCATCGCCGTATACTGACTCTGGACACTCACTGTGACACGCCGATGTTTTTCGGACAAGACATTAATTTTGCTACACGAGATGCCAAAATAAAAGTCGATCTACACAAAATGACCGAAGGACGGCAGGATGCAACTATCATGGTTGCTTATCTGGCACAAAAAGAACGGACTGACGAAGCCTTACTTGCCGCTACAGCCAAAGCCGACCAGTTGCTGAACGAAATAGAACGTATGGTAGCGATGAACTGCACCGCAGTAGATATTGCTTACACTCCAGCCGATCTATACCGCCTGAAACGAGAAGGGAAAAAGGCCATTATGCTAGGAATAGAAAATGGATATGCTATCGGAAAAGATTTGACGAATGTAGAACGCTTCCGCAACCGGGGAGTTGTTTACATGACACTTTGCCACAACGGAAATAATAATATCTGCGGTTCGGCACGATATAATGACGAACACATCGGAGTAACCCCTTTCGGCGAACAGGTTATCCGGGAGATGAACCGCACCGGTATGATGGTAGATCTCTCGCATGCGGGAGAACAGACTTTCTACGATACACTGGACATAAGCAGCAAGCCAGTGGTATGTTCACACTCTTCGAGCCGTGCATTATGTGACCACCCACGAAATCTGACGGATGAGCAGCTGAAAGCTATTGCCCGTAAAGGAGGTGTCGTACAAGTTTGTCTGTATAGCGGCTTCTTGCGTACAGATGCTCCTGCTACAATCTGCGATGCAATCGAACATCTGCATCATATGGTCAACATCATGGGCATAGAGCATGTAGGCATCGGAACCGACTTCGACGGCGACGGAGGAATTATCGGCTGTAATGATTCTTCGGAACTGATCAATCTGACACGCCGCATGTTATACGAACGTTACAGCGAGAACGATCTCCAATTGATTTGGGGAGGCAACTTCCTGAGAGTAATGGAAGAGGTACAAAAACAAGATTAGTTCCTCATTATCAGATCATTCTGATAATCTCGAAAAACATGCTGATGTCTTCGAAAAAACATGCTGATATTTTCCGGAAAACATCAGCATGTTTTTTTATTTTTTGTACAAATTTTACGGTCCTCTCGATAATGTTTTTTTCAGAACCTTTTCAAGAAGTTTTTAATGGAACGTATACTTTTTCAAAAAGCAGCGTTACTAAAAGAAAAAACAGTAGAAGGGACTCATGAAATTAACAAAAAGTATTTTATTGACAAGCTGCTTCTTCCTGCTATGTGCCTGTGGAGAATACAAACTAGAATCGGAAGAAAATGAAACAGTTCAGGATGAACAGACGGAAGCACGGTACACCTTACAGCTAAATGTGACTAGCCGTAACAATGCAAAAATCAATTATCCACTCTCACTTTTTCTGTTCGACGACGAAAACAACTGTGTAGTACGTGAAACGATTCCTACAGAAGAAAGTGAATTCAGTTCTTCCATATCTAAAGGAAAGTATACACTCATCCTGCTATCTGGCCTCAACGAGAATGACCATTCGTATCCGCTGGAGATTATTCCCGACAGTTATATCAGTCTCAAGACAGACAACTGCTCGGAAGAGCCTCTGCAAATAGGAAAAGCCAGTGTAAACCTCACTCAATCAACTCGAATTACAGTCATTCTTTCGTATGCAGTAGCCTCACTCAATTTCACCCTCAACGGTATTCCTCAAGATGTAACAGCTACCGAAGTAAAGGTATCACCGGTAAGCTCTGCTGTTTCATTCAACGGAGATTATAAAAACGACAAACAACAATGTGTTATTCCCTGCCGGAAAGAAGGAAGCCAATGGGTCAGCGATGCGACGTATGTGTTCCCTAACGAAAGTTCGCAGACTCATCTGTCTATCAATCTTCAGTCTCCACAAGGAAATGAAGCTTACGGCTATACATATCAGGCAACACTGAAAGCTGGCTATCCATATCATTTCACGGGAAACTACAAAGGTGGAGTAACACTCGACGGAGAATTTCAGGCGGAAGGATGGCAACCGGAAATAGACTGTGAATTCGGCTTCGACGAGATTTTACCCAATGAGGGAGAAGATGACGGTAATAATGAAGGGACAGATGACGGCAATTCGGGAAATACCGGAGGAGAAGACAGTTCTGGTGACAATGACACGGAATATGACACATTCATCGTATCCGAAATGCCTGGTGCAGATAGTATATGGGGATATTTTTATGTCTGGCAGACTACCAGTATTTCCTCTACCGAGGCGGAAGCTATCATCATCGCCCCGGAACAATGGTATACATTGGTCGCAGATGCTCTGGATTTACTGAATACTTATTCAGAAGACGGCATAGAAGGATGGAGAATGTTTACAACGGAAGAAGCTACAGCGTTCCGGAACCAATTTCAGGGATCGGTCAGTGAACTGAATGAATTTATCAGTGAATACGGACTTGCATTCTTTAAATATAGCGACGGAGCACGTTACTTATGCAACAATGCACAGTCTACTTTCAGCTTTGCCAACAATCGTATAATAGATGCAGGAAGAACTGTAAAATACTACCTCAGACCTGTAAAAAAAGTAAGATTTAAGCTGAAATAACTTTCCAACTTCTTTATATATAAATAAGGTGTAAGAAAATAGGACGTATCACTCCAATATTCTTACACCTTGTTTATATCCGATTAAATGATATGCTGCTTTTCCAATTCTTCAGCGACATTCTCCAATTCGGCATACCATGCTTCGCCAAATTTTCTTATCAATGGTTCTTTCAAGAATTTGTAAACCGGTACATTTTCTTTCTTTCCCAATAAAACCGCAGCCTTGCATACATCCCAGCGATGATAATTCACTGCCTTATAAGGTCCGTAATCGCCTACACGAATAGGATATAAATGACACGATACTGGCTTGTAAAAATTACAGCGGCCTTCACGATAGGCTTTCTCTATTGCACAATAACAATAGCCTTTATCATCGTAACAAGTAAACACACAGTCTTTGCCATTCACGATAGAAGTAACCAGATCTCCCTCCGAATCGGTATAGACGACTCCCTGCTTATCGATTACCGCACGAGCTTCCGGAGAAAGCTCGTCCCATATAACAGGAAGTACCTCTTCCAGCCTTTCTACTTCTTCCAGCTCTACAGGAGCACCAGCATCTCCTTCAATGCAGCACTCTCCCTTACAGGCATCGAGATTACAAACAAACTTCTCACGAAACACATCCAAACTGACTATTACATCATCTATCTGTACCATTTTCTTTTTATCTATATCGGTTAGTCATTAATGCTGCAAAATTACAAAAAAGTATGGTAAAGAAGCAAATAGCAGAATTATAACAGTTACAACCAAGATTTTTCAACAAAGAAATATACCTAAAAGTAGGTATTGCCCGTACGGTAAGAGAAGCGTACCTTTGCATTGTAATAATTACAAATTTAAAAAACAATCAACCAAAAACTAAAAAACATATAAATTATGACTACAATTATCAACTCTAGAGTACCTGAATTTAAGGTACAGGCTTTTCACAATGGTCAGTTCATTACAGTATCAAACGAAGACATCAAAGGTAAATGGGCTATTTTCTTTTTCTATCCCGCCGATTTTACCTTTGTTTGCCCGACCGAGCTGGTAGATATGGCAGAGAAATACGAACAGTTTAAAGCAATGGGGGTGGAAGTTTATTCTGTAAGTACCGATTCACACTTTGTACATAAGGCATGGCATGATGCATCTGAAAGTATCCGTAAAATACAGTATCCGATGCTTGCCGATCCGACAGGAGCTTTATCACGTGCATTTGGAGTAATGATTGAAGAAGATGGAATGGCATACAGAGGTACATTTGTTGTAAATCCGGAAGGCCTTATCAAACTAGTAGAAATACAGGACAACAGTATCGGACGAAATGCTGATGAACTATTGAGAAAGGTAGAAGCAGCTCAGTTTGTAGCTTCTCACGACGGTGAAGTATGTCCTGCTAAGTGGAAAAAAGGTAAGGAAACATTGAAGCCAAGCATCGATCTGGTAGGTAAAATCTGATAATGAAAGGGAGGACTGTTTATGTTGGATACAGCGTTTAAAGAACAACTAAGACAGATTTTTGCCGGATTGGAAGCTGACTATGTATTCGACATTGCAGTACATCCTCAGCATGAGAGCCGCAATGAGCTGATTGAGTTACTCGAAGATACAGCATCGTGTTCGGATAAAATATCGTGTACCGTCCGCGAAAGCGAAGGACTGGAGTTCCGGATTTTAAGAAATGGAGAAGACTTGCGTATCTGTTTTCAGGCAGTGCCCAACGGACATGAATTCAGTTCATTGCTGCTCGCAGTGCTGAATGCTGATGGCAAAGGGAAAAATCTTTCCGACAATGCTACCCGACGGAGAATTGAATGTCTGCAAGGAAATGCTACGGTAACAACTTATATGTCACTTTCTTGTACAAACTGTCCGGACGTAGTACAAGCGATCAATGTAATGACGCTGCTTAACCCTCGGCTCTCACACCGTATCGTAGACTGGGCATTACATGAAAATGAGGTTCAACAACTCAAGATTCAGGCAGTTCCTTCTGTCTGGTTGAATGGAAAATCCATACATGTAGGACGCAGTAACCTGGGAGAACTGCTGGATAAGTTGGAAAGTAAAATGGGAACTGACTCTTCTTCTCAACCTACAACAGAAGAGCGACACTTTGATGTATTGGTAGCAGGAGGAGGACCCGCCGGCGTTTCTGCTGCCATTTATTCAGCACGAAAAGGGCTGAAGGTCGGACTGGTTGCCGGACGCATAGGAGGTCAGGTAAACGAAACAGTAGGAATCGAAAACGTAACTTCCATTCCTTACACCACTGGAAAAAACCTATCTTCCGATTTACGGACCCATCTGTCGCATTATGAAAACATCACAATATGCGACAACCGCCAGATAGAATCATTCTCCTTGCAGGGCAGTGACAAGCAACTGACCGTTAAAGGTGGAGAAAAATTTCTTGCACCCGCTCTAATTATCGCTACCGGAGCTTCCTGGCGTAAACTGAATGTACCGGGAGAAAGCGAATATATCGGTCGTGGAGTAGCCTTCTGTCCGCATTGCGACGGTCCTTTCTACAAAGGAAAACATGTAGCCGTAATCGGTGGAGGAAATTCCGGAGTAGAAGCGGCTATCGACCTAGCAGGTATCTGTGCAAAAGTGACCGTACTGGAATTTATGGATACACTGAAAGCTGACCAAGTGTTGCAGGATAAATTACGTTCACTGGAGAATGTCGAGGTTTCTACTTCGGTACAGACCCTCGAAGTACAAGGCAACGGAGAGGCTATGACTGCGTTGCGCATCAAGAACCGCCTGGATGAAACAGAAAGCATATTACCGCTTGATGGTGTTTTTGTTCAGATCGGGCTCGCAGCAAACAGCCAGCCTTTCGCCGGAGAGCTGGATACCAACCGCATGGGAGAAATCTTAACCGACAGAAATTGTCGTACAGCCATACCTGGTGTTTATGCAGCCGGCGACGTATCCGACGTAGCATATAAACAAATTATCATATCGATGGGTGAAGGAGCTAAGGCTGCCCTTTCTGCCTTTGAAGACAGAATAAAAGGTATTTGCTAATATTAAAGTGAGTCTGGTGTAAAATGCAAGATCTGTCAGTAGGAATCTACTTACAGTTTCCTGATTTTATATCAGACTCAACTTATTTATCATTTCAAATTCCCATTACTCTTTTCTTGTTCCACACTATTACTTATCAGAAGCTCATACACACCCCTTGCTTCTGCCTCTTTCAGACTTCTCACTTTGAATGAAGTTCCATTTGTAGAAATAATAAGATTTACCCGGTGAAAGAAAGGAGTGAATGGCGTTTGTTTAAGACTTACAAACTCAACATTCGTATATTTAATGTAGTTTCTGACATCAGCCAACTTACCGTTGTTTATTTCAAGATAATCCTCTTTTAAGGTGATGCTGCTTCTGTAAGCGGCAAGAATTCCTTTTACTAAGGATATGAGCATATATACCACAGGCACTGCCAGCCAATAATATAATACGATGCAGACAATCAGCGAAACAGGGATATCAAACCTGACAGTATACCCTATAACCCCTTTACCGGATTTCGCAGATATTATACACAGCGAAGACACATAATCTTTGCCTAGCCACCAGTTCAGAAAATGTTCGGAAGTGTTCGATCCGTATATTTTCACATCATTCTCATTATCTTTTTGGGTTGCATTGAAGGCTTGCTTCAGCATAATCGTACAACAGCCCAGGTATTTTTCTATAATATTTTGTTTTACGTAAACTGTACAAACCTTATCGTACGAAAACCGACTGCTGAAACGAGTAAACAAACCACTCTCGAAAGATAACTGAGCTTTGTCTATCTGTACCTCCATATTGTAATACTGCATAAATACGTTCACAATCCATAATATCATTATGACAAGATATAATACGATAATACATATGACAAATACCGTTACCGACAAAGAAGCATAATCGGCATGTTCATTGACATAATCGATGAAGAGATTCAATATTCTATCGCTTGCTGAAAGTACTTTATCGTAAAATGTAAACAGAATACCCAGCAACACAATCATTCCCCGGAAATGATTCTGACAGAAGGCCCCTTTTATCAGATTCAGATTACTCAGCTTCAGCGTGTATTTATTAGCAACAGGCTTTGCTTCTCGGATTACACAATTCTCTTCCGTCGGCTGTTTATCCTCCTCCGGCATTTGTTCCTGCTGTTCGATCCTTTCAATCAGGGCGTCCCAGTCCTTATAATCCAAAATGAGTTCTACTTCCGCTACTTTGGACGCAAGTGTATCGAACGAAACACCTTTCATGTCGAGCAGATGGTACATAAAGCCTCGTCGGGTTCTCAACGACTGTATTTTTTGCAACGGTATGACTGTTTCTTTCTTAAGAAATCCGTAAATAAAAATCAGATTTCCGTTTTTAATATAATACTTCTTGTAGTAATAACTGATAAATGCCGTCACTACAGAGAATACCAGATAACAGATAAACAGAAACAACAACATCTCCATTGTTTCCATAAGGGAACGCTGCCTGCCGGAATTGAACAGCTTGATAATAGCCCAAATAAGAAACAGACCGGCATAACTCAATAATTCCTTTACCAACAGGATGATAAAGGCACTCTTACTCATTCTGCGCGGTACAGAGAAGTCAGATCGTTCCATGTTGTATGTACTCCATTATGATTGTTTTCATTTCGTCTGCTCTCGCTTTCATCAGTCCCGGGATAACTGTTTCAGCCTCAAACTGTGCTCCGTTGACTATAGCTATCGAATACAGACCGAAAATCTTGCTGATAGGATTCTGCTGTATACTCACTTGCTGTACCTTACACAAAGGAATCGTCACAATAGTAGGGAAAAAGAGTCCGGACCGGTAGGTGATGTCATGCTCACGGAAAGCAAACCCTTTATAGGCATATGCCTTGGGTAGAAGAATCAGATTGATAATAGCTGAACAAAGCAGCAAACCTTCTATACCGGCAACAATGAAAGTACGATAGGATAATTTTTCTACCAAAAGGATGAACAGCACAAGAAGCATCATACCGATATACGTCAATACAGTTCCTACGACCTGCACGTTGATGTATTTCTTTTCCAGAGGTTCGTATGTAAGATTTTCTACTCTATGAATATTCTCAAAATTCAATTGTCGATTCGTCATAGCATATTTATATAAGTTCGATTTAAGATTGGAGCAGCCTGTTAATTACTAAAATCATAAAGCTATCAAAACTGGCAATATCAGTATAACAGGAAAAACAATTGCTCCTATTTTCAAAGTATAAAATTATGGAATTTTATTGTATCACAAAAGATTATTGCAAGGAGTTTTGTCGTACAACAAAGAAAACAGACACGAAAAAAGGCTCTGAAGACCTGAGCTGAGAAAAGAACATATAGATGTATCAATCAAAAAAAGGGAATAATCCAGTGAGATTATTCCCTTTTGATATAAAAAAGTATTTTATTACTTAATCAAATCTTTACCTGACATTTCAGCAGGCTGAGGCATTCCCATGATGTGCAGAATAGAAGGAGCAACATCAGCAAGTACACCGTTTTCTACTTTAGCATCCTTGTTTGCAGTTACATAAACAAACGGAACCGGATTCAAAGAGTGAGCTGTATTTGGAGTTCCATCTTCATTCAGTGCATGGTCTGCATTACCGTGGTCAGCAATGATGATAACTTCATAATCATTAGCTTTGGCAGCTTCTACAGTATCTTTCACGCAGTCGTCAATAGCTTTTACTGCTTTTTCGATAGCTTCATAAATACCAGTATGTCCTACCATATCACCGTTAGCATAGTTTACTACGATGAAATCGTACTTCTGAGTATTGATAGCTTCAACCAGTTTATCTTTCACTTCGTAAGCACTCATTTCAGGTTTCAAGTCGTAAGTAGCAACTTTCGGGCTCGGAACCAAGATACGATCTTCGTTATCGTACGGAGTTTCACGTCCACCGTTGAAGAAGAATGTTACGTGAGCATATTTTTCTGTTTCAGCAATGTGAAGCTGAGTCTTTCCATTGGCAGCCAGATATTCGCCCAATGTATTCTGTACATTTTCCTTATCGAACAGGATATGAACACCCTTGAAAGATGCATCATACGGAGTCATACAGTAATACTGCAATCCCGGAATAGTCTTCATACCTGCTTCAGGCATATCCTGCTGAGTCAATACAATAGTCAATTCCTTTGCACGGTCGTTACGATAGTTGAAGAAGATAACTACATCACCTTCCTTGATAGTACCATCGAAGTTTGCATTAACGATAGGTTTGATAAATTCATCAGTTACACCTTCGTCGTAAGATTCCTGCATAGCCTGAACCATATCAGTAGCTTTCTTTCCAGTACCGTTTACCAACAGGTCGTAAGCTTCTTTTACACGTTCCCAACGTTTGTCACGGTCCATTGCATAGAAACGACCAACAATAGAAGCAATCTTACCAGCAGACTGTACACAATGAGCTGTCAGTTCTTCGATAAATCCTTTACCACTCTTCGGGTCTGTATCACGACCATCCATGAAGCAGTGGATAAATGTATTTTCCAGTCCGTATTCTTTAGCAATGTCGCACAATTTGAACAAGTGATCCAATGAAGAGTGTACACCACCATTTGAAGTCAATCCCATGAAATGGATATTCTTTCCATGTTCCTTAGCATATGAGAAGGCTGAAACAACTTCTTTGTTTTGCATGATGCTACCGTCGGCACAAGCACGATTGATCTTCACCAAGTCCTGATAAACGATACGTCCTGCACCGATGTTCAAGTGACCTACTTCAGAGTTACCCATCTGACCATCAGGCAAACCAACATTTTCACCGCTAGCCTGCAACTGTGAGTGAGGATATTCTGCCAGCAAACTGTCCCAATACGGAGTAGGAGTGTTAAAGATCACATCATCTTTCTTGTGGTCGCCACATCCCCAACCATCAAGAATCATTAAAAGAGCTTTCTTAGCCATAATATTATTTTGTTTAAAAGTTGATATATCGAGTGTATGCTTTACAACATGCAAAAATACAAAATATCCCTCGTATTAAGCATAAGTTTTCACTCTTTTTATGTATCGTCCAAACTGAATATATCCCCTGATAAACAGAACCGTCAATAAAAACAAATCCCCCTTTCTATCTTCACACAGACTGAGAGGGGAATAATCAAAATAAAAAACAGGTATTTCTACAATTCTACTTCCTGTATAAAGATTTCACCAAATCGATTCTTTACTTCAATTTTTATTTTTTTTGCTTGTTTAGAAGGACATGCCCGGAATAAATGACGGGTATGATAGCCAGTACGCTTGCCCTTCTTCATTGTCAGATAGTCCTGGTCTTCGTCATCGAATTGCTGCATGGCACCTTTCAGCACTCCGTCTTCATACCAGTTTACAGTATAGGCTATATCCCAATCCCAAATATTGGCAACGACATATTGTTTCTGAGTTTCAAATTCGCCAAGCTTATATACACGGAACTGGTAGTCGGCCGGACGCCCGGTTGCCTTATAACGCCATTTCACATCATCACCTTTCACTGTTACAACCAGATAACCGTTTGGTGCTCCACAGCGGTTGACATGACCTGCCCACCAGGCTCCACACGCAGCCCCGATATTATGCTCATAGATTCCGGCAGCAGGCAGTGTATTTTCATAATAATGTGTATGCCCTGAAAAGATATGAACTTTATAAGGTCGTAAGATACGGAATAAGGCATTGGCATTTCTTACATTATCACCCCCTTCAACCGTCGTATTCGCTACCGGAGCATGAATATTCAAAAAGACAGTTGTTCCTTCTGGTACATAACTTAAATCTTTTTTCAACCATTCAAGCTGCTCTTCGGTAAAACGTTCTACATACTTTTTCTTTCCTTCGTAATCTGTACTCTTCATTGCTATGACGTGTACCTTACCTATATTGAAAGAATAATTTGTTGGCCCGAATATCTCATAATAGTTCTTCTCTCCATATCCGTTTCCAGGATCTGCCGTACGTTCCATATCCGAATACAGTAAATTGAAATCATGGTTACCCATAACCTGAAACATAGTCAATCCCAAGTTGGATACAATTTTCCGGTAAGGAGCATACAAATCCATAGCATCCCATACCAGATCGCCCAATCCCATACCTACAACTTCTAAAGATTTCAGAGAATCGGCAGTACGAATCAAATCGGGAATGGTTTCCTTACGGAATCTATCCAACTGTGCTTCATTTTTAGCCTGAGGATCTGAAATAGGAATAAATACAAAATCATCGGTCTGTTTACTACGTTTCTGAAGAATAAAATCACAACGATTCTCCACTTTTGAAGTATCCTGATAGTGATAAAAGCCATCAGCCACTCCTTCCTTCTCGGGAAGAACATAATCAGCAGGAGTAGAAATATAAACCATTGGCTGACGGAACGGATCAGTATCCAACATATATATACCTTGTCTATCAGTAGCTGTCACATTCTTTCCATCTGTTACAACAACTCCTGCAATCGGATTGCCTTGAGTATCTTTCACAGCACCTGTTACCACCGCCTTATTTCCGGCAGCTTGCATCGTAATGTGGCAAAGCAGAGCCGCTATACCCAACCATTGTCTATACATTTTTTTCATATACTTACATCTGATTTATTGTTTGGGCAAAATAACGGAAACCATTTTAAGAATATACGACAGTACGTTTAATATAGGACGACAAAGGTGTTTCACCTCTATTACATCACTACAAATTATTAACAGCCTGTTGATAACTTCAGAGTTTTCAACAGGCTGTTAATAAATACTGGTTAATATAACCGTTTCTCTTTTTAAAAATCGAAGGAGAGTTGTCCGTCTCCCAGTAAATTATATGTCATCCGGTGGTAAGGAGTGGTCCCATAACGGGCAATTGCTTCCCGATGCTTTTTTGTCGGATAACCTTTATTCTTCTGCCAGTCATATAAAGGATACTCTTCTGCAAGCCGGTTCATATAGTCGTCACGATAAGTTTTTGCCAAAATAGAAGCAGCCGCAATCGACAGATACTTACCATCTCCCTTAACTACAGTCGTGTGAGGAAGATCCTCGTATTTATTGAACCGGTTTCCGTCAATCAGCAAATGTTGCGGACGTACCTTCAACTGGTCTATCGCACGATGCATTGCCAGAAAAGAAGCATTCAGAATATTTATTTTATCAATTTCCTGAGGTGTCACTACCCCTACAGCCCATGCTATTGCATCCCTTTCTATCACTTCTCGAAGTGCATATCGCTGATGCTCTGTAAGCTTTTTGGAATCGTTCAGCTGCTGGTTCTCATAATCGGAAGGCAGGATTACTGCTGCCGCATACACGGCTCCAGCCAGACAACCACGTCCGGCTTCATCACATCCGGCTTCAATCAGGTCTTTATGCAAATAAGGCAATAACATATACGTCGTTTTATTTTCGGGGTGCAAAGGTACGGCTTTTTGAAGGAATTACGTATCTATTTTATTTCTAAGTTATCAATAAGTTATCTACTATGATTGTTAATATTCTGT
>PPYE01357224.1_pt1 | contig 29380 bp, 17 predicted proteins | sample 1559881 | NCBI WGS metagenome assembly PPYE01 (sample SAMN08240022, study PRJNA423297) | Human gut metagenome, whole genome shotgun sequencing project. | reverse complement strand
TAGTTCAGTTGGTTAGAGCGTCAGATTGTGGTTCTGAATGTCGTGGGTTCGAGTCCCACCTTCCACCCAAGATAAACCCAGTAAATCATTGATTTACTGGGTTTCTTGTTTCTACTTTCTATAAAATGGTTTATCATTTGTCTTTTTTATTCCCCCATGATTGTGGCGATGAGATGTCTGCTGCCGCCACCTTCTCTAAACTCGCATAGGTATATTCCCTGCCAGGTTCCGAGGTTCAGTCTGCCGTTTGTGATCGGAATCGTCAGTGAAACTCCTACCATACTTGATTTGGCGTGGGCAGACATGTCCGTTGGACCTTCATCTTGGTGCAGGTATCTCGGATCTCCATCTGGCACTAATCTCTCAAAGATTCCCTTCAAGTCGTATCGCACATCTGGATCGAAATTCTCGTTAAGTGACAATCCACAACTCGTGTGTCTAACGAAAAGATTCAGTATTCCAGTCTTTGGCAATGTTGGTAATTGACGAAGTACTTCGCTCGTGACGAGATGAAAGCCACGAGGAAAAGGACGCAATGAAAATTCAACTTGTTCTATCATAATTTTTGGATTTAATTTTTTCTTTTTAGATATGTATCTTGCAAAGATAATGATATTCTGATGATTCTCTTACTCTTTTCATGTAATTATAGTAAAGTTTAACCCTTACCGAGTTTGTTAGAAATTGAAAAATGTTCCCAGATGCTACTGCAACGGCAGAGTGAGTACTACTGCATGGGTGAAGTAAGTACTACTTACTAAAAAATCTTCTTCTTTGAAGAAGGAGGAAGACATTAGAAAAAAACTTGAGAAAAAAAATCAAGCATTAAGAGTTGCCCAGTTGCGGCACACCAACCGAGTTTCGCATAGAGATAACCACGGTGGTAAAAGAATGCGTAAGTGTTTAACAACTTAAAATAATTATCTTTATGAATCCAAATTCAGATTTAAAGAATAATGAGAGTGTAATGGCAGCTAATGCCGAGTCTTCAACTGTTGATGCAGGTTATGCCGAGTCAAGAATTTCAGAGTATGCAGCCCGCTTTGCTGCTTACAGCGATGAGCGTTTGAAGCAGACCGTGGATCACGAGCGCAAGGTTCGTGGTTGGGGCAGCGAGCGCAGTTACTTCCTCGCCGCCCTGCAAGGTGAGTGCAAGAAGCGAGGCATTGTATATTGCTGGTAAATGTATCAGGGGATTGCGAAAAATGCGGTTTTTTTGCAATCTCCCATTTTTATATGCTAATTATGTAGCATTCTCGATATTTCTTTGTAATTTTGCAACCCATAAGAGAGAAAGGTAAGATGAAGAGAATATGTGATTTTATTTCCCGATATATGGGAGTGATTGTTTTGCTGACAGCCGTAGTTTCGCTATTGTTGCCTGCAAGTTTTGTATGGGTAGATACGGTTTATATCAATCCTTTGCTGGGATTGGTGATGTTTGGTATGGGCCTGACACTCAATCCCAATGACTTCAAGATTGTGTTCAGTCGTCCTAAGGATGTCATCATAGGATGTTTGGCACAGTTTATCATTATGCCGGTGATGGCTTGGGTATTGGCGAAAGTATTCCATCTGTCGCCAGAACTGGCTTTGGGGGTCATCTTGGTAGGATGCTGCCCTGGCGGTACTGCTTCCAATGTCATTACTTATTTGGCAAAGGGTGACTTGGCTTTGTCTGTCGGAATGACGATGACTTCCACGGTGCTGGCTCCTGTTCTTACACCATTGATTACTTGGATGATGGCAGGAACTTTTGTACATGTCGATGCTCTGAGTATGTTTTTCTCCATCGTTCAGGTTGTGATACTTCCGATAGTGGTAGGTTTTGTCTTTCAGAAGTATTGTCCTCGTTTTACAAGTCGTGCGGTAGGTTATCTTCCTGCCTTCTCATCAGTGGCAATCACCTTTATTGTTGGCATCATCGTATCGCATAATGCAGAGAAACTCTTGACTAGTGGCTTACTCATCATCTTGGTAGTGATGCTTCATAACATTTGTGGCTTGCTCCTTGGTTTTAGCATCGGAAAGCTCTTGAAGTTAGAGTACAAGAAGTGTGTAGCAATCAGTATTGAGGTTGGTATGCAAAATTCGGGTCTTGCCAGTTCCTTGGCCACTCTTCATTTTGCAGCCTATCCGATGGCTACCATTCCTGGTGCTATCTTCAGTGTATGGCATAATATCAGTGGAGCATTGATGGCCCGGCTCTATAGTAGCAGGGGAGGAAAATAATTTTTTCGAGTTCATTTCCATGTTTCCTGATATAATGTGTCTGAGTTTGACCAGAAGCATCGGGCAAGCACTTACGATGTATAATGCAAGTACTTGCGATGTATGATGCAAGTACTTGCGATTTTTCTAGAACATGCAAGGCAAAGCAGAGAGTTGCTGCATGATGGTCTTTGCCATACGGGAATGGCCGGCATCATTAGGATGAAGACGGTCGGTATCTGGCTTGTTGAACATCTGGGCACCAGCATCATAGATTGGGAAGAGACCGGAAAGGGAGTTGAGGTCGATGACAGGCACTGCCCAGACATTGCCCACTTCCTTAATTGCCTTCACATATTCGTCGAAGAAGATGCCACGTACGTTCTCGTACATCTCATCGGGCTGAATGTTCTTGTCGCTGCTTCCGAAGTAGGCACGGTGGATTGGTGTCATGATGACGATTTGCTTGGTAGGATACATCTGCTTCAACTTCGACATGGCAATGTTGATGCGACCTTTCAGGGTATTCTTGTCCATGGCAAAGTGGCGGTGGCGACGCTGAACCATTTCGCTTGGCTTGTGAAGGGCTACTTTTACGCTGTCGAAAGTCTCCGTGTACCATTCACCGATAGGCACACCGTTGTTGTAATCGTTGGTTCCCATAAAGATGAGAATGGCATCAAAATCATCACCATGCTCTTTCTGGAGTAGATCAGCCTGTCGGGGAATGTCGTTCCACTGTCTGCCGCTTACGCCATAAACGTAGGGGGTAATGCCGAGCCAATCCTGCAGGAATCCCCAGTATTTCACCTTCGATGCCTTGATTCTTGGATCGGTGATGGAGTCACCGAAATAAGCCACCTTCTTTCCCTTCCAAGGATGCTGAAGGTTCTTGAAAGCCTTTTCTTTTTCTGCGATTTCTTTCTTGCTCATCGCCTTCTGGGCGAAGGCGGGCATGGTTGGCATCGCCAAAGTCAAGGCGAGAGCCAGGGTAATCATTGTTTGTTTCTTCATTGCTAGTTTGTTTTTAATTCTTTTTCTGAGTGCAAAGGTACGTCAAAAATCTCATACCGAGCTATATTTTTTGTTCAAATATCACTCTTTTTCTGCTTTTTTTTGTAATTTTGCAGCCGCAAATAAAATAGGTATATATAAATAAAGGTATTAATAGGGATGACTGTAAGTTTGAATCACTTGGGAGATTTGGCCCGTAAGCGAGTGGCTGTTGCGGCTTATTATTTTGTGCCGGGAGTGGTGTTTGCCAGTTGGGCAAGCCGTATTCCGGATGTAAAACAGATGTTGCACTTGAGCAACGGACAGCTGGGAACGGTGCTTTTCGCCATTCCCATCGGCCAGCTTCTGATGATGGCATTTTCGGGCGTTTTGGTGAGTAAGTTTGGCAGCAGGAAGATGATTCTGCTTGCTGAGGTGCTCTATGCTTTCGTATTGTTCTGTATGGGAAGCAGCAGTACGGTATTCCAGCTGATTCTTTCTCTGATGGCTTTCGGAATGATGGCAAATCTGATGAACATCGCTACCAATACGCAGGCTTGTCTGGTGGAGAAGATGTATGGGCGCAACATCATGTCTTCTTTTCATGGTCTGTGGAGTTTGGGCGGATTCTCGGGCGGTATCATTGGAGCCGTCTTTGCCAATACCCTGCTTCCGATAGAGGTTCACTTTGGAGCTGTCTTGGTGATGAGCCTTCTTATCATCGCCATCGGATTCAGATATCTGGTAGATGATGCTACGGCAAAGGCTGAAGAGGAGGATGTGCCGAAGTTCTCTTTCAAGACCATTGACCCGATTCTGTTTCTCCTGGGATTGATGGGATTTGCCGGCATGTTCTGTGAAGGTACTGTTTACGATTGGAGTGGGGTATATTTCTCTTCTGTTGTAAAACCCGATGAGGCTTTTATCCGTGCAGGCTATGTGGCTGGCATGGGAGCGATGACCTTGGGTAGATTCCTAGCCGATGGCTTTGTTACGAAATACGGACCAGCCAGGGTGTTGAAGGTTTGTGGTGCTTTGATATTGGGCGGTTTGTGGCTGGCTGCCGCCTTGCCTTATCTGATTCCTGCCACTTTGGGCTTCCTGCTGGTAGGTTTCGGCATCTCTTCATCGGTGCCTATTTGTTACAGCATCGCAGGAAAACTCGGAACCATCAAGGCGAGCATTGCCATCACCATCGTTTCGAGCATCAGTTTCTTCGGTTTCCTGGTAGGACCACCGGTTATCGGATGGCTGGCTGAGGCTACCGGTCTCCGCATTGCCATCAGCATTGCCGCCTGCCTGGGCTTGATGATAGCGTTTGTTGCCGCAAAGGTTGGAAAGAGATTATCTTGAAAATGAGATGAATATCTGAATAAAAAAACAAAAAAAACGTGGATGTAAGGTAGCATCCACGTTTTTTTGTTATAAATGATGTTTTTTACACTTCTTCGCAAACCACTATTTTTTATGAATATCAGAATGGCTATCATAAGATTCTCCATTATTTTCCGCTTTTATTCTATTCCATCTTTCCGATAAAAGCGATATCTTTGCACCCGGAAAAAACAAATAAAAACAACTAGCATGGAAACAATAAACAAACAATTTGTGTATTTCATCTGTCTGGTATCGGCGATGGGTGGATTGCTGTTCGGTTACGATTGGGTAGTGATTGGCGGTGCTAAACCCTTCTACGAACTGTATTATCAGATAGCCGATAACCCTTCAGACCAAGGTTTGGCGATGACCATCGCCTTGATAGGCTGTCTGATAGGAGCGATGCTCTGCGGTTCACTTGCCGACCGTATCGGAAGAAAGAAGCTTCTGATTGTTGCCGCCCTGATTTTTTTCTTCTCAGCGATAGCAACGGGAATGGCTGACACCTTCAGCTACTTTCTGGTGGCCCGTTTCTTCGGAGGCATCGGTATCGGAGTGGCTTCAGGACTTTCACCTATGTATATTGCAGAGGTGGCACCTACTTCCATCAGGGGAAAATTGGTTTCGCTGAACCAATTGACCATCGTGCTTGGTATTCTGGCGGCACAGATAACCAATTGGCTGATAGCAGAACCTATCCCAGCTTCTTTCCTCTCAGCGGATATTGCTGCATCCTGGAATGGACAGATGGCTTGGCGATGGATGTTCTGGGCGGCAGCCTTTCCTGCGGCAGTATTCTGTGTGATGGCTTGTTTCATTCCTGAGAGTCCCCGTTGGCTGGCTATGAAAAATAGAGAAAAGAAAGCTTTCGTTACATTGAATAAGATCGGTGGAAACAGCTATGCGCAGGCTGAGTTGCAGGCCGTGAGAGAGGCAAACGAAAAGGACTCCTCGCAGGCAGGACTGAAGACTTTGTTCAGCAAGCCTTATCGCAAGGTGCTCCTGCTGGGTGTGGTGGTTGCCTTCTTCCAGCAATGGTGCGGAACGAATGTCATCTTCAATTATGCGCAGGAGATATTCCAATCGGCAGGTTATGCCATCGGCGATGTGCTTTTCAATATCGTGGTAACGGGAATAGCCAATGTTATCTTTACATTTGTTGCCATTTTCACGGTAGATAAATGGGGAAGAAAGGCCTTGATGAAGCTGGGTGCCAGCGGACTTTGCGGCATCTATCTCATCCTGGGCATCTGTTATTTCTTCCAGATTACAGGATGGTTTATGATAGTTCTGGTAGTGGCAGCCATCGCCTGCTATGCGATGACCCTGGGACCTGTTACCTGGGTGCTTTTAGCTGAAATCTTCCCCAACAGGGTGCGTGCCGTAGCGGTAGCTACCAGTACCTTTGCCCTCTGGGTGGGAAGTTCTACGCTTACTTATACATTCCCATTGCTCAATGTGGCACTGGGCAGTTATGGCACCTTCTGGATTTATAGTGCAGTATGTCTGGGTGGTTTCCTCTTCGTCTCCCTGATGTTACCGGAGACCAAAGGCAAATCGCTCGAAGAATTGGAAAAAGAATTAATAAAACATTAAATAATTATGGTTAAAGCTTGGAGAGAAACAGTGGTGATTCCAACTTATGAGGTTGGAACCCCTGAGAAGAATCCTATTTTCCTGGAGAAACGAGTTTATCAGGGTTCGAGTGGAGTGGTTTATCCTTATCCAGTCATTGAGCGTATCAGCGATGAAAAGGTAGATAAGGAGTGGCATGCCATCTGGATTGAGAATGAATACATCAAGGTGATGATTCTGCCCGAGTTGGGCGGTCGTGTGCAGATGGCATACGATAAGATCAAAAAGCGTCACTTTGTATATTATAATCATGTCATCAAACCGGCATTGGTGGGCTTGACTGGTCCGTGGATCAGTGGTGGTATCGAGTTCAACTGGCCTCAGCACCATCGTCCAAGTACCTATCTACCAGTGGATAGCACCATCGAGGAGAACGAGGATGGCTCTGTTACCGTATGGGTGAACGAGATGGAAAAGATGTTCCATCAGAAGGGTATGGCTGGATTCACACTTCGTCCTGGCAAGGCTTATCTCGAAATCAAGGGTCGCCTCTATAATCGTACCAACATGCCTCAGACTTTCCTCTGGTGGGCGAATCCTGCCGTGGCTGTGAACGACTATTACCAGAGTGTGTTCCCTCAGGACATCAATGCCGTGTTTGACCATGGCAAGCGTGCCGTGAGCAGTTTCCCTATCGCCACGGGTACCTATTATAAGATGGACTATTCCGCTGGTGTGGATATTTCCAACTATAAGAACATCAAGGTGCCTACATCCTACATGGGCGTGAACTCTAAGTTCGACTTTGAGGGTGGCTATGAGAATGATACACAGGCTGGTATGCTCCATGTGGCCAATCAACATGTTTCTCCAGGAAAGAAGCAGTGGACATGGGGTAATGGCGACTTCGGACAGGCTTGGGACCGCAACCTCACCGATACCGATGGTCCATACATCGAGTTGATGGCAGGTGTGTTCACCGAGAACCAGCCTGACTTCACATGGCTCATGCCATACGAGGAGAAGCGATTCACCCAGTACTTCATGCCATATCGTGAGTTGGGAGTCGTAAAGTGTGCCACCAAGGACTTGATCATGAACATCAATATGGTGGATGAGGATGGCAAGATGACGACTGCTGATGCCACAGGCAAGGTGAACTTCAAGTTGTTTGCTACTTCCAAGCAGCAGGTGAAGGTGGTTTTGCGCAATGACGATGGCACTGTATATTATGAAAAGGAAGCTGCCGTTGATCCTGAGAACCTCTTGGACGAGACGGTTGCCGTAGGCGATAGCTGCATCGGCCAGCTCACTTTCGAGTTGACTTCTCCTGAAGGCAAGCATCTCTTGTCATGGCATGCAGAGCCAGATGAGATTCGTCCTATCCCTGACCCTGCGGAGGCAGCCCTCTTGCCAGAGCAGATCAAGACCAATGACCAGCTCTATCTCACAGGTCTTCACTTGGAGCAGTATCGTCATGCCACTTACAGCCCAGTGGATTACTACGAGGAGGCTCTCCGTCGCGACCCTATGGACTATCGTTGTAATAACGCCCTCGGCTTGTGGTATATCCGTAAGTGTCGTTTCGACAAGGCGGAGGAATATCTCCGTCGTGCCGTGAAGGTATTGATGAAGCGCAATCCTAACCCATACGATGGCGAGCCTATCTTCAACTTGGGTCTTGCCTTGAAGTATCAGTATAAGATGGATGAGGCTTATGATATGTTCTATAAGTCAACATGGAATGCCGCTTGGCAGGATGCAGGCTTCTTCTCTTGTGCAGAGATTTCCGTGATGCAACATCGCATGGACGATGCCGAGGAGGAGATTGAGAGCTGCCTCATCCGCAACACCCATAACCACAAGGCACGTGGCTTGAAGGGTTCTATCTTGCGATTGACAGGCCGCAAGCAGGAGGCTATCGAGTGGTGTGAGGCATCGCTTGCCATCGACCGCTTCAACTATCACTGCCTCTATGAGTTGTATCTCTTGACAGATGACAAGAAATATATGGAGCAGGTGGCAGAGATGATGCACGGCATGTCAAACAACTACGATGAATTGGCACTCGACTATGTTTCTGCTGGTCTCTATGCTGAGGCTCTCCAGATATGGCAACTTGCTATTGAGCAGGGTGCGGTTACACCGATGACCTATTATTATATGGGATGGATTGGCGATACGGAAGCATTCAAGGAGGCTGAGAAATATGCATCTGATTACTGTTTCCCTAACCGCGCTGAGGCTTCACTTGCCTTGAAGGCAGCTTTGAGCGCTTTCGAGGGTGAGGCAGATGCTACTTTGGGTAGCAAGGCCAATTATTATCTCGGTTGTCTCTATTATGACAAGCGTCAGTATGAGTTGGCCATCGGTTATTGGCAAAATTCTGCTGCAAAGGATGCTCAGTTCCCAACAGTATGGCGCAACCTCGCTTTGGCTGAGTTCAATAAGTTGCATGAAGAGGATACAGCCCTTGTTCACATGGAGAAGGCGTTTGCGCTTGATACCACCGATGCTCGTATCTTGATGGAGCTAGACCAGCTCTACAAGCGTATGGGTAAGGCTCATGCCGATAGATTGGCAAATCTCCAGAATTATCCAGAGTTGATAGCCAAGCGTGACGACCTCTTACTGGAGGAAATCACCCTCTTGAACCAGACAGGTAAGTATGAGGAGGCAATGAAGAAGCTTGATGCCCACCAGTTCCACCCATGGGAAGGTGGCGAAGGCAAGGTGAGCGGACAGTATCAGCTCTCTCGTCTGGAATTGGCGAAGAAAGCCTTGGTGGCAAATGACAATGACAAGGCCATAACTTTGCTGGAGCAGTGTCTGGAGTATCCTCATCATTTGGGTGAAGGCAAACTCTATGGTGCCCAGGAGAATGACTTCTATTACTTCTTGGGTTGTGCTTACGAAGCTAAGGGCGAGAAGGAAAAGGCCAAGGAGTGCTGGGAGAAGGCTACCGAGGGACCTCAGGAGCCAGCAGCAGCCATTTACTACAACGATGCCAAGCCAGACAAGATCTTCTATCAGGGATTGGCTCTCTTTAAGTTGGGCAGACAAGACGAGGCTAACGGCAGATTCTACAAGCTCGTGAACTATGGTAAGAACCATCTCTTCGAGGATGTAGTGATGGATTATTTTGCAGTATCGTTGCCAGATCTTCAGATATGGGAGGGCAACTTGAACCTCTCTAACCAGATTCATTGCAAGTACATGCTTGCGCTTGGATTCGAGGGATTGGGCGACAAGAAACATGCCGAGCGTTATCTTGCTGAGGCTTCTGCCTTGGATGTCAATCACTTGGGCATCTTGTCGTTCAAGACATTGGTTGAATTAGGATTCTAAGTTGTAGTGCTCTGTTTATATATGTTTTCTTCATAGGATTGAGTTGTTTTTTCAGGAAAGGGATCTTACTTGTTATCACAGTAAGGTCCCTTATTCTTAGTTATTCTTGGTTATTCTTAGGGCTATTGCAGGCAATCGTAAGAAAGTCTATGTTTTTTCAATCTTTTTTTGCAATCCTTTTTTCTCTATATTTCTTGGGTGATATTCCGATAGTCTTTGTGAAAAGACGTGAGAAATAGTAAGAGTCATCTATTCCCAGTTTGTAACTGATTTGAATGATTTTCATATCTGTTGTTTCAAGAAGTTCACAGGCTTTATTTATTTTTAGAAGATTGAAATAACTCAATGGACTATGTCCTGTGCTGTTTTTGAAAATAGCAGAAAAGTGGGAGACAGAATAACCTGTATAGTCAGCAAGTTCCTTCAGACTTATAGATTTTTCTATGTTCTCCTCCATATATTTCAAGGCAGCATTGATGATGCTATGTATCTCGTTATCATTTTGTTCCTCTCTCTTGTGGAATTTCCTGTATTGTGGCATATAGCGCAACGAACCGAGATAGAAATGCAGGAGCGATGAGGTGTATCGCAGATTTTCCAAGCTATATCCATCGGATAGGGTCAGAAACATATCTTCGAAGATGTTGTTTCTGTCAGCTATCCTTGAATTCAGATTGGGGGATATCGTGGTTGGCATCTCTGCACCTTCGGCATAGATGTGTGCCAATGTGCCACTGAAGTGAATCCAATAGATGGTCCAGGGATCGCCGTTGTTGGAGGCATAGGCATGGGATGTATTGGCTGGAATGATGAAGTATTGGTTGGCTTTTACTTTATATTGTTTGCCATCGATGCTGTAATGTCCGCTTCCCTTTACACAATAGATAAGCACGCATTGGTCGATGGGCTCCGTCCGTTCTCTATAATGATAGGTAGCGTGTGGATAGTAGCCTATATCTGTGATATGCAAGGTCCGCAATACCGGGTCTGAATCTGCCAGATCCAGAATCATCTCCGGCATTACCAATGAGCGTTCCCCTTGAAATCCGTTTTTTATTTTGATATTTTCCATCGCTTTCTTGTATTTTTTCTGCAAAAATACAAAATATTTTTGAGACTTGTCCTATTTTCCGGTGTTTCTTTCTTCAAATCATAAGATAGTCTATGTATTTCTGCTAATAAGTCTATCTGTTTTTCCCCTTTTTGTTTGTACTTTTGCAGCATCATTAAAACAATTGATGTTATATGAATATATCTGATTACAAAAGCGATTTGGTATGAAATGATAGATATCTCATATTTTCGGACGATATTATATTCCTATTTTGTATTTATATAGTTATATTTGCAAACGAAAAAAGCATATTAAACTTTAAAACAGATAAAAATGAATAACCAGACAAAGATTATAGTGTATTCGTTATTGGTATCGGCTGTAATTTCAAGCTCATTTCATCCGGTGGAAGCCCAGGCACAGATTCCGCAGCAATCTATCCGATGGGATAAGCATAGCCTCATCTTCGATGGTAAGCGAGTGGTGCCGGTGATGGGCGAGGTACATTATTCTCGAATCCCTCAGAATGAGTGGAGAGAGGAAGTAAGGAAGATGAAGCAGGGTGGCGTTACCATGATTGCCGCCTATGTGTTCTGGAACCATGTGGAGGAAGTAGAAGGTGTGTTCAACTGGAGTGGACAGCGCAATCTTCGTGGTTTCCTTGAGGTATGTAAACAGGAAGAGATGCCGATGGTTCTCCGACTGGGCCCTTTCTGCCATGGCGAGGTTCGCAATGGTGGCATACCTGACTGGATGTTTACCAAGGGATGCAAGATGAGAGAGGAGAATACCACTTTCCTGAAATATACGACCGAACTTTATCGTCAGATTTATTCGCAGGTGCAGGGGTTACAATGGAAAGATGGTGGTCCGGTAGTTGCGGCACAGTTTGATAATGAATATCGTGGCAGGGGTAGTTATCTGATGGCGCTGAAGAAGATAGCCCAGCAGATAGGTTTCGATTTGCCTTTCTATACCCGTACTGGATGGCCTGAACTGAAAACGCCGGTGCCTTTCGGCGAGATGGTTCCGCTTTATGGCGACTATGCCGATGGTTTCTGGGAGCGCAGCCTGAAGGAGACTGCTGGTAATTACTACAAGGCTTTCAACTTCAAGGCTTTCCGAAGCAGTACGGCAATCGCTACCGAACAGCTTGGCAAACAAGAGGCGAAGATTAACAAGGGGGATGAAGCCTATCCTTATTTCACCTGCGAACTGGGTGGAGGTATGATGACTTCCTATCATCGTCGTCCGTATATTTATCCGGAAGATGCATATTCGCTGGCTATCGTCAAGTTGGGTAGCGGAAGCAATCTGCTGGGATATTATATGTATCATGGCGGAACCAATCCTACTGCGATGATGCCGGGTGATCTGGACGATGGTAGTGCGGTTTATCTGAATGAAAATCAGCGCACTCAGGCTACCAATTATAATGATATGCCGGTAAAGACGTATGATTTCCAGGCGCCATTGGGTGAATTCGGACAGAAGAATCCTCATTATTTCATGCTCCGCAAACTGCATCTCTTTATGCATGATTATGCAGAAGTACTGGCTCCGATGGAGGCTAGTTTCCCATGCTGTCAGGATATAGAGAAGGGTGATGATTCTCATCTTCGCTGGTCGCTTCGTTCTAAAGATAAGAGCGGTTTTGTTTTCATTAATAACTATGAGCGATTGCAGCAGTTGTCTGCCAGGAAGAATGTGCAGTTTGAGGTATGTGGCGTGAAGTTCCCTCAGCGTCCGATGACGGTTCCTGCCGGAGCGATGTGCATCTTCCCGGTGAATATCGATGGCATCCGATATGCTACGGCACAGTTGATTGCCAAGCGGGATGGAAAAATCTTTCTGGAACAGATCAAGGGTATTCCTACCGAGATTGCAGTGGATGGAAAGGTGCTGAAGAATGTGAAGGCGAAGGGTATCGCCAAACCTGTTTATAAGAACATCTATCTCGTAGATTCCAAGACGGCGGAACATCTGTTCCTGCAGGAGGAAGGAAAATCAATGATGTCACTGGCTCCTTCTTTCAAGAAAATCAAGGAAGCAGAGAGCGTTCGCAAGATAACTATGGGTGTGCAGAAAGTGGCAGAGGAACCATCTGATGCTGACTTCAAGAAGGCTGCGGTTTATCAGCTAAATCTTTCGCCTGAAATGCTGCAGGGCAGAAATCTCCTGCAAATTCAATATCGTGGTGATTGTGCCCGACTCTATGCCGATGGCAAACTGGTGGCTGATAATTTCTATAACGGCCGTCCGTTCCTGATGGGATTGTGGCGCCTGCCTGCCGATTGCCAGAAGTTGGAACTCCGCATTCTTCCTTTGCAGAAAGATATGCCGGTTTATTTCCCTCGCGAAGCAGATGTGGCGAAGGAGGGAGAAGAAATCGTGAAATTAGAAATAACTCAACAATAAATGATTCAACCATCAATGAGAAATATTGTATTGATAATGGGCTTGATGGCTTGTACTTCCTTGCAGGCACAGGGCGTCGACTCTAAGAATAAGATTGACCTCTCGGGGCAGTGGCGATTCTCGCAGGGAGATGCGCCTACCTATGAGGATGTAGTTAAGTTGCCGGGATCGATGCTCACCAACGGCAAGGGTAATGATGTCTGTACCCATACGCAATGGACAGGAAGTCTTTATGATTCTTCCTTCTATTTCAATCCTTATATGGAGAAATATCGCCAGGAGGAAGTGCTGGCGAATGGGAAGCATCGCATCAAGGGAACCATGAAGTTTCCTTTCTTCCTCACCCCAGAGAAGCATTACATCGGCAATGCGTGGTATCGCAAATCGGTGTTTGTGCCTAAGGAGTGGAAGAAGCAGCGCGTTATCCTCTATCTGGAACGTCCTCATATAGAGACTTCGGTTTATATCAACGGCAAGTTGGCGGGCAGGGATTCTTCGCTGAGTGTGCCTCATGAGTTTGATGTTACACCTTATATTATATATGGCAAGGATAATGAAATCAGCATCAAGGTGTATAATGGCATAGAAAATGTATGCGTGGGTCAGGATTCGCATAGCGTAACCGACCAGACCCAGGGCAACTGGAACGGCATCATCGGCAAAATGGAATTGCAGGCGCATCAGCAGCAGTATATCCGCAACCTGCAGGTTTATCCTGATGTAAAGGGAAAGCAGATTAAGGTGGTGATGGATGTGACGGGGGATGCCCGGAAGGCTGATTTCCAGTTTGATGTAAGTGGCATCAAGCATTCGTTTGCTAAAATAAAGAGAGAAAGTGATGGAAAATTCTCCGTCATTATTCCGATGGGCGAGGATATCCGCCTTTGGGATGAATTCCATCCGAATCTTTATACCCTGACTGCTACGATGGGCAAGGAATCTATCAGTACCACCTTTGGTATGAGCGAGATCTCCATCGAAGGCCGACAGTTTTATATGAACGGCAAGAAGATTTGGATGCGTGGAACCGTGGGCAACTGCTGTTTCCCGGAAACCGGTTATCCGCCAACCGATGAGGTTTCGTGGCTCCGTATTTTCAGAAAATGCAAGGAGTATGGACTCAATATGATGCGATTCCATTCTTATTGTCCTCCCGAGGCAGCTTTCTCGGCAGCCGATCAGGTGGGAATCTATCTTCAGCCCGAAGGTCCATCTTGGCCAAATCATGGTGTAAAGTTGGGCAATGGCATGACCATCGACCATTATCTGATGCAGGAAACCCAGCGAATGGTTGAGAAATATGGCAATCATCCTAGCTTCTGCATGCTTGCTGCGGGCAATGAACCTGCGGGAAACTGGGTGAAATGGGTAGGCAATTTTGTGGAAGAATGGAAGAAAACAGGAGATAAGCGCCGTGTATATTGTGGCGCATCCGTTGGTGGCGGTTGGGCCTGGGATCCTAAAAGCGAGTATCATGTAAAGGGTGGTGCACGTGGATTGGATTGGGACAAAAAGGCTCCGCAATCGGAAGACAACTTCGATGGGGATATGGTCCGTGTGGTTCAGAAGGGCAGAACGCCGATAACCTTCGATGTGAACGATCCTAGAGTGACCCACGAGATGGGCCAGTGGTGCGCCTTCCCTGATTTCAAGGAGATTTCGCAATACACGGGAGCCTATAAGGCCCGCAACTTCGAGATCTTTTCTGATTTGCTGAGAGATAACGGTATGGCGAGTCAGGCTGAGAAGTTCCTTCATGCCAGCGGTAAGTTGCAGACCTTGGCATATAAGTATGATTTAGAACGCAATCTGCGAACCAAGGATTATGCTGGCTTCCAGTTGCTGGGCTTGAATGATTATAGCGGACAGGGTACTGCTCTTGTGGGCGTATTGAATGTGCATTGGAAAGAAAAGGGATATTGTGATGCCAAGGATTGGACGGAGTTCTGTTCGCCAATCGTTCCTCTGGCTAAGTTCCCGAGATTCGTTTTCTCTTCAGAAAACAAGGTGCAGGTTCCTGTGGAACTCTATAATGCGTATCACGAGCCGTTGCAGAATGCGGAGGTTACATACGAGGTGAAGGACGAAAATCAGCAGGTTTTGGCTTCCGGAAAATTAGGAAAGTCTTCGCTTCCAGGTAATTCGCTTGCTGATAATCAGAATTCGCTTCCTGTGGGTAAGAACATCGGTTTAGGCAATGTATCCCTGGATTTCCCTCATCTCCATATTCCGTCTCCATCGCAATTGGTCTTGGAGATTCAGGTGAAGTCTTCCAATGCTCCTGTAGCCCGTAACCATTGGGATTTCTGGGTGTATCCATCTCAGATAGAGATGCCGAATACCAAGGCGCTTAAGGATATCTATATTGCTGATAGTCTGGATGCCAAGGCACAGAAGGTGTTGCAGAAGGGTGGCAAGGTGCTGCTTCTGGCTGCCGGAAAGGTGAAGATGGGCGAAGATGTGAAGCAAACCTATCTGCCGGTGTTCTGGAACACCAGTTGGTTTAAGATGCGTCCGCCTCATACCACGGGTGCTACCATCGACAAGGCTCATCCACTCTTCAGAAATTTCCCTACGGATGACTGGGCAAACCTGAACTGGTGGGAGTTGCTGAACAAGGCGCAGGTGATGAATCTCCGTGAGTTCCCGAAGGATTATCAGCCGGCAATCCAGCCGATAGATACCTGGCACGTGAGTCGAAAGCTCGGTATGATGATTGAAGCCAAGGTGGGTAGAGGCAAGCTTCTGATGACTACGATGGATGTAACCAGCGACTTGGAACATCGCCTGGTGGCAAACCTGATGCGTTATGCCATCCTGAAGTATATGATGAGCGATGATTTCCAGCCGGCAATGGAGGTGGATAAGCAGGTGATTGAAAATCTCTTCACGAAATCGGCGCCACCCGTGAATATGTTTACCAAGGATTCTCCGGATGAACTGAAGCCGAAGCTGAAGTAAGGAAGATAAAGTAATGTAAATATAAGGCGAGATATAGCTCGAGTAATGAGGCAAATGCTGGATAGTAAACTGGCATTTGCCTTTTTCTTCTTAAAAAGCTTGGTATCTTGAAAAATAGTTGTATCTTTGCACTTGGAAAGGTAACAAAATATGGAAAAAGTTAAGGAAGTACCATACGGAGTGGCTGATTTTTTTGAGTATGCTCCACTCTTACTATGATTGTAACCAAAGCGCTAAGTTCCAATCACTATTATGGCATGTTGACCATCAAGGGCACGCGTGGCTCCAAACTGGTATTGGGGATTCCTAACAATAATGTCCGCAAGCAATATTACGGTTATCTGGAGGAAGAATATCAGGCAATATGCAGCTGCTCCTAGGGTAGAAGCTTTGCGTCAAGGTACCACTCTTCATAAGATCATTATGCAGTTTGAAGATATAAAAAAGCCCCTAGACTTCGATGAAAAAGTCTAGGGGCTTTTGCAGTTTTCTTTCAGTTATCTTTTACCTTTTTACCTTTTATTACCTCTATCTTACTTCTTGATGACCAGTTTGCTTCCTTTCTGAACATCCGCCTTGATATTGGTGATGCGCTCGTTCTTCACATCATCCAGCATGATGGCTGGGCGATAATCGGGCTTCATCGTAGTGAAGCTCACATTATCTACTTCTATGCCATCCACGTGGCGGGCGTAGAGACCGAAGGCTGGAGTTTCTTTTGCAAATCTGGGCTCAGGGTAGTTGGTGCCTTGTTCTCTATATTCCTTTTTCGCCAGTTCAGCCTTGCCACCGCCACGATATTGCATGCGGATATTGCTCAGCGAGATGTTGCGGAGTGGCTGACCAGGCATACCGGTAACGATGATGCCGGCAAGGGAATCTACATCGTTGGCAATGACATTGCTGATCATGATGTCGCGACCGGTAGAAACGGTGGTGCGCTCCTTAGGACCACGGTTTCGGCAACCGGTGGTAATGTAGATAGGGTAGTGGTGAACATGATTCATGGTGATATTATTCACCACGATATTCTCCATCAATCCCTGATCGACTTCCTCGAAAGCTAGACCGCTGCTATACATAAAGGTGCAGTTGCTCAAAGAAATATTCCTGTATCCGCCATTCGATTCCGTGCCGAGCTTGAAGCGGCCGCATACCCAGTTTACCTTTTCCGGAATATAAGTGCCATCCAGGAATGTGCCAAACTTGTAACCCGTAATCACACAGTTGGTAATGGCGATATGCTCTGTTAAAACCGGTTTCTTCAGGGCATAGGAACTTTTCAATACCAGGGCATCATCGTGAGGCGTATTGATTTTGCAGTTGCTGATAGTGAGATACTTGCAGCAGTCTATATCGAAGCCGTCACGATTGGTATCAATGATGACATTATCCACGGTGCCGAGTTCACATCCCGTTAGGATGATGCCGAAGTGACCGCCCCGATAGATGGTGACATCACGAATCAGGATATTACGGCATTGCTTCAGGGCGATGGCCTTATCGCCCGTTCCTATGTTGCCACCCTGTAGGTTACCGCCTTTTTCGGTATCTCTTCTGGTGAGACCTTCGCCATCAATCATACCTCTGCCTGTGATGGATACATCATTGGCGCCGATGGCATAGATGAGGCTGTTTTTAAAATAAGTATGTCCGCCGTCCTGATAAGCTGTGCCTTCAAAAACCTCAGCTTCATCATAGGCTTTCATCGAAGCCGGAGCTGCGAGAATCTTGGAACCTGCCATCAGATGCAGTTCCACATGGCTTTTCATACGGATGCTTCCGCAGAGATAAGTGCCGGCAGGCAGAACCACTCGTCCTCCACCATGAGCCACGCAGGAATCAATAGCGGTATTGATAGCATGATGGTCGAGAACCTTTCCGTTGCCGATGGCACCGAAATCTTTCACATTGTAGTCTTTTGCCTGCATGCTTGTCATTGCAAGCGCCAGGAGACATAAGAGTGTAGAAATTCTTTTTTTCATTGCTTTTTTGGATCGTTAGTTTTATATTTTTTGCACCTGAAAGCCTTGATGGACTTTCGGGTGCAAAGATAAGGATAAAATCTGAGATGAGTTATGAAAATCATTCAACTATTACTTATTTTCATTCATTATATCATTTGCCTTTCAGTATTTCTGATGGAGACTTGCCAAATTCCCGTTTAAAGCTCTCTCTGAAGTTGCCGAGGTTGTTGAAGCCTGCAAGTATGGCTACTTCTGCTATACTGTATTCACCCTTTTTCAGTAATGTCATACTATGTCGCAGTTTGGCTTTCTTGATATATTCGTTGGCACTCATTCCGGTCAGGGCTTTCACCTTACGATAGAAGGTAGAGTGACTCATAGCCATCTTGTCGGTCATAAATGCCATGTCTAAGTCATCGGTAGAGATATGATTCTCGATGAGCTTGTTCAGTTTCTCCAGGAACTTTTTATCCAGATTGCTGATCTGGCAGGTCATCGCATCTTCCTTTTCCTCGGTAGCTTTTTGGGATGTCTGCTGTTCATCGGCGGAAGTCTCGAATTGTGAGATATTCTTCTGTACGATGTAGTCTGCCAATCGCCTTCTTCCAGACAGGATATTTCTGATGCGGCTATGCAGCAGTTTTGCACTGAACGGCTTGGTAAGATAAGAATCAGCACCGCTGTCATATCCCTCTTCCTGGTCATTGATGCTGGTCTTGGCAGTCAGCAGGATGATAGGAATATGGCTGGTGCGAATATCTTCCTTCAATATATGAGTCATCTTGATGCCATCCATTTCCGGCATCATGATGTCGCTTACGATGATATCCGGTACTTTCGAGAAAGCCTGTTCCATTCCTTCCCTGCCATTGCAGGCTTGGATGATACGATAATCTTCGTGCAGCGACTCTTCGATATAAAGTCGAATATCAGCGTTGTCTTCCACGATGAGTAAAAGCGGACGGATATCTTCTGTTGGCTCTTTTGACGTGGTTTCGTTCTCTTCGGCATTTTCAGCCGTAGCCAAATCCTGATTATCATCCTTGTGAAGTGCCTCCGGGTAGGTGCGGTCTGCCTTGAGTGAGAAGGTAAACTTGCTTCCTCGTCCCTTTTCACTTTCAACAGTCAGTTCTGCTTGATGGAGAGTAGCCAGTGATTTCACCAGAGCCAAGCCGATACCTGTGCCGGAAGCCTGATGATTGCCGTTTTCCTGATAGTAACGGTCGCAGATGTGAGGCAGGGCATCTTTGTCTATGCCGTATCCCGTATCTTCTACTGCAATGGCTATAGTATTGTCTTCTGGCATCGTCAGCGATAAGGTGATGCTGCCTTCTGGTGTATATTTGATGGCATTCGATATCAGGTTATTGATTACCGTATTGATTACTTCTGAATCGAAATAAAGTTCAGGCACACCCGTTTGAATATTCAGACGGATATTGAGACGGCTATTCTGGTTGAGATCTTTGAATCGTACACCTATTTCCCTCACCAATGCTCCGAGATTTGCCTTGGCAACCGTCAATTTGCGGTTCTGGGTTTGCGTCTTTCTGAATTCCAGAATATCGTTGATGAGATTGAGGAGTCTTTCCGCGCTGGCATGGATGCATCCTATCTTATGATGCACTCTTTCTGCTATTTCCTTATCTTCCATCAAATCCTCCAGAGGTCCGAGAATGAGTGTGAGCGGAGTGCGAAGCTCATGGGTGATGTTGGTAAAGAAGCGCAGGCGTTCCTCGTTCACCTGCTGTCTTTGCTTGCTTTCCCATTTTTCCTGTACCAGAGAATTGCGCAGTAACAACTGCTTCTGGTAAGAGCGGAAGAAATATCCTAGTATTCCCATGATGAGGAGGACATAGCAGAGCTTTGCCCACCAGGTGAGCCAAAGTGGGGGATTGACAACGACCTTCATTTCTGCAGTACTGGCGTCTTCCCAATCCTGATTCTTCAACTTGGCTCTGATGATAAAGGTATAGTCGCCCGGTTTGAGATTGCGGAAGGTTACCTCGTTGTCACCTTCAGTTTCATACCATTGGTCGTCTAGTCCTTTCATCATGTAAGAGTATTCCACGTTTCCTTCCTGTGAGAAGTCTTTTATCGTGAAGTTGATTTTGAAGGTATTGTCATCGTGGCTTAAACAGATGATACCCTCATTGTTGGGTGAAATCAGTCGGCTGGCAAATTGGTCGGAGAGTTTCCCCACGCGTTCACAATTGATGATTTGGATAGGGGAGACAGCTTTTGGTTCGGTCAGCTGTTGGGGATTAAAAAAGCATATTCCTCCTGGTGAGCCAAAATATATGGTTCCGTCGGGTGTGGTGACGGCTGATGCCTCTACGAAGTTGCTCGTAGGTATGCCACTCTCGTAATCATAGTTGTAGAATCGCTGCTTGTGAATGTTGAGGCAAGCTATTCCCGAGAACATGCTCACCCAAATATTTCCTTGCTTGTCTTGGCTGATGGCACGTATGTGGCTGTCTTTGATGCCATATCGCTCGTCGTAATTTTTGATGGCTCCTGGTTGAAGTGGGTTCTGCACGTAAGCCAGTCCCCTCATTGTCGCCATCCAAATGCCACCATCAGCATCTTTAATGATATGGTTGATGGAGTTGGTGGCAAGCAAATTCTTTTCGGTTAGATGTACGATAAGTTTCATTTGCTTGCTGAAGACGAACACGCCACGGTCTAAGGTGCCAATCCATATTTGACCATAATTATCTTCTTTGATAGAGTAGATGATGGTTGGATTGTTTCCCATCTGTCGGTTTAGTTCCTGCTCCTTATTAATCTTGTCGTTTTCTACAGAGAAGATGCCTGCTTCTGTTCCCACCCACATCTTTCCCTGTGCGTTCTCGCATAGGGCATGGACGTCTAGGTTCTGGGCATAGTTGATGCGTGTGAAACTATGGGTGTGAGGATTGAACTTCAGCACACCATTGTCACTGGTTCCACACCAGATGTTGCCTTTCTTGTCTTCCTCGAATACATATATAGAGGAAGAGGAGTTGGATAGATAGGATGAGAAATTCCAGGTTTGCATCAATTTGCCGTTTTGGTATAGGCTCATCAGGTTGTCTCGCCCTATCCATAAGTTTCCTTGGTGATCGCAATATAACCCTGTTACTTCTTCCAAAGCCTTTCCCATGTATTGCAGGGTGTTGATGCTGGCGGCGGATTTTGCGATGAAGTCTATTCCCATGCTATAGTTGGCTATCCAGATGTTTCCAAAGGAATCTTGTATGATTCTTCGGTTATTGTTGGACGACAATCCACTATTCTCTTTGGTGATTTGTGAGAACTTGAGTTCTTCTGTTAGGGGATTTTTATAAAGGTTGAGGTCGAGGACGCTGATTCCGCCAATGTCTGAGGCTATCCATAGGGTCCTGTCGTTCATCTCTATGATTTGGTGGATGTTGTCGCCAGCAAGTGATGCTGGATTGTTGGCGATATGCTTGAACACCTTGAATTTCCCTGTGAAAGGGTCGAGTAATCCCAATCCCAGGTTTGTACCCACCCAAATGTTTTTGGCATGGTCAATGTATATTGAGCGCACATTGTCGCCTGGCAAACTTTGTGGGTCATTAGGATTGTGACGGAAATATTTTGTCTTTTGCGTCCTGAGGTTATAGACATAGAGTCCTTCGATTCGCAATCCGATATACAGATGGTCGTTGCCATCATCCGTAATGCTGCGAATGCCATTTTTTATATTTGGAAGACGTTTGTTGCTGATGGTTGAGAACTTTTGATTCTTGGGGGTGTAATGTTGGATAGTGCCATCGTAATAGGCTATCCAAATACCTCCGTCTGCAGCTCCCTTGATATCGGCAACGCTTTTCTTGGGGATTTTTTGTGTGAAGTGTATGAATTGCTGTGTCTTGCAATCAAACACATCTATGTGTCCATTCTTGAAGAGTATCCAGATAGAATTACTTTCTTTGTTGTAATACAATCCCACGATACCATCATTATCAATGTTAGAATTGTTGTTTTTAAAGATTGTGCATTTTGTGCCTGCGATTCGGGTTAGCCCCGATTCTGTGGCGGCCCAGATGAAACCTTGTCCATCGATAATCATGTCATTTACGAATCCATTGGATAGTCCTTCTTTAAGTCCCAAGTTCTTAAATATGGATGAGGTGCTTGCCGTGAGGGCAAGTACCTGTAGGATTAATCCCAAAAATAGTAGTAGTTTCTTCATTCTTCTTGTTTTTTATATTGAACTACAAAAATAAAAAAAAAATAGATATACTTGCGAATTCAAGTGTTAAATGTTGCCCAAAATTACAAATTATTCCTCAAATGTGCAAGAACCAAGGGCAATGTTGATTGATTTTCGGTTATAAATGGTCTAAAAGTAGTTCTTAAAAGAGTTTTGATTTTTTTTCGTTTCTTGTTGACCGAAAAAAAATATAAGTTTTATGAAGAAATAGATAATTTTGCGGCAGAAATAAATAATAACAATTGTAATAACTAAAAGGTAATGACTTATGAAACAAAGAAATTCAAAATTGGCAGCTATGATGCTATGTATGGGATTCACGGTTTCCGTACCTACTTTTACTTATGGTATGGGCGAAAATGCGTTGAACATTTTGCAGCAAGGCCAAAAGATTTCAGGACTGGTTGTTGACTCTAATGGCGAGCCTATTATAGGAGCAACGATTAAGGTGGTTGGTACGAGCGATGGTACTGTTACCGACTTGGATGGTAATTTCTCGCTTACCATAGCTCCGAAGGCAACTTTGGAAATCTCTTATGTAGGCTACATCACTCAAAAAGTACAAGTTGCGACAGGAAAAGCTTTGAAGATAGTTCTTCTGGAAGATTCCAAGGCGATTGACGAGGTGGTGGTAGTTGGTTATGGTTCGGTAAAGCGCAGTGATGTTACGGGTTCTGTGTCATCATTGGATGCCACTAGCATTACTTCTGCTTCCCAGACGAATGCCGTAGATGCCATGCAGGGTAGAATTTCTGGTGTGAACATTACTCGAAATGCAGCTCGTCCAGGTGGTAGTTATAGTATTGTTGTTCGTGGTAAGAGCTCTATCAATAATAGCAATGAGCCTCTTTGGGTGATTGATGGTATCCCTACCTCTTCTGATGCACGAGATTTGAACCCTGCTGACATCGAAAAGATTGATGTTCTAAAGGATGCATCGGCTACGGCTATCTATGGCTCCCGTGGTGCCAATGGTGTTATTATCGTAACCACCAAACGAGGTAAGGAGGGGCATTTTTCTATTAATTATGATGGTTATTATGGTGTTCGTCTGGCAAGTCATCTTCCTGATATGATGAATGGTGATGAATATGTGAAGTTCCGCACAGAGTTGTTTAAAAACCAAGGCCGCAGCACCGATCGCTCTAATGCCGAGTTCTTTACACCGGAAGAGTGGGAGAGAATAGACAATAAGGATTATACCGACTGGATTGACTTGACGTTGCGTACAGGTCAGCAGTATAGTAATACGATTACCGCCTCAGGTGGTGATGCCAAAGGTACATTCTCTTTGGGTGTCGGACAGTTGCATGAGGAAGGTACGGTGAGAGACCAGGACTTCAATCGCTATAACCTCCATCTCAACGTGAATCGCAAGATTTTAAACTCTTGGGAGATGGGGGGAAGCCTTTACTTTACTTATAGTAAGCAAAATGAAGGTAGCTATGAGACGCTTCGCTCTGCTTATCGCTTGCCACAGGTGGCTTCTCCATACGATGAGAATGGCAACCTGACTTACCACGTGTTTCGCAACGATGCTACAACCAATCCTTTGCTGGAAAGCACTGCTGATGGCGAGCATCGCGAAACCAAGCGATACAGGGTGTTTGGTAACGTGTATTTGCAGTATAAGCCTATCAAGGAGCTGAAACTTAAGACACAGTTCGCTCCTCAGTTGCTTTATACTAGATATGGTAACATTGTAGGCAAGAATGCCAAGAATTCGAATGGTAATAATGCAACAATCACAACCCAATACAACCAAAATACTTATTGGTCTTATGTTTGGGACAACCAGATTACCTATGATAAGTTGATGGACAAGCATCATCTGAATGCTAGCCTTGTGCAGAGTCTCCAGATGGAGCAATGGGAGTCATCTAACCAAGCAGCCAAGGATTTCCCATACAATAGTTATTGGTATAATTTGGGTGCTGCGGGCTTGAGCAATCAAACTGCATCCACCACTAATTTTCAGTAGAGAACGTTAGCTTCTGTATTGGCAAGAATACAGTATTCCTTCAATGACCGCTATCTATTGACGGTTTCAGGTCGTTATGATGGTTCTTCAAGATTGGCTGATGGCAACAAGTGGTCGTTCTTCCCTTCCGCAGCCCTTGCTTGGCGTATTACGGAAGAGAACTTTATGAAGAATCTGCCAGCTATTAGCAACTTGAAACTTCGTCTTAGCTATGGTGTGACGGGTAATGATGCCGTTTCCATCTATGGCACCCAGTCGGGTATATCACGTCTGAACTATGATTTTGGTGGTAACGCGATTGCTGCTTATTATAAGAATGGAATCGCCAACAAGAATCTTTCTTGGGAGAAGACTCATGAAATCAATGTGGGTTTGGATTTCGGGTTCTTCAACAACCGTATCAATGGTGCCGTTGATGTGTATCAGCGTGATGCCAAAGACTTGATTATGAAGCGTAATATCCCTAAGACCACAGGTTGGTCTTCTATTTGGGATAATATCGGATGGGTAAGAAACAGAGGTATAGAGATAGGTCTGAATACGGTTAATATCCAAGGCAAGGACTTTGGATGGGAAACCAACATCACATTCTCTAAGAATACCAACAAAATCATGGAACTTTATAATGGCAAGCAAGATGATGTGGCAAACAAATGGTTTATCGGCCATCCGCTTGACGTAAACTATGATTATGTCTTTGATGGTATCTGGCAGAGTGATGAGGCTGATGAGGCAGCCAAGTATGGACAGACTCCTGGGCAGGTGAAAGTGAAAGACTATGATGACAATGGTGTTATCAACTCCGATGACAAGCGCATCATTGGGCAGCGTTCTCCAAAGTGGATTGGCAGTATCACCAATACCTTTACTTTTAAAAACTTCGATTTCTCAGTGTATGTCTATACCCAGCAGGGAGCGCAGTTGCAGGATGCCTTTATGTCTGCCTATATGGCTTACGAGGGCAATTACAAGCAGGTGAACGTAAACTATTGGACAAAGGACAATCCATCCAATAAGTATCCTCAGCCAGGCAATAAGGGCAAGTATTATAATGCGATGCGCTATGTGGATGTATCTTTCGTAAGGGTGGGAAGCATCACTTTAGGCTATAATTTGCCAAAGTCGTGGTTGGAGAAAATCAATGTCAAGCATACCCGTTTGTATGTGACAACCAATAACCCATTCACCTTTACCTCTTATAAGGGCTTCGACCCAGAGTGGGCTACCCAAAATACTTGGGGTACGGCAACTGGATATACAACCTATCTGATTGGTGTAAAAGTAGAATTCTAAAAAAAACATAGATATGAAAAAGATTAATTTATATATAGCAGGTGCTTGCTTGGCACTGGGATTGGCTTCTTGCGACAGCTTCCTGGATGAGGAAAACCTCAGCAATGTCAATTCTGAACAGTATTTTCAGGAGAAGGATGGATATGAGAGTTTGGTGAATGCTTCATACGCCACCTTACGCTCCCTTTGGAAAATGAGCCTTGGTTGTTTAACTTGGGTGTTGACATCTACACTCGTGGTGAGAGCGAGTTGGTGAGTGGTAGCTATGGTAATCGCGATATCTATAGTAGCGAATTGAATGAGTATGCCACTTTGGATGCGCAGAATGGATATGTGAGTGATTTTTACTCAAATGCTTACTATGGCATTCAGGTTTGTAATACAGCCATCAATAAGGCTAGTTTGGTTTCTGGAATGTCAGAGAAGAACCTCAACCAGCGTTTGGCAGAAGTTAGATTCTTGCGAGCATATTATTATTATCTGCTCGTGGAGCAGTTTGGCGATATTGCTATTGTTGCAGATGAAATCAATACGCCTGTTACGGAGTTTACCCGTACTCCTGAAAAAAATGTATATGCCTTCATTCTGAGTGAATTGAACGATGTGGTGGGAGTACTTCCTGCCAGCCAGAGCGAATTTGGACGAGCTACACAGGGAGCTGCCAAGCACTTGATGGCTTTGATTTATCTCACTCGTGGCTATAAGTCGTATGCTGAGTCAACGGACTTCTCTAAGGCTGCTTCTTTGGCAGACGAGGTCATCAACAGTGGACAGTATGAGCTGATGCCAACTTTCAGTGATGTGTTTATTTCTGGTAATGAGAAAAATAAGGAGATTATCTTCTCTGTGCAGTATGATGCCTCTTCTTTGGGGGGTCAGTATGGTGGTAATGGACAGCAAAACCTTTATGGCTTTGAGTTGTGGACGAAGGTTGTTTCTGGTTTTGAGCAAGGTAACTTGACCTATGGTTGGAAGAAAAACCAGTTTATGCCTACCCAATTTCTGTATTCCCTTTACAATACAGCAGAGGACAGTCGTTATGACGCTACTTTCAAAAGCGAGTTCTATGCCACAAAGGAGGATACGAACATCGGTTTGAAGGTAGGAGATCTGCGATTGTATTTCCCCAAATACGACCAACCTTTCACCAAGGAAGACTCTTTGGCTGTAATCGCCCAAAATCCTAATGCGATTATTGTTACCAAGGATAGATGGAAGCAAGATATAGAGCATGTGGGTGGTTCGGGAATGTGTCCGATGATTTGGAAGTTCTATGACCCAAATTCATCTTATCCTTCCAATAATACTAGCTATACAAGTACCAAGGATATCTTCCTTTTCCGCTTGGCTGACACTTATCTCTTAGCAGCGGAGGCTTACTATAAGGCTGGCGACTCCCAGAAGGCTGCTGAACGTATCAATAAGGTGCGTGAGCGTGCCGCCCTTCCTGGTCATGCTGCTGATATGGATATTAAGCCTGAGCAGGTGGATATTGATTTCATTCTCGATGAGCGTGCTCGGGAAATGGCAGGAGAATATAATCGTTGGATGGATTTGAAGCGTACTGGTAAACTGATAGAGCGAACGCTGAAATACAACAATTTGGCAGGTAAGATTAACAAGATGGATAATCATATCTTGTTAAGACCAATTCCGCAGTCGGTTATCGACCAGACAACTGGTGATTTCAAGCAAAATACTGGATACTAATCCTATCGGAGTTTTTTTGTGTATGAATAAATATTTCTTGAAAATAATGATAGTATCAGCCTTGATCATCTCAAGGCTGCCTATTCTTGCCCAATCCTTGATAGCCAATGGCATCCCTTGGTATGATCAGAATCAGAACCCGGTGAATGCCCATGGTGCCGGCATCATCAGGGATGGCGGAAAGTATTGGCTTTTTGGAGAATATAAGAGTGATACTTCCAATGCCTTCCCAGGCTTTGGATGCTATTCTTCTGACGACCTAGTGAATTGGAAATTCGAGCGTGTTGTCCTTCCGGTACAGAAGGACGGCATCCTCGGTCCAAATAGAATAGGAGAGAGAGTGAAGGTGATGAAGTGCCCTAAGACGGGCGAGTATGTGATGCTGATGCATGCGGATGATTTGAAGTATAATGACCCGCATATTGGCGTGGCTACCTGCCAGACCATCAATGGTGATTATCAGTTGAGAGGTACGCTCCAATACAAGGGGCAACCTATCAAGCGTTGGGATATGGGAGTTTTTCAGGATGAAGATGGCAAGGGCTATCTGCTTATTCATCATGGACCTATCTATAGGCTGAGTGATGATTATCTCAGCGTGGATACGATGATAGCCTATGTTGGTGGAATGGGTGAATCGCCTGCCATGTTCAGGAAGAATGGCATGTATTATCTGCTTACTTCCAATCTTACCAGTTGGGAGCGTAACGACAATTACTATTTTACGGCTACGAATATCGCAGGCCCTTGGAAAAAGCAGGGGGTGTTCTGTCCGGAAGGTTCCCTGACCTGGAATTCGCAGAGCACTTTTGTGCTGATGCTTCCTGATGGCACACCGATGTATATGGGCGACAGATGGTCTTATCCTCATCAGGCTTCTTGTGCCACCTATGTCTGGATGCCGATGAAGGTGGAGGGCGAGCGGTTGAGTATCCCTGAGTATTGGCAGTCGTGGAATCCGGAAACTATTCAGCAGGAGGATGTTTTGCAGAAGGTGATAGCGGTGAAGTCACTTCGCTTGAATTCCAATCAACCAGGAAAGATGGTGAAACTGTCTTTCAAGGGAACGCAGATTGCCTTGACGGGTAAAACGGATTCGCATGGAGGTTATGCCTTTGTAGAGATTACTGACAGAAAAGGCAAGAAGGTTTATTCTTCGTTACTAGATTGCTATAGCAAGGTTCCGCAGGAGGGTATTCGGGTGATTACACCGAAGATGCCATTAGGAAAATACGTTTTGACAGTGAAGGTAACAGGCGAGCGTACGAATTGGTCGGATAAATCGAAACGCCAGTTTGGTACGGATGATTGCTTTGTCAGAATAGATAAAGCTTATGTGTTCTGATTCCCCAGAGTGCATACTGCTGATAATTGTTTCTTCCCTTAATGGAATTCTATGTTCAAAGCTTTTGAACTTAAGTTCAGCAGTACTGAACATAGATTTCTATTAGGGCATTTACTTTTTTCTTATGGCTTACCAAGAACTTTCCTGCTTCTCCTGACATTTCCGGCAGGTAAGAACGGCCTTCATTCTTATGCGCAACAAACAAAAAGGGTGTGACTAATCAACTAGTCACACCCTTTTTCTGATTTCATGTTGTTATGTTATATAAACAAGCTTCCTATCTGGAAGACCAGGGCTGATACTACCCATGCCAATAGCGTAGTGTAGCCGGCGGCAAAGCCTGCCCATTTCCAACTGCCCGTTTCGCCCTTGATGGCGGCTATCGTGGCGATGCAAGGGAAGTAGAGCAATACGAAGAGGAGGAAGCAATAGGCGGTGAGCGTTGCCTTCGTTGCTGCCTCGGCATCGCTATAACCGTAGGTCTTCTTCAGGTCAGAAGTCATCTGCTTCTTCAAAACCTCATATTTTCCGTCTTCATCGTTGTAATCCTGATCGTCAGAGAAACTGTCGTTGTTGCTGTAGAGCACGCCCATCGTTGAGGCTACAATCTCCTTGGCACCTACACCGGATACCAAGCCCACATCCAGTTTCCAGTCGAAACCCTGTGGGGTAAAGATAGGCTCGATGGTCTTGCCTATTCTGCCGATATAGCTCTGCTCCTGCTGAGCCTGGTTGTCAAGTTCCTCATTGTGAGGGAAGTAACCCAAAGCCCAGACGATGATACTTGCCACTAGAATGATACCTCCCATCTTCTTCAAGTACTGCTTACCCTTTTCCCAGGTATGGCGGCCTATCGCCTTCCAGGTAGGGAAGCGGTAAGGAGGCAGCTCCATTACGAATGGGGTATCTTCGCCCTTCACCACGA
>PPYE01740082.1_pt1 | contig 29387 bp, 25 predicted proteins | sample 1559881 | NCBI WGS metagenome assembly PPYE01 (sample SAMN08240022, study PRJNA423297) | Human gut metagenome, whole genome shotgun sequencing project. | reverse complement strand
TTTCTGTATTCTGTCGGCGTAAGATTATATTTTTTCTTAAACATACTGCTGAAATAACGAACATCGTTAATTCCCACTTTTTCTGAAATTTCTCCTATTCTAAGCTGCGGATTCTTAAGAAATTGACAAGCTTTCTCCAGCCGGTAATCTATAATATATTCAGATACATTCTGACCTGTATGTTTTTTAAACAACTCACTCAAATAGTTGGGCGTGATACAAAGTTGTTCTGAAATCTTTGTCAAGGTCAGCTTTTGTGAATAATTCATAGAAATGTAGTCCATCGCTTTCTGAACAAAAAGATTTGTCACTTTCATTTCTTGTTTTTCTTCACTCCGAGGTTTCTGAATATTTTTCTCAATTTCTTCCAGAATTCCAATTAATTCTCTGGCATTTGTAGGCTTTGTCAGATATCTGGTCACACCAAGCTCTATTGCTCTCTGTGCAAAAGAAAAATCACTATAACCACTTAATATAATAATTTTTGTATTCTCATCCTTTTCACGGATTCGATTGATCAGATCCAGACCATTAATCTCCGGCATCTTAATATCAGTAATAATCACATCCGCATAAGAAACAGACAACTGTTCCAGCGCTTCCATGGCATTTTCAAATACACCTATAATCTCAAATCCAGGTCTGGATGACAATAATTTTGATAGACCATTCCTGATCTTCGGTTCATCATCTACAATTACGATTTTCATCTTCTGTAACCTCCTTTGCCTGATCCACTTCTTCTACTGGGAGAAGAATAGTAACGGTTGTCCCTTTCTGCCATTCACTGTCAATTTTTAATCCATATGCCTCTCCAAAATGCAGCTGAATTCTACGATGTACATTTCGCATTCCAATATACTTTCCACTGATTTCATCTGAAATAATACTCTCCCTAAACCTCATCAAACGATCTGGCTGCATACCGATTCCATCATCTGTTACACGTATCTCAAGAGTTCCTTCTCTGACGATCGCTTGAATCTGGATTCTGCCCATCTCCTTCTTCTTCTCAATTCCATGCAGAATCGCATTCTCCACAATCGGCTGAAGAATCAGCTTCGGAACAAAACACAGCTTTGCTTCTTCATCTATTTCTATCTGAACTGTCAGACGATCTTCTAATCGGTTCTTCTGAATACAAAGATAACTTTCAATATATTTTAATTCTTCCTCAAAAAGTACAAGCATCTCTTCTCCATGAAGTGAATATTTTAAAATATCTCCTAAAGATACTACAACATCACTTATCTCCCATTCTCCCTTTTCAATTAACATCCAATTGATAGAATCTAATGTATTGTAAAGGAAATGTGGATTGATCTGAGCCTGAAGTGCTGTAAGCTCTGCATTCTTCTGTGCCAGTTTTTGTTGGTATACTTCCATAATCAATTGGCGTAATCTACTGACCATATAATTAAAAGACTGAATCAGCATTCCTATTTCATCATGTGCTTTTGATTCTACCTGTATTTCAAAATCTCCTGCTTCGACCTGTTTCATAGCATTTTTCAATCTCCCGATTGGCCTTGTAAATGTATAGGACAAAATAAAAATTCCAACTCCTGCCGCCAGCATTGCTAGCAAAACAAGGCCCATAATTGCTTCTCGAAGTCTCTTTGCCTGTGGAAAGAAATCATCTGTCGAAACCACTGAATAAGTCTCCCATCCGGTCAGTCCATTATACTGCCTACAGGCAAAATAATCCTTATTATCCCAGTTGAATTCATATCTTCTAACTCCTTTTTCCATCCCTTTTGTTACGACATCTCCCCAATCATAAATATTTGTCTTATTCGAGCACAGAACATTTCCGGCGCAATCCACCAGATAAGTGTACTGATTTTGAAAGGTACTATAATTATTCAACATCAAAAGTCCAAACGTCTCCGGATTCAATTCTATCGCAAGAATTACCTTATTGATAGAACTTATAAATGTTACTACTTCTTCTGCATTTTTCTGACAAAGCGAACTTCCTTTTTCCGTCCAGGTACCATCTCCAACAAGGTTACTTGCTGCATTCTCATATACTTCCATCCGCCTTTTATCATTCACTGACTGACAGCCTGAATAGCTGTAATACACGGTTCCATCTTCATTCATCAGTATCAAATCTGAGCAGCTTGATATAAGATTTAAAAGCCCTTCCATCCAATCATTTAATTCTTCTGTTTCTTCCTGCGTATGTATCTCTTTTTTCAAATATGCCCTCACGATTTGACTGGATTTTACATTTTCAGCCAGACGATTGATCTGCTGAACCTGACTATTAATAGAGATATCAATTCTGTTAATTGTATCAGCCATCTCTTGTTCTTTGTTTTCCACTACAAGATTTTTTGCATTTTGATAAGAAAAATATCCAATCATTGATCCCATCAAAAGCACCAGTATCAAAAAAGAGAGCATTAACTTCTTTCGCAAAGTCATTTTATCTTTCTCCCTCCATACTTTTCTCCATGTCATTCCACTTGTGTTATCATCTTTGCAACATATTCCATTTTTTCACAATCAACAAATGAATAATTCATAACATAAATATTTTCATACTTTTTCTTCTTCTCATTTGAATGATAATAGGATGACAATGCAGCCAGCTTAATTCCTTTGCTCTTCATTTTATCTAGAAATTCTTCTTCACTCAGGTTTGTATCTACTTTCATTAAAAAATGAACTCCTGCATCTTCTTCCAGAATCTTGATTTTAGTTTTCAATGCTCCCTGTAAAAATGCTTCTAGGATCCGGTCTCTCTTCTGCTGATAATAATTACGCAGCCGGTTAATATGTTTCTCAAATGTCCCTGAATTCATAAACTGCGCTAACGTATATTGTTCAAAATTTGATACTGTACAAGAATAAAAAGAAAGTTCTCTGTAAAATCGCTCTGCCAGTTCATCCGGCAACACCATATAACTGATTCGCACTGTTGAACACAAAGTCTTGGAAAATGTATTCATATAAATCACTTTTCCTGATACATCAATGCTCTGAAGCGATGGAATTGGCTTACCATTCAATCTAAGTTCACTGTCATATTCATCTTCTATGATATATCTATCTTTCGTTTTTGTCACCCATCCAAGTAATTCATAACGTTTGCTGATTGGCATTACCCTTCCGGTTGGATAATGATGCGATGGCGAACAATGAATCACATTGATTTCTTTTTGCTCCAGTTCTTCTACCTTCGGTCCGTCTTCCTCAATTTCTATATACTCATAAGAAACTCCCATACTGCGGTAAATTTTTGCGATTTTATGATACCCCGGATTTTCAACTGAATATTTCAATTCCTTTCCCAAAAGCTGAATCAAAAGACTGGACAAATATTCTGTTCCGGCACCAATAATGATCTGTTCCGGCCGCACCGTCATATTTCGGAATGCTTTCAGATAATCCGCAATGCTTTGTCTTAATTCCATTACTCCACCACACGGTGGATTAATCATCAGTTCTGTCTGATAGTCATTCATTACCGCTCGCATCGCCTTTGTCCAAATTGAAAAGGGGAATGCACTCTGTTCCGTCTGATTGCTCGTAAAATCTGCAATATAAGCATTCTTTCCACCGGTAAGGTTAAGCTTATTGCTGTAAATTTTATTTTCTGATAAACCATTCTCACTTTTTATTCTGTCATCCCGCAGGTCTGCCACATAAAATCCACTCTTTGGAACGGAATAAATATATCCTTCTGCGGCAAGCTGACCATAGGCATTCTCGACAGTGATCACACTTATAGCCAGATTTTTTGCAAGTGCACGCTTTGATGGAAGTTTCTCTCCACTTTTGATTTCCCCTTGAATAATATCATTTTTGATACATTTATACAAATATTGATAAAGCGTATCTGACCCTATATTTTCAAAATTATACGTCAACATATTTACTTTTTTCTCCACTCTGACCTTTTTGAATATATTGAAACTGAGTATTTTTATATAGTCACTTTGTTATTATACTATTACCTATCGAATTAGTAAAGAAAAGGAGATTTAAAAATGAGTACAAATAATGAACGTTATGAATTGAATAAAAATCTGGCACAGATGTTAAAGGGTGGAGTAATCATGGATGTTACAACTCCGGAACAGGCAAAGATAGCAGAAGCTGCCGGTGCATGTGCTGTTATGGCGCTGGAAAGAATTCCGGCTGACATCCGCGCTGCTGGTGGAGTTTCCCGTATGAGTGACCCGAAAATGATCAAAGGAATCCAGGAAGCTGTCTCTATTCCTGTTATGGCTAAATGCAGAATCGGACATTTTGCAGAAGCTCAGGTACTTCAGGCAATTGAAATCGACTATATTGATGAAAGCGAAGTCCTTTCACCTGCAGATGATGTCTACCATATTAACAAAAGAGAGTTTGATGTTCCATTTGTCTGCGGTGCAAAAGATCTTGGCGAAGCACTTAGACGTATCAATGAAGGAGCTTCTATGATCCGTACAAAAGGTGAACCGGGAACCGGTGATATTGTTCAGGCAGTTCGCCATATGCGCAAAATGAATAGCGAAATTTCCAAACTAGTAAGTATGCGTAAAGATGAACTCTTCGAGGCTGCCAAACAGCTGCAGGTTCCTTATGATCTTATCCTTTATGTACATGAAAACGGAAAACTTCCGGTTGTAAATTTTGCTGCCGGCGGTGTTGCAACTCCTGCTGATGCTGCTCTTATGATGCAGTTAGGCGCAGAAGGTGTCTTTGTCGGTTCCGGTATCTTCAAATCCGGAAATCCGGCGAAACGTGCTGCTGCTATCGTACAGGCCGTTACAAATTATACAGATGCAAAACTGATCGCTGAACTTTCTTCTGACCTTGGTGAAGCTATGGTCGGCATCAACGAACAGGAAATCGAACTTCTCATGGCAGAAAGAGGAAAATAAAATGACAATCGCAGTACTTGCCCTACAAGGGGCATTCATAGAGCACGAACAGATGCTTCAAAATCTTGGAGTTCATACCATTGAACTCCGGCAGGCTTCTGATCTGCAAAAAGATTTTGATGGGATTATCCTTCCCGGCGGTGAAAGCACCGTCCAGGGAAAGCTCCTACATGATCTTAACATGTTCGAACCTTTAAAGGAAAAGATTCAATCCGGTATGCCTGTTCTGGCCACTTGTGCAGGAATGATTCTTCTTGCTTCTGACATTGCTGAACAAGAGGAAACCTATTTCGGAACCATTCCTATGACCGTCAAACGAAATGCCTATGGTCGTCAGCTTGGAAGCTTCCATACAAATGCAGAAGCAGTCGGTATCGGTAAAATTCCTATGACTTTCATCCGTGCCCCTTTTGTAGAATCCGTTCATGCTGACACTTCCGGAAACACACCTGAAATCCTCAGTATTGTACAGGATCGTATTGTCGGAGTGAAATATAAGAATCAGATGGCATTTGCTTTTCATCCAGAATTAGATCAGGACACACGGATTCATGAAGCATTTCTAGGGATGATCAGATAGTTATCTTAGAAAAGCTGACGAAACAAAGCAAACTTAAAATAGAACACATTTAATGAGAAACCGACAGGATGTTTTCTAAATGAGCTTATCATTTTCATCCTGTCGGTTTCTTTTTACTACTACTATTAAGTTGGTTTTTTACAAAGGCTTCGATATTCTTCTCCTCAAAATATTTCTTAATCTCATACTTCATAATCTCCTCGTGAGGTTTTATGCATCCACTTTCCACTCTGCCAGCGGTTTTAGCTCAATCTTTGTTCCGTTTGGAAGTGAAAACCAATGATCATTGATTACTTTTACCGGATATGCTTTAATCTTCTCCATAATCTCTGCTTCTGAATCTACTGCAATAGAAATATGATCATATCCATTTTCTGATTCTACATCCAGATCCTCTACTTCGCAAAGCTGAATGCCTTCTTTGTACCAGCATTTTCTTCCTGGTTTTTCACCAATTTCTCTCCACATATGCATCTCAAATACATCTTCAAAGAATCTCTGGGCTTCTTCGTATGATTTTGTGCGAATTGCCGCGTGATCGATTCTTGCCATTTTGACACACTCCTTTTACTTATTCTACTACCTCTATATTACGTCATTTCTTTTTATTTTTCATTATAACCTCAAATTGTTCTAGAACAAAGAATGTGCCTTGGCACATTCTTGCGCCTGCGGCGGTCGCTTGCGACATCTTCCTTGTACGCCGCAGTGCGCATCCTCGCGGAGCGTTTTTATATATTAGGAAAGTGCACTTTCCTAATATATAAAAAATAAAAATGTAATCATCTCTGGTGTACCATCTTAGCTTGGAATCCCTACTAAAATTCATATTTCTTTAATTCACAGTTTTTGATTCCGAATTTTGCAAATTCTTCATTTGACATATCTGTAAAATAGGACTGTACTGCTCTTGCCACGCCGTTATGTGCAACCAGTAAATATACTTTATGATCCGATTCTTTCTTAATATCTTCTAACAGACCATAGATTCTGTGACAAAACTCGAGCATAGATTCGCCACCGTCATATCTCTGTGCAAAATGTGTTTTCGCAATCTGAAATTCATCCCCATTTCTTGGAGTTCCTTCATATTTTCCAAAGTTTTGCTCTTTCAGACGCATCTCCACTCGCATCGGAATCCCTGTTGCTTCTGAGATACACCTTGCTGTTGCCTCCGCACGCATAAGCGGTGAACATATAATCTCATCAATCTTTACGCCGTCTTCTTTTATCTTTCTGCCAAGCTCCTTCGCCTGTTCCACGCCTTTTTCCGTCAATTCAATGTCAGTAGCTCCGCATATTTTATTCGCCACATTCCATACTGTCTGTCCGTGACGCGCAAAATAGAAATAACCCATTTTTCTCTCCTCCTTTTACTTTATTTTATAATTATAACACAAACCGCAGGCTCATGGCGACCTGCGGTTTTCGTATGCTGTCTTCTTAAAACAATCACACTATTTGTTACGGCTTCGATTGTAATTAATCAGGCATCCTGCCTTGACAATCTTCTTCTCATCTTCTGTCATATCTGCAACATAAAGTGAGATTTCTTTCACTTCTTCTCCGATGACATATGCTTTGATATCTTTCATATCTCCGTCAAATGCTTCGCGGATATTCGGTACATAGATATAATCTCCTACCTCGAATTCCGGCTCTTCTGTCATCTGGAATGGAATCATTCCCCAGTTCATGACGTTAGAACGATAACGTTTTGTTGCGTATTCTTTTGTGATATTTGCAAGTCCTCCGATGACTCTCTGACAACTTGCTGCCTGTTCTCTGGCTGAACCATCACCAGGTTTCACTGCATAGATCATGCTTCCGATTTCTGTCTCTGCAGGTACGATCTCTTCCTGTCCTACAATTGTATGGATCTTTTCAAAGATTGCTTTCAATTCCGGTTCTGCCTCTGTTACATCCTGACCTGCCACTCTTGCTTTTTCCACTTTGTCTACTTCTTTGGAACGTCCTACATACTCCGGATCTCGTCTTGACAGAGTGAACTCTGCAAGTCCCAATGGATTTGAACGGAAGGATGATGTCTCTCCGGATGGGATCAACTCATCGGTTGTTGTAACAGGATCCAGAATCTTAGAGCATACTTTCAGCAAAATATTATCTGTCAGTGGACTCATCTTCGGCCAGTCTTTGATGTTTGGACCATATACCAGTGATTTTTCCTCATCACCTTTCTGGTATCCGTAGTATACTCTCTTTTCATATACCGTATCCTCGAAACTGTACTCTGGAACATCTCCCCAGCAGTCCAATGTTTCTGCCGATGTTAAGATTCCACCGTTTGCTGCTGTTGCTGCGATAGATCGTGCGTCCATTAATGCAACTGCTGACATCTGTCCGTTACCCGGTTTACTTCCTTCACGGTTCGGGAAGTTTCGTGTCGTATGACGAATACTCAGTCCATCATTGCATGGTGTATCTCCTGCTCCGAAACATGGTCCACAGAATGCAGTTCTGATAATTGCTCCTGCTTCCATCAAGTCTGCGATGTATCCCTGTCTTGTCAGGTTGATGAATACCGGCTGTGAAGAAGGATATACCGCAAGGCTGAATTCTCCGTCTCCCGTATTCTTACCACGAAGTGCATTCGCCGCCTCGACTACATTTGTATAGTTACCGCCTGCACATCCGGCGATAACAGCCTGCTGTACCTGTAATCCTTTCTCTGTGATCTTATCTAGCAAATGAAAATCTGCTTTGCCCTGAGATACTTTCTGCGCTTCTACTTCTACACTGTGAAGGATATCTGTTAAATTTGCATTCAACTCATCAATCTCGTATGTATTACTTGGATGGAATGGCAATGCGATCATTGGTTTAATTGAGTTCAAATCAACATGTACAACACCATCATAATATGCAACATCTGCCGGATTTAACTCTTTATAATCCTCCCCTCTTCCATGGATGGTAAGGAATTTCTTTGTATCTTCATCCGTTCTCCAGATAGAAGACAGGCAGGTTGTCTCTGTTGTCATTACATCGACACCATTTCTGAAATCTGTTGTCATAGAAGAAACTCCAGGTCCTACGAATTCCATTACTTTATTCTTAACATATCCGTTTTTAAATACCTGACCGATGATTGCAAGTGCAACATCCTGTGGTCCTACCCACGGATTTGGTTTTCCTTCCAGATAGATTGCAATAACTTCCGGACATGCTACATCGTAAGTATCGCAGAGAAGCTGTTTTACAAGTTCTCCACCGCCTTCACCGATTGCCATTGTTCCCATTGCTCCGTAACGAGTATGTGAATCGGAACCCAGAATCATTTTTCCACATCCTGCGAACTTTTCACGCATGAACTGGTGAATAACTGCAATGTGTGGTGGCACATAGATTCCGCCATATTTCTTTGCTGCGGAAAGACCGAACATATGGTCATCTTCATTGATCGTTCCACCTACTGCACACAGGGAGTTATGGCAGTTTGTCAATACATAAGGAATCGGGAATTTCTCCATTCCGGAAGCTTTTGCTGTCTGGATGATTCCTACAAATGTAATATCATGTGATGCCATTGCATCGAATTTAATCTTCAGGTTCTCCATATTTCCGGAAGTATTGTGTGCTTCCATGATTCCATATGCGATTGTACCCTTTCTTGCCTCTGCTTTATCTATTTTCTTACCTGTCAGTGCTTCTGCTTTTGCAGCTTCTGTTTCTGGAATAATTGTCTGTCCATGAATCAGATAAGCACCACCGTCATATAACTTTACCATATACGTTCTCCTTATTTATTAAAATTCAAATGGTTTTACCTGACGTACTACATCCATGATTGTTCCGTCACGTCCTTCAATAATTCCTACGACTCTGTCACCAAACTGTACCGACTCAGGTTCTCCTACAATATCATACGCGATATCTCTAAGTTCCTCGATTGTCTTAAGCGGTACACAATCTGCTTCTTCCAATGCTTTCAAGAGATCCTGTCTTGCAGGGTTTACAGCAACACCATAATCTGTTACCACTACATCAACAGACTCACCCGGAGTTGTAACTGTTGTTACATTTGTACAGATTGCAGGAATACGTCCCTGAAGAAGCGGTGCGATAACGATCGTACATTTTGCTCCCTGTGCCGCATCCGGATGTCCACCCTGTGCTCCGGTGATCACACCGTCAGAACCTACTACTACATTGACATTGAAGTTCACATCTACTTCCAAAGCACCAAGTACAACATAATCCAGTTTATTTACAAATGCACCTTTGTTAAATGGGTTGGCATATGCACCTGCACTGATTCTGTGGTGATTTGGTCTCTTCACGGATTCTACTGCTGCCACATCAAAATCCTGTGTATCCAGAAGTTTACCTACAAGTCCTTCATCCAGCAGATCACACATACCTTTTGACATACCACCGATGGCAAATCCCATCTTGATTCCACGTTCTTTCATGATCTTACCAAGTGAAGCTGCAGATGCGATCGATGCTCCGCCGACACCTGTCTGGTATGAGAAACCATCTTTGAAATATGGTGTGTTGACAACAACCTGTGTACAATAATCAGCCATCATCAATTTTCTTACATCCGTTGTAGGTTTTGCTGCTCCTGTTGCAATTTTCTCAGGAATACCGATCTGGTCTACCACACAGACATAATCAACTTTTGTCATATTGATGTCTGCCGGATAGTTAGGGAATGGAACGAGGCAGTCTGTTACTGCTACAACTTTATTGGCATGATTTCCGTCAACGAAAGAGTAAGAAAGCACTCCACAATCGCTCTTTCCACCGATTCCTTTACAGTTACCATAATCATCGCAAGTCGGAGCTCCGATAAAGGAAATATCAATCGTTGTCTCACCTGTCTGAATTGCACGTACTCTTCCCCCATGAGAACGCATCGTTGCAAGACCTTTTAATTTTCCTGTCGAAATTGCCTCTCCGATTTTACCACGTACACCGGATGACTGAATGTTTGTAATCGTTCCGTCCTCAATCAACGGTACCAATGCATCATAAGCTTTTCCAAGAGAGCTTGCACAGATAGTCACATCTTTGATGCCCATGTTTTTTACTTCCTGCATGACCATATTGACAACCAGATCTCCTTCACGGAAATGATGATGGAAACCAAGTGTCATTCCGTCATGTGCACCACATTTTACAAGAGCTTCGTGAATGGAACTTACCATCTTACTTGTGTCATGGTTCATCACAACTTTTGTGATTGGTCCTCTCTTCTGGAATTCTGTATTATCTTTATAATAATTCCCCTGAAATACTTCTTTTCCTGTCATTTCCAGAATTTCTTCCGGAATATCTCTTCCAACTTTATTTACCATCTTACAGATCCCCCTTGTATACGCCTGATGCTTTTGCAAGCTCAATGGTTCTCTTTGCTCCGTCGTAGAATGCAATGTCGATCATCTTGCCGTCTACCGTAAATACACCGATTCCTTTTGCTTTCTTGTCATCGATTTCTTTAACAACTTTTTCTGCAAAAATAATATCTTTCTGTGTTGGTGTATAAATCTCATGTACGATCTCAATCTGACGAGGGTTGATAATTGATTTCCCGTCAAAGCCCATCAAATGAATCGTTTCTACATCCTGTTTAAACCCTTCCATGTTATCCAGATCTGTATAAACTGTATCGAAGCACTGAACGCCTGCCGCTCTTGCTGCGATCACCATGTTCTGTCTTGCACCCATCAGCTCGACACCGGTTCCTGTAATATGTGTCTGAAGGTCTTTTGTATAATCTCCACCTGACAATGCAATACCAAACAATCTTTCTGAAGCTTCACAGATATCCAACGCTTTCATAATTCCTCTTGCAGATTCCAGTGCCGCCATGATCAATGTTCTTCCTTCCGGAATTCCAAATTCTTTCTCTGCTGCAATGACATGTTCTTCAACAAGTTTTACATCCTGTGCACTCTCTGTTTTTGGAATGCGGATCGCATCACATCCACCTGCAACCGCACAACGGATATCTTCTTTCCAGTAAGGAGTATCCAGTCCGTTGATACGAACAACTCGCTCAACACCTCTGTAGTTAATCTCTTTTAATGCATGGAAAAGAGAATATCTTGCTGCATCTTTCTCTTTCTCAGCAACAGCATCTTCCAGATCCAACATGATCGAATCTGGTTTATAAATATATGGATCTTTAATCAGTCCCGGTTTCTGGCAATTCAGAAACATCATTGTTCTTCTCAGTCTTTTCTTATTTGGATTCATCCTTGAATGGCACCTCCCCATGGTAAATTCTCACTCATCTCGGCTGCTCGAAATACTGCACATTCTACTCTCGCCTTCAATGTGCAATCAAGAGCACCTTTATCTACAATATGAATTCTGATATCTTTTACATCCAGATTATCCAGTGTTTTCATCACTGTATTTTTAATGCTGTGACCATACTGATTGATGACCACACTGTCCAGCTCAAAATCAATCCCCTGTCCTTGTCCATTCGGTTCTACCGTTACCATTGCATCACTGGATTCTAAGGTTCCGGCAACCGCATTTTTCTTGATTTCCACTGCTAAATTCCTCCTTTTGCATCTGTGAATTTCTTTATCTGATATTATTGTAACGCCTGTATATCGGAATGTATAATTGCCAAAAAGAATGTAGTTATAACTTTCGTCTATATGTTATTCCCAACTGTTATTACAAACGTTTTGCATCCATTTACATCCTTTGGATTCTTAATTTACAAATTTTCCATGTACTGTATCATTGCTTCTGCTGCTTTCTTAGCTCCATCAACAGCATGTACGACCGTTTTCGAACCGGTAATGACATCTCCCGCAGCAAATACGCCTGGCTTCGTCGTCATATAATTGTCATCTACAATCAATAATCCTTTATCGGAACCTTCCAGTCCGAATGTCGTACGAATCAGTTTCTTACGCGGTCCCTGACTGATTGAAATGATCGTCGAATCTGCTTCCACCTGTATCAGTTCCTCTTCCTCTCCAATGATATTTTCCTCTTCATCCAATATTGTTTTTTTGAATACCGGTCCTTTCTCATTGATGGAATCAATCTGCATCCCAAATACAAACTCAGCCCCATCAAGTGTTGCATAAGATACTTCATGCGAACTTGCTGCAATCTCATTTCCTCTCGCATATAAAGTCACATGCTCCGCTCCGTTTCGAAGTGCAGTTCTCGCTACATCCATCGCTGCATTTCCCATACCGATCACTGCCACATTTTTTCCTAAATTGTATGTCGAAGCATTTGCCAGATAATCAATACCAAAATGCACATTGCCGAGACATTCTCCATGAATTCCTAGATTTCTCGGTTTCCATGTTCCCGTTCCAATAAATATGCTGGCATATCCGTCTCTAAGCAGGTCTTCGATTTTTAAAACAGCTCCGATCGTCGTGTTTGGACGAATCTGGATCCCCAGTTCTTCCATTCGGTTCTTATACCGGTCGAGCACTGTTTTAGGCAGACGAAATTCCGGAATTCCGTATTGCATGATTCCGCCGATTTTATCTTTCCACTCAAACACGGTCACCCCATATCCCTGCTGCGCCAGTAAGATTGCCACAGTCATTCCGGCTGGTCCTGCTCCAATGACTGCAACCTTCTGCTGCTTCTTCTCTTTTTGCTCGATTTTCATACGCTCCAGATACATATCTGAAATATAATGCTCAATGCTGGAAAAATGTACTGCATTTCCCTTTCTCCCCAATACGCAATGTCCTGCACACTGTTCCTCATGATTGCAGACTGTCGCACAGATTACCGACATTGGATTATTCTGAAACAGTTCTTCCCCTGCCTCCATCAAACGATTTTCCTTGAACATCTGAATGATATGCGGAATCGGAGTATGAACCGGACATCCCTGCTGACACATCGGTTTCTTACAATTCAGACATCTGTTTGCTTCATCAATAATATGTAACGCCATACCAATTTCCTCCTGTAACTTTTATGATTCTCAAAATCCCCTATTACGAAAAGGACAGCTCTCAATGTCGATTACTCGGAATTGAGAACTGCCCTTTTGTCTAAGTCTGGATTCCCTCATCTGAGTCTATTTTACTGCTCAGAAGTATCCATGTATAATTGTCAAAATGAATACAGTTATAACTTTATACTATGTATTTCACATACCATTATTTGATAAATGAGAACAGGAAACTTGCTACGATCAACACAATTCCTCCACCTAATCTGGAAGAAAGCTGTGCGTATGCCATCAAATCCATTCTCTTTGCTGCACCAAGTACAGCTACATCTCCGTTTCCCCCACGGTTTGCCATACACAATCCGGCTGTAACCGCAGAATCGATCGGATAGAACCCTACAAGATAACCGATTACAGCAGAACCTGCAATTGCTCCGATTACGATACACAGTGCAATCACTACATTCGATACCGAACATGATTCTGCAAGCTCCTTCAGATCAAAATCAAATCCAAGACCTGCCATCAACACAACTGCACAGGATGCATTCATGAATTTCTGAAGTCGTTTTGCACCGGCACGGATATTGGCCGGAATCACACCGGTTGCCGCAAGGATTACAACAAAAATAATCATATATGCATACTCATGGATCGGTGCACCTGCGATTGTCGGAAGAATTTTGCCCGCAAACAACTGTCCTACACCATAACATCCAAAGATAACCAGAAGTGCTCCGCACATATCAGCAAATGTCGGTGTGATTTCTGCTCCGTCATCTACATCGAGTATGCTGGAACGAAGCAATGTCTTTTTGTCACCTGTTAAAGCAGGTACTTTTTCACCCAGTCTGTTAAGCAGACCACCTGCGATGATCGACATTACATTTGCAATCGTAAGAATAATAATGGCAAATGCGTAGTAATTAACTGCAGAATCTCCGGTTACTTTTTCATAAATTTCTGACATCGGAACAGCACCAGCTCCGTTACCTCCACCCATAACAGGAAGGACATATTTTAAAATCGCATCTGCCGGTGACACGCCAAACGGAAGTCCTGCTAAGACACCAAACAACATGGCACATCCAAGTCCTCCCAAGATTGCCGGAAGATATCCGGCAAAGGATTTTAACAATACTTTTTTGTTCAATGATAAGACAGAACCTGTAATCAACACGATAATCCACAATGTCATAAAACTCAGGCTATCTCCACCGACAAAATCATTGATCGGCTCGATATAAGACTGTGGCACAAGTCCCAACTGTTTCACAATTGCAGTTCCAAAGAATGCTGCCAGTACACCACCACCGATATAAGTATTCCAAATCGGAAGTCTCTCTCCAATTTCAAAAAAGATAATTCCATAGGCAATGATCAATGCCATAATACTTGAGAAATCATGTCCCAACGCTCCAAAGTACGCACTTGCAATCACAACTGCACAGAAAATCAACGCAATGTACCATGGTGCTCCATAGATTTTCAAATCCTTCAAACCATTTTTCTGCTGTGTTCCACTCATTTTTCTCTCCTTTATCCTTCTCTCGTTCTATACAAACACAAACAGTCCGTACATACCGACCAATGCAAGAATCGCCAGGACTGCCAATGCAATAAACGATACTGCAAAAAGTTCGATAAACATTCTGTTCTGTGGAAATTTTTCTTCTGAATTCGGCTGCTGCGCTACACCGGCCATAATCAATGCTCCAGTTGTAGAAATCGGTGTAAATCCAGATACTGTTCCGCCGATTACAATAACAGTCACCAGTTCTACTGCATTTACTCCAAGTCCGCCTGCCAGACCACTTGCTGTCGGAATCAGTGTCGGGAATACAACACCAAGTCCGGAGCTGAAGAATGACATAATTCCTGCTGCCACAGCCATGATCATGGATGCAGTTCTCGGTCCCATGACTTTCTCAAGACCGGCAACCATAATATCGATTCCACCTGACAGGGAAATAATGTTCATCAGAATTCCAACACCTAAAACCATTAGAATTACATTCCATGGAATTGCTGCGATGGCTTTCTTCTCATCTCCACATCCCAGCACGAGTAAGAATGAACCAATCATAAATCCGGTAAGACCAACATTCCATGAGAAGAATAAAGCACCAACCGCCAACACAAGCAGTCCTATGATTGACAACCATTGTTTGCCATTGAATTTCGGCAGTTTTTCCTCAACCGTCTCACCATTCTCTGTAATTTTCCAGCCTTTGTAGTACACATATACAAGCGCCATAACAACCAGTGCTGTCACAATCATTCCAATCATGATTGGAATAGTATCCCCCTTCATGCCTTGCTCTTCCATCAACTCACGCACAACAGCAGCTTCCGGAGTAAGCGGACTCATTCTTCCTGACATCACGCCCAAATCTCCGATAATCGCTGTCATAATCGGGTTCACACCTGCAGATACTGCAACCGGAATCGCGATAACCGGAACAATTGCAAGTGAAGGGATTGCTCCGGGTCCTACTGCACAGATCAAGAATCCTAATATGTACATTACGAACGGGATCAACTGTTTTTTCTTACCTACAAGGCCTACCATCTTTCTTGCCAACAGTTCCAATGTTCCATTTCCATTAATAATTGCAAACAGATAGGTGATACCAACCATCTGAATAAACAAAGACGAACTGAATCCGGCAAGGATTTCTTTCGCATCTACTTTAAAAATAATGCCGAGAAGCATTGCAAATGCGGTACATAGAATACCGGCATTACAATTTCTGACGAATCCGATAACGATTGCCACGAGCAACAGAATTAATGAAACAACTCCTAAGTTCATACATCTTCCTCCCTATCTGAATGTAATGCAGACCGGACTTTCTGTATCAATGATTCTGCCTGTATACTCCATCTGTCCGCTGACGGAATCCAATTTCATCTCTACAATGGTATCGCTGTCTTCATTTGCTGCATAAAATCTGGAATAATCCGGATTAAATGTAATAAATCTAGGTGTCTTTCCAAGACAAGAATAGAATCCCAGTTCTGTCATATATCCGGTATTCTGATCGATTCGATATACAACGATCGATTCATGAATACGGTTTGAACCAATCAGGATTTTTCCTTCTTTATCCAAAATTGACGCACTTGCCTGTCCTTCTCCTGTATATGTAGACGGAAGCGACGGAAGGATCTGCATCGCCTGAAGTGTTCCTTTAACATCATCAAACTGAAGGTATGTCATCGTGTTTCCTTTTTCATTAATCAAATATACCCAACGATTGTTCGGATGGATCGATACATGACGTGGCTCGTCATACTCTCTTCCTCTGTATGTATCTGTCTCTGTCAACGTTCCGCATTCTGCATCAAAACGGAATACTTTAACCTGACCGTATCCCTGCAGTCTTCCCTGTGTTACAACGAACAAAAATTCTTTCTTATTGTCCCAGATGCACTGATGCGCAAATGAAATGGTTCCATCTTTTTTTCCCTCAAGACAGACTTTCTGTACAATTTCTCCCAGTGTTCCGTCTTCATTTCTTCGGATCACATACACTGCCCCACCCTGCAATGCTGCCACAATGATAAAATGATTTGTCTTATCCGGAGTGATGAATACCGGATTTCTTCCCTCGATATCGATGGTATTCATATATTCCAGTGTTCCATCTTCTAAAATCTTATAACTGCTTACTTTTGTGATATCACCATGTACGGAATAGAGATATTTTTTCTCCAAATCTAATGTCTGATATGACGGATTCGGTTCTGTTTCCAGACACTGTAACTCTTTCCATTCTCCGGTAGACTCTGATATTTCATACGTCTTAAGTCCTTTTCCTCTGGCATTTCTTTCTTTTGTTGTTCTGCATCCTACATATGCGTACATATCATTTCCTCCTAATCTTATTTTGCTGTCGATACATCGTTACTCTTATGTCTCCTCTCATCACATAAGATTCGCTCCATGTATTCCTTATAAGACAAGTATAGTAAAGTCACCCGTCAAATTGAAATTCACGTCACGACTATCCCAACCATTCCAAACTGGAATAAAACGACCGGCAATCCGCTTTTTCCTGCCCCCATTGTATGTTTTTTGCACAGACCTACGGTTTTTATCGTGTATTTTGCTACGAAAAAAAGAGTAAATCTTATACGAATTCCCTTCGTACAAAATCTACTCTTTTCTCTATCTATATTTTCTCTTTAATAGTTTTATTCTACGCTTTCAAGACATGGCTTCTCATCATATTCATTGACATGATAATATTCCTCAACCAATGAGACAAAATCCATAATATCCTGACTCTGGAAACAACGCTCCGACAACATCATCCACACTTTTCTCTTAATCGGTTCTCCGTTATGGTCATAGATTGGTATCATCTGCACCTCGTCCTGATTTACTTTCCATTTATCCCCAAACAGAAAAGTAATACCAAGTCCATTTTCTACCATCTCAATCGCAATATCCGCGTATCGTACACGGTACGCCTCATGAGGTGGATTGCCAAAATGGTTCTTCCACCATTGATTGACCAGCATGCCGACCATCGGATTCAAATAGGACTTGATCAACGGCTGTTGCCCGATGTCATCCAACTTCATCCCCTTCGGTGTCACCACATACAATTCGTCCTCAAACAGACAGGTTTTCTCTCCCAAATACGGAAAATCTCCACAAATAATCCCAATATCAATCGTCCCGTCGAGTAACTGTTGCATCAGGACATCACTGGAATTCGAAACAGTAATAATCTTAAGTCTGTCATACCGCTCCTTATATGCTTTAAATACCTTCGGCATGTGAAGCCTTGCGAAAGAATTCGGAACACCGATTTTTAAAAGTTCCTGTGTATCATTGCGCTCTGCAAAATGGTCACCGATTTCCTGCAGAAAATCCAGCATGATCTGCGCTTTTTTTACCATATAATGTCCGTCTTCCGTAAACACAACGCCACGGCTTGTACGTTTTACAATCTCGATGCCCCACTCTTCTTCGACCGCCTTTAAACGTTTCGTCAAAGCAGACTGTGTCATATATAATGACTCTGCCGCCTTGGTAATACTTCTCTTTTCATATAGAACAGTAAGAATTTTCCAATCGATATCTTTCACAGACCTTCTCCTCTTTGTTAATTTTTGCTTTGCCCTGTATCAGGTCAAATTACCTGACTGATATTCTTTCTCTATATAATGAATGAATTCCTCTAATGGTTTTGAAATCCGTTTATTTTTCGAATATACGAACCATGTATTACGATACACTCCGCTTCCGTCTTTATTCTCCAACGGAGTCAAACAAAGATTGTATTCATTCTCAAAATTGCCTGGCAAAAAGCAGATTGTATATCCCAAACCTTTGTGAATCAACTGCCACGCCACATCGATATAACCGACAACCATATTCGCCGGTGCCTCTGTTCCAAAACGATTCTCCCACCAGCCATTCAGTATCTCTTTTGTACGATCATTGGTCTTATAACCAATCCCTTGAAGTTTCGGTAAATCCTCAATATCTACCGGTTCTTTTGTAACAAGATACGCCTGATTTTTCCCAAGTAACAGTTTATTCACCGCCCCCTCATAATCTCCGCGAATAAATCCGACATCAATACTTCCTTCCAGCATCTTACGGAATAACACATTACTCTGTTCATTCACAATACTGAATTCTGTATTTGGATGTGTCATTCGATACTCTACGAGCAAGTCCGATAAGATATATTTACTGTATGTATAAGATGACCCTATTGTTATCAGACTGTCTGTATTAGCCTTCATCTCTTCGAGCATCGCTTTTGTTTTTTTCATAAAATCAAGATACTGTCTTGCCTGTTCTCCCAGATATTCTCCTTCCGGTGTAAATTCAAGTCCCTTCGGTGTTCGGTTTACAATCGTCACCTGGAATTCTTCTTCCATATGTTGAAGTCTTTTCGTCAGCGATGGCTGCGTAATATACAAAAGATTGGCCACCTTTGTCATATTCGGATTCTTGTATAATTCATATAAAATTTCCCAATCTGAATCTTTCATCTTACGTTTTCCTCCCGCATCATGTAATCCTTTGAGCTACTGTGCACTCGTTTATTGTGTGCATTCCCTTAGTTTTTAGTATCTCACGAATTTATAAAATCGGCAACTTTTTCTCAAAAAGATTCTTTGATTTTTCAGATTGAAAACCAAATCATGGGAATCCAACCTTCTATTACATAAAAAGCCCCGGTGTTCGGAACTTTTTATCCTTCATGTAAGATGGCATTTTACACGTTACTTTCACTCTGAACACCGGTTTCTTTTCATTTATATACGAATTATTTTCTAATTTTCTGAATTGTCTCTAACAGATAATCTGTAAACTCAGCCGCACTTGCATCTTCTGCAAATGTTGTAACAACCAGTTTCTTTTCTGTCTCTGTACAGATTTCCAACGCTTCTTCCAAAAGCTTGTTTCTGTCTGCATAACCAATATGTACAAGCATCTGACCAACTGCACGGATCAGACTGCATGGATTTGCATAAGCACCTCTTCCATGAGACATCAGATAAGGAGCCGTTCCATGAATTGCTTCAAACAGAGCATATTCATTTCCAATATTGGATGAGCATGCTGTTCCAAGTCCGCCTGCATGTTCTGCTGCAACATCTGTTACAATATCTCCATAAAGGTTTGGAAGAACGATTACTTCCATTCCTGCATTGAAATCAGGATCCAGCATTTTTGCACACATTGCATCAACCAGACGTTCCTGAATCTCGATTTCCGGATACTCTTCTCCCACTTTTCTGACTGCTTTGATAAAGTTACCGTCAACCAATTTTACAATATTCGCTTTTGTAACTACTGTAACATTTTTCTTCTTGTTCTTTCTTGCATATTCAAATGCAGCTCTTGCGATTCTTTCGCTTCCCTGTTTTGTCTGTACTTTGAAATCAACAGCCAAATCATCGCTTACCTGAATTCCTTTATTTCCCCAGATATATTCCCCCTCGATATTCTCTCTAAAGAACATCCAGTCAATATTTTTGTCTTTAATTTTAATCGGGCGAACCGCTGCAAATAATTCCAGATTTCTTCTTAACAGACTGTTTGCACTTACCAGGTTCGGAAGTCCGTCTCCTGCTCTTGGTGTTACCATTGGTCCTTTTAAGAGTACATCACATTTTTTGACCTCTTCTAATACTTCATCCGGCAGACTCTGCATCTTTTCTACACGGTTCTCAATTGTCATTCCTTCAATGTTATGAAGTTCAATTTTGCCGGATAAAATTTCCGGTTTCACAAGCTCTTTCAGTACTCTCAATGCCTGCTCCATCAGGATTGGTCCAACACCATCTCCCGGAAGAATTCCTACTTTAATCCTTATAAGCTTTGAGAAATCTTTTACCTGTTCTGAAGCTTTCATTCTCTCAATTCGTTCTTCTTCTGTTTTAATTAATTCTCCAAATGCTTCCTGTGCATTTTTCATCTCTTCTACACTAATCTGACTCATACTATTTCACACCTCTTTTCGAACTATGCGTTTTCTTCTTCCATCTTTGCAAGTTGTTTCTTCAGATATCTAAGCTGACCGCCACAAAGTACAACTTCTACTTCATTATCGGACAGATCCAGTCTTACCATAAAACTGAATCCTTTTGTTTTGTTCTTTACTTCTACTCTTCTTGTCGGTACCTGGTCTAACAGATTGTCAATCTCAAGTTCATCAAACAGATCAATCTTGTCGTAAATTGCAGGGTTCTCAAATAACATCGGAATAATTCCATGATTTACAAGATTCCCTTTATAAATTCTTGCAATACTCTTTGCGATTACACATTTCACACCGAGATACATCGGATTGATTGCCGCGTGTTCTCTGGAAGACCCCTGTCCGTAGTTTTCTCCACCGATAATAATGCTTGTTCCAAGTTCTTTTGCACGTGCAGCGAAATCTGGTGCATAACGATGATAACAATACTGTGACATCAACGGGATATTCGAACGCATGCTTGAGAATTCCGCACTTGCAGGTGTGATATCATCTGTTGAAATATTATTGCCACCTTTTAAGCTGACCGGAGCACACAAATGCTGCTGTGGTTCTTCCGGAATCGGCAGGAATTTAATATTTGGTCCTCGTACGATCTCAACTTTTTCAGCCTCTTCTTCCGGTAATGGTTTGATCAACATCGAATCATCTACAATGTAGTTTTCCGGCTCATGTACTTCATTCAGGATGCCGATATCCTCTCCGAGGATTTCTTCTGCTGAAGCAAATGTTCCTTTGATTGCTGTTGCTGCTGCACTTTCCGGACTTACCAGATAGATTTTGGCATTTGGATTACCGGCTCTTCCTTTGAAGTTACGGTTTGATGTACGAACTGCAATTCCTTCTGTTGCAGGTGTCTGACCGATTGCACAGCAAGGTCCGCAGGAGATTTCCAGCATTCTTACCCCCGCATCAAGCAACATATCGATGTAACCGTCACGAAGCAGTTCTTTGTATGTCTGTCTGGATGCGATTCCACAAGTACAACTTACGTTCTCATTGACGTGATGTCCTTTGAATACAAGTGCTGCCTTTGCAACATCTGCATAACTTGTATTGGTACAACTTCCGATAAATACCTGCTGTACCGGCTGTCTTTCCACTTCTGAAAGAGGAATTACATTATCCGGCTGATGAGGACAGGAAATCAATGGATCCAATTCACTCAAGTCGATATCGATACGTTCATCGTAAACAGCATCTTCATCCGGCAAAAGCTCTACATAGTCTTCTTCTCTTCCCTGTGCTTTCAAGAATTTGTGTACTTGTTCGTCCGCCGGGAAAATCGATGTTGTAGCTCCCATCTCTGCTCCCATGTTTGTAATTGTTGCTCTCTGAGGAACTTCTAACGCCGCAGCTCCTTCACCTGTATATTCATATACATTTCCAAGACCGCCTTTGATTGTCACACGACGAAGCATTTCAAGAATGACTTCTTTCGCATTTACGCCTGGTTTCAATCTTCCTGTCAGATTGACCTGAATGACTCTTGGCATTTTCAATCGCATCGGAACACCTGTCATTGCCGTTGCAACATCCATCCCTCCGACTCCGATACACAGCATACCGATAGAACCGCCATGTGGTGTGTGGCTGTCTCCTCCCATGCTGATCTTTCCAGGTTTACCGAATCTGGATACATGCACTGTATGACAGATACCATTACCCGGTCTGGATACATATACACCGAATTTCTTTGCAGCCGACTGCAGATAAATGTGGTCATCCGGTGTTTTGAAATCTACATAAAGAAGATTATGGTCAAGATAACTTACACTGCACTCTGTATTGACGCGTTTTAATCCGATTGCTTCAAATGCCAGATATGTCATAACCGCGTTAATATCATGTGTCAATGTCTGGTCTACTTTAATAAATACCTCTTCTCCCGGTACCATGCTGCCGGATACATAATGTGATTCAATTATTTTTCTTGTTAATGACTTTCCCAAAATGCTTCCTCCTTCAAATTTGTATTTGGCAAAAATTTAATTTATCTTTTAACTATAGTATACGAGAGCTTGAGCCCCGGGTAAAATTGCGAATTGATATAGTAGTATTCCGAAAGGGAATTGCAAAAAAGTATCCTGTTTTCTTTACCTCAACAAATCTCTTCTGCTGTGATAATGTGTATGCAAAAGCTTGTGAGACTTCTCACTCAATGGCTCGCCCAGATATTCTTGATACAATAACTGCACATATGGATTTTTATGTGATTTTCGAAGCGGCAGTTTCTTATCTTCTTCATAAATTGCACGCTGTCTTTCTCTGACTTTCTTCATTGTCTTCGGTGCATTTCCACCGCCCCCGATACATCCGCCTTCACATGCCATCACCTCGATAAAATGATATGGTGATGTTCCTTCTTTGATTTGTGCAAGAATTTCTTCTACATTTTTCAAACCATGGACAATCGCTACACGGATCTCCTGTCCCTTAATCGTAAGAGAGGCCTCACGTATGCCTTCCAATCCTCGAACTGCATCAAATTCCAGACGTGGCAATGTTTCTCCCGTCAACACTTCGTATACCGTTCGAAGTGCGGCTTCCATAACACCGCCGGTGCTTCCGAAAATCTGTCCAGCTCCGCTTCCAAGTCCAAATGGTGCATCGAATTCCTGATCTTCCAAATCATCAAAATCAATTCCCGCGGTTCGTATCATCTTCGCCAGTTCTTCCACGGTAATTGAAATGTCCACGTCCTGATATCCACTGTCATGAAATTCGCTTCGTTTACATTCAAACTTCTTTGCTGTACAAGGCATTACTGACACACTGCATATATTCGCCGGATCGATCTGTTCTTTTTGTGCAAAATAAGTCTTGATGACTGCGCCAAACATCTGCTGTGGTGATTTTGCCGTAGATAAATGTTCTAACTGCTCATGTCCATATGTCTCACAATATTTTACCCATGCCGGACAACAAGATGTGATCAACGGCAATGATCCGCCGTTTTGGATTCTGTGCAACAACTCTGTTCCTTCTTCCATAATCGTCAAATCTGCTGAGAAGTCGGAATCAAATACCTTATGGAATCCGATTTTTCTTAATGCATGAACAATTTTCCCAGTTGTAACTGTTCCCGGCGCATATCCCAGCGATTCACCCAATGTAATTCTTACCGATGGTGCGATTTGAATTGCCATATATTTTCCTTCCGCAATCTGTTCATACACATCGTCTGTATTATCTCTGACAGAAATTGCACCTACCGGACAGACTTGTATACACTGTCCACAATTCACACAGCTTGTATCTTCCAGCTTTTTGCCGTAAGGAGGTACGATGACTGTCTCAAATCCACGATTCTCTTTTGCCATAACCATAACCCCCTGCTTCTCGGTACATGTTTCCACACAGCGATTACAAAGAATACATTTGCTCATATCTCGAATAAGAGATGGGGAACTGTTATCAAATCTGGAATCACGCGGTTTCAACTCATAGCGGTTTGGCTGATTCATATTCAAATCTCTTGCGATCTTCTGAAGTTCACAGCTTCCGTTTTTGGAACATACAAGGCAATCCTGTGGATGTCTTGCCAGTATCAGTTCCATAATGTTTTTTCTCGCTTTAATTACTTTTGGTGATGCAGTCTTCACTACCATTCCCTCTGATACAGGTGTACTGCAAGCCGCCGGAAGCAGTCTCTGCCCTTCTACTTCAACGACACAGATTCTGCACACTGCTTTTACAGCCTGATCTTCATGATAGCACAATGTTGGTATATGTACATTCAGCCGTCTTGCTGCCTCAAGTATTGTTGTTCCCGGTTCTACTGCAATGGATTCTCCATCTATTGTTAAATGTATCATAAAGAGCCTCCTTCCTGACTGCATACATGACAATGTTCTTTATCGATATGATGTAAATATACGGAATAAAAATTCTGAATACTGCTCAAAACCGGCACTGCCGTAGAATGTCCAAGTCCACACAAAGCTGTCAGACGCATTGTTTCCGCCAGATCTTCTATTGTGTGAATGTCCTTCACACTCCCTTTTCCTTCTGCAATTTTGGAAATAAGCTGATATAGTCTTGTTCCTCCTTCACGACAAGGAGTACATTTTCCACAAGATTCATCACGGAAGAAATCCAGATTGTTCCGCACGATATCGATAATGCAGTTACGGTCATCCATAACAAGAATCGTTCCACATCCCAGACGACCGCCTGAATTTGACACCGCATCAATATCCAAAACCATGTCAATCTGTCCGGCATTGATAATAGCACCCGATGCTCCACCTGTCTGAACTGCCATCAACTCATGACCATCTTCCATTCCACCACACACATCATAAATCAAATCTTTCAAATTGATTCCCATCGGAAACTCAAAAACGCCTCGCCGCTTTACATTTCCACAAACTGTAAATAATTTTGTTCCCGGGCTGTTTGCCGTACCGATCTTTCGGAACCATTCATGTCCATTTTGAAAAATAACTGCGATATTTGCCAACGTCTCTACGTTATTCAAAACAGTTGGCTTTCCAAACAATCCTTTGATTCCCGGGAATGGAGGACGGAATCTCGGCTCTCCTCGTTTTCCTTCAATAGACTCAAACAATGCAGTTTCTTCTCCACAAACATAAGCACCGGCTCCGGAACGCAGTTTGATGTCAAAATCAAAACCACTTCCCATAATATTTTCTCCAAGATAATGATTCTCTCTTGAACTTTCCAGCGCAGCTTCCAGTATTGGAACAAGATAAGCATACTCCGCACGCAGATAAATGAATCCGACATGTGCATTGACGGCTTTACCGGCAATTGCCATTCCTTCAAAAATCGAACACGGGTCTGTTGATAAGAGAATTCTGTCTTTGTTTGTTCCCGGCTCTCCCTCGTCTGCATTACAGACAATATATTTCACATCTCCGTGAGCATCATATGCAAACTGCAGCTTACGAAATGTTGGAAATCCGGCCCCACCTCTTCCACGAAGTCCTGACAGCTCCAATTCTCCGATAATCTCTTTTCCATCCATGGACAATGCTTTTCTTAATCCTTCATAACCGCCTCTTGCAGCATATTCTTCTGCTTTTTTCGGATCAATCTTGCCACGATTTCGAAGCAATACGATTTTCTCTTCCATTACTCTTCCACCTCCTCACGAATGTATCTTTTTACAACATCTCTCACACTCTCCGGTGTCAGATTGACATAAGTTTTATCATTGATCATAATTGCCGGAGACTGTTCACAGATTCCAAGACATGGACAATATTCCAGTGTAAATCGTTTATCTTCTGTCGTCTCTCCCACTTTGATCTGCAGCAGATCTTCCAACGCGTCTACAATTTCTTTTGCGCCTCGAACATGACATGGTGCACTTTTGCACATTCGGATAATATACTTGCCTCGTGGTTTTACAGATAACATGGCATAAAATGTAATAAAACTATATACTTGTGTCTGCGGGATATCCATTTCTCTGGCAATCACTGCTGCCACCGATGCAGAAAATGCGGTCACGATTTTCTGCGACTTGATGATTACTTTCATCAACATTTCCGGTCTTCCTTTATATTGCGAAGCAATCTCCGCAATCTTTACCAGTTGTGCCGACGGGGTTTTGTAACTGTAAGTTTCTTCCTTCATAAACTTCCTCCTTACTTTGTTTTCACCTCTTTTTTATGAATTCGCTAGTTTAAAATCTACCGGTTCATAACGTTTCTTCAATTCTTTTACCATGATGTTGCGATCTGAATTTGCAATAAACACATCATACTTCCCTTCAATGCTTCCGAACGTAACCGTCTTTTCTATATCAAGCAAAGCTTCCAGATTCTGTAGCATATGTTCTCTTGTTGCCTGTTTATGATAGATTTTGATATGCGCGTACCCCGGATAATTCATCGAATCCGCCAGCACAATGCGGAAATCACTCACCCAATCCTGTTCCATCAACTGCTGATATATTTGCTCTGTTTTTTCTTTTTTCTCAATCACCAGAAAATAAACTACATTACTGCAAATCGGATGTTCCACCTTCACATAATTCCGATATGGCGATTTTCTATGTCTTTCATATATTCCCTGCTCGGCTTCATTTTTCAGATCCTGATAATAGATTACAAGCAGATCGTCAACGACTGTATTGGTAAAATAAGTTACCCCCATATCATCTAAAAATGTTGACATCTTATCAGCCTGTGACTCTGACATCTGATATTTCATCAAAAATGAATTTTCTTCCATATCATAAAGTACCGCACCATCCATCGCGATAATCGGAAGTTTCAGATTCACGCCTTCCAATGCCTCACGAACGGATGCCGGTGTCCGAATCGTCGATATTGTAAAATTTGCTCCGTTTTCAATAAGCCTGTTTAATTCCACCTTATTGTATGGTGTCAGTCGACTTCCGCTATTTAATATCGTATCGTCTATCCCTGATACAAATAGAATCTCGTTGTGCTTTCTTCTCGGTAAATGTGCTGAATTCACAATGATTGCAAGTCCGATCCCGATCAACGTATCCAGCACACGATTCATAACAAACAGAATCGGCGATTCATCGGTAATATGCATTACTGTAATGCTCAAAAATACCACGCAGGAAAAATAAGATGACTTTTTACAATCCAATACCACTGTTGAATACAATACAATCCCTGTAAATAAGGAAATCAACATATATTTTGTAAAAGACTCTTCAATTCCTCCTGGCCGGTTTCCATTTAACGCTAACAAGATCAGAATAACAACAAGACCCCAGAACGCTCCTACAAAGGTACCTGTCGTCCGTTTTTTTGCCATCTCTTTCATACTCGTATGATATGGCTGCATACACTGCAGAACTGCCAATGCAGAATAAAACGGAATTCCACGTTTTCCTCTCAGATAATAAATCACAAAACACAATGCCACAGCAATTGTAGAACGCACGATCCGCTGCCCCGGTATCGGCAGCTTAAAAGATATCTGTTGAATCATTCTGTATCACTCCTTCCAAAGAGCTGCTCCATCTCGTACAAAAAGATTGCCGCTGCAAGCATGTCTGCTGCCCCTCCCGGGCTTATATTTTTCTCAATGCACTCCAAATTAAATTGCCCAATTGCACGATATCCTTTTGCAGTAAATGCTCCATCCATTTGCAAAATCTCAGCCGCGCGCGCCTTTATCCAGTCCAAATCTTCTTTTGTTCCCCGGCTTAAAATATTGGTATCATTTAATCTGGTCATAACCTGAAGCAACACATTGATATTGGATAAATTCTGATTATATGCTTTCCTTCGATATTCTTTCAAACTTGGATAAGCGACCTCTCTTAATACCGGAAATCCCTGCATTGCTTCTCCTCGGATTCCTTTTTCTCCATATGTATGATAAAGATATTCTCCATGCGAAGAATGGGTGCGATGTTTCATTTCGTCAAATTCTTTTTGTAAAATATCTCTCGTCATTCTTTGACATATGGCAAATACTTCTTCTATCTCTACACTTGCGTACTTCCTGACAGAGATTCCTGCTGCCGCCGAAAGAATTCCCATCGTAAAAATCAATCCCTTATGGGTGTTTACTCCATCGGTTGCTTTAAACATCTCCGATTCTGCTTCTACCCCAATCTTGCGGATTCTCAGAAAGACATTTTGCTCTTCTTCCCTTCTGTGATACCCACAATAGAACATCTTTACAATATAAGGTGCGATTGCCTCTGCACTCTCTGCAAATGTATTAACATTCATATCCCGATGTGCTCCGTTGTCATGACGATCCACCAGTCCCGGTTTCGGTGTCGTATAAACTTCTCCCATCAGAGAATGATAAACAATATCTTCCAACTGCATATACATTTTTGATTCCAGATGCGTATACACATCCGAACCATCCCAATATTGTGCCTGCATATATTCTCTGCTCATTCGACCGTCCCCTTTCCATTTTTTAGAAAAGAGATAGCGGATACTTCCACTATCTCTTTTCATGACAAATCTATACCGGTTCGTATCCCCAAAGATTTTCTGCTATGCCTGCTCGATATAATCATCCACGATTTCTAATAACTGTTTGATTTTTTCCTTTTTCTCTTCCATTTTCTTTCTTCCAGGAACAACCTTTGTATTATAAATATAAGATCCGAAAATATTCTTTGTTACCATACTTTCTCTACATTCAACCTGTACCATCATCATGAACTCCTCCTTCATTTTATTAATTTTATATGTTCAAAACGTTTATCTTTTTCCTTGATTTCACTATAACAAAAAATAGGCAGATAATCTAATTCACAAAGATTATCTGCCTATTCACAAAACGCATGTGGTATTCCAAAAGTATTTGTGGATCCTTTTGCCATACGCAAAAAACTGGTTATGGACGGAACCGCTCATCTTTTGGTGTGCAAAAAAATGCTGAGCAACAATCAAAACTGTCATTCAACATTTTTCATTTCTCTTGTACCTTCAAAACTACATACAGTTAAAACCAACATCATCATCCAAACCTATCACTGCTTTGGTTATGCCCTCGACCTA
>PPYE01432782.1_pt1 | contig 29439 bp, 23 predicted proteins | sample 1559881 | NCBI WGS metagenome assembly PPYE01 (sample SAMN08240022, study PRJNA423297) | Human gut metagenome, whole genome shotgun sequencing project. | reverse complement strand
ATGATGTATGTGCAGCACCGATTTTCACTTATATTATGTCGTCAGTTCGCCAACCGAATGTTTGCTAAACAACAATATTTCCATGTCTATGAGTAAGCAGCCACGCTGTTACAACAGCAACAGCCGGTACTGTAAGTATAACTCCTATACTTCCGGAGACTCCCTGCATAATCTCTATACCTATATTATACGAATTAATAATCTGTCTGAATGGAAGATTATATGCATAGTTAATAACAAGCTCACTTACTGCACTTCCTACAAAAGCAAGTATAAGCGTATTTGACATAGTTCCCATCATATCACGTCCAACATTCATACCGCTTTTAAACAATTCGAGGCAGCCAAGCTGTGGGGCTTTGTCATGTATTTCATACATTGCCGATGATACAGACATCGCAACATCCATGACAGCCCCCAAAGAAGCTATGAGAATTCCTGAAAATAACAGCCCGCCTATCTGGATATTAGTTATCTGCCCTACATAAGAAAGCGTTTCTATGTTTGATACATTATATCCGTCTATATCTGCCACCTTGCCAAACAGCCATGCTGATAAGCCTGCAAGAAGCACACCTGTTACTGTTCCGGCTATTGCACATATTGTTTTTACTGTAAAGCCACTGATAAGATACATAGTAACTATTGTTGTTATAATTGTAATGATCACGGCAGCCCAGAATGGAGAAAATCCTCTGTATATAAGAGGTATGTATATCATAAATATTGACACGAACGTAAACACAAGTCCAACTACTGACTTAACACCATTCTTTCCACCTATTATACATATGAGCAGTAAAAATATTCCTACAAATGCAGCCACTGCCACTATTCTATCCTTTGAGTATACTGAGACATTTTTAGAACTACCCGATACACTCATATGCACTACCACCGAATCTCCCTTTTCACATACTGCTCCGAACAGGTTTCCCTCGGCACTTGTAGCATCTACTACTTCTCCCTTATACTCTCCAGATGTAAGCTGCACCTTTAACCTCTGATATCCGACCCTTATTCCGTCAGGTGACAGATTATCCTCTACCACCTCGATTACTCTGGCATTCTCATATGAATAACCCAGTGTTGTTACTATTGGTTCTTTATCTGTAACCCTCAGCCTGTCTGCCGCAAATATAAATGCTGCAATACATATCACAACAACCACTGCTTTTACAACCACTTGTTTCTTATCTGACATTTACTTTTTCCTTCTTAAAGCATATTAATCCATATATTTTTACTGGTTAAGCTTCTTTTTCTTTCTTTCTACAAGTATAATACCTGCGGCACCTGCCATTGAAAGACCTGCTGCTGTGTACCATACTGCTGCCTTAGCTGTATCCCCAGTCTTAACCGTGCTGCTTGAACCAGACGCATTTGCTGATGAATTTCCTGAACCAGATGCATCCTGACCAGCTTCACCATTATCCTCTGTTTCGTTTCCTGCTGCATTGTTATTATTTTCTGTGTTGCCATTGTTATTATTTTCTGTGTTGCCTTTGTTATCATTATTCTCTACAGTCGCAAGACCCTTAACTGCATCCTGTAATGATGTTACTGCACTTGCTATATCTGTTGTTGTGCTTTCTGCATTTTCTGTAACAGCCTTTGCTGCTGTTATAGTATCTTCAAGAGTCTTTAAAGAGGCCTCTGTATAATTACCTGCCTTCTTAGCTGTATCATATGCAGCTTCTGCCTTTGCTATTTCTGTATCAAGTGCTGTCTTATCTGCCTGCTTTACAATCGTATATGCAGTCTTAACACCGCCATCTGCTACAAGTTCTTCATTAGATGCTGCATCATAAGTCTTTACTGTAAGAGTTGTATCTGTTATATCAAGAACAGAATATGTAGGTCTCCAGCTCTGGCATCTTGCTGCTATATAATCCTGCTGTGTACCAATAAGCTGATAATACTTACTACCAGTTGCTGAATTAGCCTCAAAATATACAGTACCTTCTGGATCTACTACCTTGCTTGAATCCTCCTTGCCTGACTTGAGGTTATAGCAGTTATTATCATTAATATATGCTGTGAAGTTCTCTTTATCATCTGTTGATGGCATATTTTCTTTTGTATATTTTTTATGGCTGTCAGAACCATCTGATGATATCTGATATGTTCTTGAATATGTATGATCATGTCCCTGAAGAACCGCATCTATATCATATTTATCTATAACAGGAGTAAGCTGTGTCCTAAGAACAATACCATCTGAATCTGAATGGTCATAACCAGAGCCATAAATATCCTGATGGAACATAAGTATTCTCCACTTCGCAGAAGGATTCTTTTCTGTTGCTTCCTTTATCACATTTTCATGTGTAGCAACATTATAGTTGTTAGTATCAATACTTATAAATAATGTATTGCCATATGTGAAGTAATAATCTGTGCCTGCAGCTGTCTTTGATGCTGTATTAGCATCACTTGTCTGCTTGTTAGGATAATTAAAATGATTAGAATAGTTAACTGACTTAGAATCATGATTACCGATTGTTGTAGCAACAGGAAGACTTCTAAGTACAGATGGATTAAGAAAACCTGCATATTCTATCTGCTGCTCCAGCTTATCAGCATCGTTGGATACACCAGTCTGGTTAATCTGGTCACCTGCTGACATAATAAAGCTTAAGCCTGGAAACTTTTTAACAGCATTGTTAAGTGTATGATACCAGTTGTATGAATCGTTCATTGCATAGTATTGTTTATTCTGGTTACCAAGCTGGTTTGTAGAAGCACCTATCTGTGGATCACCTACATACATTACTGAGAAGCTGTCTGTTGACTGTGTCTTATAGTCATATGTCTCAGACCATGCTCCATTTACATAATACTGGTACTTGTAAGAAGTATTCTCTGCAAGTCCTGTTACAGTAACCTTACATGGATATAATGTATATGTCTTGTCTCCATCCTTAACAGTCTCAACATCAGCTTCAACTGACTGTTTACCTTCATATGTCTTTATTTCTTTTCCAGAAGCATCCATAAGCTTAATCTTAGGAGTTTCATCCTTAGTTGTTGAATACCATGCTGCATTAAGCTTAGCTGCATCCTCACCTGGAGTTAATGCTATCTGACAGAAGTTAGTTCTTACGCTCTCCCACTTAGTCTTCCATTCTGCCCATTCTGTGCTGTTTGCATATACATTTGATTTAACATTATGAGCATCTGTTTCTTTTCCATCCTCTGTATAACAGGCATCCTTTACTTCCATTTCAACATCTGCTGATTCTGCTGCTGCATTATTCCATGCTGCCCTCTTTGAGCTTCTTGCCCATGTTTCTGTTGTTCCCATAGCCAGACTTGCTACCATCATTGCTGTAAGTGTTGCTGCTGCAACCTTTTTCATTCTTCTCATATCTTCCTCCTGATATTATGTCTTATTGACATTATGCTTGACATCAGACATTTCATATTCAGCCTCTGTTGCTGCTTTCCCAATCTGAAATGCTGGCTCCAACATAAAAATGCAACCTTAGGTTAATTTAATATTTCCCCTGCGATACGCATTTTGCAGAGGTAAAATATGTTTCTTAACCAAAGATTGCTTATAATATAAAGAGTATTATTAAAATCTATATGTTTTATTACGTAAAATATCCGTAAAGGATTCTTAATCTCTTGTAATATATTCTCTAATATATTCTCGTTAAACACTCCACAGCTATATATTTCTTTATCTTCTTTTCAGCCACTTTAAGTCCCGATACTCACCCCACTATAAAATGTTTTTAAAATATCCTCATAAGTTGCACCACTTTCTGCCATATTCTGTGCCGTGTATACACCAACCCCGAAACCATCTCCCACTCCTGTTGTTGTTATCTTTACGCCACTATCCATATATTCTATTTTATAATTAGGTGAATTCAGTCCCAGAATCTTTGCAAATGTGCTTCCTGTCATCACCATATTGCCGACCTGCATCTTAGATACATATCCATCACTGCTTACCGATACAACCTGTACCTGCTTATCAAGCCCCTTTTTATCCAGTGTCAGACCATCGTATGCTTTTTCAAATGCATTAACAAAATCCTTGTTATTAACAGTCTTAACGACAAAATATTCTTTTGCTTCTTTATCCTTAGGACATTCAACTGCCATAAGATATGAATAATCATCTCCTAACATATCCTTGCCAGAAAGCGTATAACCTGCTGTTACGTATGTATACCTTGCCTCTATATATTGCCCGTTACAGCTTATTGTCATGCCATTTGTCGCTGCTACACAGTCATTTACAAGGTTATAATTATCCAAATAGTCCTTTCCCCACTTTTTCTTCATCTGTCCTGATGTCATATACGACATACCAAGCTGACTACTGTCTATGTTCATCCTTTCACCCATTAAACGGTATATGTCTGTCCTTATCATAATGCTTTCTGCTTTTAGAAGTTCAATCTCATCACCCATATACAATCTGTCGGCAAGAACCATTGAAACAAACTTCTCAACCTCTACAGATTGTGATGCATTTTTATAATTCACTGTTATCGTCCTTCCATCAGCTATCTCTTCACTCACAGCCATATCAACAACACCTGTAAGCTTCAGCGTAATAACCGATGGCACCAGCAAATAAATGGCGATAAATATCATTATCTCCATACATTTCCTGACTATACTGCGGCCTTTCCTGCTTTCTTCCTTGATTAATGAATAATTATCTTCTCCCCTCCTGCTTTTATAATAATTATAATCCTTGTAATCATAATTTCCTGCCTCGCAGCTGCTTATGACATACCCTTGTGTATCGTTCCTTCTTCTTGCCTTCTTATATTCTATATACTGCTTGTCTGTCGCCGCTTCATCTATTCTTTCCCCGATTAAACCCACTCCTCTGATTATAATACGAGGTAAAAAAAATCTATCCAATCTCATACACTTTATCTAGCCTCCTAGATAAAATGTATGAATACCGGATAGATATTATTCTATATTTTGCAACCTTTACTTTAACTTAACTGGTGTCTTAGTAAGCTTCCAGATTTCTGTTGCATACTCTTCAATAGTTCTGTCTGATGAGAACTTACCTGCCTTAAACGAGTTAATCATAACTGTCTTAGCCCAGCCAGTCTCATCCCTGTATCTCTTATCAATCTTAGCCTGTGCTTCTGCATAAGAACGGAAGTCCTTAAGAATGAAGTAAGTATCTGCTCTTCTTCCCTCCTGTGAGTTAAGAAGTGAGTTGTAGATATCCCTAAACATCTCTGGATCTTCCTTAGAATACTTACCATTGATAAGTTCCATAAGAACCTCTCTTATATTCTGGTCGTTGTTGAAGATTTCCATAGGATCATAGCCACCCTCATTCTCATAACGGATAACTTCATCAGAACGAAGACCGAATATTACGGCATTCTCCTCTCCAACCTCCTGGACTATCTCAACATTAGCGCCATCCATAGTGCCAAGTGTTATTGCACCATTAAGCATAAACTTCATGTTACCTGTACCTGAAGCCTCCTTAGATGCTGTAGATATCTGCTCAGATACATCTGCTGCTGCAAATATAATCTCAGCGTTAGATACTCTGTAATTCTCGATAAATACTACTTTAATTTTTCCATTAATAGATTCATCATTGTTAATCACATCTGCAACATTATTGATAAGCTTTATAGTCTGCTTTGCAATCTTATAACCAGCGGCAGCCTTTGCACCAAAGATAAATGTTCTAGGAACAATATCCATATCAGGATTCTTCTTGATTTCATTGTAAAGGTACATAACATGAAGAATATTAAGAAGCTGTCTCTTATATTCGTGAAGTCTCTTTACCTGTACATCAAATATAGAATCCGGATTAACATCTATTCCATTGTGCTCCTTGATATACTTTGCAAGTCTTACTTTATTCTTATGCTTAATCTGCATGAATTCCTGTCTTGCCTTTTCATCATTAACATATACAAGCATCTTTTCAAGCTGCTTAAGGTCTGTTACCCATCCATCACCAATCTTGTCTGTAATCCAGTCTGCAAGAAGTGGATTAGCATGAAGGAGGAATCTTCTCTGTGTGATACCATTAGTCTTGTTGTTGAACTTCTCTGGCATCATCTCATAGAAATCCTTAAGCTCCTGCTTCTCTAAGATCTCTGTATGAAGTCTTGCAACACCATTGACAGAATATCCAGCACATATAGCAAGATTAGCCATCTTAACCTGGCCATCATATATAACAGCCATCTTTCTTACCTTTTCCTGGTCTCCTGGGTACTTTGCCTTAATATCTTCAACGAATCTTCTGTTGATTTCCTCTACTATCTGATAGATTCTTGGAAGAAGTCTTGAGAACAGCTCAATAGGCCACTTCTCAAGTGCCTCAGCCATAATAGTATGGTTAGTATATGCAACTGTCTTAGTTGTTACATCCCATGCTTCATCCCATTCAAGACCATTCTCATCCATAAGAACTCTCATAAGCTCTGCAACTGCAACTGTTGGATGTGTATCATTAAGCTGGAATGTAACCTTCTCATAAAGCTTCTTTACATCACCATTGTGCATATTCTTATATCTTTCAACAGCTCTCTGAACTGATGCTGATACGAAGAAATACTGCTGCTTAAGTCTTAATTCCTTACCTGCATAATGGTTATCGTTAGGATAAAGAACTTCTACAATATTCTTTGCAAGGTTCTCTTCCTCTATAGCCTTCTGGTAATCGCCCTTGTCAAATGAGCTTAAGTTAAATGTATTAACTGGCTCTGCATCCCATATTCTAAGTGAATTGACTGTGTTGTTACCATATCCGATAACTGGAAGATCATAAGGAACAGCTATAACTGAACGGTAATCTTCCTGAACGAATATATCACGTCCAGTAGCTTCATCTCTGTAAGAACGCACATATCCACCAAACTTGACTTCATATCTGTATTCAGAACGCTTAATCTCAAATGGATTGCCATCCTTTAACCAGTTATCAGGAACCTCTACCTGATATCCGTCCTTAATCTCCTGCTTGAACATACCATACTTATATCTGATACCACATCCATAAGCTGGATATTCAAGAGTTGCAAGTGAATCAAGGAAACATGCTGCAAGTCTTCCAAGTCCACCATTACCAAGTGCTGCATCTGGCTCCTGATCCTCGATAACATTAATATCAAGTCCAAGCTCCTCAAGTGCTTCTTTTATCTCGTTATACTTAGTAAGGTTAATCATGTTATTACCAAGTGCACGTCCCATAAGGAACTCCATAGACATATAATATACAATCTTGGGATCTTCCTTGTCATATGTCTTATGTGTAGCTATCCACTTATCTATGATAAGATCCTTAACTGCATACGCAACTGACTGGAACACCTGCTGCTTATCTGCCTCATCAATATTCTTTCTATAAAGAGATTTACAATTACTTACAACTTTTTTCTTGAATTCTTCCTTGCTAAAAGATGCTTCTGTACCTGTCACCATGTATTCTTCTCCTCCTTAATATATAGATATACCACAAATGTATATCATTATTCCTGATTTAACTAATCGTGTCTGATTTAATTAACATTATTCACAAAGCACGTTACACGATGGTTAAATTATACACGATTCGCACCCTTATTGCAATTTAATAAAATTAATTGATCATCATTATTCACCTCGATTCTATTCATATAAATGATTTATATACAACATAATCTTCTATAACATTTTTTATAGTTCTTATTAATTTCAGTATATTCATCCCTAATAATATTTCAATACAATTGGCGTGAACTGTCATTTTGGGGCGTGAATTGTGTATCGGCTCATCTATTTCTATTTACTAAAAAACGAGGAGAAAATACGCATAACTGCGATTTTCTCCTCGTCTTTACATATTATAAATTATTAAGATACTGTTTTAGTTCTTCTCAACCGCAAGCACAACCTTCTCACCATTGATATCCCAATCCTTAGTGAATCCTGCTGTCTTACCTGTTTCAATAGCATTTGCAAGAACAACGCTCTTAATCTGCTCTGCATTCTTAACCATAAGGTCTGCTAACTTGTCATTACCATCTACATATACAGTAATCTTATCCATAACCTCAAATCCTGCATCCTTACGCATTGTCTGGATCTTACTTACGATTTCTCTTACGAAGCCTTCCTCAATAAGCTCTGGTGTAAGGTTAGTATCCATAACAACTGTAATACCCTTATCAGAACTTGCTACAAAGCCTTCCTTCTGAGTCATCTCTATAAGAACATCATCCTTCTCAAGAACGATATCTTCACCATCAGCATTGATTGTAAATGAACCCTTAGTATTAAGTTCATCCATAGTTGCATTGCCATCAAGTGTTGAAAGTGCTGCTCTGATAGCATTAAGATGCTTGCCATACTTTGGTCCAAGTGTCTTTAACTGTGGCTTGAATGAGTATGAAGTAAATGCTCTTACATCATCTGTGTACTCAACTTCCTTAACATTAAGCTCATCTGCTATGATAGCTGTAAAGTATTCGTTTAACTTCCAGTCAGCCTTGATGTACAGCTTGCCTATTGGCTGTCTGTTCTTGATGTTAGTTGAGTTACGGCATGCTCTTCCGATAACAACAGCGTTTAATACATCTTCCATGTTATCTTCAAGTTCCTTGTCAATCCATTCTTCCTTAACTTCTGGGAAGTCGCAGAGGTGGATACTGATAGGAGCTGTCTTATCTATGCTGCATACAAGGTTTCTGTAAATGCTTTCTGTCATGAAAGGAATCATAGGTGCTGCTGCCTTGCAAAGTGTTACAAGTGTTGTGTAAAGAGTCATATAAGCATTAATCTTATCCTGCTCCATACCCTTTGCCCAGAATCTTTCACGGCATCTTCTTACATACCAGTTAGAAAGCTCATCTACAAAGTCCTCAAGTGCTCTTGCTGTTTCTGTAATCTTGTAGTTGGCAAGATTGTTATCAACAGTCTTAACAAGAGTATTAAGCTTAGAAAGAATCCATTTGTCCATAACAGGAAGCTTATCATACTCAAGTGTGTACTTAGTAGCATCAAAATCATCTATGTTAGCATAAAGTACAAAGAATGCATATGTGTTCCAGATGGTTCCCATAAACTTTCTCTGACCTTCTGTAACAGCCTTATCATGGAATCTGTTAGGAAGCCATGGTGCTGAATTCTCATAGAAGTACCAGCGGATAGCATCTGCGCCGTGCTTCTTTAATGCATCAAATGGATCTACAGCATTTCCCTTTGACTTACTCATCTTCTGTCCATCTGCATCCTGAACATGGCCAAGTACGATAACATTTTCATAAGGTGCTTTATTGAAAAGAAGTGTTGATATAGCAAGCAGTGAGTAGAACCAGCCTCTTGTCTGGTCAACGGCTTCTGAAATGAACTTAGCAGGGAACTGCTGTTCAAACACTTCCTTATTCTCAAATGGATAGTGGTGCTGTGCAAATGGCATTGAACCTGAGTCGAACCAGCAGTCGATAACTTCTGGAACTCTCTTCATCTTGCCCTTACACTTAGGACAAGTGCAAGTAACAGCATCAATATATGGTCTGTGAAGCTCGATATCATCTGGGCAGTTATCAGAATGTTCCTTTAATTCTGCCTTGCTTCCGATAGATAACATTTCTCCACAATCATCACATACCCAGATATTAAGAGGAGTACCCCAGTATCTGTTACGTGAAATTCCCCAGTCCTGAACATTTTCAAGCCATGCGCCAAAACGTCCAGTTCCGATAGTTTCCGGAATCCAGTTGATTGTCTTGTTGTTAGCTATTAAGTTAGCCTTAACTTCTGGATCACTCATCTTGATAAACCAAGACTCTCTTGCATAGTAGATAAGTGGTGTATCACATCTCCAGCAGAATGGATAATCATGCTCAAACTTAGGAGCATCGAATAACTTGCCTTCCTTATCAAGATCCTTAAGAACCTCTGGGTCTGCCTTCTTAACGAAAAGACCTGCATATGGTGTTTCCTTTGTAAGTTCACCCTTACCATCTACAAACTGTACGAATGGAAGGTCATACTTACGTCCAACCTTGGCATCATCTTCACCAAATGCTGGTGCTATATGAACGATACCAGTACCATCTGACATAGTTACATAGTCATCACATGTAACAAAATGTCCCTTCTTGTGCTGCTTAGCTGCAACATCTGCCGCACACTGATATAATGGCTCATATTCTTTATATTCAAGGTCTTTACCCTTGTAAGTTTCTAATACTTCGTAATCAATGCCTGCACCGCTTCCAGCTTCCTTACCTTCTTCAATAGCTGCTCCTGTTACTGTCTGACCGGCCTTAACTGCAAGTCCGCCAAGTACCTTATCAAGAAGTGCTTCTGCCATATAGTAAGTATAGCCGTCTGCCGCCTTAACCTTTACATATGTTTCTTCTGGGTTCACGCAGAGTGCCACGTTAGATGGAAGTGTCCAAGGTGTTGTTGTCCATGCAAGGAAATATGCATCTTCGCCTACACACTTGAAACGTACTACTGCTGAACGCTCTTTAACAGCCTTGTAGCCCTGTGCTACTTCATGTGATGAAAGAGGTGTTCCACAACGTGGGCAGTAAGGAACAATCTTAAAGCCCTTGTATAAAAGACCCTTATCCCATATCTGCTTTAAAGCCCACCATTCAGACTCGATGAAGTTATCATCATATGTGATGTATGGATTATCCATATCAGCCCAGAAACCAACTGTAGATGAGAAATCCTCCCACATACCCTTGTATTTCCATACGCTTTCCTTACATTTCTTGATGAATGGCTCAAGACCATACTCTTCAATCTGTTCCTTGCCATCAAGACCTAATTCCTTCTCAAGCTCAAGCTCAACTGGAAGTCCATGTGTATCCCATCCGGCCTTACGTGGAACCATATAGCCCTTCATTGTTCTATATCTTGGAATCATATCCTTTATAACTCTTGTAAGAACATGTCCTATATGTGGCTTACCATTAGCTGTTGGAGGTCCATCATAAAATGTATATGTTTCCCCCTTCTTGCGGTTATCAATACTCTTCTGGAATATATCATTATCCTTCCAGAACTTTTCAACCTGTTTTTCTCTGTCTACGAAATTCATATCTGATGAAACTTTCTCGTATACCATTGTGTTACTCCTTTCAAATCATTTACTTAATCGTAACGATGTTAGCTTGCTTTATTGGTGCTGTAACAAATGTCGTTACACACGCAAAAAAGCCCCTGCCGTAATACGACAGGGGCTGAATCAACTTAACCTATATCAATTACGACATACCATCATATGCGTCCCTTGTAACGGTAGGATTACCGTCCTCACTTACTTTTCGTAATATAATACTATCCTTAATGTTACCCATAATATTATACTGCAAAGTTCTGCAAGGATGCTTGGAAGTGATATTCAACTATGCTCTACTCACACCGGCTTCCACCATCCCGGCTCGCTATTGCTTTCTTTCATAATCTACTGTCTTCGTCATCGCAGATAATGTGATTGTATATAATTGATCTTAAAATGTCAATAATTAAGCTGTATTATTTATTATAATTTATCACAAAATTACCTGTTATTGTGTTATATGGTGCATTCCTTTAGCCCTGCTATGCCCGTTCTTTTCTGCGTTCAATTCCTTTTTCCTTATAATATCGCGCTTTATCGGCATACATTTTCTCCTCTGCCTCACGTAACATTTCATTAAAGCCTGTTATTACATTCTCACTCCAGATAACACCTGATGCCATATTTACAGAACGCTCATTCATTAGTTCTTTTAACTCTGTTATACGCTTTATTAATGTGTTCTCATCTATCTGTGTACAGATTACAAGGAACTCATCTCCACCTATACGAAATACTGCATCCACTCCAAACACGTCTGTAAGGCATCCACATGCATTAAGAATAAGTCTGTCGCCTGCCTCATGTCCCATTGTATCATTCACATATTTCAGTCCTGTAACATCACAGTAAACAACGCCTATACTCTGTTTTTTATCTATACTATCTACACAGTCTCTCATAGCGAAACGGTTTCCTATATTGGTCAGGGCGTCCTTATAGCTCATATCCTCAAGCTTTCTCATCGTATTCCTGCGCTTTATACATGATATAATAAAAGCACTCATAATCTCTAGTATACTTAAGGCATATTCGAGTGTAAGCAGTGGCGGATTGTCTATTCCCATAAATGCAATAACTTCACCTTCGTTATATATAGGAATTACAATTATCGAATGAATACCCTGTCTTTTTAAATTATCATATTGAAGTGGATCACTCTCTTTTATCTCTTCAAGATCCTTAATCACGATGTTTCCGCCTTCTTCAAAACACTTATACCAGTTAGCACATACATCCGGAGGCACATTCTGAAGATTATCCTTCTCTGGACTTACTCCCTCTGCCGTCCACTCATATGTATTATCATCTCCACCATATATATTTTTTTCAAATATATAAGTTCTTTCTCCATTAAGTGCTTTACCTATATACCCAAGAAGTGTGTTTATTGTTTCATCAGGTGTATCTGCTGCAAGTGCCACCCTCAAGCCCTCATTCACAAGTGTTTCAGTTTCTCTATACTTCTGGATAAGCTTATCCTGTGCAAGCTCCTCACTTATATCTATGCCTATTTCCAACCTGTACTTTCTGTTTCCTTCACCCTCTATCAGTGTATCCTTTATTATCATATATTTATCTAATACAGGATTATAATAACGCCATTCCTCAAAGGCTCCTGGTAAAAGTCTGCTGTTGTTACACATACCGCATTTAACAGAAGCTTTTTGTAATACCTCATAACACTTCTTGCCTTTTATATCCTCTATTGATTCTAAGCCATACGCTTTCAATGCTTTATGATTCATATATACAATTTCATTGGTTTCTATATCTGTTGCATATACATATTCATTCAGATTTATAAAAAAATCCCCTATTTCTTTTATATTTTTCATACGCATGTCTCCCTTTATTATTGAATCCGTAATATTCCCCATTCATTAAACGAATCAGCATATTCTATATATAATTTCTCCGTAACAGCCCCTGTTTCTTTTACATATTATACCACAAGCATAACTTTTATTTCAATAATGAAATCATTTCCCTGTATTCTTGCACTTATATCTCCATTCATACGCTCCACAAGCTCTTTTGCAATAGATAAACCCAGTCCGGTTGAGGCTCTGCCTCTTGCCACATCTGCTTTATAAAAACGCTCAAACACATGGCTTAAGTCAATATTTTCAGGATGTTCCGTATAATTGCTGATTTTAAGCAAGGCATGATTATCCTCACGGGTAAGCCTGATACTTATATTCTTTTCCCCATGATCAAGACCATTTTTTATGACATTCTGTATAACTCTCCTTAAGCCCTGCTTATTACCTGATATATACAGCATTTCCTCAGTAATACTAATCTCTGGGCAGATGCCCTGCTTTTTCCATTCATCATAATAAGAAAATACAGCTTCTTTTAATATTCTGTTTATACAACAATCCGTAAGCTCCAGCTTATATGAATCATTTTTCAGCTTGGTAAATGTAAAAAGCTCCTCCAGCATTTCATTAAGGCTGTTAAGCCTTTCTCTGATTATATCAAGATATCTCCTCTGGTCATCTATATTGTCACATTCCTCTATAAGCTGGAAATACCCATCTAGCGATGTAAGTGGTGTCCTTATATCGTGTGAAAGATTAGTATATGTGTCTGCTATCAGCTCTTCTTTTTTTCTGTACTCATTTCTTTCTTTTTTACGCAGATCAAGTAGTTCATTCAATTTATCTGAAAGCTCACCTATTCCCCCCATATCTATTTCACGTTGAATCAGCTTGTTACTATCGTGTTCCATAAGAAACGACAACTGGCGGCAGATGTCCTTAATCTGCCGCTGGTATTTCCACATAATAAATGCCTGTATAATAATTATTACTGCTAATATTCCAATAATAATCCTCATTCTCTAAATATCCCTTTTCTGAAAAATATAACTGCTTAATGACAGCATTATAATAATAAATACAGCTGCCACACACATTGAACTAACAACATCATCCCTGCCTGCATTCATAGGAAGCATTGCCATCCTTCCAGTTACTGTATACTTATAGATGCTGAAGTTATGAAGTCCCCTTCTGTTAACTACATAATCTATAAAGGCATATGCAATACTCATTATATTCATAGTAAGACATATCGACAAGGTCATGCTTATGACATTATTCTTAATTATAACTGCTATCGCCATACATATTAACACAAACGCATAATGAAGCATAAGTTCTGTTAAGAAATAAGGTATAATCTCCTTCCAGTTACCCCACACCACACATTTAAATGCAAGCATATTCGCTGCTGCCTGGAATACAAATATCCCTGCAAAAGTAATTGCTGTAAATAAGGCAAGCGCAACTGCCCTTGAAACAATAAGCATCCCCCTTTGTGACACCTGTCCACCAATATTCTTAATATAACCGCTCTTAATATCTGCTGTTGCAAACATAACCGCAAATATTACAAGAAAAAGTGCATAAAACTTTCCCTGTGCATTAGAAAAGAAAACATCCATTACCGTAACCTTCTTCCCTGGCTCCGTAGGTAATTCCACACTCATACCAATATTGACATTATCTGTATTCTGCTGCGAAAGCTGTTCTTTGTTGCTGTCATCTGCCTGTTGTTCCTCTATGTCTTGTGCATTTATCACATCAACTGTCTGACCATCAGTATCTGCCTGACTTTCCACTGCCTGCTGCCTCTCCCACTCTTTATTAGCAGCATCATAATCTATTTTGGAAAGAAATGAGGTAAGCAGTGCTGATGCCAGCAATATAATCCATATTACATACATACTCTTTGTACGAAACATTCTGTATACATCCATCTTTATCATATTAAGCACGATTGTCACCCCCTGTAAGCCTTAAGAAATAATTCTCAAGTTCTTCACTTGTAATAGATATTCCTTTAACTGGAATTCCCGCCTTTGCAAGCTCCATATTTAGCATGGCACTTTCTCCCAGTCTTTCAAATATATGAATATGTTCTTTATCTATAACCTGATAGCTGCTAAAGCCCATATCATCAAGCACAGGAATAGCCTGCTTAGGATTATCAAGTGTAAGCTCTATGCGCTCACTGCATTTTTTCATAAGTTCTTCTCTTGTAAGCTCCTGCACAAGGCATCCATTATGAATAATGCCATAATCTGTAGCAATCTTTGATAATTCCTCCAGAATATGACTTGAAATACATATTGTCATACCTCGCTCCTTAGCAAGCTTCTGGATGGTTTCACGCACCTCCACAATTCCCTGTGGATCAAGTCCGTTAATCGGCTCATCAAGAATAAGCAGGTCAGGCTCACCTACAAGTGCAAGAGCAATTCCTAAGCGCTGCTTCATTCCAAGCGAATAATGCTTTGTTTTCTTTTCTCCAACAGTATCAAGACCCACTGTTTTTAACAGTTCTTCTATATATCCTTTTTTCTTAATCCCTGTAAGCTTGCATTTAATGTTCAGATTGTCATATGCCGACATATTGCCATAAAGTCCGGGAGCTTCTATAAGACACCCTACTCTTGAACGTACCTTTTGTAAGTCCTTTCCTTTATACCCAAACATTTCTATTTCGCCATAAGACGGTGTTGACAGTCCGCTAATCATCTTAAGACAGGTCGTTTTACCGGCTCCATTTCTTCCAATAAAGCCATATATCGCACCCTTTTTAATGTGCATATTTACATCATTAACCGCCCTGTGTCTGCCATACTGCTTAGTCAGATTCCTTGTCTGCAATAATAATTCACTCAAAGCTTTTTCCTCCTTTTCTTAACTGCTCTTATCATAAAAAATAAATCCTAATCAATCGCAAATAAATAGTAAAAAAAGAGTAAATTATTCATGCAGGCGATATCCAATCCCCCATATTGTTTCTATATATTCATCAGGTGTAACGGTCTTTATTTTCTTTCTGATATTGCTTATATGCACATCCAGGGTCTTTGTTTCACCCATATATGGCTCGTCCCACGCATATTCGAATATATCCTCCTTGCTAAACACCTGCTTCGGGTTTTTAAGCAGCAATTCGAGTATTGCGAATTCCTGTTTTGTAATCTTAGGAAGCACCCTGCCACCGATACTTACCTCAAAGGTAGAGCGTGTAAGCACCATATCTCTGAACTCAAGCCTTCCGCTGCCTTGTCCTTTTTGTATACCAGCCTTTGTTTTTACTTCTGTTTCTGCCTCCGTTTCTGCCTCTGCTTCACCCTTTGTTTCTGCTTCACTTTTTGTTTCTGCCTCTATATGACGAAGCTGCACCTGAATACGTGCCAGTACCTCTCTAATCTCAAATGGCTTTGTTATATAATCATCTGCTCCATCTGTCAGAACTCCGATTTTATCATCTATACTATCCTTTGCAGTCAGCACAATCACCGGAAGCCTTCCCTGTTTTCTTATTTCTTTTAAAACCTCTTCACCACTTGCACCAGGCAGCATTAAGTCAAGCAGTACAAGCGTATAAGCCTTTTCTTTTATATTCAGAAGCAGCTTTGCCTCTGTTCCTGAAAATGCCTGTTCACACGTATAACCTGCCTTCACAAGCACCTCACAAAGAAGGTTATTAATATTTATATCATCCTCTACAATTAATATATTAGGCATAATTTTTACTCCTATATTTTATAATGTAAAATAGTCATCTACTTTATGAGAAATGGCATTAAATAAAACAGCACGACTATTCCCTTTATCCAGAAATAAATCGTGCCATCTTATCTTTTATCTTATCTATGTTATAATCCTAATTATTCTCTACCCTCGCCATCGCAATCTGCTCCGGTGTTATAGGCAGTTCATAGAACCTCTTTCCTGCTGCGTGGCTTAGCGCATCTGTCACAGCCGGAAGTGGCGTGTTAATTACAACCTCTCCTATTGACTTAGCACCAAATGGTCCAGCATTCTCGAAGCTGCTTTCAAACTCAACATTAATATGTCCAATATCCATCCTTGATGGTATCTTATATTGCAGGAATGAGTTCTCATAAAGCTTTCCCTTATCAGAATATGTGATATTTTCAGACATTGCCATACCAATTCCCTGAAGGATTCCACCTTCTGCCTGTACTCTTGCAAGATTAGGATTAACCGGTGTTCCACAGTCAACGCATGCATCATATTCTACAACCCTGCTTTCGCCTGTAACAAGGTCAACTTCAACCTCAGCTGCACCTACCATAAATGGTGGTGGTGAAATAGGTGATGTATGTGTATTAGTAACAGAAAGTGCCATATCATTGCCACACATTGATGCTGTCGCGATATCGCAAAGACTTACTGATGCGCCCTCATGCTCTCCAGCCTCACATCTCACACAGCTTCCGTCAAATGTAACCTCACTATTATCACAGCCTATAAGCTTAGCTCCAAGCTTTTCGATTCTGCTTCTTAGCTCTAAGGCACAGTTCTCAACTGCCTTTCCAGTAACATATGTTGTACTTGATGCATATGAGCCTGAATCATAAGGTGATATGTCAGTATCAGCCCCGAATACACTTATGTCATCAGTACTGCACTCAAGCACCTCCGCAGCAATCTGCGCAAGTATTGTATCACAGCCTGTTCCCATATCAGCTGCACCGATATTCATTGTATACACGCCCTCATCATTAAGCTTAAGTGTGGCACTTCCCACATCCACACCTGATATACCAGAGCCCTGCATAGCCATACCCATTCCGACAAAACGTGCCTTCGTATCAGATATCTTTCTCATAGGATACTTCTCATCCCATTTAATCATCTCTTTAACCTTTTCTAAGCATCTGTCAAGTGCACAGCTTGTATTGACCTGACCATAGTAAGCAGGCATTACATCGCCTTCCTTAACTATGTTTTTAAATCTTATTTCAAAAGGATCCATATGAAGCTTGTCCGCAAGCTCATTCACAGCAGATTCAACGGCAAAAAGCCCCTGAGTAGCACCATAGCCTCTGTATGCCCCTGCTGACATAACATTCGTGTATACAACATCACTTACAAAGCGGAATGCCTCTGCCTTTCCGTATAACGGTATTGACTTGTGTCCTGAAAGACCTACTGTCGTTGGTCCATGCTCACCATAAGCTCCTGTGTTTGACAGAGTATATAAATCTATTCCTTTTACGATACCATCTTTAGTTGCACCGAGCCTTACATGCATCTGCATCTCATGTCTTGGAGATGAAGCTGATAATGACTCTTCCCTTGAGAATATAATCATAGCTGGCTTCTTAGTCTTCCATGTGACAAATGCCGGATATATTTCTGAAACCGAGGTCTGCTTTGCGCCAAAACCACCACCTATTCTAGGCTTTGTAACACGTATCTTTGATGGAGATATTCCAAGTGCGTGTGATATGATTCTTCTGCAGTGAAATACTATCTGTGTAGAACTTACAACATGAAGTCTTCCATAAGTATCGATTGTACAGAATGTCCTGAAGGTCTCCATCATACTCTGCTGGCATGCCTTTGTATGATATGTCCTGTCAATTACAATATCACAGCTCTCAAGCACCTTATCTATATCACCATTACTGCACTCATCATGTGCGCATAGATTTCTTTTATTATCAGCTCCGACAGGACACATTGCTTCCCAGTTATCCTCCGGATGAACAAGTATCTCATTATCCTTTGCCTTTGTAAAGTCAAGCACTGGCTCAAGTACCTCATACTCTACCTTAATAAGCTTCATTGCCTTATCAACACAGCGCTCATCCACTCCCGCAACAATCGCAACCGGATCACCTATGAATCTTACATGTTTATCAAGAATAAGCCTGTCATAAGGACTTGGCTCAGGATACGTCTGACCGGCACAGGTGAAACGCTTCATATTCTGGTCAACATCCTTATATGTATATATTGCCTCTATTCCGGGTACCTTCATTGCAATATCTGTATTAATGCTCTTAACATACGCATTGGCATATGGTGAACGCAGAAGCTTTACAACAAGACAATCCTTTGGTGCAATATCATCTGTATATACCGGTTTTCCAAGAAGCAGCTCCATTGCATCTTTTTTTCTTACTGCTTTATTAACTGACTTCATTACTTCACCTCCTCTGCTATATTTTCTTTATTTTCCACACTGGCTTCCTTAGCCTTTTTTACCATGAGGTAATCCAGAATTCCTCTTAACTGGCCTTCATACCCTGAACATCTGCACAGATTTCCTGAAAGAAACTCCTTTATCTCATCTTCATCAGGATAAGGATTCTCCCTAAAGAGTGCAATAGCATTCATAACAAAGCCCGGATTACAGAAGCCACACTGCTCTGCCCCCTGGTCAGCTATAAATGTAACGAATTCTGCGGCCTCCTCCTGTAAACCTTCAAGCGTTGTAACGCTGCATTTATCTGCTCTTACAGCAAGAACCGAACACGAAAGTACGGGTTTATCATTCAGAAATACTGTACACAGTCCGCAGTTAGAAGTTTCACAGCCACATTTTACACTATAACAGCCATGCTCCCTGACGAAATCATAAAGAGTCATATCGCAGGCCACATCTGCTTTGACCGACTTTCCATTTAACTTAATATCTACTAACATATATTCTCCAATCCATACACTAATCAATCGATATATAAACAAATCTATACATTAACATTGCTATATAAATAATACCGCAGCTATTAATAATCAATAACTAATTATTAATTATTTACAGCTCTTAATGCTCTCTTAGTAAGCTCTTCTGCCAGATGGCTTCTGTATTCAGCACTTCCACGCATATTACTCTCTGTAGAAACATTTTCCCTTACATATCTGGCGAAGTTCTCTATAGTCTCATCATTTACTCCGCCCTTAAGAATACCTTCCTTATCTTCTACAACAACAGCTCTTCCCGGTCTTGCACCTATGCATATATTATATTCACCCAAACCGCTAAAACTTACAGCGGCACAGGTAAGAACCGGAAGGTCTGTTTCTGTTATTCTTACTGCCTCATAAAACATCTTGACTGGCTTTTTCTTAACGATAATACTTACAATAATATCCCTGTCATAGCTTTGAGCCGCATAATCCTTTAGGGAAACTATTCCTCCCTTATGTAATTCAACGTATGAATCAAGTCCAATTAATAATGTAAGAACATCCGAAAATCCATATCTTCCATATATGCTTCCACCAACTGTTGCAAGATTTCTAAACTGCACGCCAACAATATGCCTTAGTGCTTCCTTAGCACAGCCATTGGTATACTCATTAAAACCTTTATGGTTTTCCAACTGTCTTAGTGATGTCATGCATCCAATCTTAAATTCTTCATCTGTCTCTTCAATCTTATCTAGTCCCAATCCGGACATATCAATCGCGGTATTGATTCTGTTATCACCCATACGCATCCACATCATACCGCCAACAATTCTGTTAGCCTTCTTCTGGTTAAGCTCGTAGGCCTCTTCAATACTTTCTACTTTCTTATAATTCTGTATATTAAGCATAAAAACTCCTCATTTTAATCATACTGATGCCGAGGTCAAAAGCCCCCGACTTTGATACCTACTAATTGTTACGTGCTACGCACTCCCACAATTCTCCCTGGTATCATCATAATATAACTATACTGACTTGTAAAAGCCTTGTCAATCTGATAAAATTCATTCGCACATATCTTTTAACTATTACTATCAGATATATTCTGATCAACATAAATTAGTGTGCCAAAAAAGTAGAAATGAGGATATTTATGAAAAAATTTAAAAGATTAACCGCTTTAGTTCTGGCAGTTCTCATGCTTGTATCAACCGTAGCATGTGGCAGTTCTGCTGCAAACGACAGTACTACACAGGCTGCTTCAACATCAGCCTTTGATGTAATGTCTCAATTCAACGAGGTAAGCACAAGCTACCCTATTACTGTTACCGACCAGGCTGGACGAACAGTAACATTTGAAAAAGCACCTGAAAAGATTGCTTCATCTTACTATATCTCCACAAGTCTTCTCCTTGCACTTGGATTAAAGGACAAGCTTGTAGGAATCGAAGCTAAGGCTAATACAAGAAATATCTATAAGCTTGCAGCTCCATCTATCATAAGTCTCCCTAATATGGGAACAGCCAAAGAATTCAACACAGAAGCATGCGTTGCAGCAGCACCTGATGTTGTATTCCTTCCTATGAAGTTAAAAAAAGCTGCAGATACACTTGAAGGTCTTGGTATCAAGGCTGTTGTTGTAAATCCTGAGGATGAAACTCTCCTTAAGGAATGTATCACACTTGTTGGTAAAATAACTAACACAAGTGGACGCTCTGATGCACTCAACAATTCCATTGATACATTTTTAGCTGATAATAAAGCCAAACTTGCAGGTGAGAGCACTCCTTTAGTATATCTTGCAGGCAACAGCTCTGTTCTTTCAACAGCAGGAATCAAGATGTATCAGAACACATTACTTAGCAATGCAGGCGGAAAGAATGCAGCCTCTGAGCTTACAGATACTTACTGGGCAAATGTTTCATATGAACAGCTTCTTGCCTGGAACCCTGATTACATTATAATAGCTGCCGATGCAACTTACTCAGTAGATGACGTTCTAAATGATGCTAATCTTGCAGACTGCAATGCCATTAAGAATAAAAAGGTTGTAAAGCTGCCTGGTGATATAGAAGCCTGGGATTCACCTGTACCAGCAAGCTTCTTAGGAAGCATATATATTGCCTCTGTTCTTCATCCAGAAAAGGTTACTAAGGATTTCTATGAAGAATGTGTAACTAAATTCTATGAAAGCTTTTATGGATTCACACCTGCTAAATAAGGATGATTTATGTTCAAAAATACTTATAATTACCGGAACAAAATTATACTTTTATCAGTCATACAGGTACTGCTTCTTATAGTAGTACTTGTATGGTCTGTCATTACCGGACAGTATCCACTCACATTAAAGAGCTTACTGTCTGGTGATACTATGTCTATTATGGTCTTTAAAAGGCTCAGGCTTCCCCGTGCCCTTATGGGTGTTATAGGAGGTTTTGGGCTTTCAATATCAGGTTATATATATCAGCTTATATTTAAAAACCCTCTGGCTTCTCCCGATATCGTTGGTGTTTCCTCCGGTGCAAGTGCCGGTGCTGCTCTTGCAATAGTTGCAGTTTCAGCTTCTGTTCCAGTCATCTCCATATCTGCATTTATCGGAGCTGTAACAGCCCTCATAATAACTCTGCTCACAACCTATCTTGTCCCTGGAAGAAACAGTTATACTATCGTGCTTGCTGGTATAGCTATTCATTCTGTGGCACAGACTATACTTATGTTTCTAAAGCTTGCTGCAGATCCTGAAAAACAGCTTGCTTCAATCGAATACTGGATTATGGGAAGCCTTAATGGTATTTCAAGAGACAGCCTTGCTATTCCGTTCTTCACGACACTTGCCGGCTTTATTATAATGGCTATGTTATACAGACAGGTTCTCATTCTCTCTACAAGCGAAGAGGAAGCTGTATCGCTGGGTGTAAATGTGACAATTCTGCGTTTTATCATATTAATGCTTGCTACATTAGTAGTATCATCAATAATATGTGTTACAGGGCTTATAAGCTTTATCGGACTTATTGCACCTCATATTGCCAGACTGCTTACAAAGCGTAATGATATATTCACATATATAACAAGCGGCTTAACAGGGGCTATTTTACTGACACTTGCCGATATACTGGCAAGAAGTGTATCTACATCAGAGCTGCCAGTCAGTATATTTACTTCACTTCTGGGCGCTCCGCTGCTTATAATTCTGCTCATCAGGGCTAATAAAAAGGAGGGGTTATGATGTCTGATTTATTCAATACTACATTTTCCGCCGCCGGAATATCAGTTTATTATGGCAGCAACTGTGCAGTTGATAACGTAAGCCTTAACCTTAATGCAGGACAGCTTAATGCTGTTATAGGCAATAACGGCTGTGGTAAAACCTCTCTTATTAAAGCCATCATGGGACTTATAAAACACAACGGACAATGTCAGCTTAATGAACACCTGCTTGAAAACCTCTCTGTTAAAAAAAAGGCCCAGCTGATAAGCTACATTCCCCAAAGAAACAATCTTACCATAAGCATGACCGTCAGGGAGGTATGTCTGCTTGGCTTCAATCCTCATATGCACATACTTGGAGGCTACACCACAGATATGATAAAACGTGCCGATAAAGCTATTGATATGGTTGGACTTAAGGGTTTATACGAAGCAGACTTCTTAGCTTTAAGCGAAGGACAGAAACAGTTATGTATTCTTGCACGCACCATAATAGAGGCTTCACCTCTGCTTCTCCTTGATGAACCAGATAGTGCACTTGATTTTTCTAACCGTCATCTGCTTATGCAGCACATAAGAAATATCGTCTCTGATGGCAGATGTGCCCTCACGTGCATTCACAGTCCCGAACTTGCTTTGGAATACTGCGATAATATATTTCTTATGAAGTCTGGGGCAATCCTTAGCACCATTAATACACATACAGACTCTCTTGATATTATTAATGAAAAGATGTCTCTTATATATGATAATATTAATGTCATTGAATGTACTGATATCCACCATAAAACACACCGTGTAGTTGTGGCATTATAGACCTATACCTATACTGCGTATAAATGTCTATTCTCACCAGACACACATACGTTATAAAATCATTTACTGAAACGAGGTGACTTATTCTATGGATAATTGTTATTTAGATGCTTTGGCTGTAATTACATTTTTTAAGATGTCAGATAAAAAACATCTTTTTATTACGGGAGACCGGGGAAGTGGCAAATCATATCTGTTAAACAACATTTTAAACCAGCTTGAAGAAACTATGGATATGTCTGATTTTTTCAATTTCAATTATCTGATAAGCCGCAGAACAGACACACCAGAAGTTGTTATTAAATCCAATCTTATAGATGATGGAAAAGAATATGTGATTGGCAGACCACGCACACTCACTCCTGTTTCCCCTAAAAAAGGCAACAATATGACCATTGTAGAGGATGGCTTTATTAACTGCGCCTGCCCTGCCATTAAGAAGCATCTTATGACCTCTGCTGATAGTGTATTTGTTATTGACGAGCTTGGTTATCTGGAAAGCTCCTGTATCCCTTTTCAGGAGAACATTAAAAGTCTTCTTGATAACTCACGCGTATTAGCTGTCATCAGAAAACAATCCACAGAATTTCTTGACAGTATTAAAAGCAGAGCTGATGTACTTTTAATCGATATTGATAATATATTCAGCTCTATTTCGTGCATTATTATGGCATCAGGTATGTCAAAAAGATTCGGTACCAACAAGCTTTTAGCCTCCTTCAACAACAACACTCTATTTGAAAATGCGATAAATATAAGCCACTTTGTAAGCTTTGGTAAAACTCTTGCCGTAACCCGTCATGATGAGCTTGTACAGATATGTGAACGGGAACATATACATTGCATTAAACACAATATGCCTTACAGAAATGATATGGTACGTCTTGGTGTTTCACGTATTCTAAAGGAAACTAACAGACACAAAAGCTGCTGCACCCAAGGGATATTATTTCTTCCATCAGACCAGCCGCTTATCACTAAGACAAGCCTTCAGCTGCTGTGCCTTTTATTTATTTACTACAACAGCAGTTATTTTGCTTGTAACAGCACAGATAAATCCAGCAATGCCAATAATAATTATTTCAATAATAATAGTAAGATATGCCGTCTTGCTTTTAATGGAACTCCTGGTTCTCCTGTAATATTCCCAGCCAGATATTATGATGAACTGATGAATCTTCCACAAGGCAAGGGTGGCGGTTTTATTGCAAAAAAATATCCTGCGCAGGTTATTTTAGTTCCTGCACAGGATGAATATGAATTATTTGATATTGATACTGGAAACGACCTTATTCGTCTTTCCCGGTATCTTCGCTAATTGCTGTACTTTATTTAGTTACAGCCTTTTCTTTTATTGTTGCTGCTTCTTCTGAAACAACTTCTTTAACCGTTTCCTCAGCTTTATTCTTAGGAAGAATTATGTTAAGTAATATCGCTACAAATGCTGCTGGAACAATACCAGACTCACCAAACATAAGCTGTACAGCCTGTGGTGTATGTGCAAGGATTGCAGGGCTTACACCCATACCATAGCCTACACCAAGTGCAACCGATACAATAGAAAGCCTTCTTGCATCAAGCGGCTCCTTAGTGATAAGCTGGATACCACTTACAATAATTGATGAGAACATCATAACTGCCGCACCACCAAGTACTGACTGTGGCATGATTGATATCAAGGCTCCAAGCTTAGGAATAAGACCACATAATATAAGGAATACAGCACCAGATGCAAGTGCAATTCTGTTAACAACCTTAGTCATTGCAACAAGGCCAACATTCTGGCTGAATGATGTATTAGGAAGCACACCGAAAAGTGCTGCAAGCGATGAACCTAAACCATCACACATAACTCCACCTGAAAGTTCTTTATCTGTCGCTTCTCTTCCTACTCCACCAACCATAACACCTGATATATCTCCAACAGTTTCTACTGCTGTTACAACGAACATAACAAGCACAGGAAGTATTGCTCTTAAGTCAAACACTGGCTTAACTGGCATGAACTTAGGAATCGCAATCCACTTAGCTTCTGCAACCTTATTCCAGTTGAGTACCCATGACTTAGTATATTCAACTCCATCAGCAGTAACTGCTGTATGTGGAAGCACACAGCCCATAATAACTGCTACAATATAACCAACTATAATTCCAATCAGTATAGATGATGAACTAAGATACCCCTTTGTCCAATGCTTAACGAATAATATAACAATAAGCACAACAAATGCCAGAAACAGATTCTCTAATGAGCCAAAGTCTTTAGCTCCATTTCCACCACCGAATGAATTAATACCAACAGAAATAAGTGACAATCCAATAGAAAGCACGACAGTTCCTGTTACAACTGATGGGAAAAATCTTCTTAACGGCTTAATAAATGCACCAAGCACTGTTTCAAAAAGACCACCTATAATAGAGGCTCCCATAATAGCACCATAGGCTAATATTCCGCCACCCATAACCTTTGTTACACTGCTGAACACTCCGATGAATCCAGAGCTTGTACCCATAATAATAGGCACCTTTCCTCCAACAGGTCCTACTGAAAATAACTGTATAAGCGTTACAATACCAGCTATGATCATAGCATTCTGTAAAAGTGCAACCTGAATGGATGCATACTCACTTCCTGCACCAATACCACATGCTCCTGTGATAATAAGCAACGGTGTAAGATTTCCTACAAACATCGCCATAACGTGCTGAAGTCCAAGTGGTATAGCCTGTTTTAATGAAAGCTTTCCATTAAAATCATATGCCTCCGGCATAAGTTCTTTTATCTTTTTCATATATCCTCCGGTAAATTAACTATAATCTTTCTGTTATCAGCCTCATATGAAAAGGTCTAGGGAAAATCATTATGTAAGTACAGATTTTCCTTAGACCTTCCTCCTATATGACTAACGACTTACTCTCATTATCTTTGTACATCAAATGAAGCGTTATTCATAAGTCTCTTTATCTGAGAAACGCTTGTGATGTTAGTATCGCCACGTATAGCGTGCTTCATTACTGAAGATGCAACTGCAAAGTTGACAATATCCTCATGCTTCCAGTCATTCTGCATAAGTGCATAGATAAGACCTGAAGAAAACGCATCTCCACCACCAACTCGGTCCACTATCTCAAAGTTAAGAGTCTTACTCTCATAGGTCTGTCCATCAGCATAATAAAAGGCCTTAAGAGAGTTATTACTTCCTGAGTGTACATAACGTACTGTTCTCGCAATAGCCTTCATATGATACTGCTTATCAATAGCCTTAAACACTCTGTCCATATCCTCAAAGGAAGGATCCATAGTAAGACCATCCTTAACATCTGTTCCATCTTCATTGTATACATGAATAGGTTCTATGCCAATAAGTACATCTACATATGGAAGATATCTGCTGAGTACATCCCTTGCAGTTTCAAAAGACCATAATGTACTTCTGAAGTTAGGATCAAAGCTTACTGTAAGTCCAAGCTTCTTAGCTGCCTTAATAGCCTTATCTATAAGACGGCGGCAGTTATATGAAAGTGCAGGTGTGATACCGCTTAAGTGTAACCAGTCATAATCCTTTAAAATATTCTCAAAGTCTACATCCTTATAATCATATTCAGCAAATGCTGAGCTTCCTCTATCATATATTACCTGTGAAGGTCTTACTGAGACGCCCTCCTCAAGATAGTAAAGTCCCATTCTTCCGTCAGCCTTAATAATATGCTTAGTATGTACATCATTAGCCTTAAGGTAGTTAATACAAGACTTACCAAGATCTGTATTAGGTAATACAGTAAAAAATGTTGAGTCAACACCAAGATTAGCTAAGGAAACTGCTACATTCGCCTCTGCTCCACCATAATTAACGATGAAATTGTGAGTTGTAACTATCTTCTCATAGTTCGGTGGTGATAATCTTAACATCAATTCGCCAATTGCTATGAACTTCATATGTGCCTCCATCTATCATTAAACTATTAAACCTAATATAAGTAATATTTTATATGCATTAACAATAAACTATATTTATTGCTCTGTCCAAAAAATAATACTCCATTAAATGATACTACGCAGCCAATAAAAATGCAAACTGTATTTTTCAGCCTGCATAGCTGTATGCATACTATCTACATAACTATAACTATATACATAATTATCTGTATAGCTTTCTGCTCTCTATATCTTGAAATAATCTATACTATCTGCCAGCATTCCAGCTATTCTTCTTAACTGTTCTGCAACTACCGCAAAGCCTCTTCCACTCTCTCCTTCCCTTACAGCCTCAATAGAAGCATTAAGACTAAGAAGATTGGTTTCCTCTGCTATTGAAGCGATAAATGTGGTAGCATCCTGTATTTTCTGTACTGATAGTCTGTTCCTTAACATTATTTATTATACGTTCAACATCACCGTTAATTACGCTCAGCTTTTCAAGTTCTTCCAAAATAATTATTAAAGTTTTTACCATTGCTCATATAGCCTGTTCCATGAGAAAAATATACATCCGGATATTCTTCTGCCATATCAGCCGTAGTCTGCATGATTCTGCTGCATTCCCTGTATACCTATATCATGGGTATATGTATAACCACTGCCTGTATTCTTAGAGCTGCTGCCCTTCACCTCATATCCTTCATTCACCGCATAATCATCGGGGCTTGCATTAACTGCACAGCCTGCCATAAATATGCTGCACATAATAATCATAAAAATATATAATAATCTCCTAAATCCCATACCAATCCCTCCTTTTATTTTATATATAAAACATTTTATCACTCATTATTCGAAATGTAAATAAATTATCTGGATTGAATATTTTTAAACCACCATTGATTGAATATTTGTGTGTATTCCTGATATATTTTTACAATTCAATTTCCCTATGACTGACAATTTTACCTTCCTGTAATAGAGTAAAGATTTTGTAAGTTGAATAAGAAAAAATAAAAAATGAGAGTAACTCTTTTGATATAATAAGTTTTGACCAAAAAACAAAGAATCAAAGGAGTACTCTCATGAACATTGTAGCATTATTGGAAGCAAATGGAGTATTTTGTTGCATTACCCCTTATTGTAATATATAATGTAATTAGTTTTTTACGTTAATTTTATATGAAGGTGAGTGCTTTTATGGACATTTACGAATCATTAAACTCTATACTTGTTACGTTGTTTAACGATATTATGAATATAGAGGAAAAAGCTTTAATTACAGATGAATTCAAGGATATTTCCGTGACCGATATGCACATTATAGAAGCTATCGGAATAGGTGAGCCTGGAACCATGGGTACCATATCCAAGGCTCTTGGTGTTACTATGGGTACGCTTACAGTTGGCATTAACGGACTTGTTAAAAAAGGATACGTTATCAGAACACGTGGCGAAAAAGACCGCCGTATTGTATATGCATCACTTACTGATAAAGGGATTGCTGCATATAATCATCACAAAAAGTTCCACAAAGATATGATTAACTACATCACAGAAGACTTAAGCGAAAGTGAAGCCATTGCACTTACTAAGACATTTACAAGACTGGAAGAATATTTCAAAAGCTTCTAAACATTCTTTTTCTTAAAAAATGCTTTTTTATATTCTGTTGGTGATACTCCCTCTATCTTCTTAAACACCTTAAGAAAATATTTTTCATCATTAAAAGCACACTGAAATGCTATCTCTTTAAGTGAATATTCTGTAGATATCAGAATATTCTTAGCTTCATTTATTCTTACTTCATTAATATATCTCTTTATTGAAATGTGGGCTGTCTTTTTAAACATATTTGACAGATAATCTGGATTATAATGAAACAATTCTGCAATCTTAGCAACTGTAATAGATTGATTATAGTTATTGTG
>PPYE01311371.1_pt1 | contig 29459 bp, 33 predicted proteins | sample 1559881 | NCBI WGS metagenome assembly PPYE01 (sample SAMN08240022, study PRJNA423297) | Human gut metagenome, whole genome shotgun sequencing project. | reverse complement strand
CGTCAGTTTTCCTTGCTTTCATTGAAAATTCTCCTTTCTACGGGCGATTTCTTATCCCCCTTTCATAGCATATAACTTCGGTGTGGGGCTTCGGCGGTGTCGTGTCATGCTCTGTTACTCTTGCGGCGGGGCGTTCAAAGGTCTGCCCCTCGGCAAAGGGCGGCAGGGTGTTTTCTCCGTCCCCGTCCTCCGGGTCGGGCTTTGCTTTCAGGGTTGCCCGAAAACGTGCTTCAAGGTCTTTCCACCCGGCGCATAGCACCGTCTTTCCCCTTGCGGTAAACTCGGTATCGGCGCATAAGAAAACCGCCGTGACCGCTTCAAAGGTGTGCGGCTCGGCGGCGGCAAAGAGCAGACGCGCCCCGGCAAGGGTGAGGATATTCCTTTCACTTTCCGGCAGCGTCGCAAGGTCGGTTTGTGCAAGTTGGGCGGTGGGGATAATGGCATGGTGGTCTGATACCTTTTTACTGTCAAGGGTGCGGGCGATCTCCGGGGTGAAGTCCACACTCGCCATAAGCGGCAGCTTGCCGCAAAGCAGGGCGGCGGTATTCGTTGCCGTGTCGCCCATGTCGTCAGTGAGGAATTGGCTGTCTGTCCGGGGATAGGTCAGCAGCCGTTTTTCATACAGGGCTTGTGCAAGGTCAAGGGTCTGTTTCGCGGTGTAACCGTAGATTTTATTTGCTTCCCGCTGCAAGCTCGTTAAGTCAAAGAGTTTCGGCGGGGCGGCAGTTTTCTTCTCTCTGGTGATGGAAACGCAAACGGCCTGTGAGGTTTCACAAGCTGTTTTAAGCGTTTCCGCTTCTTCGGCGGCGGTGAGTTTGCCGCTTGTCGCTTCCGCGTCGGAAAGGTCAAGGCGCACATGGTAGTATTTTTCTTTCTGAAATGAAGTGATTGCCGCGTCCCGGTCGGCAAGCATTTTCAGCGTCGGGGTTTGCACCCGTCCCACATTTAAGGTCTTGCCATACAGACAAGAGAAAAGGCGGGTCGCGTTGATACCGATTATCCAGTCAGCCTTTGCCCTGCATAGCGCGGACGCAAAGAGGGGGTCGTATTCTTTCCCGTCTTTGAGGGAAGCAAAGCCCTGTCTGATTGCTTCGTCCTCCATTGAGGAAATCCAAAGGCGGCGCATGGGCTTGTTGCACTTCGCCACTTCATAGACGAAACGGAAAATCAATTCTCCCTCGCGCCCCGCGTCGCAAGCGTTGACGACTTCGGAAACGTCGCCCCGGTGCATGAGGTCTTTTAAGATTTTGAATTGCTTGCCCTTGTCGGCGGCAACGGTATACTGCCAGTCATGGGGCAGGATAGGCAAGGTTTCATAGCTCCATTTCTTGTACTGCTCCCCGTAAGCGTCAGCCTGTGCAAGCCCTATCAAATGCCCGACACACCATGACACAAGGTAGCCGCCGCCCTCCATATAGCCGTCTTTCTTTTCCTTTGCGCCCAATACTGCGGCGATACTCTGGGCGACGCTCGGTTTTTCTGCGATTACTAACTGCATAGAAATTTCCTCCTTTTATCGTTCCGGCTCGTTGTGCTTCGTTTCCTTTAGCTGCCTGATACAGTAGCCCACACAAGGGGACTGCCCCTTGTAGGGACAGTCTTTACAAGCCGGGGAATGAGAAACGGGCGGCGCAATTTCACGCCGCCCGTTCGGTCTTTGGGTCATCATTTTTTCAAAAACGCTGTCGGTGAACCATGTCATAGGGTGTCCTCCGTTTCGTCCTCCTGTCCGCCGGGGCTTCCGTCGTCGTCAGCTTCGGGCTGCTCGTCCTCGTCGTATTCGTCAAAGTCAAAATCTTCAAGGTCAGTGCCGCCCTTGACGCTCTGCTTCGGCTTTAGGATTTTGAAATAATAGAACGCACCGCCACCAAGTCCGGCAATGAGAAGCACCACAAGCAGCATACCCGCCGGATTGCTTTTCTTTTCCGGCTGTTCTTCCTCCGGCTCCGGCTCGGCGGGGGCGGCTGCCTTGCCTGTGCAGCCGCTTGTGTCGGTCTTGCAGAGAGGGCAGGAAAGGTTGACTTTCCCGGTTTCGCATTTATCGGTACAGTTGCAGACAGCAGGCGGCGTTTCAGTCTTGCCGTCCCCGTCCTCCATGAGTGCCATCAGGTCGGCTTCGTCTACCTGATTTAGAAAATGTACGGTGTTTTCCCCCTCGGCGGCGCGGTCTACCAAGATATAAAAGTAGTTGCCGCTTTTGGTGGTTACGGTGATAAGCTGCTTGTTGCCCCCGTAATCATCAACAAGGGTCGCGTTGCCCTCCGGGGTGAGGGGCGGCGTGTCCGGCTCTGCGGCGGTTTCGGGCGGGGTTTCCTCCGGGGTCTGCGCGTAGGCGGTGACGGAAAAGCCGCCCATGAGGATAAGGGCGGCGCAAAGTACGGTGAGCGTTCTAAAAATCTTCTTATTTTTCATTTTCGTTGTCCTCCTGTCCGTTGTGATCGGCGGGTACGGTTGCAATGCCGGGGATAGGCTCTTTCCCAAGCATGGCGGTAAGCTCCTGCGGGGACAGCCGCATGGAACGCACAAGCTGAACGATTTGCAGGTTTTCCGCTTCGGTTTTCTGTGCTTCAAGCCCTTTCAGCCTGTTCTGGTATTCGGTGATTTTCTCGCGGGTCTTTTGGATTTCCCGGTCGATACGGTCAATTTTATTTGCTGCCATTTTGTGATACTCCTTTCAATTTTCAAAGTCTGTCAGTTCCAGTTCATCAGCCCATAGCCTTTAATGCACTGGTAATTAAGGTCATAGCTTTTTACCTTGCAAGCGTCGCCGGAATTGCCCTCCACGGTGTAAACGCGGCTCCCGTCTGTGCCTATGACAATCCCCACATGGTCTGCGCTGCCGTCTAAGTCCCAATCAAAAAAGATTGCGTCGCCGGGGGCTATGTTGCTGTAATTCCTGTCGCCCCATTGTCCGTGTGACTGAAACCACGGTATTCCCTGCGACTGGCAGGCGGCAAAGCGGGGTTCGCTTTTCCCCATCTGGTTATAGCACCAAGACACGAAACAGGCGCACCATTCCACGCGGCTGTTGAAGCCGTACCAGCTCCAATAGGGATAACCGCCCACGTTGCCGACTTGCGCTTTCGCTATGTCCACAACGGCGGTATTTCCGGGGCGTGTGCCGTTTACAAAGTCCACGCCGCATAAATCCTCGGACGGGGTTCCGTCTGGAGAGCCGCCGCCAAAAATCAACGGCTTGTTGCCGCTTGTTTCCAGATAGACACGGAACATTTCAAGCTGTTCCGGGGTCAGATTGTTTTCCGCGATAGTGGACAGAGGGGTATTTGTCAGCTTGATATTTAAGATGTAATACTCATAGGGTACTTGTACGGTATAGGTGTCCTCATGCTCGTTCCCGTCCTCGTCTGTCCATGTGTCGGTGCGTTCTTCCTCCCGGTAGCGTATCTCCACTTCCTCGGTAAGCGTCAGCTTGTATTGCTGATTAAAAATTCTTTGCAATTCAGCCTGTACGTCGGCGCGGGTGTAGGTCTGATATTTTGCGGTCAGATAAGACGCTAATTCATGGGGGTTATGCCCGATTGCCGCAAGGTCATAGCGGTATTCGTCATAGCCGGGGTGGGTGCTTTCTATGTTGTCAATCTCACTTTGCAGCTCGTTTTCTTTGGAAACATAGTCATTTTCCACGGCTACAAGGTCGCTGTCCTCCGACGTGTAGGACGTTCCCAACACACCGTTTAACGTACCAGAAAAGATAGAGGAACAGGAGGACAAGCCCGCAAATACCATGATGAACAGCAGCAGCGCGGCAATGGCAATGATTACCCCCGCCGGGTGGCGGGCAACGAACGCCGCCGTCTGTCTTGTCTTTTCAGCGGTTTTCTTTGCCGCCCTGCGGACGTTATCGGCTGTGCCGCGTAAGCCCTTTGCGCCGCCCGCCCTTGCCGCCTTTGCATACTGCCGCTTGATTTTCTGCTTCTGCCATAGGCGGGAAACGGGGTTGCTTGCAAGCTGCGGGTTTTCGGCAAGGTTCTTGTGGTACTGGAAATTGACGTTTGCCTTTGCCGCCGCTTTTTCCGCTTTCGCCGCTGCCCGGTAGGGTTTGAGCTTGTGGCTGCGGTAGCCCTGTTTGATTTTCCGTTTCGTATACCTTGTGCCGCGCTCGGCTAATTCTTCGGATTTGTGCGCCCCCTCCACGCCGGAATTGTCCTTTTCGACGCTGTGGATTTTGTTGTGGACGAAAATACCCGCTTCCTGCGCGGGGCGGGACAGCGGGTTTTTGGCGGGCTTTCCGGGCATGGGCTTTTCCTTTTCCTCAAAGTGCAGCCGGGTCTTTCCCTTGCCTGTGGCTTCATCAAAGGTACGTTCGGCAGTAAGGGTTTTCTTTTTTGGGATAGCCGCCTTTGCCGCGTCCAGACGGTCAGCGGCTTTGTCGGATTTCTGGATATACTTTTCAAGCTCCGGGGCAGCGCGTTCCTCGTCGGTGAATTGCAGACGGGACGATTTCGTTCGTGCGGTGGCTTCTGCCTGTGCTTTTTTCGCTGCCTTTTTGGAAGCCTTGCGGGTGTGCGCCCCGTCTAAATGCTCCGCGATACGTTCAGCGGTGGCGGTGTCCGGCTTCGGGGCAAGCCCCGGCGCATAGGGCGGCGACGTGCCGGACGATAGGGGGTTAAGCTGCGCCGCCGCGTCCTGCGCGGCTTGCTGCTCCGGGGTTTTCTGAAAATCCGCGTCCTGTTCCCGGCGGCTGATACGCTCCGTTTCGCCTGTGGTCTGGTTCTGTTCGGTCAGCCCGTCCCGGCTCATTTTCAGTGTGATTTTATCGCGGGGTTTGTATTGCTTCAAAAGTTCACACCTCCTTGTGCGCCGCCATACTTCTGCGGGTTATAGCAGCACGCTTCCCGGTTGAAGCGCGGCGGCGGTATTTCTGTGTACTGTCTGCGCCCGGTGCGGACGGCAAAGAAAAGGTCTTTGTCCTTTGGATAGGTCATGTGTCGGTACTGCGGGTAGCTTTGCAGGATTTTCACGGCTTCCTTTGTCAGCGGGTAGATGTAGCGGAACATTCGCCCGTTGATTTTCTCAATACCTTTCATGCTGCAAAATTCATAGGTCAGCCAGTGCCGCCTTGCCACGCCGTCAAAGACGGCGTTTTCCGCTAAAAGCTGCCCTGCGCTGCGGGGGTGTATCTTTTCCCCGGTGGCGGTATGGCGGTAAACGCTTGTGGTGAAGCTCCCAAGATAGCGGAAGTTTGCCGCCTGATAGACATAGCCGCATTTCCCCATAATGCCGTCTGCAAGGGTATAAAGAAAAAGACAGCCTGTATGCTCCCGTAACCACCCGGTAAGGGCAGAGAGGGCAAGGCTGCCGAAACACTGGTTGCCGTTCTCGGACGGCAGGAAGCACATTTTCCCGATTTCCAAGTAGTCAGCGGTCAAAAGGCTGTGGCGGGGGAAAATCTTTTTTATGGTCTGTAAGGGCTGCGTCCCCCACCCAAGCGATACCACGCCGGAAAGCTCCGCGCCCTTGTAAAATCCCAAGTAATGCCGGGTCAGACGGGGCAGCACCTTTGAATAGTGGTATGCCCGGATAAAGGAAACCGCCGTTTCCGGGTCAAGCTCCTTTACCACAAGCGGGGTCTTGTGCTGTTTCAAATATGCCCCTCCCGTCATAGGCTCGCTTCCTGCTTTTTCTGCGGCGACGGTGTTCTTTTGGGGCGTTCCTGTTCCTTTGCGGCTTTCAATCCCTCACGGATAGAGGGCTTTTGCTCCCTGTTTTTGGCTGCTGACTGTTCCAAGCGGTCAACGCTCTGTATGGCGCGGGTCACGCCTTTTTCTATGTTCTCCAACATGGATTTTGATTTCTTCAAGGGTTTTGCAATCGCCGCAAGAACGCCTTTATCCTCATTCCGGGCGGTCAGCTCCTTTGCTTCCCTGCCTGTCAGAACACGCCCTAAATTCCGGCTGTGTTCGTTCAGTGCGTGAAGCTCGCTGCCTATGGCATTGATATGGTCAATGCTTTTCTGTGTCCGGGAAATGGAAGATTGCAGACTTTCCCGCATATCTGCAAGGGCGGTCTTTATCCCCATAAAGTCAACCGCTTTATTGAGGGTTGAAATGCCTTGCTGCTTCACGTTGGATAAGGCTTTTTTCACCGATTGGGAAAGATTAGCCTTGATGTGGGTGAGCTGTTCCCTTGCCTGTGTCACTTTCTCCTGTATGGCTGATACGCCTTTCAGAAGCGCGGACTTGATACCCTTATCCTGTATGCGGTCAAGCTGCCCCCGGACAGCTTGCAGCTCGGACAGGACAGCGGAATACTGCTGTTCCATGTTGCTTAATTGGGTGACAAGGGTTGAAAACTCGGCGGCTTCCTGCCGTTGCCCGTTCTCGTTCAGTTGCTTGAAAAATTCTTTCAAGTGTTCCTGTTCCCCGATGGGGACTTGTAAGGTTTCATTCATAAGTTATCCTCGCTTTCATGGTGTGGCTGTCACTTCCTCCGGCTTCGTTGTCATTACCCGGTAAAGCTCCGTGTTGGTGGGGAAGCGGTCTACAAAGGGCAGCACTACATTTCCGTAGAAGATAAGCCCCTCGCCCGCTTCGGTGTGGGTGACATATTTCATCTGCTGCGGGCTGATACTTAACTGTTTTGCAAGGATAGCCCGGTCACCGGCGGCTTGATTGAGCATAAGCACAAAGTCAGAGTTTTCAAAGATGTTCTCCACCTCGCGGCTGCTCAATAAGTCTTTGACGTTCTGCGTGATTGCTGTCGGTATGCCGCCCCACTTTCTAAAACGCTTCCAGATTTCCACGCTGTAAGCGGCGGTCTGTTCTTCTTTAAGCAGCAAATGAAATTCGTCCATAAAATAGCGGGTCGATTTCTTTTCTGCCCGGTTCACTGTTACCCTGTTCCATACCTGATCCTGCACAATGAGCATACCTAACTTTTTGAGCTGCTTTCCAAGCTGCTTAATGTCAAAGCAGACAAGGCGATTGTCAAGTTCTACATTCGTCCTATGGTTAAAGACGTTTAGAGAGCCGGAAACGTAAAGCTCTAATGCTGCCGCAATCCGCGCTGCTTCCGGCTCCGGCTGCTTTAGCAGTTCGTCGTACAGGTCGCCCAAGATAGGCATTTTCGCCGGGTCGGGGTCGGCAAGGAACGGACGGTATACATTTCTTACGGCGCGGTCAATGACGGTTTTATCGACGGGCTGTAAGCCCTCCTTGCCGCCAATGACAAGCTCGCAAAGGGAAAGGATAAAATCGCTTTTCAGTGCAAGGGGGTTGTCGTCCTCGCTGTAATTGAGGTTTATATCCATAGGGTTCACATACTGAGGCTTTCCGTCAATGCCCCTGCCTATCGGGGACAGCCGGATAACCTGTCCGTTTAAGCGTTCCACAAGGGAAAAATACTCTGCTTCCGGGTCGCAAATGATAATGTCGTCATTGGTGACAAGGAACGCATTTGTCATTTCCCGTTTTGCCGCAAAGGATTTACCGCTTCCGGGAGTTCCCAAGATTAAGCCGTTGGGGTTTTTCAGCTTCTTGCGGTCGCATAAAATCATGTTGTTTGAAAGGGCGTTCAGCCCATAGTAGAGGGCTTCGCCCTGTTGAAAAAGCTCCTGTGTGATGAACGGAATAAAAATGGCGGTGCTGCTCGTCGTCAAGCCCCTTTGAATGGGGATAAGATTTTCCCCAATAGGGACGCTTGACATAAGCCCCGCTTCCTGCTGATAGTCAAGGCGGGTCAGGGCGCAATTATATTTCTGCGCGATACCCGCCGCTGCGAACACGTCATTTTCAAGTTTCTGCTTCGTGTCTGCCATGTTCAACACAAGGAACGTCAAGAGGAACATTCTTTCATTGCGGCTCTGTAAGTCCTGCAAGAGATTTTTTGCTTCCGCGCCGAACGTGGCAAGGTCAGAGGGGATAATGTCCATGTCGTACCCGCTGCGGACGGCTTTTTTCTGTTCCTCGATTTTCATTTTATCTAAGTCCGTTATCTTGCGCTTGATGGTCTTGATTGCTTCGGTCTGGTCGATACTCTTGATATGCAGATTGACAATCACGCCTGTTTCAAGGTCGAGAATGTCCGCAAGCATACGGTCGTTCAGCTCCGGGGCAAGTATCTGCAAGAACGATACCGCGCCGATTTTGCGCCCCATGCGGAATGTGCGCCCCTCGCCAAAGCGGAAAGAGGACGGGGCGATAAAGTCCTTTGTGGTAAGCCCGGACGGGGCAAGCCAAGCCCAGTCAAAGGTGAACGGTTCGCCCTCCGGGTGGAATACGCCGTGTAGGGTCTGCAAGCGGTCATACCCCGTCATGGGGCGGGCGGTCACGCCAAGCACTTTGAAATTGTTCAGTATGTCGGTTTCAATGCGGGCAAGCCGCGACTTTGCCGCGCTTAAATTGTCGGCTTCGATACTGAATGTGATGTACTTGTGCTTTTCAAGCCCGTTGTTGCCCTTTGCAAGCTGATTTTTCAGCATATCCGCGTATTCGGTACGGATAGAGTTGAAAGCGTCGTCCTGCGGGGCAATGTCGATAGCCTTTTGCGCTTTTTCCTGCTGTGTCCCCTGATTGATGAAAGAGAGCTGCACCGACACGGAAGCGTCAAAGTAGTTTAAGAAGTCGCACCAGTTTTCAAAAATGGCGGTCTTGTCGTCTGCCTGTGCAAGCTGATAGTTAATGTCGTCGTACTCCATGCTTTTACTGTATTTCTTTGCCGATACCCGGCAGATACCGTCCGGGAACATCTGCAAGTAGGGGATAGTCTGCTGCGCGGTGTGCGCTTTGCCGTCGCCCTTTGCTTTTTGGATAAGGGCGGCGATCTGCTTCTTTTCGGCGCGGGTCAGCTTGCGTTTAGGGTTAGCCCCTGCGCCGCTTTTTCCCTGCGCCCTGTTTGTCTGTGCCTTTGACAATCGCTGATACCTCCTTTTCAAGTTTTCTCTGCCGTTCCAAGACGGCGTATAGGTTTTCTGTCTGGTAGGGTCGTTCCTTTGGTCGGACAAACTTTGTCTGAATGATGTTTTTTACCACCACTTCAAGAGGCTGTCCGTGTTTCTCATACATGGCAATGAGGAAACAGGGCAGCATGACAAGTATCATCACAAACGCCGCAAGGCTCGTCCCCGCGCTGTCTTTAAGTAAAAAGAAAAGCGGCAATCCGATAATGAGGGCTACCGCAAAACAAATGATTTGCCGTTTCGTCAGATTGAGGGCGACTTTCGTTTTAATGCGTGACAGGTCTTTTGGTACGGGTACATACGCCATTGAATACCTCCTTTCGCTTTTGGTCGTTGAAAGTTTCCCATAGAGTAATCAAGGGCAACGGTCAGGTGTGCCGTCTGCCCTGTTCATAGGGTGTTTGGGTGTGGGGCGCGTCAAGGTCGGGTCGTATTTTGCCCTGCAAAATCTCCACCCTACCCTTGACACGGGGCTAATGTGCAGAAAATATCGACTTTGCAAGCGCGCCGGATTTGAACAGGGAAAAGCAGAGGATAACGGTATAGGCTGCAAGGGAGAAAATCGCGCTGTGCAGATTGTCCGCTATTATCATGTCATTCACTAAAACCGCGTAAATGCCGACGCATATCATAATCAGAAAACCTTGAAAGCCGAGGGCGATTAAGCCCTTTAGGTAGTTGTTGCCAATCTGTCCCCATTCCCGGTTTGTCATGGTTGCAAACGGGATAGGAGAAACGGAACAGTAAAGGTAAATTTCTATCATGCGCCCGTAGAGGATTACCGTTATCAGCACTGACATGATTTTCATGCAAAGGCTGACAAGGCTTGTTTCCATGACGAGCAGTAAAAGTTCGGGGATTTCCATTGCGTCAAGCCCCTCCTGCATGGCTTCAAGGGCGGCGGCGACATCAATATTCGTGTCGCCGCCGATTACCCCTGCCGCGCCCGATACGACGTGCTGCGCCATATCGAACACCGCCATAGTTATATCAAAGGTGTGCGTCACAAGATAAACTGCGACAAACGCCTTGAAAAACCACCTGAAGAACATGAACGTGTCAACGTCGTGCATATTGTTCTTTTCGATTACCATGCTGATAAGCTCCACGCATAGCACATAGGTAATGACAAGCCCCGCAATGGGAACAATCACATTTTCGGAAAGCGTCTGTATCATACTGAAAATGTTCCCGTTCCACCCTTGCGGGGTCTGTCCCACCTGTCCGGCGATGGTGCCGACTTTTTCATTTACGTCCCCGAACATAGTTGACAGATTACCGTTGATAGCTCCTATCAGGATTTCTTTTATCCATTCGTTAATCGCGTCAAGTATGCTCTGCATAGGCTGTTACCCGCGCTTAACCGAACAAGCCGGAAAGCAGAGGAACAAGCACCATGCCGATAAGGGCAACGCCGCCGCCCGCCATTAACTGTGTTATCCCCAATTAGTAGGAACAATACAGCTTACTGGCGGGCGGCGGCACGTCAAGAAATATATATGGAGTTTTTAAAGAATCCCCCGGAGCAGGGGAGCGGTCAGCCTGTGACCTGCTCCACTTCCGGTATGGGTTTGAGATTAAAATGAATTTCGATAGAAATGTGTCTTGTTTTGTCGCTGTCTATGGTTTCATGGACAACGATTTCTTTAATCAGGCGGTTTAAGGTGGAAGCGTCCAACTCGTTGATGTCCCGGTATTCCTGTATGGATTCCACCCACTGCCTTGCGTCCACGGCAAGCCGGATTTCATCGGCAAGGCGTTTCCGGCCTTCCTCAACCTTGGCTTTTAATTCCGCCTGTTCCTTCTGTGTCTTTTCCAGCAGGAGATTGAAGTTTTCTTCTGTAATTCGTCCGGCTACCATATCCTCATAGAGCCGCAATACCATCTTTTCCAGCACTTCAATCCGTTCTTCGTCTTTGGCAAGGGTGCGCTCCATCGCTTCCCGCTGGTCTTTCTGCTTGGCATGGCAGGTATCGGTCAGCCGTCCGGCTACTGCTTCACTGTCTGTCAGGGCAGCGGCGGCGCACTCCCGGATTTTGTTCAGCACAAGAGAATAGAGCGTGTCAAACTCAATCCGGTGCTGTGTGCAGTGCTGCTTCCCATAGGCATTGTAGGTCTTACAGGAGAAAATCCGCTTCGGGAACTTCTCATGCGTGGTGCGGATGGTGAGAGCCTTTCCGCACTCCCCGCATTTTATCAGCCCTGCAAAGAGGTTGATTTCCCCGGATTTGCCCGGTCGCTGGCGGGATTTCAGTTTTTCCTGCACAATCGCAAAGTCCTTTTTGTCCACCAGCGGCTCATGCGTCCCCTCCACCACAATCCAGTCCTCCGGCTTCTTATCCCGGATAGTGCCGATTTTAAAGCGGTACTCGGTCTTTTGGGAAGCGATTGCGCCGGTGTAGACGGGATTCATCAGGATTTCCTTAATCACGGAGAAGTCCCAGACGTACCGCCCGTTTTCCGGGTCTTTCTTTTCCCATTTGGTGCGGATGTTCCGGTGTCCCCGCTTCCGGTTCCACCATGTCGGGCAGGGGTGCTTTTCTTCCTCCAGCCTGCGTCGGATGTAGTTGGGGCCGTGTCCGTCCAGCGCATACCCGAAAATCAGCCTGACAACCGGGGCGGTTTCCCCGTCAATAAGAAGGTGGTTCTTGTCCTCCGGGTCTTTCTTGTAGCCAAACGGGGCGATACAGCCGGTGAACTGGCCTTTCTGCGCCTTCAGCACATAGGAAGAATGGACTTTCTTGGAAATATCCTTGCTGTACATTTCATTCAGGATATTTTTAAAGGGCGCAATGTCGTTGTTGTCCCGCATGGTGTCGATACCGTCATTCATGGCGATGTAGCGCACACCGTTCCTTGGAAAGAAGTCCTCGATAAGCTGCCCGGTCTGCAAGTAGTTCCGTCCTAACCTCGATAAATCCTTTGTAATCACAAGGTTTATCTGCTTCCGCTCGATGGCTTTCAACATCCGTTTCAGGTCGGGGCGTTCCATGTTCAAGCCGGTGAAGCCGTCGTCCTGATAGACTGCCGTAACCTCCCATCCCTGCTTCTGGCAGAACTTTTCCAGCATATCCCGCTGGTTCTCGATACTGGCACTCGTCCCGTCAAGGTCATCGTCCTTGGACAGCCTGCAATAGATAGCTGCCCGGAAGCTTCCGGCAAGAATCGTGTCCATCCCTGTATATTCCATTGTGTTCATCATAACCGTTTACCCGCACAATCCAGACGGAACACGGTCACTTGGAACCTCATCTTTATTATACCCTATTTCTTGTGGTTTAGCAAGATAATCTTTATCTGTTTTTCTGCTGTGTTTCTGTGCGATAAGGCTCACGAAAACGTCCGTAGCGTCCAGTTCGCCGTCAAATATTGTGGTGACATGAATCTCTGTTTTATTTTTCGCCATAGGCAGTTGTCCTCCATAGATGAAAACAGCCAGACAGGGAAGGTCGGCAACGAAGTCCGGCAACGGGCTTCAAAAGACCATGAAACTAATCCTTGTCTGGCGGTTGGGTTATTTTATACTTTTTCTTTTATTTTTCTGTTGTTTTGGTTGTTAAAGGGGAGAAAAGCCGACAGTTACGGGATTTTCCCCGGCAACCGGCCCGGCAACGGGACAGCAACGAAGTGTGCAACGGGCTGTCATTTGCCGGATTTTTTCAGAAGGGAAGCTCCATCTGCTCCGGCACCGGCGTAAATCCCTCCGGGTTTTTTCCCGCTCCGTTGCCAGTGTCCGTTGTCGGCTGCTCCCGTTCCCATCCTTTCTGTCTGCCATATCCGGCAAACATCCGGGGGTTGGAGAAATACTTCCAGCCAGTAACGCACTGGTTCATGATCTCGTTGATTTCCCGTATCTCCCATTGTTTCGGCTCGTCAAAGGCGTGGTTCAGGGCTTCTTTGTATAGCTGTTTGGAGCAGACGGTATCGCCGGGGTAGCTGTCAAGGAAAGCCTGAATCATCCCGGCCTTGGTGTCCTCCGGCATAAAGTCCCGCTGGCGTTCCTTTAGATAGCGCACCATTTCCGGGCTGAATGTCAGCTTCCATCTGCCGCTTTTGTAAATCTCCATCGCTTCCGCCCACACTTGGTTTAAATAGGCTCTGGAAGCGGCTTCGTCCTCTAAGATATGGATTTGCGCCTGTTCCGGGCATACCTGTATGGGAATAAAGCGGCGGTTGCCGGAGCGGTCAAGGGGCAGGAAGTCAAGGGCATTGGACGTACCGCCGAACACGCACTGCCTTGGGCGGTCTGCCGGGTGGGTTTCGTAGGGTATCTTGTAGACTTCCTTCTGGCGGCTCAAAAATGACTTGATTTCCTCTATGCTCTTGGCGTTTGCGGTGGCAATCATCTCCGACATCTCGATTATCCAGTGGCCTTGCAGCTTGCGGTATACGTTGTCATCGTCCAGCTTTCGTAAATCATCGGAAAACCACTCGTCTTTGACCGCCAGCAGGCGGAAGAAGGTGGACTTCCCGGCTCCCTGACCGCCTACCAGACAGAGCATGATTTCAAATTTACAGCCGGGGGCAAATGCCCGGTGGATGGCTCCCAACAGGAACAGGCGCAGGGATTGGTAAGTGTAATCGTCCTCACCGGCTCCCAGAAAGTGCCGCAGGCAGGAGCGTATCCGTTCGGTTCCGTCCCATGTCAGGCTGTTTAAATACTCCCGGACAGGGTGGTAGCTGTTCTCGTTGGCGGCAAGGTCGGCAGCGTCCTGTATCTTCTTTTCACTGGTCAGACCGTAAGTTTCTTCCAGATACAGCCGGATATATTTCATGTCCGTGTCGGTCATGGGGCTGTTTGGGGTTCTTTGGTAGCCGATGGGCTTTAAAATATCGGTGCGGTCGGTCAGCAGGTTATAGGCAACCGCCCCGGAAAGGAGCGGGTCGCACTGGAACACGGTCAGGCAGTTGCGGATACTGTTTCGGAAGCCGCCTTTTTCGGTGGTTTCCAGCAAGGCTTTGACGTCCTCAACGCTCCGGGGCGGCTCGGTGTTTTCTGCCATGTTCTTTACTTCCTGCCGTATCTGGGGCGGTAAGTTCTGCCATTCGTCTTTCAAGGTTCCTCACTTCCTTTCCGTGTCCTGTGATAAGGGCTGCCCGCTCTGGAAGTTCCCCCGATAAAAGTACGTCCATCAGATATTCCAGACGGCTCATGTTTTGCAGGGCTTCTATAAACCGGGGATTCCATGCTTCATCTGGCTGTTTGGGGGCGTATTCTTCCTTCCAGCGGCGCAGGAGATGGTAATAGTCGGACAGTACCCGGAAGCAGTGCCGCTCCATGCGCTTAAATTTCTGTTCTTCGCTTTCCCTCCGTAAGCGTGGCCGGATGGGTTGCTTTCCGGTGTTCTTTCTATCCTCATAGGGGATGGAGAAGTCCTGCGCCAGCATGAGGGCGGCTTCCTTACTGCCGATTCCATAAAGACGTGAAACAAAGTCAATCACGTCCCCGGTGGCTCCGCAGCCGAAACAGTAAAAGCGGCGGTCAACCTTCATGCTTGGGTTCTTATCGTTATGGAACGGGCAGACGCACATCCCATTCCGGTTTACTTTGATTCCGTAACGCTCCGCAGCCTGCCTTGTGGTGACGGACTGCTTCACGGCTTCAAATACGTTCAATAGGCGTTTCCTCCTGATAATCCCAACGTGAGCGGCACAATGTCGTTCACGTTGTCTGTAAATCCATTTTGTTTAAAAAGAAAAGGCACCTGCCAGCGATTTCAAATCACAAAACAAGTGCCTGTTTAAAGTTCCATATTCTGTTGTTTCTGTGTCCGGGGCGGCTGGCGTTTCTCTGCCTGCTCCTGCCGGATGCGTTCCTGCCGCCCTTTCAGGTTCCCCTGTACGGACGGTTTCTTCCCCGGCTCGGCGGTCTGTCGGTACTGCTCGGATGGCAACACTTGGTTGAGCCAGCGGCGCACATCCCGCAGCACTTTTACATCTGCCTGAACCGCTTCCAGCTCTTCCCCCTGTTCCGGCAGGGCAGAAGTAAGCTGTTCCCGTTCCGCTTCCAAATCTTTGCGGGAGTAGGAATTGCCTTTCAGGTTGGCTTTCAAATACCGGATAGCGGCATTGTAAGCGTCCAGTTCCTCCCGGTGGCTCTCCGCAAACTGCTCCTTTTTCTTCTTCCAGCCGATGGCGGCGTACTCCTTATGGACTGGCTTGTTGGCTTCGTATTTATCAATGTAGGACAGCATGGTGTCGATGGCTTTGATGCGCTTCTCGCTTTTTTTCACGCTCTCCATGACAGAAACGGCGGTCTGGCTGATTTCGTCCAGCCGGGTGTCAAGGCTCTCTACGGTGGAGATTCCTTTTTTCCGCAGAAAATCCATTGCCGCCTGTACCTTGTTGAAGTCGGCAACTGTGCCTTTGAGCTTCCCTCTGGAAGTCCAGCCGGCACGCTGTCCGCTCCGCAGTTCTAAATACTGTGAGAGCAGCTCCGGTATGGCCGGTTCCTTCGTCTGCTCCAATGCTTCCATCAGAGCGGCTTTTTTCTCCTTTAAATCGGCAATCCAGCCTTTTAAGTGGCGCACCATCTGGCGGATGGACTGCATGAGGGAGTTGGCGGCTTTGATGTCCCGGTTCAGGTTGCCGATGCTGGTCTGGATTCCCTTCTTCTCCATCTGGCAGACGGCTGGTCCCATGTGGACGGTGGGGATTTTATCAATCCCCTGTCGGGCATAGGAGCGCAGGTCAAGCCGTTCCGGGCGGTCATTGGCTTCCAGATAGCGGTTGGCTGTGTCCGCCCATCCCTGCCGCCAGATTTCAGCGTACTTCCGGTCATTCCAGTCCACGGTGTCCTCCTTGTGGCTTTTCCATCTGCCGGACGGGAGCCGGATTCTTTCGCCGTTTTTATCAAGGTCGTATACCTTGCGGCATTTGGGGAGCCATTTCCCTTTTTCGTCCATCGCCCGCATGGTGAGCAGGATATGGGCGTGGGGGTTCCCGTCCCCTTTGTCATGGATGGCAAAGTCGGCTATCATGCCTTTGGAAACAAAAAACTCCCGGCAGTAGTCACGGATAAGGTCGGCGTGCTGTTCCGATGGGATTTCCCTTGGGATGGCAAGCACGAACCTCCGGGCAAGCTGGGAGTTCCATTGTTTTTCCTGCGTTTCGGCGGAGTTCCATAAAGTATTGCGGTCTGCATACTCCGGCGGCACATGGGGCGGGAGCATGATTTCTTTGTGGGTGACTTCGTTCTTGTAGGGATAGTATTTCTGCTCTTGGTCGTATTCAGAGAACAGCTTTTCGCCGCTCTGGTAGGCGGCGGCAGAAACGGCGGATTCATTGTTGCTCCGCTTGATGATGGTGATTTTACAGTGCGGGCATGGCAAGTGTACGTCCTCCTTTCTCCCGGATTCCGGGCATAGAAAAAGCAGGATAACTTTTTCAGTTTCCTGCTTGGATGTGTCGCCGGTGTGCGGCGGAATATTTAGTTTTTTGATGGGTTATCAGTTTGGTAAACTTAATTTTAACCTTTTAAACCTCGTGACTGCCTATCCATATCTTCAATGACAATATCATAAATTTCACCCAAAGAAGCGCAATATTCAAGCACTTTCCAAGGTTCATTTGTATGAAAATGAATTTTTATCATATCTTCATCTCCAACTGCCAATAAGCAATCCCCTTTAAAATTATTTGTAAAATATTCATTTATTGTATCTTCGTCAAGGTTTTCACCTTCAATCAATAATTGTGTATCATATCTAAATTCCAACATTGCCTCATCCCTCCATAAATTTTCAAGTTGTCGCTGGCTTTATTATACGCTAACCCATCGAAAAAGTATAGACGGATTTCAGAAAACTTGACAGACAGAAACGGCTTGTAGCGCAAGGTGGTTCCGGTCGGCAAGTTCACAAAGGGGTAGCTGGCGGAGCCAGCGCAGGGGAAGGGTAGCGTCCCCTGTGATGATTGGAGCAGATTGAAAATCTACGGAAATCATCCGCTGTCCGCAGGACGCTCCCGGCAGGGCGCAATGCACCACTTTCCTAAGTGGTGTATAATTGCGCCCTCTTTCAGAGGGGGATTTTCCAGCTTTTCACTTTGGAAGCCAAAATTGCAAGCGGAATATCCGGCAGTCGGGAATCAGCCGTACCAATTGTGCCATAGGCGGCATAAATCAGAACGCGCCCGGCGCGTTCTGATTTTTCCACACATGAAAAGCCGCCAACGTGAGCGCGCCCGGCTCGTCCACGTTAGAACTTCCCTGCAAAAATCAAGGCGCGCCCGGCGCACTTTGATTCTGGAACAGGCTTTTTTATCGCTCCTGCTGTCGGGGCTTTTTGTCAGGATAGAGCTTCCCGGCAGCAACGGCGGCATGGCTTTTTATCTTAATTTCCCCCTCCTGTTCACTGCGCTTTGCGTTCCGGTAGCCTTCATCGGAGAGGTAGAAGCGGAACCGCTCCCCCTTAAAACCGACAAAGCAATCCTTCTGTACTTCCAGCGTAATCATGTGCCGGGTTTCCGGATGGAACCGTTCTATCCCTGACAGGTCATGCCCCTGCAAAATCGGCTCCTGTGCCTTTGCCGCCGCAAGCCGCTGGCGGATGGAATTGTCACGCTCTGCAAGGAACCGGGCTTTTGTGGCTGCGACAAACTGGCTGCACTCCGGCTCCGGTATCTTTTCCAGTTTTCGGATGGCGTTCTCCACGATTGCCTTTGTCAGTAAGTCCTTTATCACCGGCACGGTTTCTTTCATACCTGCAAGTGTTTCCGCCTTGGTCGGTGCGGCATACTGGTAGATAATGTCCAGCTCACTTTTTGAAAATTTCATTCCGTGTCCTCCTTCCGGTTTTCGGTAAGAACCTGTGCCACAAGACGCTTCGTGTCGCCCCGGTGGAACAATACTTTTAAGATGGTGCTGACCTGCCCGTCCGTCACGGCTTCCGGGTGGGGTAGATAGCTTTCCAGCATTGCCCCTCTGGTACAGAGCCGGTGCGTCCGTTCCTTCCGGTTCAGTGTCTTTATCTGGTGTTCCAGCATTTTCTCCTTATGCTGCGCCCGCCGCAGCCTTGCTTCGGTCTTTTCAATCTCCTGATTCAGTTTTTCCAGCTTCTCATTCATGGGCGGCGCCCTCCCTGGGGAGCAGGATATAGATGTGGCTGACCTCCCCGATTCCCTGACGGACACGCATAATCATCCCGGCCTGTTCCAGTTCGTTTAAGGAACGCTTGCAGGTCTGGGGGCTTCGGGAGAGTGCCGCCGCTATTTCCATGACGGGGAAGCGGATAAACAGAATCCCGTTGCTGTCCTCGGTTCCCCTTGTCAGGATTTCATCCAGCAGGCGGGCGTACATGACCTTTGCCGTATTGCTGACTGGAAGCCGGAGCATCGCCTTTGGGAGCGGCATACAGGGCGGCAGGGGCGTACTGGCTATCATAAATTCACAATTCATTGGGTGGTGTCCTCCTTTTGGCTCGTTTGGATTGGTAACGGGGGCAGTCGATCATGACAGCCCGGAAACTCTGCTTACACCCATGCTGGCATTTCCGGCAGAGTCCGTTGTAGCTTCTGCACCCCCGGTCGTTTAAGAAGAAAGCAAGCTCTTTCTTCAACTTCTTTGACATTCTCGGCATAGCGCCTCCTTCATAGAAAAACCGCCCGATTCATCAGTAACAGCCGGAATGGGCGGGTAGTGGTTTTTTGTGTAGCGTTTCGGGGGGATTTTCAAGGGAAATACAGCCGTAGAGCCGCCCCAAAATCCCCCTTGGTATTACGGACAGGGCAGACTATGCCCTGTGAGATTGTTGTGTTTCGGTATCGTTTCGGTGTTCATTTTTGCCGGTTCCCTCTGCTGTCGTTCCTGCCCCCGTCTTTGGCGGCGTTTCGCTCCGCTTGGTACGCTCGTTGCGGTCAGGGTTCCTCCGTTTCCCTGCCGGAAGTCGTTGCGCTACATCGCCGGGGAGCATATCCCATACAGGCCGGTCATTCGATTGGAATAATCCATCGATGAACTGCCTATATCATAGGACATTTTTGTACCCTGCGCCGTATGTCCACAAAAAAGGAATTAAGGGCAAATATCAGAAATTTCCACGATTGTGGAAAGTATGGTATAATCCAGTTAAGCGGCAGGAAGCAGCCGCCGGAAAGGAGTGTGCGCCCATGAAAGGAGCGACTACCATACAGGAACGCCTTTGGGATCTGCGCAAGGACAAAGGGCTGAATCTGGAAGAACTGGCACGGCTGACGCAGATTTCAAAATCTGCCCTTGCCAGCTATGAATCCAAAGATAATAAAGAAATCAATCATGGCAACCTTATCACGCTGGCAGATTTTTATGGGGTGTCCGTTGATTATCTGTTATGCCGGACAGAAAACAGGGAGCAGGCCAACACGCCTTTAACAGAATTGCATTTGAATGACGAAATGGTTGCGCTTCTGAAAAGCGGCCGGATTAACAACCGCCTGCTGTGCGAACTTGCCACTCACAAGGATTTTATAAAGTTTCTGGCTGACATTGAGGTTTATGTGGATGGGATTGCTTCCATGCAGATTCAAAACCTCAATTCCCTTGTCGATACCGTCCGGCACGAAATTATGGAACGCTACCGCCCTGGGGAAGATGACCCGTACCTCCGGATTTTACAGGCTGCACACATTGAGGATGACGAATATTTCAGCCACATGATACAGGACGATATAAGCGTGATTATCCGTGATATTCGTGCTGCACACAAGTCTGACAGTGAGAGCGCACCGCCAACTACCATTGCCGAAGAATTGAAGCATGATTTAGAGGATGTCGCAAATTTCAAAGGAAGCCCTCTTGAAAAACAGGCTGCGCTTTACTGCAAGCGGCTGGGTATCAATTATAGCAAGCTGTCTGATGCGGAGTTCCGGCAGCTTGTACATATCCTTGAAAAGTCCAAATTCTTCAAAAGCTATGTCGGCCAGAGAAAGAAACGGAAATAAGAAAACCGCTGTTGCATGGTGTATGTTTCCATGCAGCAGCGGTTTTGTGCTGGCGGTATTTAGTTGAGAGCGTGGCTTGAGAAACAGGAAATGGTTGAGAAAGACGCTATATTGAAATCCAAAATCTTTGAATAATGCCACTTTTACTTAATCCTACTGTATCAGCAATTTCGTTTTCTATCACCCCACCGTTTTTAATAATCGTCCTTTGCGATGCTACATTTTCCTTATCGCAGGTCAATAAAACCTTGCTTTCTCCAAACTCACGACAAAAGAGTAAAACCAATCCCAGCATTTCAGACGCATAACCTTTTCGTCTTTCTGACGGACGAACACTATATCCAATATTACCTCCAAAATTTTTGAGAAAATCCGATAATGGGTGTCGAAAATCAATTATACCAACAACGAAATCATCTTTTCGCCTTACCGCTAAAAACACTTCTGATGGAACATATCCACTTTTATATTTTTCTCTTAATCTTCTTTCAAAATCAATCCATTCATCAAATGATTGGACATCTTCAAGACCTGCACAACCATCAAAGCTATCTCCACATTGTAACATTTCTTCTTTATATGACATAACCTGTTCTGCATATTGTTTAGATGGTCTAACCAACATCAATTCACACATCACATTCATCCTCACAAATTTATGGTAAACTTATAACCACATAACCCATTACAATTTCTTTACAATTTCGATTGCAGAGATAATTAAATCATATCGGATATTCTTTTGCATATTCCAATTTCGGGAATCCCACTCCTCACCGCTTACATCATCACCGGCATATAATAACTGGGCAAGCGGAATATTGTAATACTGGGACACCGCAAAAAAGGCTGCCGCTTCCATTTCTACAGTTATACATCCCTCGTTTCGCCTTAATTCAACCATATCAGGAGTTTCTCTGTATATAGCATCGCTTGTCCATGTTTTCCCGGTTGTAAATGGAATCCCCATTTGCTCCAAACACGAAACAACAGTCTTAACCGTTTCTTTATGGCATTCCACTTCACGGGATGGCTCCAAATAATGATAGGATGTCCCCTCATCTCTAACCGCAGAAACAGGGATAATGATTTCTCCCACTTTACTATCCTTTGTCAATGCCCCTGCGCCCCCGCAGATTATAAATTTCTCACATCCCATAGCATGAAGTTCTTCAATCGCTACAGATGCACCCGGCGCACCACAAAATGCCATTGTAATACAAAGCTTATCTGTACCATATTTATATTCATAAATCGGTATATCAAGCACTTCTGAATTAAGATAGCCAATAACAGGAAGATTGTTTTCCGAAACAAACTGTTCCAATTCCTTTCTGAAAAAAGTAACCACACATTTTTCAGGAAGGCTTTTAGCCAGAAAATTCGCTGCCTGAATAATCGGATTTTTACCAGTGTCAAATTCACATATAGGATATTTATTCTTCAATACCACGTCTTTTACCTCCATTTCGACTTGTCAATGGCTCCATTATACCGCAATCACTTTCCAGAGGGAATAGACTTTGCAAAAAATCCATTTCAATGTAATGGACACTATTCCCCTGAATTTACTCTTGTTCCGTCTTTTGTGATGATAAGCCGCCCCTGTTGGCATTTCACGGTGATTTTGTCCCCTGCGGAGAATCCGGCCTGTTCCAGCCAGTTCCCCTGTAAAAGAATCTGCGGCGGCGATTTTTTGAAAGCCCCTCGCCCGTTATAAACAGTCAGTTTGCGGTCGTCCATCCGTCCTCCTTCCCCGCTGCCTGTCGGCACACGATTTCAAATACATTCCCGTCCTCTGCCCTGACAGTGAGCAGGCTGTTCCGCTCGTCTGCGTTCAGGTCGGCAATCCCCATCCCCTCGCTGTCGTTCAGTAAATCAAAAAGCCTGTCCCTAAAATAGTTCAGTTCCATTCTGTTGTTCCCCTTTCATGATTTATAGTCTATTAGCTAATATTATATAGCCTTTTAGAATCTATTGCAATCCCTATGCATGATGTAGTCTAAAAGTGAACAAAATAAATGCTAATAGCTTATGAAATGGGTGGGCGTTATGGAAGGAAAAGGATTAGGCAAACGTATCAACATGGTGAGGAAAGACCGGGGATTCACAGCGGACAGGCTCTCGGAGCTGTGCAATATCAACGCAACTTACCTCCGGCAGATTGAGGGCGGGGCAAAGTTTCCCAGCCTGCCCGTATTTATCAATATCTGCAATGCACTGAAAATCTCCCCTGATTATCTGCTGCGGGATGCACTGGAAGATAATGAGGTCAGTAAAATACGGGAGCTGGCGGAACTGTGGGAAAGCACATCGCCCGGCCAGCAGGAAATCGCCGTTGCCATGATTCGGGCGGTATTGGAGCATAAGGAAGGTTAAAAAGACCAGCTGGGTGTCGGCTGGCCTTTCCATGTCCAATCAAATATAAATCATTTCGCTGTTTATGATTTCCTCCGCCCGGCTGCGGATATTGTTCATCCGGCCTACCCATTCAAGCTGGTTTTGGACTTTCAGTTCCTCGGTCACTCCCTCGGCGGCTTTCATCTGCTCCATGATTAAGTCAAGCCGTTCCTCTGCCTGCTCGTTCAGGTCGGCAAGGTACGTCCACAATTTCCCGGTCAGGATAAGGGAGCTGTACCGTGCCGGGTGTTCCTGTTTGAGATATTCCCGGTGCAGCCGCCCATAGCGTCCGATGGGGCGGCTTTCCTCCGGCAGCTTCAAGTCCGGGATATAGTAATCGCCTATCAGAATATAATCAATGCCGTTCTCTGTGATTCTTTCTTTCAGTTTTTCCATTATCGTTCCCTCCTGTGGTGGAAGGCTCGTCACTGACCAGCTCAATCACGTCCATAATGCCACAATCCAGTGTTTCACAAATACGGGCAAGTGTGTCCATGCTGATATGTTTCCCTTCCTTTCCCATGTTGGCTATCATATTTGTGGTCAGGCCAGCGGCAAGCCTTAAATCCTCTTTCCTCATGTTGCGCTCTATCAGTGTGTGCCAGAGCGGTTTGTAGCTGATGTGCATTTTTCTCCCTGCCTTTCTGCTCCGGATGGGCGTTTACATCCATTATATCAGGATTCTTGCTAACTCACAAATATTTCTTGACTGTACCGCTGGTTCCGTCTGGATTGTGCTTTTCCTTTCCTTTTTTGATTACTTTTAATTAGCCATGACCTGTTTCATACCCTGCGATTTTGCTGATGTGTGATAAAGAAGTAGTAGAAGTGTAAAAAATTTTGCCGTTCCTATCCGGCGTTTGCGCATTGCGCCGGATAGGTCGGGCGGTCATTCGGGCAGGTCTACCTTGCCAACGAAAGAGTAATAAATATCAATGTCCTGTCTGCGTGTGCCGTTCTCGTCATAGCTGCACTCATGCACAACGATTTTCTCCACAAACTCACGCAAAAGGGTAGGGGTAAGTTCTTCAAAGCTGGTGTACTTGCGGACAACATTCATAAACTTTTCTGCGTTTACCGTGGCTTCCTGCGCTTTGGAAAGCTCTGCCCGGATAGCGGCGGCTCTCTCTTTCAGTTCTTTCTGCTCGGCTTCATAGTCTGCCGACAGCTCCGTGAAACGCTCGTCTGAAATGCGCCCGGTCACGCTGTCCTCATACAGCCGCTTGAAGATAGCGGATAACTCGCTGATACGCTTCTCGGCGGCTTCCAGCTCCTTTTTCCTTGCGGCGTTCCTGCGCTTGCCCCCGTCCTCGTTCTGCTCGATCAGCAGCTTCATAAACCGGGCTTCGTGCTTCGCTGCATAGCTGGTGACTTTCCGCAGATTGTCGGTCACTCCGGCGGTCAACAGGTCGGTGCGGATAAAGTGCGCCGTACAGTCACGGGTACGCTTCTTGTAGCTCCCGCAGATATAACAATCCTGCTTGCGGGTGGCGTTCTGGTAACGCTGCTGGTAAAGGACGCTGCCGCAGTCGGCACAAAAGAGTATGCCGGAGAATAAGCCCACTTCATCATAGCGGTTCGGGCGTTTGCGCTGCTTGCGTAACTCCTGCACACGCTCCCACATCTGGGTGTCAATGATAGGCTCATGGTGGTTCTCGAAAATCGCCTGTTTCTCAATGGGGTTCTCTACGCTGTGCTTGGTCTTGTAGGACGGCTTCTCCGTCTTGAAGTTTACCAGACAGCCCGTGTACTCCCTGTTTTCAAGGATATGTACCACGGTATTGGTCGCCCACTTGCACTCATAGCCGGGGTGGTAGCGGCGGGTGCTTCCCGTCCGACGGTATTCCAGCGTTCCCGGCGTGGGGATCTCCTGCTCTGTGAGCATACGGGCTATCTTGGTCGGCCCGTTCCCGGCAAGGCACAAGCTGTAAATCTGCCGCACAACAGGGGCGGCTTCCCCGTCAATGATAAAATTTTCGTCCTCGTCCATAAAGTAGCCGTATACGGGTTTGCTCGTGACGGGCTTCCCGCTCATACCCTTAGACCGTTTTACTGCTTTGATTTTCTTGCTCGTATCTCTCACCAGCCATTCGTTAAAAATGTTCCGCAGAGGGGCAAAATCATTGTCGCCCTGTGCGCTGTCCACTCCGTCATTGATAGCGATAAAGCGGACGCCTTTCTGTGGGAAAATCATTTCCGTATACATTCCCACTTGCAGATAGTTTCGCCCTAACCGTGACATATCCTTGACGATAACGGTGCCGACTTTTCCGGCTTCAATGTCCGCAAGCATGGCTTGAAAACCGGGTCTTTGGAAGTTCGCCCCAGAATAACCGTCATCTGTGTACCATTGCAGATTGGAAAAGCCGTTCTGCTTCGCATAGGTTTCAAGAATACGCTTCTGGTTTGAAATAGAATTGCTCTCACCTTGCAGCTCGTCCTCGTGGGATAATCTCGGATAAAGGGCGGTAATAAGGTTTCGGGTGGTCTGTCTTAACATAGTGTCCTCCATTTCCGACAGCCAGCCCCACTATTCCGTATGACTATCATACCACACGCCGGGGCTGGCTGTACAGTCCTTTCTGCTTCTTTACGTCCCGTCAAATTGCCGATTTTTGTGTAGCAGCTTCCGCTTCCAGCACTTTCAGCATTTTATCGGCGGCGGTGGCGGTGGTGTCCTGCTTGAAATAGCCGGAAACGACAAGGACAGAATTACCTATGCGGATTTCCGTCACGCAATCCGGGCGGCGGGTGCTGCGGTCATTCTTTGGGGTGTTGGTCATAGGCGGCTCTCCTTTCTGTTCATCAGCTTTTTCAGTTGTCCCATTTTCTCCTGCGCCGTGGCTTTTCGGAAGTTGCTCCCGGTAAAGCGGACAGGAGAACACATTTCAATCAGACGGTCATAAATGCGGGCGTGGGCGGTGTCCTCCGGGTGCTGCAAGTCCTCCAGCGTGAGATTAGTCGTGACGATCAGCGGCCTGCCGCTGCGGTAACGGCTGTCAATCACGTTGTAGACCTGCTCTAAGCCGTATTCCGTTCCCCGTTCCATTCCAAAATCGTCAAGGATAAGCAGCGGGAAGCTGCAAAGTCGGGAGATATATTCATTCCTGCCCTCAAAGCTGGCGGCAAGGTCACCCAATATCAATGCAAAGTTTGTCATGCACACGGGGATTTCACGCTCCATAAGGGCATTTGCGATACAGCCCGCAAAATAGCTCTTGCCTGTGCCAACGCCGCCCCATAGCAGATAGCCAATGTTGCGCTCTTTCATGGTTTCCCAGTTCTCCACATAGAAATGGGCGTGTTCCATTTGCGGGCACTTGCCGTTGTCGTTCTCAAACGTCCAGCCCTGCATAGCCGGGTCTGTAAAGCCCCGCCGCTTCAACCGCTCGACAGTTTCAAGGTGACTGCGCTGTTTCTCTGCGGCTTCCCGTTCCTCACGCTCTGCCCGCTGGCAGTCACATTCTGCCGGGTGGCGGTCACGCCCCAGCCATGCGGCGGTTTCTTTGGGGAAATAGCCCTCTTTGGGCTTGTGGCACTTCCCGCAGTATAAAAGCCCGTCCTCGCCGGTGTAGTCCTCCGGCTCCGGCGTGGTGTCGGTCATATTCAAAATCATTTCATCAAATCCATTCGTCATAAGCTCTCGCCCTCCTTACAGGTATAATCGGGTATGCCCTTTTTCGGGGCTTTCTTGGCTGCGTCCTCCTGCGCCCACTTGAAAATCGTGGCTGCATGGCTCTTGTATTTCCTCCCGCTGGAAGCGATATGGCAGGATAGGCGGTCAATGTAATACTCCCACTTGCCGGGAAGCTCTGTTTTCAGCCCGTCAAGCTCCGTATCGGAAAGAATGACATTGTGGTATCTGCCATAGGCGGCGGGGGCGGGGTGTCCCGTTTCTAACTCTCTCTCTTTTTCTATTTCTATATCTATCTCTTTCTCTATCTCTATCTCTGGTGGACAAATGTCCGCTCGATATGGTGGACATTTGTCCGCCCCTGTCTGCGGCAGGGCTTTTTGTTCCTGCAAAGCCAGCCGCGCCCTGCGCTTGCGCTCCCCCTCGGTAGAGGACTGGCCGATTAAAAGCTCAATGTTGCTCATGTAGAGTGCGCCGCTTGGCAAAGGCTCCACAAGCCCCAGCTTCATAAAGATTTTCAAAGCTCTCTCTACGGTACCTACCTGCTGGCGGGTAATGGTCGCAATCATCTGGGCGGTGTAGGGGATATTCTCGTCAAGCTGCAATTTCCCGCCGTTTTTCAGCGATTTCAAGTACAGCTTCAAGAGAATGTTGGAATAGATAACGCCGTCCTGCATACTTTCCAGCAGAACGATTGCATCATCGTCAAAATAGCTCTCTTTCAGCTTGAGGTAGTAATATTTGCGGTTATCTGCCATAGGCTGCGTCCTCCTTTTTCCAGCGTTTGGAATAATAGCGAGGGCATAGTATGATAACCGCCCGGAAGCTCTGTTTGCAGTCACGGGTGCAGCCCCGGCATAGGTCGTTGTAAGTGATACGGTTGCGGTGGTTGAGGAAGAAAGACCATTCCAGCCGCCGCTTCTTGCTCATTCTCGGCAATGGTAAGCTCCTTTCTGCCGTTCCTATCGGTGTAGCGGGATAGGGGGCATTTTCTGTATGTTCTCGGTATCATTTTCGGGCTTTTTCTGCCCTGTAAGCCCCGTTTGGAAGTCGGGGAGTATTGCGGTAAGGGTTCATATCATACCTGTATTTTTGTAGGGTTTCGGTATCATTTCGGGGCGGTCTTTAACGCTCCTGTTCACGCTTTTTCTGCTGGCTCGGTGCGCCCCTTAAAATCTGGTCGATATTGCGTCTGACTGTCTGAAGCTCCTGCGCCCGCTGGCGTTTCTCCCGGTAGTCGTTATATCCGGCGTTCTTCTGGACGGTAAGCTGCTCAATCTCCCTTTGCAGGGCTTTGCTGGCTGGCAGCTTGGTTATTCCATGCTCCCGGAAATAACGGGCGGCTGTGTCCGCTATGATAAAATCGCTTTCGTGCTGTTCCCGGTAGGCTCTCCGGGCTTTCTCCGATTTCTGCGCTTTCAGACCGTCACGGGCGGGCTTCGTGCCGATATAGCCCAAAAGGTTGCGCTGCAATTCCTTTTTCTCCCGGATAGCGGCTTCCAGCCCTTTCAGTCCGGCAAGGCTCTCCTGCGTGGCGGTGTTGGCTGCGGAAATGGCAGCGTCCAGCTCGTCCGGGGAAGAAAAGCCATACTGCTGGTAGAGCATGAGGGTAGCCGACATCTGTTTGAGGTTGTGCATGGTCGCCCACTTCTCATAGCCCCGTCCTTTCCCCTCGGCTCGCTTGGCGGCTATGTCTACCATGCGCTGTACAGCGTCATTGTTCGGGGCGTTTTTCGCTTCTTTTTTCGTCCGTAAGCGGTCTTTGATACTGCCGGGGTATTCCGCTATGGCTGCGGGTTTTTCGGCGGCTCTGGCGGCGTTCTGCTCCAAAACGGAGAGGACAGCAGCCCGGTCAAAATCGTCCCCCAGCTTCCGGGCGGTAATTGGCTTCGTCCTGTCCGGCGTGAGGTAACTTAGCCGCCCCCGGCTCTCCTTGACGGTCACACCATGCCGGAGAAGCAGGGCGGCAAACTCATCAAAGCCGGAAGCAGCGGCAAGGGCTTCCCGGATAGTCCGGCGCAGCTTCGCCTTATCCGTTTCAAACTTGGTCTGCCGGGGCGCGATACCGTCCGCAGCAATAGGGGCGTTGGCTCTGTCAAGGGCAGCCTGTCCTTTCTTCTGCGCCCAATACTCACGCTCGGTAATGCGTTCTTTGCTGCCGTTCAAAAGGTCTATCTGGTAAAGCCCCTCGCTGTGGCACATCTCCATGACTTCGGCTTTCAGATAGTTCATAGCTGCGTCCGTACAGCGGTGCTTGCAGCCTGCTTTCCTGTCCGCTGGCCTGTCCATGTGGGGCAGCATGGGAACCTCCGCAATCCGCAGACTGTTAATGACGATATGCACATGGATATTTTCGGTGTGGCTGTGTCCGTCCGGGTGGGTGCAGACAAGGGCCTGGTGTCCGGGGAAATGCTCGGCGCAGAACTTCTCGCCCAGCTCCTGCGCCCGATCAACGGTCAAGCCGTTGTCCGGGCCGTCCCGTGGGTCAAAGCTGATGATGTAGTGGTGGCTCTTTACGTCCTCCCGTTTCTGGTTCTTGCCGTAGCGGAGATTGGAGCGCATACAGGCAACGGCAAAATCCTCCCCGCCACAATTCAGAGAGGATATGCGGTAGTCTACCCTCGGTATGAGCCGCCCGTCTGCGTCAAGGGTGGGCTTCATGGTAAACTCGTCATGCTCGAATGTGAGGTATTTTTCAGCGTCCCCGTAGTTGGCATTTTTAGAGCTGATATGTTTGAGTATCGCCAACGGCTTCACCTACTTTCTGCAAGACTTCAAACTTCAAGGCGGCAAGGTCGGCGGCGGCTCCCCGCACTTCCTTTTCCAGCCCCCGGTAGGGGCTTCCGTATTCGTTCAGGCTCCGGGCAATCTGGTTTAAGTTGCCGCCGATTTTCCCGTACTCTGCCGTGAGCTTGGAGAGGGCGGCAAGCAGCCCGTCATTGACCGGGGAAACGGTGACAATGGGGCGTATGGTCGCTTTCCGTATGGCTTGCCGGATAAACTCGGACTGGCTGATTTCATAAGCCGCCAGCCGCCCGGTGAAGTCGGCGTATTCTTCATCGGTCATGCGGGTCTTTACCACATGACGGCGGTGGGGCGTATTGTATTTCTTTCGCATGGTCTGTGACCTCCTTTCTCGCCCGACAGGGCGCATAGCAGGGTTTGGGGAAGGCACTCCCCAACAAGATTCCCGCAGGGGCAAAAATAAGCGGAGAGCGAATTTTGGCACCTCGGTAGAATCTTGCTCTGAAAAACTCCGGCGTTCCCCGGCTCCCGTCCTTTCCGCTAACAAAACGTTTCAAAAGGGCTTTGCTACCCGCTATTCCGGCTTATCTTGAAAATTTTCCTTTCACTACCTACAACACCACGCAAAGCAAAATGGACGGAGATTTTTAGAATTTCCCCTCTATTCCCTACAACACCACGCAAGCCGGAATAGGCGGACAATGGCAGTATTTTTTTCTTTGATACCCTCTACGGATAAGTAAGGGATTTTGCCAACTGCGGCGGCTATTTTCCCTTTTGTTTTTTCATACTGGGGATTTTCAAAAATGCCAAACAGGAACGAAAAAAAGCAGCAAATCTGTTGAA
>PPYE01758823.1_pt1 | contig 29477 bp, 33 predicted proteins | sample 1559881 | NCBI WGS metagenome assembly PPYE01 (sample SAMN08240022, study PRJNA423297) | Human gut metagenome, whole genome shotgun sequencing project. | reverse complement strand
TTCCTATCCAGCATTTGTGATATTAACCGGTGCAATCATGAGTTTCGTTTTTTGTTTTTGGATGCAAAAAGGTTATGATTATATAATTAAAAAAATTTCAGAAAATTAATATGACTACTAAACCAAGATTAATAATTGTTTCCCCACGTCAGTATGGCTACCAGACCGATTACTTGAAATATACGGAATACTTAATACCCTATTTTGATGTGGTGTTTTTATGTCTTGATCAAGGTGAAAAAAGATTTAGAAATAATAAGATTAAATTAAAATATACTCGTATAAAAAATAAAAAAATAGCCCAATTTCTATTTTTGGTCAAAACGTACATTTATATACTTACACATAACGGTGTGGTGATGAGTACCAATTTCAAAGGATGTCGTTTTTTGAAAATATTTATGCCATGGAGAAAAATGGCAGTCAATATAAGGACTGTCAGCGTGGATAAGGATATTAGTAAGTCTCATAGGCAAAATGAACAGATACTACACGATGTGCATCCGTTTGACCGTATTATCATGATATCTGAAGGTGGCGCCAGACAATTGAAGCTACCCATGGAAAAAGTATCGATTGTATCATTGGGAGCGGATGTCATTTCTCAGAAAAGGAAAGAATTTGATACCATCAAGCTACTTTATGTAGGGACACTTAACAATAGGGATATTATTAAGACCGTTATAGGTTTCCACAAGTACATAAAGCAGAATAGAGACACCGAGGCTAGATATGATATTGTTGGAAGTGGCGATGAATTTGCTTTAATCGAGGAATATATAAGGACAGAACAACTTGGACTACGCATAATTCTGCACGGTCAAAAGAACTATAATGAATTGAAAGAGTTTTTTGACCATAGTAATGTTGGCGTTTCGTTTGTTCCTATAACACCAATGTACAATTACCAGCCTCCGACAAAGACTTTTGAATACATAAATTCCGGTTTGTTTTGTATAGCAACCCAAACTTTTGCTAACAGTGAGGTGATAACTCCAACCAATGGTATACTTATTCCTGACAATGCAGAAAATTTCTGTAATGCCTTGCAAAAATTCATTCAAAACAAAGAAAAAATATCCGATAAAGAAATAAGAAATACAGGACAGGCACATTTGTGGAAATACATAGTGGAACAACAATTACTTCCGGCTCTTAAATTCTAAATCAAAATGTACGATTCTTTTCTTGCCATATTATCTGTAGTTCTTATTCCTGTTGCTGTATGGTGGAGACGACAGACTCTCAATTCAAGAAACAAGTTTTTGGGATATTTTCTAATTCTTTTTTTCGCACAAGGTTCGTTAGAACTTTTAAGATTGAATCAGACACTGGTTCGTTACATATTTGAGATGCCATTAATCATTTATTTTTTTTATAATATTCTCAAATATGGTTATAAACGGACTCCGGGTGATGTGTGTGTCGGACTATTTTTGTTTTTCTCTATCCCATCAACAATATTTACATCGGGTATGATGTATTTGCTCTTCATGCAGCAATATTTACTGATATGGGTAATATTCTACTGTTTTTATCATGCCACTTGGTCAAGTAAAGATTGTGACAAATTCAATCAATTGTTTATTTGGCTGGCTGTCAGTCAAATTTTTGCCGCCATCTTAAAATATGGTATCATTGGTATTTGCGAACCTTATATCGGTACAATGGCCTCACATTCAGGAGGACTGACAACCCTTTTCTCTTTGATCGGCTTTACGGTATGCGCAATTTTCTATTTTTGTACACACAAAAAATCGCTATTATGGGGAATGCTTGGATTTGTGTTGTTTGGGTTAATTGGCGAAAAACGTGCATTAGTTTTTTTGTTACCAGCCGCATTATTGATAAGCTTTTGGGTTTATAGTGCTGTTACAAAGCAATTTGGAATGTCCTTTTTGAAGAAAATTCTTGTGGGAATAATAGTCTTACCTCTGCTTTTTTATGTAATGGTTCGGGTGAATCCATCTTTTAATCCAGAAAGAAAAGTTTGGGGAACATTTGATTTGGAATATACATTGGATTACGCTGAAAAATATAATACAGGAACATTGACGAAAGATAAAGATAATGTTGGACGTTCGGAAGCACATGCCATATTCCACGAAAAGATATTAAACGATAATTTATACCATATCTTGTTTGGATATGGCACAGGACTCTTGATTCAATCCAGGTTCAATCCACAGTTAAGTCAAAGCGAAAATAGCATACAAAAATATTCATTTCAGCGTTGGGGCATAGGCTATAGTATGTCTATAGGCTATTTGAATATTTTAGCACAGGTAGGTTTTGTTGGAGCATCCCTATATTTTATGATATTTATATCTTTTCTAATAGATATGTATAAGGGAATTATGTATATAAGATATTCTGCCTCGATTCCTTTGGGTTATGGCATCTCTACTTTTGTATGTATTCTAATTATGATATTTTTATCTATTACTTACAATAGATCAGGTTTCATATTTTCTCCCGTCAGTGTTCTGCTGATGTGGCTTATTTCATATTCATATAAACAACTTTACAGTATCGAAAAATGAAATGTATAACAGTACTTTTTAAGAAACACAAAAAACATCTTCCTAAAAAAATACAGGGCACTTGGTTAGGTGAGTTGTGTCGCTTTGGATTTATGATTTTTCTCTCCGCTTGGATTTTACAGGGTATTAGAATCATGAATTGGCGCGAGGCATTTTTAAAACTATCTCTAACAATTATACCTGCATTTTTACTAATATTGCTTGGAATACCTTGGTGGATCTCCTTTATAATTGCCCATACATTAAACTTTGCCTTTAACGGGCAACTATTTGCCATGTACACACACATGGGAGCAACCCATGTCACTCCTCAACATTTTTTAGAGGTAACAGAACAACTTGCACAGATATGCGCAGCTAAATCATATTTGAGTGCTGCCATCGCATACGGCTCCCTTTCTAGAGGCTGTTTTAAATCTACTTCTGACATTGATTTGCGGCTAATTCCAACAAAAGGAGAACTTAATTGGTGGAAGTGTGTATTCTTTGCATTCTGGTTGCGAATAAAGTCATTCTTCAAAGGCTATCCTTTAGACTTATATGTCTACTCCCCAAAGGTCGTTGTAAAAAGAATGCGCACAGATGAATTGCCTATCATGGTGAACGAACGTAATAAGTGTATGATGCGGTGGTATCCTGAGCGTGTAGAGTTTGATGAGTTTGTGAAAATTTTCACAGAAGCTAATATTATTACGAAATAGTATGGCACAAACACAACGATATGATTGGGCAGACTTCATGAGGGGCATCATGATGTTCTTGGTGATATTGTATCACAGTGAAGTGTATTACGGTCCTGGACATACATGGAGCTGGATATTTCAACCCTTTTTTCTTTCTGGGTTCTTCTTTGTGAGTGGATATTTGTTTACTAAGGACCTTACTAAGGTTGATTTTCATTCGAAGTTGAAACAGGTCTTTAGGGCCATTATAGTGCCCTATTTCATATTCACTACAGCCTTGGCTTTTCTAAAAATATTGATGGGACATGCCAATGTGCAACAGATACTGATTGATGTTATCATGTTGAGAGCTTCTTGGTTCGTGATAGCTATTGCAGTTATGCAATTGTTGTATGCCTCCATCCTGATTATTAAATCATCAGTTATCAATATTATCGTTACCACAAGTATTATGTTTCTGATAGGCTATGCCTTTGTGGTGATGTATAGAGATTGTCCACAGTGGTTGGTAGATAATCCTTGGCTACATTCTAAAGACTTGCCTAATCGTATGCCCTTATGTTTTAATTTGGCACTTATTCAGAGTCCCTTCTTTGCATTTGGAATATTATTCAGGCACTTTGAAAATAGAAATCCAATATCTATGGCAATTATAGCAGGTGGTGAGGGGGGGGTATTAAATACCTAATAATAAGCATATTATCTTACATCATCCTCTATATTTGGATAGACCATGTATACATCGGAAGTAGTATGTGTGTGGCAATTGATGATTATAATAATATCCTTCTGATTTTCTTAATCGGATTGATTGGAATTTGGGCATTGATGTGCATTAGCAATAAGATACAGAACTGGAGGGTTGTAAACTATATAGGTAGACATTCTATTCTCTTCTATTTCCTGAATGGAGGTGCCCTGACATTTGTGTCACCGGTAATAAAGCAATTGGCATTTATGGATTCAAACAGCTACTTTAATCAGTTTGTTGTGGCAGTAATTGCAACTGTATTGATGTTCCCTTGCGTGTGGTTTATCAACAACCACCTGTCCATATTGACAGGCGATAAAGATAGTTTCAATAAACTATCAAAGAAATTAGGATTAAAAATACAATGGTAAAACGATGAAAGTATTGAACTTGATTTGGGGGTTCACTCTTGGAGCCGGTATAGATAAATGTTTCCTCACCTATGCCAGATTGGGTGAAATAGATAAAGATATGGAAGTTTTGTCTGTCTGTATTAATTTACAGAATCTCAATTCACATATAGAACCGCTACAGGAGATAGGTGCTGAATTTATTAATATCAAAAACCGTTTTGATTTTTCTTGGCTCGGGCAGTTGAAGCAGTTGATAAAGCGCGAAACTCCTGATATAATATTTACCCACGGCTTTAATGGTGCAATAGTAGTATTGCTTGAGAGGGTGTTGAAAGGTGTGAAAATTCCTGCTGTTTTTTCATATCATGGATTGTATAATCCACCTTCATTTTCCAGGAAACTGGCAACTCCTATTTTCAACGGATTACCCATTTGGATTTATAAGCATATTGCCAAGAAAGTGATAAGTGTATCTGATGATTCAGGCAAACAGTTAATAAAACGAGGGGTTCCTGTTTCAAAGGTTGTAACTGTCTATAATGGCATTAAAGATACTCAAACCAATAAAATGGTAAAGTTGAATAATGATGTGGTGAATATTGTAAGCTGTTCACGTATTGATACCATTAAAGGTTTGGACATATTGTTGGATTCGTTGGCGATATTGCGAGATAAAGGAGTTCTATTTCATTACTATATGATAGGAGAGGGACCGGAATTAGTCTCTCTGAAAGCTCAATGTACAAGTCTGAACATGCACGACTATGTCACTTTTACAGGTTATCAGACCAATATTGCAGAATGGCTTAACAGGGCAGATGTATTTACTATCACGTCGTATCAGGAGAACCATTCTATTGCTGTATTGGAGGCTATGCGGGCAGGTAAAGCTATTGTGGCTACCAATGTAGGAGGTAACGGAGAGTCTATCAGAGATGGATATGAAGGTTATCTTGTACCAGCCGGAAATAAGAATGCATTAGCCGAAGCTCTTGATAAACTGATACAGGATAAAGAGAAAAGAATTTGGCTCGGAGAAATGGCAAGAAAACGTTTTGTAGAGCTATTTACAGAAGAAGCTATGATGAAGAACCTTGTAAAAGCTTTAAGGAGTTAAAATCAAATGAAGGTATTACTATATACCATAGAAATGGTGAAAGGTGTTGAACGTCTGATGCCATGGCGAACTCTTGTAGAGGTGGCGAAGTATGCTTCGGAAGATATGGAGATTGCTATCTGCTCGGCTCAAGCTCCGGAAGATGTACCGGAAGATGTACGTGAGCATGAAGGTGTGAAAATCTACTCTATAAATTATGGAACAAAAGCTCTTCGTCAGTTTATAGCCGATGGCGGATGGGATGCAGTCTATTATCCCATTACTTATCGTCAGGGCTTGAAGAGTATGAGCGAATTGGCATCTGTCAAAGCCAGAAAGATAGCTTATATCCCAGGAGGAATATGTCCGTTGAGCGGTTCTCTAAAACTTGTTCAGATGGGAGAAACCAAGCGTGCTTTACCTTATCTGTTAGATACGATTATACCACATAGCCTAATTGCAAAGAAACTTCAGAAAGTGGGATTTAAAGGAATTGTATGTCAGGCTCCTCTTACAGCAGAAAATGCCCAACATAGCGGTTGGAAGCAAGTGGTGTGCGCACTTCCGGGAAATTCTCCCGCAAATTGTGATTCTTTTGATAGAAGTTATTATGAAAGATTCGGCTTGCAAGGTCAGAAGTTCCTCCTATTCAGTGGTGCTCCGGCTCCAACTCGTGGAGCAATTCTCGCAATGAAGGCTTTTGACAAGATTGCAGGACAATTGACCGATATCAAAATGGTAATGCTGATGCGTAGGGATGTAAGTAGTGATTTCAAAGCTTTTAACAAGGCGGCGTCTGAGATAAAGCATAAAAATAGATTTGTAATCAGTTATGATAACTTGACACATGACCAACTATTCTATTTTTTCAGGTCTGCATGGGCTGTAATGCTTCCGTTCCTGATTATCCCATCCGAGATTCCTTTGACATATCTTGAGGTGATGGAATTAGGCACACCAATTATAAGTTTTGAGAATGGTGGTACAACGGATTATTTGAATAGTGGGCTGAAAATAGCAAAACGCAGAACAGTTGCATCCTTAGCAAAAGCAATTGTAGAAATATGCAGTAACGAGGCAGAAAGGAATCATCTTTCTACAAATGCAAAAGAAATAATGTCTAACCATCCAACATGGAACTCAACATCAAAAAAATGGTTAAGTGTATTGTAATTAGCGGAATAGATGGCTCAGGTAAGAGTACTATTATCAATGAAACTCAGAAGGCTCTGGAAACTGACGGCAAAAAAGTAGATTATATTTGGCTTAGAATGAACCATTATCTAACAAAGTGTATGCACGCGCTTGCACGTGTATTTGGCCTGAGCGTAAAAGTTCATAATGAAATGGGAGACGTATGGCAACATAGGCTCTATAAAAGCCAGACATTCTGTTCTCTTTATATACTCACTACTTATCTTGATTCGTGGGTTGGTAGATTGAAATACAATAAAAAGGCAAAGGGTAAGGATATTGTTATCTGTGACCGTTGGATAACAGATATCTTGGTGGATCTTGCAACAAAAACTCACCGTAAAGACTTCCTTGACACGAAATGGACAAAGCGTTTTATGAAGATATTACCTGAAAGAGCAGAGATGTTTGTGGTGGTAAGAAATACTGAAGCCTTGATGGACTGCCGAATAGAAAATCGTGTTGATCCGGATTTTAAATTTAGATTGGGCATTTATGAAGATTTATGTAAGAAAGGTTATGTGACAGTAATCAACAACAATGGAACAATTGCAAACAGTGTAAAACAGATTATTGATAGGTTATGAAAAAGAATTTGAAAATCTGTTGTATCTCATCGCATGGAGGACATCTACATGAATTGACAGAAGCTACGCAAGGAGTATTGGGAGATATGTACTGGGTGACTTTTAAAACCAAACATACGGAAGCTTTATTAAAGGAAAAATCGCACTATTTTGTTATTGACCCGGTAACTAGTAAACCTAAGTTTCTACTGAACGCTTTTCAATCGTTGTACCACATTTTGCGAGAACGTCCTAAAGTAATTATCTCCACCGGAGCAGGAATCGCTATTCCGACAATGCTGTTGGGAAAATTCTTGTTAGGATCTAAGATTATTTATGTAGAATCGGCAGCAGCGGTAATTGAACCTTCAAGAACTGGACAATTTATGTATAAATATGCAGATTTATTTCTAATTCAATGGGAAAGTTTGAAGAAATTCTATCCCAATGCTAAATATGTTGGTGTATTATGATATTCGTAAGTTTTGGAAATGCTCCTGCCGAACAATCTTTTATCCGGATGGCAGAAGCTATAGATAAATTGGGACAAGTATTGAATGAAGATATATTAGTTCAATCAGGGAACACTCTCTATGAGTTCCGCAATGTAAATACAGTAAAATTCATGGAACATTCAGAAATGATGAATGCCATGAAAGATGCGTCTATTGTGATATTACAAGGAGGATGGGGTACTATATCTGAAGCGATTATGCTTAAGAAGAAAATTATATCCATACCTCGTAGAGTGGGACAAGAATGCAAACATCCTCAAGAAGAAATTGTAAGATTCTTAGAACGAGAAGGATGCTTGTTGGGATGTTATGATACAACGTATTTACCGGCAATTATAGAAAAGGCACGTAGTTATGAATTTAAACCATTGAAGCGTGGAGACGCCTCTAAAGTTATAAACGACTTCATTTCTTCTTTGTAGAACAATAAATGAAATTTAATTTGTAAACTCATATTAGTCAATGTTACCACCAGTTATTTCATTTGTCATTATTGAATACTATTCTGTGGAAGACATCAAAGGCTGCATTGTATCCATAAAAACAGGATGCGAAAATATCCCTTATGAAATCATTGTGTCTTCCAACTCTTGTTATTTACCAGAAACCCAAAACAAACTAAAATACGATTTTCCAGAAATACGCTGGAGTTTCAACAAGAAGAATGGAGGTTTTGCTTATGCTATGAATCAAGGTTTGAAGATTGCAGAAGGTAAGTATATGGCAATCATCAATCCGGATGTACGTATTAAAAATGGATTAACTTCGATGGTTGAATTTATGCAATCTCACCCATCTGTCGGTGCCATGGCTCCACTCATTGTTAATAAACAAGGAATAATACAAGACAGTGCCAGAACATACGTCAGTGTGCAAAGATATATTTGGAGGTGCATAAAACGTGTTATCGGCCATAAGTCCTCCGTTTTAGAGAAAAATATGGATTATGCACAAATACAAACGGTGGATTGGGTAATCGGTGCTTTTATTATGGTGCAAAAAGAAGTCTATGAAAAAACAAAGGGTATGGATGAATATTACTTTATGTATGCGGAAGATTTGGATTGGTGTACGAGAATCAGAGCTTTCGGATATGAGGTTGTTTATTTTCCATTAGCTAAGGTGGAATATGAAGGTTCACGCTCCGCCAGACATTCGTTTAAATATGCCAAAATATTTTTTAAAAGCCATATTTATTATTGGAATAAACATGGTTTCTTTTGGGGGTATCCTAAAAGAAAATCCATTGAAATGCTAGACTAAATAATGTCGTATCGACAATGAAAAGAAAATTAATCGGGGCACCATTGTAAGGGAATTTTATATAAGAATTGCATTCCCGATATAGGGAACTCCCCAAAATCAGTTTTGACTACGAAGTAGTAGAAAAAGCCGAATCTATTGCCGTGATACCTTTCAACGGCCAATGGAAAGATTTGGGTACATGGAATTCTTTGACGGAAGAGCTTACCCACTATATCGGAAACGTGACTGCCGGTAAAAATGTTCACAATACACATGTAATCAATGAACTAAACATTCCTTTATTGTGTTTCGATATCGATAACCTGATTATTGCCGCCAATTATGACGGCATCCTGGTATGCGGAAAAGAGTCATGCGAACATATCAAAGATTATGTAAACGAGCTTCCCTCCCGTCCCATGTATGGGGAATGTAGCTGGGGCACGTATAAGGTTGTCGATTTCTCTACGTTTGCCGGTGGATACCAAAGCTTGACACAGTTGTTACAGCTAAAAGCCGGCTTTGACATCAGTTACAGAAGACACCAATACCGGGATATATCATGGACATGTGTCGACGGTTCGGGAACATTGGTACTGGACGGGCAGGTCAGAAATATCCAGCGTGGAGATATCATTCATATCGGTAAGGGACACCGATATGCTGTAAAGGCAGTCTCCAACCTCCAAATCATCGAGGTACAAACCGGAGACCGACTTACGGATAACGACGTCGAATATTTTGACTGGAACTGGTAAAATACGGAATATCAAATCATGGATTATGCAAGTCTGGACCGCCGAAAAATACTGACCTATCTCAAAGAGAATGGCGGTACCGCTTCGGTAGATGATATAATAGACTATTCAGGTGTTGAGAGTTTACGGGTATATTCTTTGATACAACAACTAAAACTGAATGGGGAAATAATCGTCCTGAAGGAATCTTCTTTCGGAGCTCCTACTCTGATTCGAATAGCAGAGCATTAACATGTATTTTGGAGTGACTTTGCCCCAAAACATCTCTGAAAGAAACTCTCAAATCTGACCTGAGTAAGATTAAGACCGGCTCTAAGGTATACACATATATCTCGTGTGACGAACGCAACACTCCATCCTCTCAAGAAGGAAAAATAACAGCCATACTATATGAAAACGGATATTGTCGAGTACAGAACCAGCTCTGTATATGAAGGCATTCCCAAACATGTACTCCAGGCAAATAAGAAACGCTTAAATGCCTTCTACATGGAAAGGGAATGTATAGAAAATAAGGGTGACAAATTTATATTCAGGTATGTATTCTATTCTTTGGAAAAGCTTAAAAGGCTAACCAAAAACTCTCTAAGCAAACAATATGAAAGTCTCTCCCCGACTCTGAAAGCGGTAGGACCGGATAAGATACAGTCTATGGAAAATAAATATGTGATGTTGTACGGAGACATCTCTTCTCCGGAGACAAAGGAACTGGTAGATACCTATCTCAAAAAGCATAATTTGCAGGAAGCCTGCCCTCCGTTTTATGATAAAATAAATCAGTCTCGAAATAAAACCGATATTGCCTATGAGGAACTGCAAAAGGTCCTTTTTTACTGCAAAAAGAAAAAATGCCCGTTGCTGTTTGTCTCTGTAAATATGTTGATACGGGACATTCGCTTTTTTAACCTTCTCGAAGAAAGCAATATCGATTTCAGATGTATAGACTTCCCCTGGTTCTGTAACGAAAACTTAAAGTTGATAAAGGCCGTGATGTTATACGAACAACTTTGAACGCGACAAGGGGAAAACGGTATAATCGACAAGGGCATCCGACGTATTGTCAGATGCCCTTGTCGATTACATCATCTTTCTATGGGGAGCCTATCTCCGATATTTTTCTTTATCCGAAAGTTATAAAACCATCCGATAAACTATTACTGAACCATAGTTCCTCATCTACAGCCCGACAATAAATCTTTCCTTCCCGGGCAAGCCATCCTATAGCTGCCCATAATGCAGCATCATTCAACCCTAAACGGGATTTCAATTGTGCCAATGACATCTCATGCTGCTCATCTAACATCTGCCATACCAATCCGGCATTTTCTCCAATTGTAAATATCATCATACTATCATCTATTAAGGTTAACGTTGCTTAAAGATAATGATAAGGGTTTAAAAAAGCAAATCGTTTATGCAAAATTTTTGTTACAATACAACTATTTATCCTGAACATTACGAAAATATTTCGGATAGGTCCGGTCTAAATTTTATAAAAATATTCTTAGACGAATTTTAAGAGCCTAAACTCTCTTTGCTGAAACGTGTTATAACATTTTCGGTTCTAATATTGAAATTTTCATTTTTTTTTATGATATTAGAGCCTGTTTAGTCTTTAATATAATAAGATAATGATTCTTGCCGCTATTCAAGACATAAATTTCTGGCTGTATACCAGCCTTTATATTATCTATTTTATCACTGTAATCAGTACGATTGTAGTGATTCTTTCCGAAAACAGGAATCCTGTAAAAAGTATCGCATGGATTGTGGTACTACTCTTCCTGCCGGTAGTAGGCATTGTCTTTTATTTTTTTTTCGGACAGGAATATCGTCGCCAACGCATGATTTCGCGTAAAGGCAAACGCAAACTTCTTAAAAATATCAACTATTCAGAAAATGAAATCAGCAATCTGCCACTTTTCTTATCTTCAGAAAGCATACAAGAAATAAAGTTGGGGTACGCATTGGGAGAATTCATCCCATATCCCGGAAATAAGGTAACGATTTTCACTGAGGGCGAAAGCAAATTCGATATGCTCAAATCCAAAATGAGGAAAGCCCGCAAATTCATACACTTGCAATATTATATTTTCAATAATGACAAACTGGGAAATGAAATAAAGCAAATATTAATAGAAAAGGCTCGTGAAGGGATAGAAGTCCGGGTAATCTATGATGATGTGGGTTGCTGGAAAGTGAAAAAACATTTTTTTGAAGAAATGACTGCTGCCGGCATAGAGGTATATCCTTTTCTGGAAGTGACATTTCCTCAACTGGCAAATAAGATAAACTATCGGAACCACCGGAAAATTGTAATTGTCGACGGAACTTGCGGATTTATCGGCGGCATGAACATCGCAGACCGTTACCGGGACGGTGTGCCTTGGGGAATATGGAGAGACACCCATATCCTCATCGAAGGGCCGGCAGTGCAGGGATTACAATCGTCATTTGCCGTCGACTGGTGCTTTACCAGCCGTCAGTTATTGTCGGAAAAACTCTATTTCCCGGTTGTCGCTCCGAAGGGAAATACCTGCATACAAATCATAACCAGCGGCCCGATAGGCGAGTGGAAAGAAATTTCGCTAACCTTTCTTAAAGCCATCAGTAACGCCAAGCAATATGTATATATACAGACCCCTTATTTCCTGCCGACCGAAAGCCTGATGAAAGTACTGCAAGTGGCAGCACTGGCTAAGGTAGATGTAAGACTGATGCTTCCCGAAAAATCAGATTCCCCGGTTTTGCAACTGGCTTCTCACTCCTATATAAAACCCATGCTTAAAGCCGGGGTAAAGGTTTATTTTTACCAAAAAGGATTTATCCATTCAAAAACGATTGTCATCGACGACGAGTTCTCGACCGTAGGCTCTACGAATCTCGATTTTCGTAGTTTCGATCACAATTTTGAGGTAAACGCCTTTATGTATGACAAAGAACTGGCTGTCAAAATGAAAAATATTTTTATAGCCGACCAACAGCAATGCAGACGCATACCCTGGTCGTACTGGCGCAGACGTCCTGTAGCTTCAAAAGTAAAAGAATCGATTGTCAGATTGCTCAGCCCGGTTTTATAGTCACATACTTATTCCAACTTATGGTCTTCGCAGTATTCATCACCGGGATTTATCAGGAACAACCGTTCCGTAGCCCGTGTAAAGGCCGTATACAGCCACCGATAGAAATCGAGGCCTAAATAGTCGGAACGGATATATCCCATATCGATAAATACATTTTTCCACTGTCCGCCCTGGGCTTTATGACAAGTCAGCGCATAGGCATACTTTACTTGAAGAGCATTGAAATACGGGTCAGACTTCAACTTTTTCATCTTCTCACGTTTCGAAGGTATGTCAAAATAGTCTTCCAGCACCGACATAAACAGCTGATTGTTCTGCTCGGCCGAAAGAGCCGGAGTATCCGTAGTCAACGTATCCAATATTATCTTTGCTTCCACTTCCACATCATAGTCAGGGAAATAAAGCGCTACGTCGGCAAAACGAAAGCCATACAGCTGTTGCCTGCCTCTGACTTTCACTACACGGGCAATATCTCCATTGGCAATAAAATCGATTTCTTTATAAGTTTCAGACCAGAAATAATTATTTTTGGCTATCAACAAATAATCACCTGAAGTAAGTTCTTCTTCCCGATACAATATCTGATTACGGACTCCCTGATTGAATATATTCGCCCGTTTATTCGAACGGGTAATGATAATCGTCTCGTCCATCCCATCTCGGTCATAGGCTGTAGAAATAGACTCTATAAGGTATTCTCCCGATATTTTCTGAATATCGTCAAACCGCCCAAAACGTATCTGCGGGGTCTCCAACGGCAATGAAAACATCCGTTCACGCAGACGAGTTGCATTGAACAGAATACCGGACTCCTGCATTTGCCGGGCAACGGTATGCAACTCAAAAGTCTCAACGGACAAACCATAACCTGACAAATGTGTCTCATCCAAAGCCGGACTACTCTCCTGCCCGACAGGAGGCAACTGGGCACTGTCTCCCAAGAGTATCAATCGACAGCCTTCACCGGAATAAACATATTCTACCAAATCATCTAATAAACAACCGGTGCCATATATGTAGGTATCGGCCGGAGTATTGGCTATCATAGAAGCTTCATCGACAATAAACAACGTATCTTTATGAAGATTATCCATAATCTGGAAACCCTCATAATCTCCAGTAAAAACTTTTTGACGATATATCTTCTTATGTATAGTATAGGCGGGATGTCCTGAATAACCGGAAAATACCTTGGCCGCCCGACCGGTAGGTGCCAGTAATACCGACTTGCGCTGGAAGGCATCCAGTGTTTTTACCAAAGCTCCAATCAGCGATGTCTTACCGGTACCAGCGTATCCCTTCAACAGAAACAGGGACTCGGACTCCGGACGAAACATAAAATCACCGAGTCGCAAGAGCAACTCTTTCTGCTCTTCATTGGGAGTATAAGGAAGATTGTTTTCTATCTGTCTAACAAAGAAGTCATTTATCATCTTTTATAAATAAAGTCGTTTACAAAAATAGTGCATCCGATTTTCTTTTTCTACATTTGCAGAAAGATTATAACCGGAGTCCGATTAAATTTTACCAAAATATCTCTATTATTGTCTACCCAGACTGTAAAGGGGATAACTTTTGAAATTTCCAAATCGGCTCATACAAAACCGAATTTCATAACAGTATCGGAATCTATTAGGTATACAATGGCAGACTTATCTAAACATAAACAGATAGAGATAGAACATCCCGGACAATATATTCTGTCTATTCGGTTAGAAAAGGCAGGGATATACTTTTCGATATATAACCCGTCTGTCAATAATTCGTTCCAAGCTTGTTCCGAAAAATTCCCGGCAGGAGAAGACTATCTGCATTCTCTTGAGAATTTCGTATATGAATATCCGGAACTGTTGCAACCCTATAAAAAAGTTTATATCCTGTTGCAATCGAACAGGTTTACCTTTGTGCCTCGCGATTTCGAACCTTCGGGAGAAACCGACATTTATTACCGATATTGCTTTCCCGGTACATCAGACAGAATTCTGGAAAACAGACTGGAACAAAATGGCATATACAATCTATTCGGCATAGATGACGACATATATGCCTTCTTGCTACGAACGTTCGATTTGCCGGTCATTCTCCACCACCTCAGTCCTCTTTGCGAGTATTTCTATACTAAAAGCCGCATGGGGAATAATGAGAAAATGTATGTCAACATCGAAAACAAATATCTCGACATTATCTGTTTTGGTAAAAAAGGGTTGCTCCTTGCCAATACTTTCGAATACGAGCATACGAATGATGCAGCATATTACATACTGAACGTGTGGAAACAGCTAAATTTCGACCAACAAAAAGATGAGGTGCACTTGACGGGCAAGAACGAACAAAAAAAGATAATCGTTCCTATCATTCAAGAATATATATCTTGTGTCATGCCTTCGATATTCCCGGCACAATTATTCAAAATGGGAAAAGACACGCTCAATGCACCTTTTGACTTAATCATTACACCTCTATGCGAATTATAAACGGTAAATACGGAAAACGCCGGTTCGATGTTCCGGCCAATATAAAGGCAAGGCCTACTACGGACTTTGCCCGTGAAAATCTATTCAACGTACTCAACAATATAATCGATTTCGATGGTATCTCTGCCCTCGACCTTTTTGCCGGTACAGGAGCCATCAGTTTTGAACTCGCTTCTCGCGGTTGTGCCAAAGTCATATGTGTCGAGGCATATCACGTACAGTACAATTTTATCAAAAAAGTAATACAAACTTTAGGAGCCAAAGAGCTGATTCCGGTAAAAGGGGATGTGTTTAAATTCATATCCTCCTGCCGTGAGAGTTTCGATTTCATATTTGCTGACCCTCCATACGATTTGCCCCGACTAAATGAAATTCCGAAACTTATTCTTTCGTCTTCTTTATTAAAACCAAACGGACTGTTGGTTGTAGAACACTCTAAAAACAATGATTTCTCATCTCTTCCCGAATTTAAAGAGCATCGCGTCTACGGAAGTGTAAATTTCAGTTTCTTCCGCAACCCTGCAAACAAGGAGGTAAATGAATAATGGCAAATTTTAAAGGTTTGGTAACCGGGATACTGTCGTCATCTACATTCGGTTTGATACCTCTGTTTACCTTGCCGCTCATGGCACAAGGCATGACATTCGACTCTATCCTATTCTACCGTTTTCTGACAGCCGGTGTGGCTATAGGTATATTACTGCCTATACGGGGGGAATCGTTCGTAATCCGAAAATCTGAACTCCCCACCCTTTGTTATTTAAGTTTGTTCTACGTCATGTCGGCTCTGTTTCTCTTCTGGGGCTACAACTATCTGCCCAGCGGTGTAGCTACAACGATACATTTCATGTACCCTGTCTTTGTCACTTTGATTATGAGCATTATCTATCACGAAAGGCTATCTGCAATCATTATCACAGCCATTATACTGGCAATTAGTGGTGTTGCCTCTCTATCCATTAGCGACACCGAACAGGGCATCGATTTGACCGGTATCGGTATTGTTCTCATCTCTGCCATTAGTTATGCCCTATATATTGTAAGGGTAAATAAGTCAAAAGTGCGCAACATGAACGGAACAAAGCTGACCTTCTACGTATTAATGATAGGTTCTCTGATTTTTTTGCTGAATGCACAGCTAAAAGGTGGTGTACAAAGTATACCCGATGGAAAGGCTTTCATGAACATTCTCATGCTGGCCATATTACCGACTGTCGTTTCAAATCTGGCACTAGTATATGCCATTAAGAACATAGGGTCTACACTGACAGCTATATTAGGAGCCATGGAACCTCTTACTGCATTAAGCATCGGCATTCTGGTTTTTGCCGAACCCTTGACCCCGACCATTGCTTTAGGTTTTATACTCATTATCTCTGCCGTATCCCTCATCATTCTTGCCCAACCCATACAGAAAGGGCTAAGACAATTGGTTATACAACTGAAACGGCATTGATAAAGCTTACACAACTTAAAAAACGGACACCCCGTATACATGTCTTTCGTCAAAACAATGTGTTATCCAGTTTCTGCCTGTTTATTTCATCCAAATAATCAAGAGTCAGGCGAGAAAATGCATAATCAGATAAATGTCCCGCAGGGACTCTTATATAATCCTCTGTTTCGGGAAGTTCCCGCTCTATCGATAAAGTATAAAAACGAGCATAAATGATACGGTGCGACAGCACATGTTTACGGACTATGGGAAACCCTTTTAGTTCTATTCGCCCAACTCCATCCATCAAATTGCAGTAAAATATATTTTCCTGCAACTGCTCAAATGTAACATCCCGGTCTGTTTCGATTAGGACAAATTCATACAAATTGCGCCATATATCGTTTGCCGTCCTACGGTGTATCCAAGTTATATCACCAAACGAAATATGCAAATAATTAAAATACCGAGGCTTTACTACGGTTTTACCCTGTTTTACGGGATATTTTTCCATCTCATTTCGAGCCCGAGCCATACATTTATCGGACAAAGGGCAACCCTCACATTTGGGAGAACGAGGCATGCATTGCAAAGCTCCCAACTCCATAATAGCCTGATTATATATCGCCGCATGTTTACGGTCGAGCAATATACCGGCAAGTTCGGAAAACTGTTTCTTCCCGACACTCGAATCTATCGGAGTTTCCAATGCAAACAGTCGAGACAGTACCCGATACACATTACCATCTAAAACAGCAAACGGCATATCATAAGAAAATGAGCAAATAGCCGCGGCAGTATACTCTCCTACCCCTTTCAAGGAAAGTATCCCTGTATAAGTATCTGGAAACTTCCCTCCAAAATCGGCCATGATCTGCTTTGCAGCCGCATGCAAATTTCTGGCCCGACTATAATATCCTAATCCTTCCCAATATTTCATCACCTCATCTTCCGAAGCTTCAGCCAGAACTTTTACATCCGGGAAACGAGACACAAAACGGACAAAATAATCATACCCCTGCACGACTCGCGTCTGTTGCAGTATAATCTCGGAAATCCATATAATATAAGGGTCCTTCGTCTCCCGCCAAGGTAATTCCCGTTTGTTCTGTTCGTACCAACGAATCAGAGGCTGCGAAATAGACGGAATATTATCCATAAAATCTGCCATATCTTGAATGAGAATATTCGACAAAAATAATCAAAAGCATCTATTGTACTTTGAATAAGGAAAAATAAATTCTGACATTGGATTATTGAGCTTTTATGTGTACATTCGCATTTCCTTAGAAATATACCGAAATGAGAAAAAAGAAACAAGTGATTTACAGTGCCGACTGGCTAGCAATACATCCCTACAAAACTTCAGCAACAGACTTATATTATGTAAAACTTTCGAACCGTATATTTGATGCCATCGAAGCAGTACTCGACAACACTCCTTTCGAAAACGACATCTTAGCTCTTACAGAGGATGAAAAGAAAAGGCTTAGTTGTACCTTGACCGCCTACTTTGAAGATGTCATATCCCAAACTAACATTTTTGTTGCATTCAGAACTGAAAATAAAAAACGGACAGGAAAACCCATACCATTTTTTGACTGTTCGGATTACGAGGAAGACGAAATCAACACACAAGATATACAATTCCTGATTTGGCATTATTACATGCAACTCAATGGAACGGAGATTCCTTTCTCCCCCTTAAACCCTCTCTTCTCAGAGATGGCCAAGAGCGTAATGACAATACTTGACGAAGAATACGAAACAGCCCCTGAAAATAAAAAACTGCAAGAATTTTTCAATATTCCGGATGATATCAAACAAAATATCCAAGCGCTGCATACATACATTTTCTGGCTCGGAACCGAATCTTACCTTTTTCAGGAAAACGGCATATTTCTACAAACCGATGCTGAAGAAATAGCTGAAATAGCCAAAAACGATAATATGGAAGAACAGATTCCGGACATGATTAACATGATGTGCAACGATTTTACATACAATCATGTTACAGAGTTTTACACACTCCGCCCAAGCCAATGGTTGGCTCGTGTATTGGGAAAGGATAATTGCCTTTACCAGCCTCTAAATGAACTTTCACGCAAATATTCGGGCTATTTCAAATATGAAAGTGAAAACTCTACCCATACAAAATTCATACATATTGCCACTGGAAAAGAAATCGACATCGTCAATCGTTCTCTACATGGTTTCCCAAAAGATATGAAAGATAAAGAGCTGGTTCTATTTATCGGCTTTGTGCGATGGATGGATGAATGGTGGTTTATAGGACAAGTGCGTTCATATAATCAATCGAATGAAATAAAAAAAGAAGTTGATAACGAAGAGGAACTGCATCTCTTTGATGATTCTTATGAACCGACTGAAAAAGAACAAACCGCCTTATTCAACAAAATAATGAGTATAATGGCCGAAGATGGCCCTGACTATACAGATGAGGACAGGGCTTGGGGTACTATGATGAACAGGGATATAAGCAAAAACTTTATCAAAAAAGCTTTTGAAGAAGGTCATTTGCCCAAACTCAATTTTGAAGGAGAAACCAACAATCAGTTGATGAAAGATAACTTGAATTTCATTCTCGACTACATGAAACGCTGACAAAAAAATATTTTCACAAAATTACAAACAAACTCTAAAACATAAGAACCATGAAGTTAAAAGCATTCATTGTACTGTTTGCATTATCTATATGCATCTCGACACAAGCTGTTATCGTAGATACAGTGCAAGTAAAAAGTAAAAAAATGAACCGGAATATTCCTTGTGTCATTATCTCTCCGGATAAACAAACCGGAAAAACTTATCCTACACTATACCTCTTGCACGGATATAGTGGTAACCATAAAACATGGATAGGCATAAAACCTAATTTGCCTCAGCTCGTCAATGAATACGGAATAATTGTAGTCTGTCCTAACGGTGAAAACAGTTGGTATTGGGACAGTCCAATAAATGCGAACTTCCAATTTGAAACATTCGTTTCTGACGAGCTTATAAAATATATCGATAAAAATTATCCTTCTATCCCAAATCGTAAAAAAAGAGCTATTACTGGCTTAAGCATGGGAGGCCATGGAGCTATGTGGCTGGCCATCCGCCACCAAGATATTTTCGGTGCCGCAGGTAGTATGAGCGGTGGATTAGATATACGTCCTTTCCCTGATAATTGGGATATGAAAAAACAAATCGGAGAAGAAGATAAAAATCAACAAATATGGGAAGAGCACACCGTTATCAACCAACTCGACAAATTAGAAAACGGTAGTCTGGCCATCATCTTCGATTGCGGGTATAGCGACTTCTTCTTGACAGTAAACAAGAATTTTCATCAAGGTCTGCTCGACCGGAAAATCGACCACGATTTCATTGTTCGTCCAGGATGGCATAACGCTGAATATTGGAACAACTCCATCGACTACCAACTACTGTTTTTTAACAAATTCTTTAACAAAAAAGATACTAAAACAGAATAATTTGTTAATATGTTAATAAAAGACGCTTTTTTCACAGAAACAATGTTAAAACAATAATTTATTTTGCATTATTACTTGTAAAACAAGTATGAAAAATATATATTTGTACTATGTTTTTTCATAGTATTAGATTTAAGGTTTACAAAGATTGGTTGTCGGGAGACAACCTTTTTTTATTTATATAATTTACAATACTCCCATACGAATCATCCGTAAAATTTTGCCAAGACAAAATAAAAAAGACTGCTCACCACTCATTTCATCCCGAAACGATAAATCAATTTGGCAAACCTTCTCTCTTTATAAAATGATAATCCGAGTTAAAATGTTAATTAAACAGTTGTTTTTCACACAAACAATGTTAAAAAACAAATCTTTTTCACACTCAGACTTGCAAAATAGAAACAACCCGCTTATATTTGTCATGTGTTTTTTCATGGTATTAGATTTAAGGTAAAGAAGATTGGTTGTCGGGAGACAACCATTTCTTTTTCATAAAGCTACATGATTTATTTACGCTTTCCTGTCATAGCAACGATTCCAAGTCGGATAATTTCGGTATGGTGAAAAGATTTCTCTGCATATTTACGTCCTATTTCCTTATCATTTGGAGAATATTTAGCAACCAATAATTCTAAAGCATGCATACGTTCTTCCAGTAAAAGGGCTATATGAGCAGCACATCTCATCATAATACTTTCATACGTTGTTGTAAACTTATCTAGAACAGCCCGAGTACATCCTATTACACAAAAAAACACTTGATTATTTTCCCTGATACAATCCAACATCTGTCCTTTCGGAGTACAATGTATATATATTAATTTTTCTGATTCCAAACATAGTTCAAAGGAATACCATAGCCTTCATTTCCAATACACATCGACAATATACCATATTCTCTGTAGATAACAAACCTAAAGCTTTATCTTCGTCAAGTAAACGGTACTGACGACGAACAATTCCCATTATTATATATTCCCATATAGCAACATTATATTCCTAATACATTTCTGAGTATCCACCAGCTTATCAGTAATATCAAAAATATATTTACCGTAACCGGATGATAAACAAAATTCCTGATTTTCTCGAACCGGCCTCCACTTTTCAAATAAACAGTTCCTCCCAATAAAATCAAATAAGGAATGGATATAAGTAAAAAAAAATTATAATGTATTGCTTCTAAAAAACGAAAATGAAGCAAATGATATACAGCCCGTTGACTTCCACAAGCCGGACAATCCAGTCCTGTAAAAGAATGAAATATACATTTAGGCATCCATATTGCTTCCTCAGGATTTACAAAGCAAAGTAAAACAAGTATAGATACACCAACAAAAGCCAATAATTTACTATATGCCGAAAAATGCACTTGCAACTCCCATGAAAAAACCGATTGTTATAGAAACAATACCGATTACCAAAGACAGAATACTAAACAATTTGGACTTATCTGCAGCTTCTTTGGCGCCAATCTTATCGCCAGCACTCCACAAAGTATCGACCTTGCTCGAATACACAATAGCTACAATCCCCAATGGCAGGCAACATAATATTGTCGTAAGAATCGCCCAAATCAAATAATTATCAGGTTTTCCTACAAAATCAGTATGAGCCTGAGGCCTCTCTCTTGAAGCTTCATTTTCCGGTTTGGCAGAAGATGAAGAGCTTATCGGCGGTGCCGGTGGTTGGACAAAAATCACCGACAATTCCGGAACAGAACCTGCCGGTTGCCAATTTTCCATTCCGGCCCTCCATACTAATGTTTTTTCTGTAACTCCATATTTTCTTAAATCATTTCCATTAACTGGTCCCTGCTGTTGTTCCGAGTCATCGATATAAAAATATTCTTCCATAATATTACTAATAATAAAAGACTCTAATATTAAATATACATGAGTCTTCTCTATTCCATGTTATTAGCAAACATATAAAAAAGAATGCACTATTCACAGAAAAATAAAAAAATTTTCATTTATGATTGTCTATTTCTCTACAATTTATTATTTCTGATTTCGCCAATATTCCAATACAGTGTTAACAAAAAATTCGATTTTAATCAAACTTTGTTAATAAAGAGAATGTTTTTATACTCAGAGTTGCAAAATAACAATAAACATTTTACATTTGCACTATGTTTTTTCATGGTATTAGATTTAAGGTTAATGAAGATTGGTTGTCGGGAGACAACCTTTTTTTATATACATACACTTAATCAAAATATTTTCCAATCATCACAAATATAGGGCTTAAAAAACAAATTTCCCGTACAAGTATTCTTTGTACGGGAAACAATATTTTTAAATGATTTACAAGCATCCTTATTCGGCAACAGGAATGATTGTGCCTTTATCAGCTTTCAACCTTTCATAAAAAGCAGCACTTGCTGTATATACATAAGGAATAAACCAAATCAGCCCAATCACTGTAATGGTTGCTAAAATAGCCCAACCAATAAAACTTAACATCAATATAAACAAGTCGGCCTTATGCCCCTCCATCATACGCATACTCTCATCAATTGCCTGAGAAGGTACCAATTCAGGGCGGTCCCTAAGTATATAAAACGTCATCGAATAAGAAAGCCCTTTGATAATACCCGGAACAATAAGAAGTAATGTCCATAGAAATGTATATACATAAACTAATATGTAACATACAAACATTCTTTTAAACTGCTGAAAAGGAAGAATCAAATCTGAAACTTCGGGAATCTTTCTATCACGAAATAAGTCGTAAAAACTATATAAAAGACCTATCATAACAGGAACAGCAACACCAAAATATAAAATCAAATAAATAAATGAGTAAGACTTCGCAAATGCGGCAATCACACAAACAATAAATAATGCAACCAAAGAGACAGCAACACTCGGTTTCCAATTTCCCGAAAGAGCTGCCAATGCCTGATTTTTAAAATCAGAAGATTTGTAACTTTCCATACATTTTAGATTTAATTATAAATAATCTTCTAAATTACAACTATTCTATAAGGAGTAAAAATAATATAAGAATAAAATATAAATAAAAATATATTTATCACTGATAAGCGATTCTCTCTTTTGCAATTCTCTCTCCAACATCTTATACCAGAATAAAAGGCAAAACCTAAAATCCAGTGTCTTCACAGTAAGTTTTTCCGTTTCATATAAGCTGCAACATATGAACAAGTAGGAATTACTCTTAAATATTTTTCTTTACTATATTGTAATGCAGCATCTACTAAAACGGCAGCAATTCCTCGTCCTTCTATCGGATGAGGCACAAACGTATGAGTAATATCTATTGTATTCCCCTTTATTCTATATTCCAAATAGGCAATATAACCTTCATATTCAACCTCGAATCGATGATTTGCAGGCTTATGCATTACTTCATACTCCATAATTTCATTGTTTTAATGTATATAAAGATAACAAATGAAACAACAGATTGATTATAAAGAACTATATTTTAAACTTTTTCTAAGGAATAAATATATAAATCAAATACTTAATGAAACATGCTTAAAAAACAAAAGCTACTGAAAATATCAGCAGCTTCCCTAAAAATAATATGTGGAGATGGAGGGATTCGAACCCTCGTCCAAACGAGGAACTAATGAGCTTTCTACATGCTTATCTTCGCCTAAATTGTCGGGAACAGACAAGACCGAAGCCACCAATCCATTCCTTAGTCCCTTAAAGTTTCACCGAAGACCCGGAACAAATCCTCGGCTATTTCCGATTTCCCTGCACCACCTGTTCGGTACGCTTCGGAACAACAGCAACCGGGTGATGTCTTGTCTCCCCAACTATTGAGGAGATTAAGTTAATCTACTGTACTTCGATTAAGCAGCAAGAGCGTAATTATTTTCGCCATTTAAATTTTTGATGTCTGAGATTTAAGAGCAAGCCATCCACGCTCTGCATGCTTACACACCACTTCTACCCGCTGTCAAAACCGGTCATCCCCATGGGTGTACTCTTCGTTAAATCCGAAAAGGGAAACAAAGATAATCTTTTTTCGTAAAATACTTGATATTAATATATCTATTTAACTTTTTAATAGCATAATCATCTTTATTGCTAAATCAAAAAACACAATTTTCCCATTCGCATTTTGCCCAATATCATCATAAGCCCGACTTAACTCCTCCATAATAGGATAAACATTACGCTCATGAATAAAAGGTGCAAAACGAGATGAAAATTGAGCTTCTTGAGTAGTCATATAATTAATTTCCGGTTGTCTTATATTGTATATAAAATTTTCTCGTAACATCCTCTGGGCATATGACAAGAAAATACGCTCTTTCTCTCGTCCTAAATCTGAAATTTCTTCACTCCATAATTTCAGGTCTTTAATTTTCCTACCATACGCCAACCGCATAAGGCGCACAAACAAATCAAAATTCAGACGCATCTCGTCCGAAACTCGTATCGATTCAAGAGCCCTCAGATAATTACCACTGGCAATATGCGCAATTGCAGAAGCATCCTCTGGAGACAGCGAATAATTAGTCACCAAAGCTGAGGAAACAACATCCTCACTTAACGGTCGCAAATGAACAGGCTGAGTACGAGACAAAATAGTACCCAATATTGCCGAAGCATTATCGCTTACCAATAAAAAAACTGTTTTATCATACGGCTCTTCCAGAAGTTTCAGTAATTTATTAGCACAAACAGCATTCATTCTTTCCGGCAGCCAGATAATCATGACCTTATAGTCAGACTCATAAGTTTTCAGACTTATTTTACGAATAATCTCTCGACTCTCCTCAGCATATATCATCGCCTGACTATTCGCCGCATCAATATATTCCAGCCACTGGTCCAGATTGAAATACGTATTTTCTGCAAGAAACAAACGCCAATCTTCAATATAATCATCACTTACCCGTTTTTTCTTCTTTTCATTCTTAACAATCGGGAAAACAAAATGCAAATCGGGATGCATCAGATTATTATATTGTTTACATGAAGGACATTGGCCACAAGCATCATTTTCTCCTTTATTAGTACATTGAATATAACGGGCATAAGCCAACGCCAACGGAAACTTTCCCACACCTTCAGGCCCACAAAACAATTGGGCATGAGCTATCTGTCCCGTTTTTACCGAATGAATAAGACGCTGTTTTACATCTTCTTGCCCAATCACATCTCTAAAAAACATATTCTTGTTCCTCTTTATTAATAGACAGCTTGAGCAACACGCCTTACACTCTCAGTCGCCATCATAGAATAAAAATGTATACTGGGTACACCTTTGGACTTCAACTCCTTGGCTTGCATGGTACACCATTCTATCCCCACCTGCTTGGCATCATCATCATTTTTGCAGTTCTGCAGCTCTTTGGCCAACGGTTCTGGCAAATCTACATGGAACACTTTGGGCAAGACAGTCAGTTGATTGGCCAGAACAATGGGCTTTATGCCAGGAATAATAGGGACATTAATACCTTCGGCGCGACAACGCTCGACAAAAGCAAAATATTTGTCATTATCGAAAAACATCTGTGTTACCACATAACTGGCACCAGCTTTTACCTTTTCTTTCAAATAATTCAAATCAGACTCCGGATTTGGAGCTTCATCATGTTTTTCAGGATACCCCGCAACACCATACGAAAAAGGAGTATCCATCAATGACATCTTACTACCATCCAAAAAATACCCTTCATTAAAACGATTTACCTGTTGCTGCAAATCGATAGCATGAGTATGCCCATCCGGTGTCGGGACAAATTTATTATCATGTTTAGCTTTATCTCCTCGTAAAATCAGCAAATCATATATCCCCAAAAAATTCAAATCAATAAGAGCATACTCTGTCTCGCTTTTGGTGAAACCGCTACATATCAAATGTGGTACTGCAGGAATTTGGTACTTATTTTGTATAGCCGCAGCTACAGCCACGGTTCCGGGCCGAGTGCGTTCCGATATACGCTTATACAATCCTCCCTCCATATCTTTATAAACAAACTCACTACGATGAGTCGTTATATTTATGTATTTTGGATCAAATTCACGTAACTTATCTATCGTATTAAATACCTTTTCTATACTGTTACCTTTTAAAGGAGGAAGTACCTCAAAAGAAAATGCAGTGGACTGTTTGTCTGAGATTAAGTCTACAATGCTCATCGTTCAAAATTTTGTTTTTACAAAAGTAACATTTTTGATGAAAATCCTGATAAAAACCTAAAAATTAAACCATCCCCCCCTTATAAAATTTGAGAATGAAAATTTCATCTTTAAAGTCAGGACCAATAAATACATATCTGGAACAGATACACTCAATATGATTCGTAAGCCAAAACAACAATGATTCATTTATAAATTTTATTTAATGCAAGACAGAAAATAGATGGCTATCGTTAAACAAATACAAAACTCACATTTTTCTTCCCGAAATATTTGGAGTAGACACTGATCGTCTCTATATTTGTATCGTGTTTTTCATGGTATTAGATTTAAGGTTAATGAAGATTGGTTGTCGTGAGACAACCTTTTTTTGTTTATAAACATTCCTCAGCTCTACCGCACAACGACAATACACACTTCAAAAGATTCTTTCAGAGCAATAGCTCCCAGCTTCTTCTCACTTAAATAAATATAATTACAAAATGAGAATTGGATAATAATGACCTAATTTAGCATCATTATTATCCAATCCATTCTTAAAAATACAAATAATAATAAAGTATCAAACTAATTTATAACAGAACAACAACTTAATTACTTTTTAAGATTTTAAATGTTTTATTACCCACTCTAACAAAATAAATACCTGATGGATACATAGACATATCAATATTCAAAACAGAATCTTCAGATAGAAACGTTTTTTCGTCAGAACTTAACATCTCATCATTTGTAATTATGTACGACGGATTTTCCATTAAAGGTAATACATACTTTCCTGTAGAAGATGTCATTTTATTTTTCTGACCTAACCAATTTACATATATAATTTCTTTACTTTTCAAATCCAATTCTATTGTTTCAGCAACCTCCTTTGAAGGATCTGCAGAATGACTAACATTCCATAACGCAATCACTTGGTCTTTGCCCGAACCATAACAAAAGACTTTCGTATCTTCTGTATCAACCAAAGCATTAGAAAAAGGCTTATTCTCTAATAAAGATGAAAGTACAGAAACTGCACAATATGCTGCTTTAGGAGAAAAGTCCTTACGTATAATTCCAAAATTATGTTCTTTCTCTTTAATATTTGTCCCATCATTCTGAAAATCATATACATACACACAACTTGTAGTATTGTATCTTCTTGACATCAGATACAAACGAGTAATATATGCAGCTTGTCTTGCTTCATCTATATAAAGAATTTCTCCATCATCCCTGATCAAAGTGTCGGCTTGAAACCAGCCCATTTCAGTAATCCACGCTGTCAATGGCTTACTTTTTTTAGAATAAGTTTCTATCATTTTTTTATAGTGTGGCCATAAAGATGATACAGACACATTTTTCAAAAATGGATGGCCTTTCGTCCGATATCCATCCTCCGGATTGAATGGCGCAACATAAGTGTGCATAGCAAAACCATCCATATACTTAACTCCTCCACTCTGAAATATAGGGGTTAGATATGCCCCATCTACCAAATTTGGAGCACCTCCCGAGCAAATTACCGTACTATTGGGTTGCAAAGCTTTAATTGTCGTATATGTCTCTTTCAATAATTCATAATAACTGGTACCAGGATCGATTCCCAACGCTTTTGAAGGTTCATTCCAAATCTCCCACAATGTAACTTTATCACCATAACGTTTCACCAATTCTTCTGCATAACGGGCAAAACGCTTTCTTCCACTTTCATCCAAAGGAAATCCTCGGTTAGCCACTTTTTCTCCGGGAGCAGGATTACCATATTCCAAACTGATCAATACACGTATATCCCTGTCTGATGCCGCTTGAATATAATTGTCATATTTAGCGGAAAATTTAAATGTCCCTATAGGTTTTTCCACATCTCCCCAATATACCTCATCTCGAATACTGCTAAAACCTGCCAGTCGTATCAAATCTAAACTATATGGCACTAACCCTTTATTTTGTGCAAAATGCGTACATGTCCCAAAATCTGTAGGGCCGGCACTATACCGTTGTGGAACAATAGCGATATTGGAATGAGCAACAGCTAATGTTTCCCCCTTCATATTATCCTTCAAAGTCACTGTATAATCATAAAGACCCAGCTCAGGAAAATCCAATGATAATTTCACTTCTCTATGTGCAGCACCATTACTCTCTAAAATTACAGAATTTCCAATGATTATCGACTTATCAAGACGATGCTTTGCCTCAACGTATACACCAAACTCGTTAGCACTAGTAGCATCATTAAACTTCATACATAGCTCTTTCTTTCCAGTGCCAGCAAATATAAGAGGATATTGAGGCCCTCCGGAAATAATCAACCGAGTGGCATAAGAGTTTTGCAATATCAAGGCAAAAATTAAAGTAAATAGAAGAAGACCTTTTTTCATGTGATTACTGAATTTTATTTTCGTGAAACAATTTTTTCTACAAAAAAAGGCCTTACCTATTAATTTAATCGGAAATAAGCGCTTAACTACAAATTAATTTTTAGTTCAAGCACTTTTATTTTCATCTTATTTCTTAATAATAGAATTAAATGATACAGGATAAGATTCATTTAGTAAACTCTTATACTCTTTACAGAACTTATCATACGTATTTTTTGCAATGCCGGTTTTTCCACTATTAAACAGAGCCACACACTTAATAGAAAGAGCTTCCTCATTTAATGGATCGTTTGCAAATATCGCATCTGCTATTTTTATCTGCATTCTTGGACTATCATAGTCGGATTGAACAGAAACAGCGAGCAATATATCTATAACCTCCGATGACAAACCTGCTTTAAAAGGGTCTATCCAATCTATCTGCATATTAGGTAATAATGTTCCTCTGAAAGCAAGTTCCATAAATCGAGAAAAATCTTCTGGGTCTTTCAATTTTCGAGTGTCTTGTAAAAACTGAGAAAGTTCTTTGTAGTCACAAAAAACATTTTCTCCAAAAATAATTTCCCAATAATTATTATGATTATGAATTGTAATATCACCGACTTCCTCGAGTATAACTCTCAGCTTACGGATAGAAACATTCCGGTTATTCCTCGCTGAACTCTCATCTTTATCCCCCCATAATAATTCATCAAGTTTAGAACTGAGAATACCTTTCTTCCCGCCATAAGTATACAATATAAGGACTAATAAAAGCTGTCGCAAAGTAGGAGTAAAG
>PPYE01453639.1_pt1 | contig 29483 bp, 19 predicted proteins | sample 1559881 | NCBI WGS metagenome assembly PPYE01 (sample SAMN08240022, study PRJNA423297) | Human gut metagenome, whole genome shotgun sequencing project. | reverse complement strand
GAGTAATATTTTACCTTAATTCGTATCTTAATCAAGATATGAAGAAAATTATTCAAAAAACGATTATACAATGAAATTTATTACAACTATCTTATCAGCCTTCTTCTGCTTGTCCATACAGGCACAACTAGTGACTTATCCCGGTACACTGAGTACCGGGATGCCGCACAATGATGACTATACCGTACGCGTACGTATCCCCGGCGGCGAATGGAAAGATTTGTTCGAATACAACGTACAGGTAGATATGGACAAAGTGCAGGATGCTTCCATGGTGCAATTTGATATGGGAAGTCCCGTAGAAGTAATGGTGAAGAAGAACAATGGCACTGTGCGCGAAGTAGCCATACGCCCTTTGAGTAAAGGTATTGAATACAAGCAGATACAAAACGCCATTCTTTTCACTCTGGAAAAGCCACAATATCTCTCCATTGAGTTTAATGGTGACCGACTGCACAACCTGCATCTTTTTGCCAACCCGATGGAGACTGAAAAATATGAAAAAGAAACTAAAGGAGTAATGTATTTCGGTCCGGGCACACACCGCCCCAAAGACTTACCCAACAATCAGATACGGATACCAAGTAATACAACCGTATATCTGGCCCCCGGAGCTGTGGTCAAGGCAAAACTCGTGGTAGACAAAGCCGAGAATGTCCGCATCATCGGACGGGGAATCATAGACCACGCTGTACGGGGCATTGAAATCACTGATTCCAAAAATATATGGATAGATGGCATTACAGTAATGAATCCGGACCATTATACCGTATTTGGAGGTGGTTCCACAGGAATTACGATTAAAAATCTGAAGTCCTTCAGTTGTAAAGGATGGAGTGACGGTATAGATATGATGTGCTGCCGCCAGGTACTTATCGACAATGTCTTTATGCGCAATTCGGACGATTGCATTGCTTTGTACAATCACCGCTGGAATTGGTGGGGAGGTTCATCTGATATTACCGTGCAAAATTCTATTCTTTGGGCAGATGTGGCACATCCCATCAATGTAGGCGGTCATGGCGATCCGGACTCGCCGACAGGAGAAGTGATAGAGAATCTGACTTTCCGTAACATCGACATCCTGGAACATGACGAGGATGACCCGATTTATCAAGGTTGCATGACAGTGGATTGTGGTGATAAAAATCAGGTTCGTAATATTCTCTTCGAAGATATCCGGATAGAGAATATTCAGGAAGGACGACTGTTTTATGTAAAAGTACGTTTCAACGAGAAATATGATAAACAGCCGGGAAGCGGCATTGAAGGCATTACTTTCAGAAATATTACATATACAGGCATAGGAGAAAATCCATCGTTGATTCAAGGACTGGACAAAGAACGAACCGTGCAAAACGTGACGTTTGAAAATGTAGTAATTAATGGAGAACGGATGAAGGACTTGAAAGGAATAGTAACCAATGATTTTATAAAAGGGATTAAGATAAAATGAACAATCACGGAGAAATAACAGAAAATAATTGTCCCGATGTAACCTTATCACTATTTTAGCGTCTCAGATTATAAACCAAATGAAAAACAAATAATGGAATTCATCAAATCTTTATGCCTTGGCGGCATAACAACCACTATGCTCCTGAGCGGATGTACCCAGAAGAATATTACTTTAGAAGGCAAAGTAACGAATACATCCGGCGCTCCCATTGTATATAACATCACTACAGATGGCATTTACTTACCGAACAAGATTGATACTTTACGTTTAAATGCCGACAGTACGTATCAGATTACCTTACCTGTAAACGGGAACGAAAAGCTGACCCTTTTTCTATATGGTGAGCGAAACTTAGGTAGTATCTATCTTACTCCGGGAAAACAGACGCTCGATATCGATGCTTCCAAATCCAATGAACTAAACCCGGTTGACGGCTTGACGAAAGAAAATGAAATACTCAAGAAACTGGCTGATCTGAATGAAAACGTATTTAATCTGCGTGCACGCCGGGGAGATATCTTTAACGTCGGCAAGGACACGGTTGCCTCATCCGTATATCAAAAGCTGACAGACTACGCTACTACATTAGAAAACGAAGTGGCAGAAGTGGACGATCAGCTCAGACAGAGAGCCATACAAGATATACGTATACAGGCTTTGATGGCATATATGAATCAGTATTTCGGTAACTACCGGAGAGGTTCCGAAACGCTCAAGAAGGAATGGGACGACGCTTACGCCCAGATGTTGGATTTTGCAAACGTCGGTCAGGCTGAAAGCGTATTCTCTCCTGCATTTGCAGATGTCGTATCGAATATGGCAGGCATAGATATTTTCATGCAACATGAAAGGCGCACGAATGATGACAATGAACGCAATCAACTGTTATTCGATTGGTATAAAACAAATCTGCAAGGCCGGGTACAGGAGGCTGCAATGGGACTTCTCATTCTGGAAGATGAAAGCCGTGAGTATTTTGCAACTGGTATTCCTGCATTGTATGAGGAATTCAAGACATTATATCCCCAAAGCGTGCTAATGCCGAAATTAGAAACAGCGATACAGAAGAACAAAGCGTTCAATGAAGCCGAACTTCCGAAAGATATTCATATATTGAATACGGACAGTGTACGCACCTTTAAGGAAATTACTGACTTATACCCGGGTAAAGTGATCTTTATCGACGTATGGGCTACCTGGTGCGGTCCTTGTCGTGCATCATTTGCACACATCAAACCTTTGCAGAAATATGCTGCTGAAAATGATATCGTGTTATTGTATGTTTCCATCGATACTCCCCAGAAAGCTGAACTCTGGAAAAAAATGACAGGGCACTATAACTTAAAAGGAGAGCATGTCATCATCAACGAGGCTTTCAAAATGGAAATTTATGAGAAGTTCGGGCGGAACGGTATGTTGTCAATCCCGCATTATGCCATTGTCAATAAAGAAGGAGAACTACAATTCCCATCGGCAGCCAGCCCGGAAGATATGGATAAGTTGACGGAACAACTGAAAGAAGCCTCTAAATAAAAGATTATTAACGAATACTAAGGCGCACCGAAATATAACAAAAACAGGCTGATTCCACAAATCTTTTGATTTTTATGGATTCAATTCCATAAATCTTATAAGATTTGTGGAATCATTGTTTTAAATCCCTTATTTTTGAGTGAAGCTTATTCCTCGTTCGTATTAATACTGTAAAAAACAAAGGCAGTTATATACGACCTGACACCTTTCAGGTCAGTGATAACAAAAAGTAATGGCTCGTAGAAATACGGGCTTTTTTTATTAACAATTTAATATTTAAAGATTATGGAAAAGAATGAAGAAAAAAAGAGTTTGGAAAATGAACTAACAGAAAAAGAAAAAATTGAATTGAGAACAGAAGCGTATAATTTGGCGTTAAGAATCCACCCTGCTGAGGGTTATAATTCAACAGCAGAGTGGATTGATTTTAAATCAAGGGAAATTTATAATTGGTTATTAACAGGAAGGAACTGAATTATCATCTATGTCATTCATAAGCTTGTTGTATTCATTTGATTTAATGCTGACTTCTACCCTATCAATGACATAAGGATGTTCTCTATTTACATCATAAGCGTAGTAATCAACATAAAACATATCACTTGATATTTTTTGCACGTTAATCAAATAATCTGTATTAATGGTTATTTTTGTTGAACCATCTTTAACTGTTACAAATTTTTTCATGTCGTAGTATTTTAAAAGTTAATATTTCGACAAATGTACAGTTTATAATTGATAAACGGTAATAGATGCGTATGTTCTGTAAGGATGTTCTTTAGCACCCTTACAGAACTTTCTCTCAAAAATATGTTGCAATTTACTTGCATACATAACTGAAAATGACTATATTTAAGCGATTTAAAAGATTGACATTATGAACACTGAATTTACTCTTTTAACTCTATCTGATAATTTTCCGAATGAAGAAAGTTGTATCAGATATTTTGAAAAGATGAGATGGGGAGATAAGGTTATATCGCCCTATGATAAATCATCTAAAGTCTATAAGTGTGCCAATGGTAAGTATAAGTGCAAGAATACCGGACGATATTTCGATGTAAAAACTGGCACTGCATTCGCCAATACTAAAATGCCTATGAGAACTTGGTTTTACGTAATGATGTTGTTCTTATCACATAAAAGGGGAGTTTCATCATGTCAAATCGCAAGAGATTTGGGTATAACTCAAAAAACAGCGTGGAAGATGCTCCACAAGATTAGGCAGTATATGGCAATGGAGAATAATCATACTTTATCCGATGAGGTCGAAATTGATGAAGCATTCGTGGGTGGGAAAAACAAGAATAGGCACAAAGATAAGAAAGTAGAGAAATGCCAAGGTAGGTCTTTCAAAGATAAAGTTCCTGTGTTTGGTATATTGGAAAGGGATGGTAAATTAATAGCCAAGGTTGTTCCTAACACACAGGCTAAGACATTAGTTCCTATCATTAAAGAATACGTTAAAGAAGAAAGTGTAGTTTATACCGATGGTTGGGAATACACCGGATTACATGGTCATTATGAACAAAGGTCTGTAGACCATGAAAAGCATTTCTATGGTATGACTTACGCAACCGATGAAGGCGAAATCATTACTATTAGTACTAATGGAATAGAAAACGCTTGGTCGCATTTCAAAAGAATGATATTTGGAATCTATTATTGTGTAAGCAAGAAATACATGCAACGATACATTGATGAGTTTGTATTCCGATTTAATACTCGGAATTTTAGCGATTCTCAAAGATTTAATTTACTTTTGCGCAATGTAGCATAGAATATGGGAAAGAAACAAAAAGGAAACATAATTAGAGAGAAAGATTCAATATCAATGACCTTCGATTTTGAGTTAAGAGTTCCGAAGAAAGAATTTGATGAGCTTCTTCGGAGAATGGCTAATATCAAAAAAGAAGATGAATCTCCTAATGAAGAAACTGATAAAAAAGAAGAAAAAGAAGAATAGAAATAATGAAGTTATTCTTATATTTGCAGCGTATCATTGAATAATGGTGCGCTTTTTACATACTATAGCCTAATCGCCATCGAACTACCACACTGAAAGCAATAAGGCTATTTTAAACCTACTAATGGGTAAATTGCGTTTTTACGCCAGTATTGGCGTAGAGCATTGTCTATTAGTAGGTGAGGTGTGGTAGCCTCCGATGGCGTTAGGCAATAGTTCTACGCCCTTTTTATATCCTTGCGTATGGTTATTGCTAATGGAGTGAGTTTTTTTAGTATTAACCAATAAATGTACAGTTATGAAAACGATGAGAATGGTATTTGGAATATTATTTATGGCAGTGTTAAGCCTGACAAGCTGCGACAATAGCGTAGAAGGGAAGATCAAAGTCGCCTTAAGGGAATATGCCCAACAAAAATTTGATAATCCGAACGATCTGAAAGAAATTATAAGTATTAAAAAGAGAGTATCGGTTAATACAGATTCCGTTATAGCAAAGTTAGAAAAGGCTTTGTTGATAGGGAAAGAAAATAATGACAAATTAAATTACCTCATAAGCAATAAGGATACGAACGAAGGATTCGACTATTTACGAACTCCTGAGTTTGATTCGTTTTCTAGAGAGTGGTTTTCGCTAGCTATGAAAAATAGTGATTATAAAACAAGAATGGAAGATTTTATTGAAAAATGGAAAGGGATAGGTCTTATAAATTTAGATATTTATACGGTTAAATACAGGATTAAATATGGAGAATCTCTTAAGTTAAGAGAAAAGTATGCGATTGTTGATAACATAACAAAGAATGTTTCAGTTGTTGATGATGATTATGAGTCATCAGTTATTCAAGAATGCGAAGAAATGTATAACATCGGAACGAAATATCTGAAAAATGAAGATAAGTTAATGAGGGATTGGTTGCACTTTTATGGGTATGACTAAAAAAACAGAAAAGATTATGAAATAACAAAATAAATCGCTATCTTAGCGGTCGAATAAAAAGAACATGCTCCCAACAAATTTAGCCTTGTTGGGAGCATTTTTTATAACTAAAAGTTATAACGACAGGGCTAAGTGTTAAGTCGTATATAACTGCCAAAACAAAAAAACATGAATAGATATAGACTGCTTTTTTCGATCATCCTCTTACTGTTCTTCTCTCCCTGTTTGCGGGCAGGGGAATGGCAATGGTCTGTGACCCTTGACGGATTCGTCTCTAATGAAACGAACCGGAATCCTACGGCTTTCTTATGGATACCCGCTGACTGTATGCAGATAAAAGCAATTATTGTAGGACAACACAATATGAGCGAAGAAACTCTTTTTGATAATCCCCTTTTCCGCGAAAAGATGCAGAAGCTTGGAATCGGCTTTGTATGGATAACTCCCGGTATCGATCAGCAATGGGATGTATCGAAAGGCACACAACAGATATTTGAGAAAATGATGGTCTCCCTGGCAGACGTCAGCGGATATAGCGAACTGAAAAATGTCCCCATCGTTCCCATAGGCCATTCGGCTATGGCTACCTATCCCTGGAACTTCGCAGCATGGAATCCGGAACGCACTTTGGCTATCATTTCCCTGCATGGCGATGCTCCGCGTACGAATCTTACCGGCTACGGGCGTGAGAATCTGGAATGGGGACGTACCCGTAATATAGATGGAATACCCGGACTGATGATTGAAGGAGAATATGAATGGTGGGAAGCCCGGGTAAATCCGGCACTGGCCTTCCGCATGATGTATCCTGAAAGTTGCATCTCATTTCTGTGTGACGCAGGACGGGGACATTTCGATGTGGCAGATGAAACAGCCGCATACATTGCTCTATTTCTGGAAAAAGCTATCAATCAACGACTGACGGATGAAGTAACGAAAGACGGTAAAGTAAAACTGAATCCGGTGAACCCAACCAAAGGCTGGCTGGCAGAACGCTGGCATCCCGATCAAAAGAAGCGAGCCAAAGCCGCCCCCTATTCACAATATAAAGGTGATCCTCACGATGCTTTCTGGTATTTTGACCGTGAAATAGCGGAAGCGACCGAAACACGGTATACGCAAAGCCGCGGAAAGAAAGAACAATATCTGGGTTTTGAGCAAAACGGCAGTTTACTGACATACGACAAGAAGCAGCATGTACGTGTACAGCCCCGCTTCAATCCGGAAGCCGACGGAATCACTTTCCACCTGAAAGCCGTATGTACGGATTCCCTGAGAACCAAACTATCTGATGAGCATGCAGATGCAACACCGATAATCAGTCGCATCTGTGGACCAGTAGAAAAGGTAAATGACACCACATTCATAGTATCTTTCTATCGGATGGGTATGAATAATCCGCGCCGTACCGGTGATATATGTCTGTTGGCAAGCCAAACAGGAGACCGGAAGTATAAAAGTGCTGTTCAAGAAGTCAGTATCCGCATCCCCTACCGGAATACGGAAGGACAAAGGCAGTATATATTATTTCCAGGATTACCCGATGTGAAGGCGGAAAGCGGTTCTTTACCTTTAAAAGCCACAAGTGACTGTGGACTGCCCGTCTCTTACTACATCAAAGAAGGTCCGGCTGAAATAGAAGGAGACCAAATTATATTCACACCTATCCCACCCCGCAGTAAATTTCCGGTAAAAGTAACGGTAGTTGCCTGGCAATACGGTATTGCAGGCAAAGTACAGACGGCTGAACCGGTGGAACGAAACTTCTATATATTGAAATAAACATTATAAGCCATGAAAACATATTTTCTATTTATATGTGCCATCTGTTGTTATCTTACAGGGAATGCACATTCGACGGAATATAACATTTTCCAGTTCGGAGCTTCCAAAGACACTTCTGTCGTACAAACTCAAGCCATCAATGCCGCTATTGAAAATTGTTACCGGCAAGGCGGAGGCAAGGTTATCATTCCTTCAGGGATTTATAAATCAGGAACGATTTTCCTGAAAGATAATGTAGAACTACATCTTGAAAGCGGGGCATACCTCTATGCCAGTGATAATTACGATGACTTTCCTGTGCAACCACAAGCATCTTACCGTTCACAAAAAGATGCCGGTGGCTGGGTTTCCCTCATCTATGCAGTAGATGCAAAAAACATCAGTATTACCGGAAAAGGTACGATAGACGGAAAAGGAAAAGGACGAAAAGGGCGTATCAGCGGATTGGGCGGCGACCGCAACGGACGGCCTCGTAACATTCTGTTTATCTCATGCAAAGATGTGCATGTGGAAGGTATTACAATGAGAAATTCCGCACTTTGGAATCAGCATTATTTGAATTGCGAAGATGTTACCATCGATCACATAAAAGTGTACAATCATAGTAATGGCAATAATGACGGAATAGACATCGACGGTTGCCGCCGTTTTATCCTTTCCAACAGCATTATCGACTCTGACGATGATGGTATCGTATTGAAGAGTACGGGTACGGCTCCCTGTGAAAATGTAATTATCAGCAACTGTATTGTCAGCAGCTTTGCCAACGCCATTAAATGTGGAACAGAATCAACGGGCGGCTTTAAGAATATTTCAATCTCCGACTGTATAGTAAAACCAAGCCGTCATACCGGGGAGCGGATTCTAAAATCAACTCCAAGTGGCATTACCGCCATTTCATTAGAAATTGTAGACGGCGGAATAATGGATGGGGTTACCATCAATAATGTTTTGATTGAAGGGACTGAATGTCCACTTTACATACGCTTAGCCAATAGAGGAAGACAGTACCCGGATGATGCACCGATTCCTCCCGTCGGAAGAATGCGAAATATCCAAATCAGCAATATTACTGCCTACGGAACCGGTAATTTCTGTTCTTCAATCACGGGTATCGAGAATGCAAAAATAGAGAACATATATCTGAACAATATCCGTTTCATGAATCGCGGCGGACTGGTGGAAGGTGCTTTTCTGCCTGATCCGGCAATGGAAGGAAAACGCCACGATGTAGCAAGCGGAACGAAATGGAATAGATACTGGTCTTCTTTCAAAGAAGTGAAGGAAGACGAAAAGGGTTATCCCCAGCCCACTGTATGGGGAAATCTGCCAAGTTATGGATTGTTCATCAGAAATGTGGAGAATATCACAGTAAATGACGCTACGTTCATGCCCGAAAAACCGGACCCACGTATTCCCGTGATTGCCGTAAATGTAGGTAAGCTGCAAATGAACCGTATACAAGTGGATAGCCGAAAAACTGACACAGACGTTTTAATGCATAATGTATGGCAACATAAAATAGATGCTCAACTCCGTATTTCGGGAGAGACGGCTGATTTTAAGTCCGGTCGCATTGATGTTGGCAATGGCTCGCTCTATTATGAAGAAGCCGGAAGCGGAGAGCCTGTAATCTTTGTACATGGCCATTCACTGGATCACAGAATGTGGGATGAACAATTCGCTGAATTTGCCAAAGAATACCGTGTGATCCGTTACGACTTACGGGGGTATGGTGCTTCTTCCTCTCAGACCGAAGATTATCAGTTTACCCATGTACAAGACCTGGTGACACTGATGGATTCTCTCCATATCCGGAAAGCACATATAGTTGGCTTGTCGTTAGGTGGTTTCATCGGTGCCGATATGTTAGGTTGGTTTCCCGAACGCATGGCATCAGCTTTCCTTGCAAGTGGAAATATACGTAAGTCGAAAGGACCTAGCCAACCTATGACCAAAGAAGAAGCTCTGAAACGGGATGAAGAAATTGCCGCCCTGAAAGTGAAAGGAGTCGACGTCATGAAGCGTGAATGGTTTGAAGGGCTGATGAGTTCGGGAGGTACCCGGAAAGAAAGGATGCGTCAGCCTTTATGGGAAATGATTGATGACTGGGATGCCTGGCAACCATTACACAAAGAAGTACGGGTAGTTGCAGGTCTGGATGCTTATGAAGCCATAAAAAAGAATCATCCCACAGTGCCGACTTTAATCGTGGAAGGCAAGTCACCCAACAACCGCTATTCCAATCAACCGGAAATTCTGAAATATCTGCCGAACGGAAAGCTAAAGGTGTTGGAAGACTGCGGACACATGCTGAACATGGAACAACCTGAAGCATTTAATGCTGCATTGCGTGAATTTCTGAAACAATAAATTCACGCAATACAAATAATGCTATAAAATATAGAATGTTTGTGTGATAGGTTCGGCCGTTTGAATCTTAGGTTCTCCACTCCTGCCATACTGCCACGCCACTACCGTAACTTTTACCGGATAAACAGCACGCGGAGGAATCGGTGTAAATATCAACTGATTTCCCTCCACTCTGGCCGGTCCGGATTCTACATAAAAGCCAACAGGCAAGCCACTGTCGGAAGAAGCTTGTAATGTGACAGACTTTATTCCTCGTTTGACATCAGCCAACGCAGCAAAGGAGACTTTCTGTGGTGCTCCATCTATATTGCGAACGGGTATGGTTATCTGCGCCTGCTGAACAATCGGTTTATATTCCTTATCTCCCGGATGACGAACAGCAAAAACAATATCAGCCTTAGAGGATGCCCAGGAAATACTCCGATTCCATTCGACCTTGAAGGTATGGTTGTGAATTACTGCGGGGCCTGTTATCATTTCAAAGCAAATGGAATTATCCGCTGCATGGCCAATGCGTGTACCTATAGGCAAGTCCGTCCAATTCTTCAGGCGGGGACTATCACCGGGAACCGTATCCAAGAAAACAGGAGTCAGATGAAAAGAAACTCCATCTCCCTGAGGCAGAAATACCGGGTGAAGTTGCAAATGACTGTCACGCTGAACTACCGGCTTACCTTCTTGCACGACACCCACTAACTGCGGCTTCATGTTCCGGAAACGGGCTTGATAGGCCTGAGTAGCTTCTACCATTTCTTTATCCAAAAACCAGAAAGCATCATCCGGATTACCTTTATATTCTGCTACAGGCGCAGGCATACAAGTGGGTGGTTGATTCTTTTTCCAACGCTCAGCGAGCCAACCGGTTTTAGTAGGATCCACATGCCCGTATTGCAATGCTTTCTTTATATAAAGTGCGATATACTCAGCCTTACCGGGCGAATAAGCAAAATGGCCTTCGGCAGGACAAGCCAACATGCTCAATGGCAACAAAGGATGTTCTTTCCGCTCCTTCAATCCCTCATTACTCCAGGTATGTGCAGATTCATACTCCCCCATTGTTTCAAGACATGGGATATAGTCGATATTACGCTCTCCCCAGATATCCAGATTCAGCCATTTATCACGTACATAAGGCCACTGTCCACTGACTGAGATACAAGCTAATGTACGGTCGGGCATATATGCAGCTAAATAGTAGGGCCAGCTGGCAGCTGCCGAATGTCCGATACCAATCAATGGAGCCGATGCCAACTCCGTATATCCTGAAACTGACGCCAGATCTTTCAGAAAACCCTCTAAAGTTTCCCATGCTCCATCTGTAAAGTCGAATCCATGATTGAAAGAAGGACAAACCCATATTTGTGCTACATCCAATTCTGCCATCTTAATGCGGAAGTTCTCATCTTCCATTATAGAAATTTCTTCCATATTATGCTGTGCCACAAGCACAGCTTTCACGTGTTTACATTTCTCTGGTATCCATAAATAGGCTTTGGCATCAGGATTTTTCGGTTGTTTAGCAAAATTACGTACCGGCACAGCCCACTGCCATACGGCAGTCTGGGCTGAGACAGTGAACGTGATTACAATAAGAAATACCAACGAAAACAAAACTCGTATATTCATAGTATGCTTATCAGATACTTTCCGTACCACTCTATTTCTTGTTTTCACATGTTTCATCACAGTTTCTGTTGTTTATAAGTTTTCAAAGATTTATCCTTAGTAACCTCGGGCACTAAACGAATGGCAGAACCTCCCGAAGCCCTCAGATTAAAATGCAGCACAGTCTTGGCATTGACGCGGAATTTTGAGACTCTGACTTTCGTTCGTGTAGGAATAGATTTGTCGCCATCCGTATAGATTTCAGCCACATAATCTTTTCCGGCAGGCAGAAAACTCAAATCAACCGGCAACGTCCGTGCTTCATTATTTGTAATTGAGCCTATGAACCATTCCTCTCCTCTCCGGCGAGCTACAGTAATAAACTCACCGACTTCACCTTGTAAAACCTTCGTATCATCCCAGGTGGTGTACACATCATCAAAGAACTTTAATTCCGGTTCGTCCTGTGAATCCGAAGGTTTATCATACCAGTACATATATTGCAGGGGACTGTAATAGACAGCTGCTAAGGCCAATTGATGCGCCGGTGTAGTCTGGATGGACTTAGAACGGGGAACACCATAATTATCTTTTTCAACATTCAGTCTGCCAAAGTCCTGGCGATAGTAACATATTGTATAATCAGCTGCTCCGGCTACAAAGCGGGTAAAAGGCAACGTAACATTGTGAGTGGCATCCGGAAATTCTTCATTGCCGCGAATACCTTCCTGAGTCATCAGATTAGGATAAGTACGACTAAAGCCTGTCGGACGGTATTCATCATGGATGTCTACCATCAGCCCATAATCAACACACTTTTTCACGGCTTCGTGCATCCATTTTGTCCACACCTGCGAACCTACCTGCACAAACCCAAACTTAATTCCAGAAATTCCCCATGATTTATACAAAGGAAGTATCTCATCCAGCTGTTGCTGCAAAGCCCGCTGATTAACATAGAGTATAACTCCGATGCCATGCTGCTTCGCATAAGCAACCACTTCTTTCAGATTCAGTGCATCTATTTTCGGATTCCTACGCGGATCAAGTGTTACAGTAGTGGCATCTGAAGCCTTATCATACTCAAAACCATACCAACCGGCATCAAAGTGGATATATTGCAGATTCCGTTTTACAGCAAAGTCTACCAAAGCTTTTCCACCTTCTGTGGTCAAGGTCACTTCACGCATCACTTTTCCCGGTTTAATCCAGGAAGTATCCTTAATCCGACATGGCGGATTAAGATTTAACAGGATATCGTTATGTTCTAAAATCTCACCCGGCTTGTCAGCACACATGATTACACGCCACGGAGTAGAATAAGGTGCAATATCTTCTACCGGACCATACATAGCCGATATAATCGTATTCTTTTTAGTCGATGACACATTGAACTTCGTACGTACATAATCCACCACTTGCGCTTCAGCCAGGCAGACATATCCTCCACCTGCCAGTGTCAGCAGCAACGGACGGTCCGACTCGCCCGGCCAGCTTTCAAGAGGCAGATAAGAATACGGGGTCTGAGCTTTAGGGGTAAAATAGGCTTTAGTACCTTCGGGCATGGTATATTCTGTATACTCATCTGTAATCTTCAGATATTGTCCGCCCGGAAAATGGTAACGGAAGGCAATTCCCTCATCATAGGCACGGATATCAAGAATCAACTTATCACGTCCATTCTGACGATTGACAAGTATTTTCCATGCATTATAGCAGTCTTTAATTTCACTTCTTTCACCATAGACCGGATGCCAGATCGTATCTTTCCGACTACTATCCACAGTTCCGATTTCAACTCCATCCCGCCATTCTACATTTGCATTGATTCCCAATAAGGAAGGTTTTACTGTCTGTTTTCCGTTCCAGGTCAAAGAATAATGTAATTGTCCACCGCTATCACTCAACGTAAACTGGTATTTTCCATCCGGTGATGTCATATTCACCTCCTTGCCCTGTACACTCAAAGACAAAGCTACCCATAACACTCCTACAAATAATTTTTTCATTTCAGAATTCTACTTTATATTATTACTTTACATATTGTACGTGTTTCACAAAATCGCCAGTTTGTATATTCGGGCTATCAGCACCTATTCTTGTGCCATAGTATTCGACATTATCGAATATGATACCGGAAACATCATGCCGTTCATCGATTCCCTGAATCAGTACGGTTCCTCTTTCCGCCTTGCGATCACTTTCTTTGCCATAAGTGGTAATATTACGGAAAGTTACATTATGAATATAAGGACCATAAGAAGGAACAACTACAAATTCTCCATAACCACAACTTCCGGGACCACGTCTGCCAGGTCCCACCTTTATATCATTCGGAGTGGGTTTCTCTATCGGACGTGTACCCACTAACTGAAGTGCAGGTGTCAGCTTTATCAGATTATACGGAATTTCTCCATTAATCCTGATATTCTCAAAACACAAATTCTCCATTGGCATTTCTCCTGTAGGATGCAACCAGAATATCTGAACACGGTCACGGTCAGGAAAATGAATCACATCCACATTACGCGCTGTGAAATTACGAAATACCGGACAACTGCTTTCCGTTGCCATACGAAATACATTGGCAAAATCAACCCAGAACACACAGTTCTCTACTACTATGTTCTCAACCGGTTTTGATTCTCTTTCTCCTCCGGCACGGGTTATCCCCTTCGGAGAAACCGAATCATCATCTGTCCGAAAAAAACAATTCCGAATCGTCACGTTACTGGAATTGCAAGGATCTACACCGTCATCATTACCTACACGGGAACCTGCCAAACGAATACGATCTATCAAAACCCGGTCACAATTCTGAGGTACAATAGTCCAATAATAAGAACCTTTTATGATAATATCCCTCATTACCAAATTATTGCAGTTCTTAGCATTTATCATATAGTCAGTGGGGCCGGCATTATGTTCCCAATCGGAACCATCTAAAATTCCCCTACCGCAAATTGTAATATTATCGCCTGTAGCCTCTATACCGGCATTAACTACCGCCCCTCCTGCCAGATAAAGTGTTTGATTACTGCCCAGTCTGATCAAACCGTTTTCAGGATTATGTTCCCCAGGACCAAAATAAATAACATTCGGATCATTCTTTGAAGGAATATCTGTTTCCAATTCATTACAGAATAGAATCAACGGGCTGTTACAACCATCCGGCTCAAAAGATATATCACAAGGTTCGTTCAGATGGAAAGTAGCAATATCTTTATTAACAGAAGGATGAATTGCATATTTATCCGGTAATATATTCAAGTGACCCAGAGATAGTTTACTCTTAATCTTAACAGTCACTGTTCCTGAGAAATCAAAATATGCAATCGAATATTTTTTATCATGATGCTGTGTTTTCGCCATATAAACGGGTACCGAAACGCCATCCACCTCTACCATATAATCGGAAGATAAAGTCTCTCCTTTCGGAGCTGGATAGCTGATAACTTTGGCATTGACTGTTAATATTGACAATGCAGCTAACAGTAACAGATGAACAATTCTTTTCAATGATGTTTCCATAATACTTTTCATATTTTCAAAGTTAGTAAATTATTGTTTTTTGATGTATCATCTTTTACTAAAAGACGTATAGCGGCTTGTTTTTACTCAACACAGAAAGATTTAAATCCCTTTTTCTTTTATATGTGTTCTCGGATGGGCTGGGGGGATAAAAGTACAAAAACGTACTTTTGAAAAGGACCTTAGCTATATTTAACTCTTTTCCGCATTGATGTTTATCGTATAATTGGAAGTTCAAGAGGTAAAGATAAAACAAAGTAAAAGAGAAAATGAAAAGAAGGACTACCTTCGTCTGTGAAGATAGTCCTCTAAATATCAGTCATCTGTTATACCTATTCCCATCCAGGATTATTACCAAGTTCCTGTCCATTAGACAAAGTATTTAACCATGTAACAGGAATAGGACGAAGTTTATATTTACTTTTAAAAGTAGTCTCATTTAATTGGGTCTGGATTAATCCACCTGTAATATTTGTAACATCCCAGTTGTATTTCAAAACCCTTTCAGCCAGTTTTCCTGTACGTTGCAGGTCGTTCCAACGTGGTGCTTCTCCATAAAGTTCCAATGCTCTTTCATCCAATACATTATCCACTGTAACAGTACCTGCATATTCTTGCAGTCCACTTTCCGGTGTATTATTCATGGCACGTTTACGTATCTGATTTATATAATACAAAGCATTAGAATTATCTCCCATTTTAACAGCAGCCTCAGCAGCAATTAAATAAGTCTCAGCTAAACGGAACAAATAAATATCACGAGTTCCATTTTCGACTGTTCCTGAACTGTTATAACGAGTATTGCAATCTTTAAATTTCCAAACAGGAAGCCAAGCGCGTGACTTAGAGTTAAAGCTCTGATAACCTGTTTTATAATAATCATCATTACCGGCATCAGTATACGTTCCCTCAGGATAATTATAGAAAAAACGCCCACGGTTATTGGCCGCTGTTTTCTCAGCATCTGTATATTGCTTATATCCACTCTCCCCGGGAACGGGGAAATAAATAACTGTATCCCCCTTTGCTACATTCACACCATTCGTACTTTCAAACCAGTTTCTACCATAAGCGCGTCCATCTATAGAAGTTGCCGGATCACCATTCAACGGGCTCATAAAAGTAACTTCCGTACGTCTGTCTTTTTTCCAGTCGAATAATAAATAACTATATTTGGTCGGCATTACAGAAGCATAATCATTACAATAAATCGAAGAAAATCCCAAATCAGTCCAACCTTCACGATAAACAAACAAATAGAATTCTGTCTGAATATTATTATTCCATCCTGATCCGGCAGAGAAATTAATACCAAAGATAATTTCATCGTTCTCTTCATTTGCCTGACGATGAACCATTGCATAATCATCCAACAAGGCATGTCCGGAATTATTAATTACATCTACGGCATCATCATAAGCCTTTTTAAAATCATCATCTTCCGCATAACTCTGATATCCGCGAGTTAAATAAACAAGGGAACGAAGATGTTTTGCCGCAGCTTTTGAGGCACGTCCATAATTAGCCGCAGTCTGCTTCATTGGAAGAGAAGAGTCCATGACATCCTGCAAATCAGCCAGAATTTGTCTGTAAAAATCAGCACCACTATTCAATTGCGAAGTTGTAGAAGGTGAAGTCGGCTCTTCCAAAATCAACGGAGCTTGTCCCCAATTCTTCACGATTTCAAAAAGATATAAAGCACGCAAAAACTTGGCTTCCGCAACCCGCTGAGCCAATACCCCCTTATCAATGCCATCAAATAGATCCTGATCTTTTGTAACTACCGCACCGGCGCGACCAATAGCGGCATTGACATTCTTCAACGATTCGTATACTACTTTCCATTGATTATAAACAGTAGCATTGTCATTAGCATAATCCACCGTATACTGATTTAATGCATTGGTAGCCGTACCGTCATTCTGAGTTCCCAAATCCGTCCCAAGTTGGGTCAACAGAAAATAATTCGTTGTATTATATACTGATTTTAAAGTGGAATAAGCTCCATTTATAAGAGATTCATATCCTTCAGCCGTAGCATAATATTCTTCGGCAGACTGACTGGACCAATTTTTTTCATCTAGAAAAGACGAACACCCCGAAACTGCGAATACAGACGCCAGCAGGAGACCTTTAGTAAAAATATTTTTTGCTTTCATATTATCCTAATTATTTGAATGATAAATTAATACCGAAAATCACATTTCGAGTCATTGCATCCGATGTATTGATACTGACATTCAACTGTTCAGGATCAACCACATCCTTTGCACAAAAAATAAATGGATTCTGAACAGTTGCATATAGACGCAAATTACCTAATTTCATTTTTTCAAGAACTGACGGTTTGAAAGTATACCCCAAAGTAATATATGAGATTTTAAGAAAATTACTAGAGAACATCGTATGCGACATCTCTGACTTCGCATTTCCCCATGATCCTGCTTTACTCCGATAAGTACCCATGTTGCTAGGCTGCGCAGAAGCATTGGTAGGATTCTCCGGAGTCCAATAATCTTTTCTTAAGTTATTAAAATTGAGATTGTTGTTTTCCAATGCATACGAAACATAAAACTGGTTTCTAGCTCTTGCTCCCGCTTGGAAGGCCGCTTGAAATGACAGATCGAATTCCTTGTATGTAAATGTATTAGTCATACCACCTGTCCAATCCGGAGTACGTTTACCATCAATCACACGGTCTTTATCATCAATTACACCATCATCATTCAAGTCCAACGGTTTATATTGTCCCGGCTTACAACCATATTTAGCTGCTTCTTCGGCTTCGTCCAACTGCCATACTCCCAATGTCATCAAATTGTAATTTATATCAATAGGCTGACCGATAATCCAAAGATTACTGTAGTCACCACTCATTCCTGCTAAAAATTGTCCACGGGAAGTCAGATCTTCCTTATATTGCAAATCTACAATCTTATTTTTGTTATAGGCAAAGTTCAGACTGGTTCTCCATGAGAAATCTTTGGTACGGATATTATCTGAATGAATGTTTACTTCGAAACCTTCATTTCTGACAGATCCCACATTCGCTTTCACAGAAGAATAGCCGGTAGTAACAGGCACTGTCTTATTCATAATCAAATCTTCTGTCAAACGATTATAATATTCCACACTACCTGAAATACGATTATTCAATAATCCGAAGTCAATACCCACATTATACTCTGTAGTACGTTCCCACCCTAAATCCAAATTTCGCAAATTATTGGGAACATAGCCGATAGACTCATTTGAACCAAATGTATAATATTTAGCTCCGCTAATAGAGCCCTGTGTCTGATATGCACTTACATTATCATTACCAGTCTGGCCATAACTCAAACGTAACTTCAAATTACTCAACCAAGACAAACTCTTCATAAATTCTTCCTCCGACACTCTCCATGCCACAGCAACCGATGGAAAACTTCCCCATTTATTACCTTCCGCCAATTTTGACGAACCATCCAAACGGATACTTGCAGTCAGAAAATACTTGTCCTTGTACACATAATTGGCACGTGCCAAATAGGACATCAAATTTGTTTTGGTAAAACCTGAAGAAGAAGTATTGCTTGCCGATCCCCCAGCCAAATTGTACCACAAAGAATTATATGACAATCCATTGCCAATTCCTTTCAACTTCTCATCCTGTGACTGCTGCATCGAAAATACTCCGGTCAAATCAACACGATGATCTTTCAACTGAAAATTATAATTCACAAGATTATCCCAAACCCAATCCACATAACTGTTTTTCGCATAATTACTGGTTGCCTTATTTTGTCCCTTATTAGCCTTCGTATATTTACCTCTGTACTGGCCAATCTCCTCCAGATTTATATCCGGAGAGAAAGTAGTTTTCAATGTCAACCCCTGCATAGGAGTGACTTCTAAGTAAATATTACTTAACAGATTGTACTTCTTTGTTTTATTCAGTTCATTCTTCATGGTAGTCAACGCATTATATTGACCATTGGAATAAGCCCACATTTCCTCCCCTGTCACCAAGTCAGTCGGATGATAAGTAGGACGTAAACGGAAAGCGTCCTGCAACAGGTCCGAATTACCTGTATCACGTACAGAATGGGTTCCATACATATTAATACCAAATTTCATGTATTTACTAGGCTTTACATCTACCACTGCCCGAAGATTATAACGGGAATATTCTTGAGGTTCCAGCATACCATTTTCAAAATAATATCCGGCAGACAAGGCGTAAGTAGCCATTTCATTACCTCCGGTAGCCGATATGGTATGATTCGTCATAAAGGCCGGCTTGGAAACCGCATCCACCCAATCAAAATAGTTACCATCCTGAATGGCCTTCAATTCTGAGGTTGTAAAAATTTGACTATCATCCACATATTCATTATTATTTCCGGCTCTCTTCGCCTCTCGCGCCAACTGCACATATTCTTCACCGGACATCATATCGGGCATATTGGTATATTTCCTATATCCGGCATAACCGCTATAGTCAATTTTAACTTTACCTATCTTTCCTCTTTTGGTAGTAACCATTACCACACCATTAGTGGCACGGGAACCATAGATTGCTGTAGACGACGCATCTTTTAGAATATCTATTTTTTCGATATCATCTGGATTCAGATTAGATAAAGATGCGCCTGGTACGCCATCTACCACTATTAAAGGAGACGTGCTCCCGCTAATTGTATTCAAGCCACGGATCAGAATATTATATTCACCACCCGGTTTATTATTCGAACGCTGGATTTGTACACCCGGTAAAGCTCCCTGCATAGCCCCTACCGCATCCGTTCTACCACTTCTCATTAAGTCCTGAGTAGAAACGGAGGATACCGCACCTGTCAAATCTGATTTTTTCATTGTACCATATCCTACTACCACAACTTCATCCAGCAATTCAGAGTCCTCTTTCAAGGTTATTCTCAACGTACGATTGGAGCCAATTGTAATTTCCTGAGTCTGATAACCGACATACGAAACCTGCAACTTCCGGTTGGGAGAAACATTTAATGTAAAGTTACCGTCAACATCTGTAATGATGCCATTGGTGGTACCTTTTTCCATTACTGTAGCACCAATAACCGGTTCTCCTTGAACATCCACTACCTTTCCGGTAATTTTAACCGAATTCTGCAATACCTCCTGAGTTATAGGAGATACAGCCATACCATCCACTTGTTCTGCAGCCATTTCACTTAATGGCAAACAGGACAATGCTAAAAGCATAAAGAATTTGTCTTTCTTATTCATAGCATGCATTTTAAGTTTAACATAAAAATTACATTTAATTATTTAGTCAATATATCTTCAATGAACATAGATTAAACGGGAATAAACTTTCATTCACTCAAACAAAAGATAATTTTCGCTATTTTTTTTAGGAACATAGATAAGAATCCACATATTCTCGTAACACGTTGCGGGCGATATATATTTGATTCTCTACTGTTCGTATCGATAATCCTAACTTTTCGCTGATTTCCGGATTAGAGTACTCATTCTTATACTTCATTACAAATATCTGTTTACATTTAGGAGGTAACCCTTTTATACGATTTTCTACTATTACAAAAAATTCTTTTGTCAAAAGAGTATTGTGCCCATCTCTATTCAATGCAGATATAAAGTCATTTCCAGAGACTTCTTCATAATGCTGTTCTATTTGCTTATGACGTATCAAATCAATACAGCGGTTATAAAGCGCTTTGTAGATGTATTTCAATACTGCACCTTCCGATACAAAATAATTAGTCTGCTGTAGCAAATTGATAAATACATCTTGTACAACATCTTCAGCATACAATTCCTCTCCCATCGTTTTTTCAGCATAGTGCACGAAAAAAGTGTGATACTTTTTATAAATTATCTCGAAAGAGTAATTTCCAACCGGACAATATCCGGCAATCATCAATTGTGTATTCATAATAGATAAGATTAAGGAAGTATTTATAAATTAGCCAGTATAGAACGTTTCTCTTGTAATCTCTTAAAACGAATTAATGCTTCAAGATAATAATAGTCCGCATAAATAATGGATGCATCAACTTCTCCACCACGAGGCATATGACCTACCGAATGTAACAAAAAAGCATATTTTGTATCTCCTGCCTTATAAGCAGAAGATGATAAAATTTCAAGCATCTTTTCTGCCTGGTCATAATAATAATGTGAAGAGTCACGCTCGGTTACATAAGTAGAAAGTTCCAGTAAAGCAGAAGCTGTAATAGCCGCTGCGGAAGCATCTTTAGGTTCTCCAGAAGACAAGTCGGGAGCATCAAAATCCCAATAAGGAATTAAATCCTCCGGTAAACGGGATAAATAAGCATCTGCTACTTTTCGGGCAAAGTTCAGAAAACGCACTTCTCCCGTTTCACGATATACCATAGTATAACCATAAATAGCCCATGCTTGCCCACGTGCCCACATGGAGTTATCGCTCAGCCCTTGATGAGTCACACCTTTTATAAAATGTCCGGTAATCGTGTCATATACGGCAACATGATAGCATGAATAATCTTTGCGAAACTGATATTTCATTGTGGTATCGGCATGCTCACACGCCATATCATATAGACGGCGTTCTCCCCCGTTTCGGGCAGCCCAAAATAGCAGTTCAAGATTCATCATATTATCAATAATAGTATTATGAGGCCAATTTTCCTTTTTTACCATACCCGGCCATGAAAGAAAAGTACCAACTTCAGGATTAAACAGAATTGAAAGAGAATCAGCTGCACGTAATAATCCTTCTTTATATTCCGTATTACCCGTCAAACGATATCCATTGCCCAAACTACACATCGTAATGAATCCCATATCATGGCTCCTTGCTTTTCTGTGAGTTACAGGAAGAATCTTTTGAGTATAGTTTTCAGCTGCAACTTTCCACATATTATCCTTTGTATTCTCATATAAATACCAAAGAATACCAGGCCAGAAACCTGAAGTCCATGAACCGGGACTGGTGAAATGCCAATTAACATCATCTCCATCGATCGAGTTAGGAATACCTCCTTCTGAGCCAGAAGGAACAATGGCCAATGTACGTAAAGCCTGGGCCTCACAATAATCAATATTGGTATTTACTGAAAATTCCCGGTCGAATTGCTTACAAGCAATTCCCACTACAAATAAAGAAGCAAGCAAAAGAATGGTTTTGTGTTTCATGATATAGCACTTTTTAAATGAACAAATTGATTTCAACGACAACAAAATTAGTAAGTTGAAATTCTTTTCAGACATTCTGAGAAGTGTAATAGGTACCAACCTAAAGGCTGAAACGAGTTTCTCAATAAACAGCTATATTTCAATATTTTAATTATATAAAAAGAAAGAGTACCAAATTATTTTGGTACTCTTTTCAGGAAGTTATATTTCTAAAATGATATCTTTCTCCTTAATATACTCTGCAGGTGATTTACCCTTCAATTTCTTAAATGAACGGAAAAAAGATGTCCGGGAGCTAAATCCACACTGCTCAGAAAGAAACGCCAAAGTATATTTGGAAGCTGATTTATCCTGCACGCGGGTAATAAATTCTTCCACACGATATTGGTTGATATAATCGGTAAAGTTTATATTCAAATATAAATTTAGAACCTGTGACAAATCTCCCGCATTACAGCCAATAGTATTCGCTACATCCTGTAACTTCAAATCCGGATTCAGATACATCTTATCCTTATTCATACATTCTGTTAACCTTTGTTTTATCCGTGATACCTCTTCTTCATCCACCCTGGATTTCTGATACTTCTCCTTCTGTACTCCTTCGACTTGTACTGTATTCTCACGCATATCCTCTTTCATTTTCCTATATTTACCCAGCAAAGCATAATAGCTATAGAGAAGTACCAAACATGTTAAAAAACAAAGTACCACCATCCATAAGGTGAAAGAAAGTCCCCGTACAACTTCCACCTTAACCGCCATAACTGCACCCGGATTAGACGCCGCCCGTACTTTAAAAACATAGTTGCCAACTGGAAGATTCATATAGGCTACTTGATTGCCTTTCATCAAAGTCAACCATTCCTTATCATACCCTTCCAAAAAATATTCATAGATATCCGTATTTACAACAGCATAATTCAAGGCAGAAAACGTAAATGCAATATTATTCTTATCTGCAGGCAAAGAGATCTTCTCCATAAATGAAGAAGAAAAAGGCAACAATTCATCTCCCGTCTGAAGGATTCTACCAGCAACAGCTACTGATGTAATGGCAGGAGGTAATGGAATTATCTTTCTTTCATGTTTAAGCTGAGAAGTATATTTTACTAATCCCCTTTCATTGCCCCACCAAATAGAGCCATCATCTGTAATCTGTACAGGGTTATTAAATATGTATCCGGGAATGCCATCATAAAGAGAGAAAATCTTGTGATGATTATCTTTGATATACAGTAAACCACGTTGTGTACTAAACCACAGTCCTCCATCATGCGGATCTTCAATAATACTCATGACCGAATTATTGGGAAGGAAATCATCAACTGTCAGATGCTCAAATTTAGTAAAATGCTCATCAACTTTAACAACTCCCTCTTTATCGTCACAAAACCATAGATTTTTATGATTATCCTCATAAATATACCGTATGCTTTTTGTAAACGGTTCTATATGTTCAGGAAATACATCCGACTTGAAAGTACCAGTTGACATATCATACAAAAAAACAGCTCCATTCGTTCCTATCCAGATTCTATCCTTTGAATCTGCTTTTAAAGTAAATATTGAATTTATGGCAAGAGACGAATTTCTATTATTGTAATTTACATACTGTCCGGTCAATTCATTATAGACATACACCCCATAAGAACTCCCTATCCAGTATTTGCCCTCTTTATCTCTTTCACATCCGGTAAATGAATTTTGCCTGAAGCAATCATCCGGTTTAAAGAAAGACAGTTTACCCGTCTCTGCATGCAGCAAATACATGCCACCACCATAAGTTCCTATCAAATAATCTTCTCCCAAAGGTTTAACCGACAAAATAATATCCGAACGTAATATCGAAGATTTTATAGTGTAATGTTTCACTATATTCTCTTCTTCGGAAATATAATAAAGTCCGTCACGGGTACCTATTACTTTTCGCCCTTGTTTACCAATCCAGAACGCACGCACATTCAGATTATGGGAATCAAATTTATCCTTAAAAGAATAGATGGAAAAGGTATTCCCACGCGTAGGCGTATAACTCATTCCACCCATGTAAGTACCGATATAAAGGATATTTTTATCTTTCAGTAATGAATAAACAGCATTCGAACAAATGGCATCTTCCTGTATAGAATGTTCTATTGACGTTATTTCTTGTCCGGAAGATGCTTTTATAATTTTGACACCACTTCCATTGGTTCCTACATACAATGTATCATTACCTACAGGTACCAAATCCTTAATACATCCATTACCTATTTGCGGATATATGGAGAAAACTTCCTGCCCAATATCAAACTTCAGCATGCCTTGGTTTGCCGTACCTAAATAAATAGTATTTCCCATCAAAGCCAGACAACTATAGTAATTTAATCCTCCTCTAATATTATTCTCAAACACTCGTGATCTTCCAGTTTCCATATTATAATGGATCAATCCTCCATTTGAAGCGATCCAAACACTATCATCCTCTCCATCTACAATATCCATTAGGCCATTCACAGCAGACAAGGCATTGGAGTCCAGCAGAATCTTTCTGAATACACCACTTTCATACAGAAATAATCCACGTGAACTACCAAGTAGTAATCTCCCCTTCTTACTCACAAAAACCACTTTTACAGACAAAGATTTGCCATCTAAAACAATCGGCTCAACCGTCTCTGTCTTACGATTAAACTTTATCAATCCTATATCTGTACCCACCCATAAATTTACAGAATCAGTCTCTGCTATCGAAAAAACAGTTCTCCCGGAAAATTGAGGATAAGTCGTCACATTTACCCCATCAAAACGATCCAATCCCATCTGTGTTCCTAACCATACGAAACCACGGGTATCCTTATATATAGCATTTATCGTATTATGGGATAAACCTTCAGATACAGTTACAGAACGAAAAACAGGAGACTGTTGGATTGAATACAGAGATAATGGCAACAACAACATTATCACCATAAATAAATAACGAATGACAAATGGAGCAACTCTCCCTATATAATAATATGTGTCCTTCATACATTCATAAAAATCGATCATTTTCTCCTTATTATTACTAAGAAGTCCGACAAACTTAATGATTTTTTTGATAGAATGTATAGTTTTGCTCACTAAAACTTAGTTTAATCTCATGATGCATTATACGCAGAATTGTTTTTCATAATTAAACTAAAAAGTGCGATGTCGCTTTAGGTAAATCGGCACGTAAATACGCTATATACATATTGACTTCTATCTAATATGTATTAACCTTATTATTTTAAGAATATGATGAAAAAGAAATTTATTCCGTTATTTATTCTTCTCTTTTATATGCTGAATATAAACAGCCAAGAGTTTACTCATCCGGGCTTACTCCATTCTGAATCTTCATTAAAAAGAATCCGGGAACTTGTCAGAAATGAGATCCAACCGGCTTACGGTTCATTTAACATCATGCGAGGAATGCCTGAGGGAAAAGCTGATTATTGCATAAAAGGACCTTTCGAAACTATCAGCCGTGCCGGCAGATATGGTTATACCAAAGATCCTTGTGAACGAGATTTTAATGCAGCTTACTACAATGCTATTCTTTGGATAGTCACAGGAAAAGAGCCTCATGCAGACAAAGCAATGGAGATTATCAGAGCGTATGCAAGTACCCTAAAGAAAATAGAAGGTCCGGACGATCCGCTTTGTGCCGGCCTTCAAGGATTTATGCTGGTAAACGCAGCAGAAATCATGAGATATACATATACAGCAGATAAATATACTAACGGATGGGATGCAAAAGATACACCCAAAGTAGAAAGTATGTTCCGAGATGTATTCCAGCCGATACTTACTACTTTCTACAATACCAAACCTTACACCAACGGTAACTGGGGAATTGCGGTAACTAAGGCACAAATGGCATTCGGAGTATTTCTGAACGATAAGAAGTTGTATGAAGACGCTATAGAGTTTTTTCTGAAAGGCCATGATAATGGAACTCTTCCCAACTACGTAGCAGAATCCGGCCAGATACAGGAAAGTGGACGTGACCAGCAACATGCCATGTTAGGGTTAGGATGCCTCTCGGAAATTGCCGAAATAGCCTGGACACAAGGCAGAGACCTGTATAGCGCTTTGGATAATCGCCTTATGAAAGGTTATGAATACTTGGCCAAATCCAATCTGGGCTATGAAGTACCTTTCTTTACCTGGAAAGATATAACCGGAAAATATTCAAACTGGACTACGTTAGGGGAAGAAGGAATGGGACGTTTCCGCTCATTATTTGAAATAGCCTACAACCACTATGTTGAACGCAAAGGGTTAGAAATGCCATATACCCAAATTGTATTAGGCATGATACGTCCTGAAGGACCGGGATTTACTTGTGATAACCCGGGCTTCGGCAGCCTGCTGTTCTATTTGGGAAAAGACTTAAATGAAAGGAAAGTCCCCGGACAAATAAATGAGGATCTTTCCCAACTGGAAGGATGGACTTTCGCCAATTGCTCTTATAAACAGGTGGATAATCTAATGTCATTTGTATCATCCGGAGTAAATATGCAAAAGAAAAGGATTTCCTACCAGGCAGGAAACTATCCGTATATTGCTGTAAAGGCACCCAAAATTCCAACATCCGCAAATAAAGACTGGTTACAATTAAGCTATAGCGTTGCCAGTGCTCCGGAATTTTGGAAGTTAGATTCGGATAAGGCTAAAAAGATAGGAAAAGATATCTATGTATTCAAGATTACAGACTATCTGTCAAATAATGGAACGCACTTCACAGAAAGGCCAACAAACATTACTCTTATTCTCAATTTTGGGAATATCGGTAATGAACCGGTAATTGTGGAATGGATTCGCTCATTTGAAAAGCTGGAAGATATTTGAGTAATATATTTCTTTCCTTCGTATATATACTAAAGAAAGAATTAACAAAGAAATTATGAGAAATAAAAGAAAACATGTACTGACGCTCATTCTGTTTTGTTCCCTGGTTTTCTCAATCCGGGCGCAGCAACAACACCCCTATCTGTTCTTTACCCCCGATCGGATAGCGACACTGAAAGAACAACTCAAATCGGATAAAGAAGTCAAAGCCAATTATGCCCAGGTAGAGCAAGTAGCCAGGGAAGCCTTGAAAGAAAACAATCCTTACCGCAAGTTGGAATATCTGGCATTGGCATACCAGGTGACAGGCGAAAAAAGATATGCAGATAAGATCAAAGAATCAATCCGGCAGACAGGTGGAAAAGAAACCCTCGAAGCAAAGGATATGCTGAATCGGGAACCTGCCTGGACTTCATTGCTAAGTACCGCCCATGCCAATCATCAAATGGCTATCGGTTTCGATGCTATCTATAACGAACTCTCAGATGAAGAACGGAAAGAGCTGGCACAAGCCATTTACAAAATAGGAATCCGTCCGACGCTGCACGATTGGCTATCACCGGCAACACGTTTCCATGCAATCAACTCCATGGGGCACAACTATTGGGTATCCTGTATTGCCATGACCGGAATCGCTGCCATGGCCGTCAGCAACGAAATTCCCGAAGCTGCCGAATGGATTGATATGGTAAGTAGGGCAACAACAGACTGGGCTAATTTCCAAGGAGATATCTTACAAAACAAACCGGCTAACTTCGATAATGGAGCTTATTACGAAAGTGTGAGTTATGCCAATTACGGGCTCACCCAATACCTGACCTTCCGTCTTGCCATGCAGAATTTCAATCCTCGGGCAGAATGGCCGGAAAGGAAGCTATTTGAGCGTGCAGCAGATTATTTTATGTATACCTGTTATCCTGCCGACGGTGATTATCTTCCTTCCCTTTATTTTGGCGACAGTAACATTGCTGCCAATGGTGAAGGAGTCTTGAAATTACTTTGGACATTAGGTTTTCAGAAAACGGATATGTTATGGTATCTCACACAGGTACGGAAAAACCAGGCCAAAGAAAGTATGCCAACTGATACACCCATGGGATTATTGTACACTCCCGATTTATCTACGGCTCCAATGCAACCTTCCCTGTCGCTATCTGTGGTATATGAAAGAATGGGTTGGAGTATGATGCGTACTTCTTGGGAGAAAAACAGAACCCTGTTAGGAGTGAAATGCGGACATACATGGAATCACTCTCATGCAGACGCAGGTTCATTTATCCTTTTTCATAATGGACAACAAGTAATTAAGGATGGCGGAAACTGTTGGTATCCCAATCCGTGGTATCGTGAATATTTCTTCCATAGCCAAGCCCATAATGTACTGTTGTTTAATGGACAGGCCCAGCCTCAAGAGCAACAGTACAAAGGTTCGATGCTCGATGGTTCTTTGCATCATCTTACAGACGAAGGAAATATCAAATACATCCTGGCTAACGTGACCGGGCCTACTTCCCGCTACTTTTCTAAAAACCACCGTAGTTTTTTGTGGATAGATGATGTAATACTGGTTATTGATGATGTCTGTTCGCATGAAGACGGTACATTCAGTCTGCTTTTTCACCCGGATGGAGTAAGCAGGAAAAATGGTATTGATTTGAGTGTCGTCAACCAGCAGGCTGCTGTGGATATACGCCCTTTATGGCCGGATTATCTGACAGAAAGCGACTTCGAACATGATTTCCCTTATAACCTGAAACTGAAAGCTCACCAAGGTCCCAAAGCAAAGAAGACCGACGAAATGGAAACGTATTATTCGGTAACCTATCCGATAAAGGCACAAAGTGTCAAGTTTATAACGGCAATCATCTTGAAAGATTCTCCTGCAAGTAAAAATATTCCTCAGGTAACCCGCCTGAAAGGAGACGATCTGCAAGGTGTCCGTATTGCTAAAGGTGACAAAATAACCGATGTTTATTTAAACACACGGGCAGATGGGCATATTATGCACCGGAATTCCTGCACCAATGTGAACGGTTGGGATACAGACGCATATTTACTTGCTTTTTCTTATAAGAAAGGAACTGACCCCGCAGTTTCCAAAAACATATTGGAATGGTTCATCGGATATGGAAGTTATGTGCGCAATGCTCATGAATCCATTTTCGATTCTTACACTAAAAAATATAAAGTAATCCGCTGACAAGACTAGTTCATTTCTTTTCGGTTATGAACTAAATGATAAATAATCTTTTAGACGCGGATGA
>PPYE01233119.1_pt1 | contig 29490 bp, 26 predicted proteins | sample 1559881 | NCBI WGS metagenome assembly PPYE01 (sample SAMN08240022, study PRJNA423297) | Human gut metagenome, whole genome shotgun sequencing project. | reverse complement strand
TGAAGAATTAGCCCGCGAAAATGTCCGTCGCCTGACGCCCTATCAGTCTGCGCGTCGTCTGGGCGGGAACGGCGACGTCTGGCTGAATGCCAACGAATACCCCACGGCGGTGGCCTTTGAGCTCTCGCAGCAGACGCTGAACCGCTACCCGGAGTGTCAGCCGAAAGCGGTGATCGAGAACTATGCGCAGTATGCAGGCGTGAAGCCTGAGCAGGTGCTGGTCAGCCGTGGGGCGGATGAAGGGATTGAGCTGCTGATCCGCGCCTTCTGCGAACCGGGTAAAGACGCGGTGATGTACTGCCAGCCCACCTACGGGATGTACAGCGTCAGCGCCGAAACCTTTGGCGTGGCCTGCCGCAACGTACAGGCGCTCGACAACTGGCAGCTGGATTTGCAGGGCATCGCCGATAACCTTGACGGCGTGAAGGTGGTGTTTGTCTGTAGCCCGAACAACCCCACCGGGCAGATTATCAATCCGCAGGATATCCGTTCCCTGCTGGAAATGACGCGCGGCAAAGCGCTGGTTGTGGCCGACGAAGCCTACATTGAGTTCTGCCCGCAGGCGACACTGGCAGGCTGGCTTGAAGAGTATCCGCATCTCGTTGTGCTGCGCACTCTGTCCAAAGCGTTCGCTCTCGCCGGTCTTCGCTGCGGTTTTACGCTGGCAAATAAAGCGGTTATCGACCTGCTGCTGAAAGTGATCGCCCCGTATCCGCTCTCAACGCCGGTTGCCGATATTGCGGCACAGGCACTGGCCCCGCAGGGCATCAGCGCGATGCGCGAGCGTGTGGCGCAGATCCTGGAGGAGCGTCAGTATCTAGTCGATGCCCTGAAAACGATTCCGTGCGTGGAGCAGGTGTTCGACTCGGAGACCAACTACATCCTGGTGCGCTTCACCGCCTCAAGCGCGATATTTAAATCGTTGTGGGATCAGGGCATTATCTTACGAGACCAGAATAAACAACCTACCCTGAGCGGCTGCCTGCGTATTACCGTCGGCACCCGCGCGGAGAGCCAGCGCGTGATTGACGCCCTGAAAGCGGAGAAAGTATGAGTCAGAAGTATCTCTTTATCGATCGTGACGGCACCATCATCTCGGAGCCACCCAGCGATTTTCAGGTCGATCGTTTCGACAAGCTGGCCTTTGAACCCGACGTGATCCCGGTGCTGCTGAAGCTTCAGAAAGCAGGCTATAAGCTGGTGATGATCACCAACCAGGACGGTCTGGGCACAGACAGCTTCCCGCAGGCGGACTTTGACGGCCCGCACAACCTGATGATGCAGGTGCTGACCTCGCAGGGCATCGCCTTCGACGAGGTGCTGATCTGCCCGCACATGCCTGCCGACGAGTGCGACTGCCGCAAGCCAAAAGTGAAGCTTGTTGAGCGTTATCTGGCCGAAGAGGCGCTGGATAAAGCGAACAGCTATGTGATTGGCGATCGCCTCACGGACATCACGCTGGCCGAAAATATGGGCATTGCAGGCCTGCGCTATAACCGCGACACGCTAAACTGGGCGATGATTAGCGAGCAGCTCACCAGACGCGACCGCTATTCTCACGTAGAACGCAACACCAAAGAGACGCAGATCGACGTGAAGGTCTGGCTCGATCGTGAAGGCGGCAGCAAGATCCACACCGGCGTCGGTTTCTTCGACCATATGCTGGATCAAATCGCCACTCACGGCGGCTTCCGCATGGAAATCGCCGTTAAGGGCGACCTGTATATCGACGATCACCACACCGTGGAAGATACCGGCCTGGCGTTGGGCGAAGCCCTGAAGCTGGCGCTCGGCGACAAGCGCGGCATCAACCGCTTCGGCTTTGTTCTGCCGATGGACGAGTGCCTGGCGCGCTGCGCGATGGATATCTCCGGACGTCCGCACCTGGAATATAAAGCTGACTTCACCTACCAGCGCGTGGGCGATTTCAGCACCGAGATGGTGGAACACTTCTTCCGCTCGCTTTCTTACACTATGGGCCTGACGCTGCACCTGAAAACTAAAGGCAAAAACGATCACCACCGCGTCGAGAGCCTGTTCAAAGCCTTTGGCCGTACCCTGCGCCAGGCGATCCGCGTGGAAGGTGACGCCCTTCCCTCGTCGAAAGGAGTGCTGTAATGAACGTGGTGATTCTGGACACCGGATGCGCCAACCTGAACTCCGTACAGTCGGCGATTATGCGCCACGGCTACGAGCCGGTGGTGAGCCGCGATCCGGACGTGGTGCTGCGCGCGGATAAACTCTTTCTGCCGGGTGTAGGCACCGCCCAGGCGGCGATGGATCAGATCCACGAGCGCGAGCTGGTTGAACTCATCAAAGGCTGTACTCAACCGGTGCTGGGCATTTGCCTCGGCATGCAGCTGCTTGGCCGCCGCAGCGAAGAGAGCAACGGCGTCGATCTGCTGGGCATTATAGAAGAAGACGTGCCGAAAATGACCGACCACGGCCTGCCGCTGCCGCACATGGGCTGGAACCGCGTTTATCCGAAGGCGGGCAACAGGCTGTTCCAGGGAATCGAAGACGGCGCGTACTTCTACTTCGTCCACAGCTACGCCATGCCCGTGAACACCTACACCATCGCCCAGTGCAATTACGGCGAGGCGTTCACCGCTGCAGTGCAGAAAGATAACTTTTACGGCGTGCAGTTTCACCCGGAACGCTCCGGCGCCGCCGGCGCGCAGCTGCTGAAAAATTTCCTGGAGATGTGATGATAATTCCCGCTTTAGATTTAATTGACGGCACGGTTGTTCGTCTCCACCAGGGCGATTACGGGCAGCAGCGCGACTACGGCAACGATCCGCTGCCGCGATTACAGGCTTACGCCGACGAGGGCGCTGAGGTGTTGCACCTGGTCGATCTTACCGGCGCGAAAGATCCGGCGAAGCGCCAGATCCCACTGCTTAAAACACTGGTGGCTGGCGTGGACGTCCCGGTGCAGGTGGGCGGCGGCGTGCGTACGGAAGCCGATGTTGCCGCCTTACTGGACGCGGGCGTGGCGCGCGTGGTAGTCGGTTCGACCGCTGTGAAAGATCCTGAGACGGTCAAGGGCTGGTTCCGCCGCTTCGGCGCGGATGCGCTGGTGCTGGCGCTGGATGTGCGCATTGACGAACAGGGTAACAAGCAGGTCGCGGTCAGCGGCTGGCAGGAAAACTCCGGCGTGACGCTCGAAGAGCTGGTTGAGATGTATCTTCCCGTAGGGCTAAAGCATGTGCTGTGCACGGATATTTCACGCGATGGTACGCTCGCAGGCTCTAACGTCTCGCTGTATGAAGAGGTTTGCGCGCGTTATCCGCAGGTAGCGTTCCAGTCTTCTGGCGGTATCGGCGACCTGGCGGATATCGCCGCTCTGCGCGGAACCGGTGTACGCGGCGTGATCGTGGGTCGCGCGCTGCTGGAAGGCAAATTTACAGTGAAGGAGGCGATTCAATGCTGGCAAAACGGATAATTCCCTGCCTGGACGTGCGTGATGGTCAGGTTGTAAAAGGCGTGCAGTTCCGCAACCACGAGATCATTGGCGACATCGTTCCGCTGGCAAAACGCTATGCCGAAGAAGGCGCAGACGAACTGGTATTTTACGATATCACCGCCTCCAGCGATGGCCGTGTGGTGGACAAAAGCTGGGTGGCGCGCGTGGCAGAGGTGATTGATATACCCTTCTGCGTGGCGGGCGGGATTAAATCTGCTGACGATGCGGCGAAGATTCTCTCTTTCGGTGCGGACAAAATTTCCATTAACTCCCCTGCCCTGGCCGACCCGGAGCTGATTACGCGTCTGGCGGATCGCTTTGGCGTGCAGTGCATTGTCGTGGGGATCGACACCTGGTTTGATGCCGCAACGGGCAAATATCACGTTAACCAGTACACCGGCGATGAAAGCCGCACGCGCGTCACCCAATGGGAGACGCTGGACTGGGTGCAGGAAGTGCAAAAACGCGGTGCGGGTGAAATCGTTCTGAACATGATGAACCAGGACGGCGTTCGTAACGGTTACGACCTCGAGCAGCTGAAAAAAGTGCGCGCGGTGTGCCAGGTTCCGCTGATTGCCTCCGGCGGCGCGGGCACCATGGAACACTTTCTTGAAGCCTTCCGCGATGCGAACGTAGACGGCGCGCTGGCCGCTTCCGTGTTCCACAAACAGATTATCAATATTGGTGAGTTAAAAACGTACCTGGCCGACCAGGGCGTGGAGATCAGGGTATGTTAACAGAGCAACAACAGGCGCAGCTGGACTGGGAAAAAACTGACGGATTACTGCCGGTGGTTGTACAGCATGCCGTTTCAGGCGAAGTGCTGATGCTGGGATACATGAACCAGGAGGCACTGACAAAAACGATTGACAGCGGCAAGGTGACGTTTTTCTCGCGCACCAAACAGCGCCTGTGGACGAAAGGGGAAACCTCGGGTCACTTCCTGAATGTGGTCAGCATTACGCCAGACTGCGACAACGACACCCTGCTGGTGCTGGTCAACCCGATTGGGCCGACCTGCCACAAAGGTACCAGCAGTTGCTTTGGCGAGGCGAGCCACCAGTGGCTGTTCCTCTATCAGCTGGAACAGCTGCTGGCAGAGCGTAAATCAGCGGACCCTGAGAGCTCGTACACGGCGAAGCTGTACGCCAGCGGCACCAAGCGTATTGCGCAGAAGGTGGGTGAGGAAGGCGTTGAAACGGCGCTGGCGGCCACTGTGCATGATCGGGAGGAGCTGACGAATGAAGCGTCGGATTTGATGTATCACCTGCTGGTACTGCTTCAGGATCAGGAGCTGGATTTAACGACGGTGATTGAGAATTTGCGGAAACGGCATAAATAAAAAAGACCGGGGTAGCCCGGTCTTTTTTTATGTGTAAATCAGGCTCTTGGTTTGTAGTTTCTCAGCGCGTTACGGCCGAGGACGACAGCAGAACCGATGATCCCGCCGAGGAGAACGGCAAGGATGAGGGTGATGGCCTTTTTAGGGCTGTCACGACGGATAGGCAGATTAGGTTTCATGACGTAACGATAGACGTGAATAGTGTCTGGGTTAACGTTGAGGTTCTGAATATCCAGTAAGTTTTGTTTGGTCTGGTAGTAAGCGCCTGAGAAGACCAATGGTCGGGTAGACTCATGTTGAATCATCGAACTCAACGCCTCAGTACCGAGCAGGAATAAAGTATCTTGAGTAACATCCTGAGTTTGCTGGATTTTTGGGGTAGTAATCTTCGCCGCTTCAGCAAACTTCAATGCTTCAATTATTTGCTTGATGCGCAGTTCCTTTTGCTCCTGCGCTACTTTCTCCTGGTTTTCCAGCGAGTCGTTTAAGGTAGTGATCTGTTGCTTAATGTTATCTTTCAAGTCAACGGTTAATTCTTTAGCCGTTTGCTCATCAATCTGTTGAATATATTGCGCTAACTGCTTTTGGGCGGCCTCAGCCGACTCTCCAGTATAGCTCACACTGAGCGGCAGTGACTGCCCTTTAACTGCTGCTTCAATGCTCAGTTCCTCTGGTACTTCCTGATTTTCAAGAGCCTGAGACAAAGCAGAAAAGGAAGAATTAAAACGGCCAATAGCGCGGGTCTGTATGTCCAGCATTGAAGGTGCGGCAGAACCATAAAGGATATTTAATGCATTCGAATAAGTCGCAATTTGCGCCGCATCAGGCTGTGCGATGATGGCGGATGAAGTCCATTTTTCTTTGGCAAAAGTCAGATAGCCAACCGCAAGTACGATGAATAAAACGATAACAGCACCAATTAGCCACTTACCACGCCACAGCTGTAGTACCAAATCCAGTAAATCAATTTGCTCCGGGTCATTGTTGCGTGTGACCAGGTTATCGTTGTTGTGCGTCATACAATCCCTAACAGATGAAAAAGGGCAAAAACAATCTTGTTTCCATAGTGTATCTGTTGCTGGCGATTTTTCTATAAGAATCCGATGAGTTATATCGGAAAGATGGGTTATGTAAGTGAAGTGCGACGCGCTATCATAGTCGGATTCTGATGTCCTGGGACATCAACAAGAACACTGTAAATGAGGGAAGCTATGAAATTTCTGGTTACGGGCGCGGCGGGCTTTATCGGTTCTCATGTCAGCAAGCGCCTGCTTGATGCAGGGCATGAAGTTGTTGGGATTGATAATCTGAATGATTACTATGACCCTAACCTCAAGCTCGCTCGCCTCGAACTGCTCAAATCCGGGAGTTTCACCTTCCACAAGCTGGACTTAGCGGACCGCGAGGGCATGGCTGCGCTCTTCGCCAATGAGAACTTTGACCGCGTGATCCATCTTGCCGCACAGGCGGGTGTGCGTTACTCGCTGGAAAACCCGCATGCCTACGCAGATGCGAACCTGGTAGGTCACCTGAACGTGCTGGAAGGCTGTCGCCACAACAAGGTTCAGCATCTTCTGTATGCTTCATCCAGTTCCGTTTATGGCCTCAACCGTAAGATGCCATTTTCTACTGACGACTCCGTAGACCATCCGGTTTCCCTGTATGCGGCAACCAAAAAAGCCAATGAGCTGATGTCGCATACCTATTCGCATCTGTACAATCTGCCGACCACTGGCCTGCGCTTCTTTACCGTCTATGGCCCATGGGGACGCCCGGACATGGCGCTGTTCAAATTCACCAAAGCCATGATTGAAGGCAACAGCATCGACGTCTACAACTACGGCAAGATGAAGCGCGACTTCACCTATATTGATGATATTGCGGAGGCGATTATTCGCCTACAGGACGTCATTCCTCAGGCCGATGCAGACTGGACAGTCGAAACCGGTTCGCCAGCAACCAGCTCTGCCCCGTATCGCGTGTATAACATCGGTAACAGTTCACCTGTCGAACTGATGGATTACATCACTGCGCTTGAAGAGGCGCTGGGCAAAGAAGCGGTGAAAAATATGATGCCGATCCAGCCGGGGGACGTGCTGGAGACCAGTGCGGACACCAAAGCTCTGTATGACGTTATTGGGTTTAAACCACAAACCTCAGTCAAAGAAGGCGTGAAAAACTTCGTCGACTGGTACCGCAACTTCTATAACGTTTAAAAACAAAAAACCCGGCATAGTGCCGGGTTTTTTATCACGAGTTTAATCAGTCACTGCCGAACAAATCGCGGGTATAAACTTTATCTTTCACGTCCGCTTCTTTCTTAAACGCATCCAGATCGCGGATGACACGCGAATGGAAGAACTCGTCTTCCTGCATGGCCGGTTCATAAATAATGACCTGTACGCCCTTCGCCTTAATACGCTTCATGATCCCCTGAATGGAAGAAGCGCGGAAGTTATCGGAACCGCTCTTCATGATCAGGCGATACACGCCCACCACTTTCGGCTGACGCGCGAGAATGGAATCCGAGATGAAGTCCTTACGCGTGCGGTTGGCATCCACAATGGCGGAAATCAGGTTGTTCGGCACCGCCTGATAGTTAGCCAGCAGCTGCTTGGTATCTTTTGGCAGGCAGTAACCACCGTAACCGAAGGACGGGTTGTTGTAATGGTTACCGATACGCGGGTCAAGACACACGCCCTCGATGATCTGACGGGTGTTCAGACCTAAGCTCTCGGCATAGCTGTCAAGTTCGTTGAAGTAAGCCACACGCATCGCCAGATAGGTATTGGCGAAAAGCTTAATGGCCTCTGCCTCGGTGGAATCGGTGAACAGGACCGGAATATCTTTTTTGATTGCGCCTTCCTGAAGCAACGCAGCAAAACGCTCCGCACGCTCGGAACGCTCGCCAATCACGATACGGGATGGGTGCAGGTTATCGTATAACGCCCTGCCCTCGCGTAGAAACTCCGGCGAGAAGAAGACATTATCAATACCCAACTCTTCTTTAATCGATTTGGTGAAGCCTACTGGAATCGTCGACTTGATGATCATCACCGCATTAGGGTTGATTGACGTAACGTCTTTGATCACCGCTTCAACGGTTGAGGTATTGAAGTAGTTAGTTTTGGGATCGTAGTCGGTCGGCGTGGCAATGATGACAAAATCCGCATCGCGGTAAGCGTCTTCTTTGTCCGTGGTAGCGCGGAAATTAAGCGACTTATTAGAAAGGTAATCCTGAATCTCTTTATCGGCAATCGGAGACTTCTTCTGATTGAGCATATCCACTTTGGCCTGCACGATGTCCAGCGCAACCACTTCATGGTTTTGTGCAATCAGAATACCGTTCGAGAGTCCGACATAGCCTGTTCCGGAGATAGTTATTTTCATTCGCTAATGACTTCTTTGAGTTAACTGAACAGATGGTCGCCTGACCATCGCGATAAACTTGGCTGTTGGGCTTTGTACCTCCTGCCCGACAGAACTGTCAAGGCAAACCAGGAGTAATTCCCGCGAGAGGACAAACATTCAGACAACTTCGAAACGAATTGTTATTTTTAGCGTAAAAAAACCCGGAGAGGTCTCCGGGTTATATTCACAACGAATCAATCAACTCATTCCAGCCATTCAGTGTGGAACACGCCTTCTTTATCCGTACGCTTATAGGTGTGCGCACCGAAGTAGTCACGCTGCGCCTGAATCAGGTTCGCAGGCAGAACGGCAGCGCGATAGCTGTCGTAGTAAGCCACCGCAGCGGAGAAGGTAGGAACCGGAATACCATTCTGCACCGCGTACGCAACCACATCACGCAGCGCCTGCTGATATTCGTCTGCAATCTGCTTGAAGTAAGGTGCCAGCAGAAGGTTTGCGATACCTGCATTTTCTGCATAGGCATCAGTGATTTTTTGCAGGAACTGTGCGCGAATGATACAGCCAGCACGGAAGATCTTCGCAATCTCACCGTAGTTCAGGTCCCAGTTGTTCTCGTCAGATGCCGCGCGAAGTTGGGAGAAGCCCTGCGCATAAGAAACGATTTTACCCAGGTAGAGAGCACGGCGGACTTTCTCAACGAACTCAGTTTTATCGCCTGCGGGTTTAGCCTGAGGACCAGACAGCACTTTAGACGCTGCAACACGCTGCTCTTTCAGAGAAGAGATATAACGTGCAAATACGGATTCGGTGATCAGAGATAACGGCTCACCCAGATCCAGAGAGCTCTGGCTGGTCCATTTACCGGTACCTTTGTTCGCAGCTTCATCCAGAATCACATCAACCAGGTATTTACCTTCTTCATCTTTCTTGGTGAAGATATCTTTGGTGATGTCGATCAGGTAGCTGTTCAGCTCGCCTTTGTTCCACTCGGTGAAGGTCTCTGCGAGCTCCTCGTTGGAGAGGTTCAGGCCGCCTTTCAGCAGAGAGTAAGCTTCAGCAATTAGCTGCATGTCGCCATATTCAATGCCGTTGTGGACCATCTTCACATAGTGGCCAGCACCATCAGGACCGATATAGGTCACGCACGGCTCGCCGTCTTCAGCTACGGCTGCGATTTTAGTCAGGATTGGCGCAACCAGTTCGTACGCTTCTTTCTGACCGCCAGGCATGATGGATGGGCCTTTCAGGGCGCCCTCTTCACCGCCGGATACGCCGGTACCAATGAAGTTGAAGCCTTCAGCCGACAGTTCACGGTTACGACGAATGGTGTCGTGGAAGAAGGTGTTGCCGCCATCAATAATGATGTCGCCTTTATCCAGATACGGTTTCAGGGAATCAATAGCAGCGTCGGTACCTGCGCCCGCTTTCACCATTAACAGGATACGACGAGGTGTTTCCAGAGACTCAACGAACTCTTTAACCGTATAGAAAGGAACCAGTTTCTTGCCTGGATTCTCAGCGATGACTTCTTCGGTCTTATCACGGGAGCGGTTGAAAACGGAGACGGTATAACCACGGCTTTCGATGTTGAGCGCCAGGTTGCGCCCCATCACTGCCATACCGACAACGCCGATCTGTTGCTTGGACATTACATACTCCTGTCAGGTGTGGTCGCCACGAAAAAGACGTGGCTTGAATGTATCTTTGATGTTAACTCAGGTTCAGAAAAAATGGGTAGTGGAAGATGCTGTTAACCATGCCCTGTTAACTGTCGAAAAGGGAGTGACTTGTCTTTGGGGTTGCTAATTGTAGGTCTGTTCATACAAACGCGTAATTTCTGACCACTGGTATCGACGGTAAGCAATTTCTGCCATATCCTTTCCAGACTGTGGAAGTACAGAGGATTCTATATTTTCAATTATCTCTCTTAGATGATTGCTTGAAGAGAAATAATGTGCTTTATCTTCAGTCGTGTAGCGATTGAAATTACAATCAAAAGCCAAAATATCCATACCAAATTGCATCGCTTCAACCAAGGATGGATTTGTACCGCCAGCGCTGTGGCCGTGAACATAGCCTTTACACTGACTTCGCAAATCGAAAAGTACCGAAATATCGTATATAGGATCAATAATTTCGATATTATCAAATTTACTGTACTTATTTTTTAAAGCGAGGCCATATTCACTATTATTCCAGTTACCAACGAATTTGAGTTTATATGGTGTACCGGCGAAGGATTCGAGAATCATAGAAACGTTATTTTCAGGCTCGATACGGCACAGCGAAAGATAAAAATCAGATTTCTGGTCAGGAACCACTCGCCCCTTGATAAGCGCATGTTCTCCGCCATAAGCAATAACCTGATTATTCTTATTATATTCAGACTTAACATAATCACCAATAGCCTGATTATCAGAAATAACAACATCAGAACTGAACACAGCTAACTTTTCAGAAAATTTTAGGAAGGATTTAGCCATACGTCCCCACTTCTCTCGTCGCCACTCCAGACCATCAATATTGGTAACTATTTTAGAATGTGAAAAAAGTCTAAATATTGGCAGTACGACACATCCCGACACCCCAAGAATCAGGACAACATCATGCTTTTCCTTGAGGCAACGGAATAAGCTATAAATATCATAGAAGATACTTGAGGCTCCATTCGCCTTTAGGGAAATATATTCAAGTCGGGCATTTTTATAATGCGCTGGTTTATTTTTATAGTGCTTTGATGAACAGAAAACTGTATAGGTTACATCTTCACTTTGGTAATCTACCAGGTTTTGCACCAGAGATTCAAAACCGCCATAACATGCAGGGATCCCAACAGTGCCAACTACCGCAATTTTCTTCATAGGATTGTTCATTTATTATGTAATTGAAGTGACAGTTTGTAGCCTTCAAGTGTCTGTTCAGCAGTATGCGCCCAGGTGAAATTAGAAACGATACGCTCTTTTAATTTCGTATTAAAAGGCTTCTCCATAACATCAATCACCCCCTGACGTATAGAGGACACCTCACCCGGCTCACAATACACAGCCATATCTTCAAAATAATATTGAGTATCGCCGCGATCCGTCACAAGCACGTTACAGTTCATCATTGCGGCTTCAAGTGTTGAAAGCCCTGGGGTTTCCATCCAGGAAATTAACGCATGAGCTTTAGCAACTTTATATAATGCAGCAAGCTCTTCCTGTGAGACATGCTCGATAAAAATAACGTTATCACCAGCCTCGCGTTTACATTGTTCGTAATAGCCTAAACTATTAGGACTAGGCTTACCTACTAATACCAGTTTGTATGGGAGGTCTTTACATGCGCGAATAAGTTCTAACTGACACTTACGAATTTCGATGCGTGCGGCACTAAGTAGACAACCTTCAAGGTGTTGATATTTGGAGGCTTCTGTAGCATCAAAATTAAAGACATTTAAGTCAACGGCATTCGCCACAGAAACCCCAGCCTTGCCTGGTAATCCCATATCGTGACGGACACGTTCAAGCTCAGTAGGACTATTAGGGAGAAGAATATCGACAGCTCGTGCAATCTCTCGCTGGGCTCTAATATGACCTTTTAACAGATATTCTATAGTTCCTGAATGAAAATTCCTATTTTTTATAATACGCATTGCCGTTTTTAGATATTCGACTTTGCTTTCCTGGAAATTATTTGCGACCCAACGCTGCAATCCGACACGCGCTTTTTGATCGCACTCATAATAAGTCCCCCATATGGTCGAAAGCACCATGGGTTTATTTTTCTCTTTAGCTTGTCGGACATAATGGAGAATGTCCTGAGGATTCCTTAAATTGAAAAAATGAATCAAATCGTAATTATCGAAATTTATTTCACCGCCATCGAAAATATCAATCGAAACACCGATCTTTTCCAGATATTGTTTCGTTTTGAGTAACTGAATGGTATCTCCACCAGGACCACTGAATAATGTTGGCCGGGAAATAAATAATACTTTCATCATAAAAATTATTCCTTACTGATATTCAGGTTAAAGAGAGGTGTTTGAGTTTTTCTTTGCAAGATAACACAAGCTCTTTAGCCGAACTCTCTTCGGATGCTTCTGCATAAATTCTCAATTCAGGAGCATTGCCTGAAGCTCTAAGGTGAAGTATAGATGAGTCTGTTAGCGTCATTCTGACGCCATCGGTATAATCAACTTTATCTAAACCAACATTCAGACCAAGATAAATCAGAAGTTCTTCAGGCTTATCTTTACCAAGGGAAATTAAACGTGTTGACTCGTGAGAAGGAAAAGCCTGAATCCGATCAGAATAAGTATATCTTTGCGGCAGTAAGTTTAATGCAGCCTTAATCCCGGTCTTCGCATAGGCAGCTAAAACTACCAGTGCAGGAAGCACAGAATCTCGGGTTGGTAGCGGGCCAATAAAGTTATCGCCCTGACGGATTGCACTCGCCAGAATAAATCCACCATTTGCTTCGAAGCCAGCGACAGTCTCATGACGAGAAATTAATGTTGATAAGCCGTCGATTACATAAGGGGAACCTATTTTAGTGTACAACACTTCATCGAATTTGCAGCATTGATTCAAAAGAGTATTGGATGAGACGGGGGTCGCAACAGCTTTAACACCAAGGGCAATAGCGGTTAGAATGCATAAAATATCACCACGCAACCACTCACCATTTTCGTCTGTTAAAAGCGGTCGGTCGCCGTCACCGTCCGTTGAGAATATTGCATTAAGGTTAAATTGATTTCTCCAGTCGCGGGCTTTTTGCTTATCTTCCTCAGATACGGCTTCAGTATCAATGGGAACAAATGCTTGAGTTCTTCCTAAGGATATTACTGTAGCGCCGAGTTTTTCAAAAATGCTTGGATAAACATCTCGGCCAGAACTCGAATGCTCGTAAATTCCAATGCGGAGTCCCTTCAGACAATCAGCTGGGAAAAAACGAGTATACCTTGCTATGTAATTTTCTTTTGCAGATTCATCTATTGTCAATGTTTCAACATTTTCGCAGTCATTCAACGGGATGTCGCAATTCGTAATATCAAGCTCATCCTGCTTAGTGATTTCGCCAGTTGAAGTATAAAACTTCAGCCCATTCCTATCGAAAGGAATGTGGCTACCAGTTACCATTATTGCTGGCACACCTTTACTAAGCGAGTGATACGCTAAGGCAGGTGTCGGGATAACACCATAAAAACGATAATTAACGCCGAGATTTTTTAAGGCGTTAGCACAGCTCAACGCTATACCATAGCTACTAGGACGATTATCGATAGCAATGAAAACTACGTCTGTTTTTTTTGATTTGCTTACTACAGTAACGAAATTTGAAACGTAAGCGCGCACAACCAAATCAGTAAACGCTTCGACCATGCCACGCGCACCGCTTGTACCAAACATTATGGTACTGTTATTTATAATATCCTTTGTAGATAAATTATTCATGAGCAGTTTCCTTAACCATTAATCCCTGTAAATATCGTCTTCTTCGAGATATGAGCCAGACTGAATTTCAATAACTTCCAGAGGGATACGACCATTATTTTTAATGCTGTGCATTATTCCAATAGGAATATACGTAGATTCATTTTCGGTAACAAAGAAATTTTCTTTTCCCTTTGTTACATATGCCGTTCCTTTAACAACTATCCAGTGCTCAGCCCGATGATGATGATACTGCTGAGAGATGCCTGCCCCTGGATTAATAACGATCTTGTTTACGATATAATTATTACTTCGGGTGATACAACGAATATTTCCCCATGGGCGAAATACTTCACTATGCAGAATATGTTCTTTACGTTTTAAACGACTCAGCTCTTCTACCACCGTTTTAACGTTCTGCACTTTATCTAAAGAAGCAACCAGTAATGCATCCTGAGTTTGCACAACTGCGAGATTTTCAACACCAACTAATGTCACGAGTGAATCTGACGAATACATATAGTTATTCGTACTATCAACACAAATAGCGTCACCGATCTTCGCATTTCCCGATTTGTCTTTTTGTGATGTTTCCCAAAGCGATAGCCAAGATCCCACGTCACTCCATTGGGAAGAAAATGGAATAACTGCACTTCGTTCGGTATGTTCCATCACTGCATAGTCAATTGAGTTTTTTGGAGAACAGCTAAAAGCTTCGGCATCGACCCGTAAAAAATCCATATCAGCTTGAGAATTTAGTAATGATTTTTCGCAAGCAGAAAATATATCAGGAGCATACTTTTTCAATTCGTCTAAATAGGTGGATGCTTTGCATACAAACATGCCACTGTTCCAAAAATAATTGCCTTTCTTAAGATATTCTTCAGCTTTTTCGAAAGAAGGCTTTTCAACAAATGACTCAATCTTAAATAAATTGTTGTCAAGCTCATCACCAGAGCGGATATAACCATAGCCGGTTTCTGGTTTATTTGGAACAACCCCAAAAGTAACAATATAGCCCTCTGCAGCAGCATTAACACCTTCTGTTACCAGAGCAGTAAACTTATCTTTATCTTCTATATGATGGTCTGCAGCTAAGACCACTAATATCGCATGCTTATTATAAGTTAAAGCATGAAAGGCTGACAAAGCAATGGCTGGTGCAGTATTTTTTGCTTCAGGCTCAAGGATAATCTCTGCTTTTTTATAATTAATCGTACGAAGTTGTTCCGCTACAATAAAACGATAATCTTCATTACTCATAATAATAGATCTTTCATGATCTATATCATCAAGACGCGCTATTGTCTCCTGCAACAACGTCGTTTCGCCAATCAGTTTCAAAAATTGTTTAGGATATGTGGATCGGGAGAGTGGCCATAAACGGGTGCCGGAACCGCCAGCCATAATTACAGGAACGATATAATTATAATCCATTTTCATAATCTCACTTATTCTGCTGCAGACCTTTGATATATCCACTCAACATATAATAATACATCGGCAAGGCGATTAATTTCTTATGTTTCAGCAACATAACAGGTATTGTTATCGGGAAGAGTATCAACGCAACGAAGCGAGCTAAATATTTCTTTTTATCAAGGCGGTGATATCCATCCCCTATCCCATAGTTGATTAGCTTAGATTTTAATTCCTTAAAATCAACTGGAAGATCCCAATAAACAAATGCGTCATAGGCTATAATTATGCGATCAGTTTGTTCAAAAGCACGCAAGATAAATACGGTATCTTCTGCCGTATAAGAATCTTCCGGATACCCCCCTGCGCGCTCCCAAATATGTTTTTCAAAACCCAGTGAACGAGAACTTGGTAAAAAGCTTTTAGCTGGCGTATCTGGTGGTAGCGCTGGACAAAAAATGTCAGCTGTGTATTCCTGGAATTTGTTTGTTACTCGAGCCTTGTATGTTCCAGAAACAATCTCCGCCCCTTCATCGAAGCATGCCTTCATGTTTTTAACCCAGTCTTTGTCAACAATACAACCTGCATCAGTGACTAAAATATGATTATATTTTGCATTGCGGATTGCCACATTTCGACCGCGAGCGATTGGCCCCTTCGAATACTTTTTGCAACACTCAGGATCCACAATAACATTTAACTCACATTGACCAGCCAGACCAGAGAAAGCTTCTTTGATAAGTTCAACTGTATTGTCGCTGGAACCTCCATCGACAATGACAATTTCATCAGGAATATCGGTCTGATTAAGAATGGAATCACAAAATCGCTTGATTGATGCAGCTTCATTGAAGACAGTTGAAATTAACGTAACTTTATTCATGAATGTGTAGCCTTGTCAGAATTATTTTGAATAGTACTTACCTGATTCTTCAATAAAGCAAGTGTGATAAGTATTGACAAAAGCAATGCATATTCAACACGAACATAAGAGTTATAAATCAGAAATATTGAGAGTACTGATAAATAGTATTCATTAGACTTAAAGAAATAAACAAACAGCGCAAAATGTACAAAAAGATACAACAGCAGAAGGAGCAAACCACCACGCAACAAGTTTGCTGCAATGAATGAGTGAGGGAAGAAATATCTGTTCCCTAGTCGCTCCTTTTCAGAAAAACTTTTACTGTCTAGTGCCTCAAGAATTGGCAGCGGATATTTATCAAAATTGAAACTGCCAGAGAGACCATAGCCTAAGAGGACCTTCATCTCAGAACTCTCGTTCCCATCAAGTATATTAAAAACTTCATACTGCCTGACTTTTCCTGAACCAGACATCTCCTTGTTTTCCTGAAAAACATTCAGATCAGAAACTTTCCACAATAAGAAATTATATAAATTTGGATTGGTAACCAATACTGCGAAACATAGAACAGTAAAGAATGGTATTATTTCCATCATAACTTTAAATTTTAGTTTTATTTTTTTCGATAATAAGAAAGAAAAAAACAGGGTTATGATAACTATACCAATTAATGCTCGACTCAAAGAGAATAGTGAGATATAGAATAGAATCCTATAAACCATCGATCTTTCGAAAATAGTTTTATCTTTAGTCTGTAAAAAAAGAATGAACGTTATTACCGAAATTAAAGGCTGAGTAAAATAATCCCAAGATGGAGTGCCTAGAGTAAAATCATAAGCAATAAATAAAATAACTCGCAACCCGATAATTACAGGCAGAAATATTAAGAAACTTTGTAACTGTGCCTTAAGCTCTTGTTCTTTCCAATTTGAAAGAAGTAAAAATACGCATATTAATACTATGTATATTTTTACATTTGTAATTGCGATGGATAAATCAAAAGGTTGATCATTGATAACTGTAATGAATACCAACCATGCCAATAAAAGCACTACCGCAGAGACTGCAATTCCGGACGCTCTACTAAGTTTGAATTTATTGAAAACAACTATCGCCACGGGTAGCGTTATGATTGCCCAATAAAATAATGTCAGCGGACCAATTTTTACAGTATTTACTGTATTATAGAAAATTTCGTTTGAACTTAATGAATCATAAAGAAAAAGTATATCTCTGGGATATTCGGGGATCAAAAAAAGTAAAAATAAACTTACTTCAATAAGCTTTTTTTTCTTAAACAATCCATAATATATCAATATAAAAAATGCTAATATCGAAATTAGCATACCTGCCATATTATCAGCAAAAAATGTTATCCATGCGAAGGACATTAGTGACCAGAATAAAATTCGGCCAAATTCATTTCGACTCATGACCTCTCCAGTGATGTTAGCCTGTCACCACATCTGTTAGCGTTTTTAAAGCTCGTTGTTTCTCATCAGTTATGTTCGTTATATTCAGATTAGTGCAGGTCATTTGTTCTAATTCAAGATTATCAACCAATGATGATCCATCGAACACACATGGAGAAAAATACATATGCTCTAAAAAAGCATTTATTTTGGGAGAATATGTAAAGGCAACTAGCGGAACTTTATACAATGTGGCAAAAACTATCGAATGCAATCTCATCCCTATATGGTATTTAGACAGAGCAATTTTTTGTACAGATTCATTTTCGTTACAAAAATGAAATTTAATAGTATCAGGTAGATGCTTACATAGTTCGCGATGAAACTCATGATCGTTATTTATTGCATGTTGATGCATCGAAACAAAACAAATATTTGATATACCTGTGCGTTCAATAACATTATTAATTGCAACTGTATAATTGTGGATCAACTTCTCATCAAAAACATAAGCGTAATGACCAGAAACAGAAATAAAGGATTCATTTTCATGTGATTGATCTGAATTGGCATAAATTCCATTTAACAGGACAAGATCTCCACCCAACTCACATTTTTTTAACCGAAAATCATGCATTGCTTTTTGATATGATTTATTATCACGAAAAACGACAAATGTTGAAAATTGAAGAATTAAATTAACAATTATTTTTGCCCAGTTTGTGGTCAAATGACCAATTCCTACCCCGACAAAATAATTTTTCGTTCCAGTAATAAAACAGAAAAGAGTAACAATAAAAAGTAATATAAGACCAAAGTAACCGGTGTTTTCATCTTTATAAAAGCAGGTTCCCCCTCCCCAAACAAGTTTTTCAGACCTCATTAACGCACACAGAAAGCGTAATTTATTTTTAAGCCCTGCCAATGGCTTAAAAGTAACACCGTCTTCAATTTTTTCTTTATCATAATTACCGAAGACATTAATATTTTCGTAGCGTCGTGAACGTTTGATAGCCTGGAGGCAGACATCAAGCATTACGTCATCGCCAAGATTTTTAAAGCCGTAATAGCCCCACAACGTGATTTCAGATTTTTTTTTCATTTTCACAGATCGTAATAAGATATAGCCAGCCAACCAAGCGTGACAGCAGTACAGCATATGCCATCCCGATTTCACCGAGGTAGGTTATCAAAGGGTACGATGAAACAATCATCACCAGTAACTGGGTGATCTTCAGATAAAGTAATCGGTTGTTAGACTGATGGTAGAGAACACTTTCCTTGTCAGTAAAGTACAGACCCACAGAGAAAGCTATGGTAAGAATATACATGATATTTGCTGCTGACTCGTAGGTGTTACCATATAATAATGAAAGCACCCACTTCGAACATATGAGATACCCTAATATGATAAAAGCGATGAAAAATATTTTTTGTTTTTTTTGCACATTTTGAATACCAACTTTTACCAACACGGCCATCACCGATGAGTTAAGTAACGGTATTAGCATACAAAGTGTGCTTGCGACAAAGTAATTTGCTGCGTTAAATCCCATTCCATCGATGATAATCACGTCTACACGCATCAATAATGCAACGATAGCTGTCACCAAATACAGCTTAAATATTACTGGTAAATCATCTTTAAAATAATAATTTTTATGTGGAAAACTCAAAGATATATATCGCCCACTAATAATATAAACAATAGAAACGATATAGGCAACGGTAAGCCCCATCAAGGCATAAATAACATTAGTGGGATAGACAATCACAGCGGTTGTGACAAAACCTAATTTTACAGCATTGCTTAGCACATTATTAAAGGAATAACGTCCCCAAGCCTCATCAATTTGGTTAAATATATTCAGGACTTTATGAACGGTCATCAACAAGGAGGCAAAAACACATAATACGCTGTTGATACCCCAGTAATAATAAACAACAGGTAATAAAAGTATAAATATACCAATCATGCCAACTATAGCCATACTCGCTAGCATTTCACAGTGATGTTTATCTTTTTTCTTATAAATTACAATTAGTGAAGATGAAAGACCGAATTCAAAAATCGCACTAAGGATGACTGTTGCATTAATGAATACGGCTAGCTGGTTAAACTCGGCTACAACAAGATATTTTGCAGCAACAACATTCACCATGAAAGTTAAAATTGCTGACAGTAAACCGCCAGCAAAAGTAACAAATATTGATTTGTTCATATTTATTAATATCAGAAATAGCGTGCAGATGCGAAAATTGGTAATTCCTCATCCTTTTGAGATAGAGCAATATTCAATTCACCCAGCGGCCAAAGAATATTTAATTCTGGATCATTCCAGATCACACCGGCTTCTGATTCTTTATGATAATAGTTGGTCGTTTTATATACGAACTCTGCGTTTTCACTGAGTGTTAAGAAACCATGGGCAAAGCCTTCAGGGATCCATAATTGACGTTTATTTGTTGCTGACAGATGAACACCGACCCATTGACCAAAAGACGGTGAGGCTTCGCGTACATCAACCGCAACGTCAAAAACCTCGCCAACAATGCAGCGTACTAGCTTTGCTTGTGCGTAAGGAGGCATCTGATAATGTAATCCTCTCAAAACCCCTCCACTAGATTTTGAATGATTATCCTGTACAAAATCGACATGGTGTCCTACCGCCTCGTTGAACATTTTTTGGCTAAAGCTTTCATAAAAGAACCCTCGCTCGTCGCCAAAAACTGTTGGCTCAAAAATTTTTACATCAGAGATAGATGTTTCAATTACTTTCACGCTCAAATATCCTTTACTAATTTAAGTAAATACTGACCGTAAGCATTCTTTTTAAGCGGTTCTGCCAACTTTTTAACCTGCTCTGCGTCAATAAAGCCTTTGCGGTATGCAATTTCTTCCGGACATGCCACTTTCAAGCCCTGACGTTCTTCTATTGTCGCAATGAAGTTGCTGGCTTCAATCAGACTCTGATGCGTACCTGTATCTAGCCATGCATAACCGCGCCCCATCATGGCGACAGAAAGGTTTCCTCTTTCAAGATACAAGCGGTTAATATCTGTAATTTCGAGTTCACCGCGCGCAGAAGGCTTGAGATTTTTTGCCATCTCTACAACTTCATTATCGTAGAAATACAATCCAGTTACCGCATAATTACTTTTAGGCTCAAGTGGTTTTTCCTCAAGACTAATAGCAAGACCGGATTCATTAAACTCAACTACACCATAACGCTCTGGATCATTTACGTGATAAGCAAAAACGGTAGCGCCCTTTTCATTGCTAACGGCGGCCTCAAGTTCTTTAGGCAAATCATGCCCGTAGAAAATATTATCGCCTAAAACAAGTGCACAATTGTCTTCACCAATAAACTCTTCACCGATTATAAAGGCTTGTGCTAATCCATCTGGACTTGGCTGAACCTTATATTGCAATGATAATCCCCATTGACTTCCATCGCCGAGCAATTGTTCAAAGCGTGGCGTATCCATTGGCGTGCTGATAATAAGAATATCTTTAATGCCAGCAAGCATTAATGTTGTTAATGGATAGTAAATCATTGGCTTATCATAGATTGGAAGCAATTGCTTACTTACTGCCATTGTCACCGGGTAAAGACGTGTCCCGGATCCACCTGCCAAAATAATTCCTTTACGCGTAGTCATTCTTTTTCTCATAAATGGTTTGCTCATTCGAGCGAAGCAAATTTGTTACGCTCGTTGAGCTAAGAATAATTCTGCTAACATGCGTTTGACCCCAGTATCCCAGTCAGGTAATGTCAGCGCGAAGTTTTGCTGAAATTTTGACGTATCCAGACGTGAATTATGTGGCCGTCGGGCTGGAGTCGGCCAGGCTTCTGTCGGTACGCCATTCAGCGTTTCCAAAGAAAGTTCGATACCTGAGCGCTTTGCCTCTTCAAAAACCAACTTAGCATAGTCATACCATGTTGTTGTCCCTGATGCGACAAGGTGGTATACACCAGCTAATTCAGGTTGAGTAATAACTGACTTGATAGCATGCGCGGTGCAGTCAGCTAACAGTTCAGCCCCTGTCGGAGCACCATACTGATCGTTAATGACCGACATTTCCTTGCGCTCTTTTGCAAGGCGTAACATCGTCGCTGCAAAATTATTTCCTTTACTGGCATAAACCCAGCTTGTCCGGAAAATGAGGTATTTACGGCATGAATTCTGAACCGCTAATTCGCCCGCTAATTTCGTTTCACCGTAAACATTTAATGGGGCTGGCGTATCACTTTCAGACCAGGGTTTGTCACCTGTACCTGGAAATACATAGTCCGTTGAATAATGAACAACCCACGCTTCAATCTTTTCCGCTTCTCTCGCAATAGCTTCAACGGCTGTGGCATTAATGAGTTGTGCCAGTTCAGGTTCTGATTCAGCTTTATCAACCGCTGTATGTGCAGCGGCGTTTACAATAACATCTGGTCTGAGCTTACGAACCGTTTCGGCTACCCCTTCAGGTTTGCTAAAGTCGCCACAATAGTCCGCTGAATGGACATCAACTGCCGTAACTTTACCTAAAGGGGCCAGTGCGCGCTGGAGTTCCCAACCGACCTGACCAGACTTTCCGAATAGCAGAATGTTCAAGCGTTTCGATCTCCGTAGTTCTCTTCAATCCAGGTCTTATAGGCACCACTTTTTACATTCGCAACCCACTCTTGATTATTCAGATACCATTGAACCGTTTTACGTATGCCTGTTTCAAAAGTTTCTAACGGTGTCCAGCCAAGCTCGCTACTAATTTTTTGTGCATCAATCGCATAGCGACGATCATGCCCCGGTCGATCGCTAACAAACGTTATCTGTTCTTCATAAGACGTTTCTTTAGGCACCATTTCATTAAGCAAATTACAGATAATGCGGATCACTTCGATATTTTGCTTTTCGTTATGCCCACCGATATTGTAAGTCTCCCCTACTTTTCCTTGGGTAACAACGGTATAGAGCGCGCGGGCATGATCCTCAACAAATAGCCAGTCACGTATTTGATCGCCTTTACCATAAACCGGCAACGGTTTCCCTTCGAGCGCGTTCAGAATAACCAACGGGATTAATTTCTCAGGGAAATGATATGGCCCATAATTGTTTGAACAGTTAGTAACAATTGTTGGCAGCCCATATGTTCGGAGCCACGCTCGCACTAAATGATCGCTTGCAGCTTTAGATGCAGAATACGGACTACTTGGCATATACGCCGTTTCTTCAGTGAAAAGCGGTAATGCTTCTCCTTTTGAAATTTCATCTGGATGTGGAAGATCGCCATACACCTCATCGGTGGAAATATGATGGAAACGGAATTTCTGCTGAGCTGGTTTATCTAAGGTTGACCAATATGCTCGAGCTGATTCAAGTAAAGTATACGTACCAACAATGTTGGTATTGATAAATTCCGCTGGCCCGGTGATTGAGCGGTCAACATGGCTCTCTGCGGCCAAATGCATAATCGCGTCCGGTTTATGTTGTTCGAAAACGCGATCCAACTCATCTTTATTGCAGATATCAACTTGTTCAAAAACATATCGCTCATCATCGCTGACGGAGGTAAGCGATTCGAGGTTGCCGGCATAGGTCAATTTATCAACATTGATAACCTGATCAGCCGTATTGTTAATTATATGCCGAATAACGGCTGAACCAATAAACCCAGCACCGCCAGTAATTAGAATTTTCATAATTTATTTGGAAGTAAGTGTATTAACAATAACTTTTGATGAAGTGCCATCGCCATAAGGATTATGAGCGAAACTCATCGCGTTATAAGCCGCCTCAGACTCGAGAAGATTTTTTACTTCATTAACAATACGGTCTTTATCTGTACCAACAAGCTTAACTGTTCCCGCCTGAACGGCTTCAGGTCTTTCAGTGGTATCACGCATCACTAAAACAGGTTTGCCGAGGGAAGGTGCTTCTTCCTGAATCCCGCCTGAATCCGTTAATATCAGATAAGATTTGTCCATTAAATAAACAAAAGGCAAATACTGTTGTGGTTCAATAAGATGCACATTATCGATACCTGCAAGGATACGATTAACCGGCTCTCTAACGTTTGGATTCATATGGACAGGATAGACAATCTGAACATCATTATGCTGCTTTGCCAGCATTGCTAATGCTTCACAAATATTCTCAAAGCCCCGGCCAAAACTCTCGCGGCGATGCCCAGTAACCAATATCATTTTTTTATTAACAGACAAGAAAGGGAAACTCGCTTCTAGCTCACTGGCCATAGCAGTATTATTATCAATCTTATCTTTTGCTATATGCAATGCATCAATCACTGTATTTCCGGTAACAATTATTTTATCTTCATTATAGCCCTCATTGATTAGATTCGCTTTAGAAGACTCTGTCGGTGCAAAATGATAATTAGTTAATACAGAAGTTAGTTTTCGATTTGCTTCTTCTGGCCACGGGGAGTATATGTTCCCTGTACGTAGACCGGCTTCAACATGGCCAATAGCGACTTTCTCATAATATGCGGCTAAACTTACTGCAAAAGTGGTTGCTGTATCGCCATGCACGAGAACAATGTCAGGCTGGAACTCCTGAAGAATAGGTTTTAGATTGAGGAGAATAGCTGAGGTGATATCATTAAGAGTTTGCCCTGCTTTCATTAAATTCAGATCGTAGTCTGGAGTAATTTCAAATAAGTCCAGTACCTGATCTAACATTTCTCTATGTTGTGCAGTTACGCACACCTTTAGATTGAGCTGTGGGTTATTTTTGATTTCAGTAACCAGAGGAGCCATTTTTATTGCTTCAGGTCGCGTTCCAAATACAATCAAAACTTTTTTCGTCATTGTGAGTTTTCACCTAATATGTTTGATATCTAACCAAACGTCCCGTGAGTGTACGTATTGTCCGTGTAACAAATCACTGTAAATGCAAATGGCTGAGATTTAAAGCACGCTACCGCCCCTGGCTTGACAGCTACCAGTGCACTGAGCGACGTTTGATTGAAGGAATTTGTAGTCTGATTTCAGACAAAAAACAGGCATTAATTGTCGTCCTAAATGGACTCGGAAACAAGCACAAATCGTTACAAATCAGCCCAGATTTGAAGCAGGTAACTCTCTGTTATCATGAGAATTAATAATAAAAAGCGGCAGCCATCATTTTGGTTATGTAACAACATAACTAAAATAATGGCTGCCGCGCATGACGTCTTTCAGGCTGCGAAGAAGTATCAGTCTTCAGCCAGCAGCTTCTCAATCCGGCTTCTGAACTTTGCCCCTTCCTTCAGGTTACGCAGGCCATAGTTCACAAACGCCTGCATATACCCCATTTTCTTACCGCAGTCATAACTGTCACCGGTCATCAGCATGGCATCAACTGATTGCTTCTTCGCCAGCTCAGCAATCGCATCGGTCAGCTGGATACGGTCCCAGGCACCCGGCTCGGTTTTTTCCAGCTCAGCCCAGATATCGGCATTCAGCACATAACGGCCGACTGCCATCAGGTCGGAGTCCAGGGTCTGCGGCTGATCGGGTTTTTCGATAAACTCAACGATCCGGCTCACCTGCCCTTCCGTCTCCAGCGGCTCTTTAGTCTGAATAACTGAGTACTCAGAGAGATCACCCTTCATACGTTTCGCCAGCACCTGGCTGCGACCCGTTTCGTTGAAGCGTGCAACCATTGCCGCCAGGTTGTAACGCAGCGGATCGGCAGAAGCGGTATCAATGATGATATCGGGCAGTACCACGATAAACGGGTTATCGCCTACGACCGGACGCGCGCACAGGATCGAGTGGCCCAGACCCAGCGGCTGCGCCTGACGCACGTTCATGATGGTCACGCCAGGAGGGCAGATAGACTGAACTTCCGCCAGAAGCTGACGCTTAACGCGCTGCTCAAGCAACGCTTCGAGTTCATAAGAGGTGTCGAAGTGGTTCTCTACCGCATTCTTCGAAGAGTGCGTCACCAGAACGATTTCTTTGATCCCTGCAGCAACAATCTCGTCGACGATGTACTGAATCATCGGCTTGTCAACGATCGGCAGCATCTCTTTAGGAATTGCCTTCGTGGCTGGCAACATATGCATGCCCAGACCCGCTACCGGTATGACTGCTTTCAAATTAATCATTATTTCTTCCACCTTAAAATGGTTGACGAATTATAGCTTTTAAACCTGTTTTCGCCAGCATGTTTTGCCGTAAATATGAAGTAATCCTAGGTCACCCCACCACAAATTACAGTAGTTGTAATCTGAATAGATCGCGATTTCGTTCCAGGAATTGTCGCAAAATAGTCTGGATGATTACCTGTGCGGCAGCGCAAAATTCAACCGTTCCGTATTCACCACGTGTTGATCAACGCGATCAATATCCACCGAGCTCTGCCCCTTTTCATTAACCGCTTTTATGTTCGCAAGCGACAGCAACGTCTCGTTTTTAGCCATAAACTTCCCGCGCACGTCTTTGCGCAAATCGAAGTTCATCTTCAGAGCCGGTCCCGTCGTTGACTCCTGCATCACGTTGATATTACGTAAGAAAAGGTGCTGGGGTTTGTTATGCAGCTCAAGCGTTGCCCGCTGCATCTCAACGTTGGTGATGGCAACAAACGACGTGGCATTGCCGGAGGAAATCTGTATCCCGCGCAGCTTATAGGCAAGCTGTCGGTTATCCAGGCGAATATCGTTAAGTTTGAAGTTCTGCGGTATCGACAGATAATCGCCCTTGATCACGCCATAGCCAATTAGCATTCCGGCGCTGTTGACCATATCGACATTATCAATAACGAAATTATCACAGCCATAAATAGCTACCGTCGCGTTATCAATTCCGGCCTTTTTACTGAAGTCAGGGGTGATATTGCTGGCCTTGATATTACGGATCACAAAGTGTTTACCGTTTTCAACATGCACCAGCTGCCGACAGTTGCTGCCGGTGATATTTGCCACCACGAAGTTTTTAACGGTCTGCTGTTCCGGATAGTCATTGTCGTACGTACTGCCGGCCAGCCCAATGCCTATGCCCCAGTTGATCTTGCCGTTGGTGCAGTTGATGTTATCGATCACGTGGTCAGAGATCAGGATGTTACGGTCGTTAATCGCCACGTTCCACTCAATCGCGTCACCCTGCAAATGGCTGAATTTACTGTTGGTTATGCGCGCACCGTCCACCTGATTATGAAAACCCTGGCGCAGAATGGCGTAGTTGGCCTGGCTCACGGCAATGCGATCGATAAGCAGGTTACGCATCACTCTCGGCTTTTTACCGCCGATGTAGATCTGGGTGACGGGGCCGAAGCCGCTCATCGCCAGCCCTTTAATGACACAGTCGGAGCCACGCACGTCCAGCGTAATGTTATGCGTGCGCCCCTCTCCTTCCCCAATGACCTTGCAGCCCTCCTGGAGCACAAACCGCCCGCGCCCGTTGCCCTTCAGCGCACCGCGGATCAGCAGGGTTTTGCCATCAGGAATGAAAATGCCGGTATTGATGTTTTCACAGGTTAACCCGGCGGGAACAACAACGGTATCGCCCTCGGCAAATGCCTGCCTGAAGGCGGCGATCCAGTCGTTATTGTTGTAGCGATCGACAGAAACCGTCTTCCCGGTTGCCGCCCGCGCAGCGCGGGGCGACAACAGCGGCATGGCAGCCAGGACGGATAAAGAAGAGACAAATCGGCGTCGGGTAATCTTATTCAGCATACAACCTCAGCGTTACAGCGTTTGCAGCAGGCTCGCTAACTGGCGATTAATCACCTGCTGATTGAATTCTGCTTCAACTTTTTGCCGCGCATTTTGCAGCACAGGGATCAGCGTCTGCTGATCGATATCGCTGAACGCGGCCAGACGGTCCGCCAGCGCCAGCGCATTGTTTTCAGGAACCAGCCAGCCGGAATGCTCAGAGGTGATCAGCTCCGGGATGCCGCTGTGTAACGTCGAGACCACCGGAATGCCGACCGCCATCGCCTCCATCAGCGCCACGGGAATGCCTTCCATATCGCCGTCGGCGCCGGTTACGGAAGGCAGCAGGAACACATCCGCCTCGTCGAGCATGGCTTTCACTTCGTGGCTCGGCTTGAAGCCCGGCATCTCGACCACGTCTTCCAGCTGATACTGTTCAATCAGCGTGCGCAGGCGACGCTCCCACGGCCCGATACCCAGGATGCGGTAGTGGAAGTCCACACCGCGCGCCTTCAGTTGCCGACAAGCTTCGATGGCTACGTGCAGCCCTTTCTTTTCGGTCAGGCGGGCAACAGAGATAATTTGCAGCGGCTTGCCCGGCACCTTGACCGGTCGCTGGGTGAAGCGTTCCATGTCCACGCCCATGCGTGAAACGGTGATTTTCTCGCTCGGGCACCCCATGGTTTTCAGGCGTCCGGCCCACAAGTCGCTTATCGGCAGCATCATGTCACCACGGCGAAACAGCTGCTGATATTCCGGCGTGTAGTGGTTCAGCACTTCACGGCTGGAGATATCGATACCGTGGAAAATGGTGGCGATTTTGCCGTCAATCACCCCCAGCTCACGCAGTTTTGCCGCCGTGACGCCAGCCGGGCCAAAGTGAGCGATAAAGACATCGGCCCGGTACGGCTGGGCCGTTTGCCCGCAAATGGCGGATAAGATCAGGTTGCGGGCCTCCGCGCCATAGCGCGACATATTCAGCGCCCGCCACGTCGAGGCGCGATGAAGGCCGCGCAGCGTCTGGCCAGCGCGATGGCGCAGTTTGTTCATCCGTCCGGCGGGTTCGTCCTGCAACCAGCGGGTTTTCGCCTCCAGCCCATACTGGGTATACGCCGCATGGGTGTTTTGCGTATCGCCCTTTTGCAGGGCGATAATCTCCACGTCATACCCCATATCGATAAACGCGGTGATTTGGTTCAGCACAAAAGTTTCAGACGACAGCGGAAATTTCAGTAAGAAGAAACCAACCTTCATTTCCCCTCCCGGACGCGGTCGAGGACGGATTTCACCATGCCAATACCTTTTTCGCGTTCGGCTTTCACCGCCACCGCCAGACGTTCGTTGATCGCAGGCAGCTGGCCGAGCGTGTCGCCCACCATCGCACCCAGCGAACCGTCCAGCAGATGACGAATATCGACGGCCATTTCCGGCATACCGAGCTGCTGCATAATGCCTGCAGACTTGTGCTCGTAGTTGATGGCGATGGCTGGCGTGCCGAAGTTCATCGAGATAATGGCCGAGTGCAGACGCGTGCCCACGGTCAGGTCGCAGGCGGAGAGCAGCTTGCCCATCTCCAGGTCGTTCAGCTCGTCCATCACCACGTGGTAGCGGGACGGGTCGTTTACCAGGTTGCGCAGGTTGAGCGCCACCATGCGGTCATCTTTGTTGTAGCTGTCGATACCGGTACAGGTGGAGAGCGCCAGCACCTGGTAACCGCTGTCCAGCACGCGGTTCACCACCTCGGCAAAGGCTTTTTCATACGCCGCCTGAGTCGTGCCGAGGCGTTTATCGAACGGCGCAAGTTCACGCAGGGTAATGGCGACGGTTTTCTGTTTTGCCGCCACGTCCAGCCAGTGCTGTACCGCGTAGCTGGCCTGGAAGCTGTCATCCTGATGATCCACCAGCCAGGCGGTGTCTACGCCGTGCTCCACTTTGGTGGTGTCGATTTCGCTACGCTTCATCATGTCGAGGCTGACCGATTCGCGCAGGATCAGCGCGTCACAGTGGCCGAAGACATAGTTCGCCAGCTGGTTGAACTGCGGATCCTGGAACGGCCCGACGCTGTGGCCGATCATAAACAGCGGTTTTTTCGCCATGAAGGTGCAGAGTGCATGCTCAAACTGCGGCACGCCGTACAGGTCGACGAAGAACGAGCCGCCCACCTGAATAATGGCGTCATAGCCGGACAGCAGACGCACGAAATCGGTAAAGCCCTGCGCGATGGCGATGTTGCGCAGCTTGCCGGTGTCGGTTACGCGAGAAAGCAGCACCTGATGCTGGTAGCGGCGACGCAGTACTTTCTTCACGCGCCCCATCACGCCCGCAGCGTTGTTGTGCTGTTTCATCTGGCTGTAGAGCGGGTCGCCCATCACCGGGCGGTTCAGTAACCAGGATGAGCTGACCGGATAACGGCTCATCACATCCACTTCTGTCTCAGGCTTAAGGGTGTTAATTGCATCCAATAAACCGCGCAGGATGGCGCTGTCGCCACGGTTGCCGCAGGTATGGTTGCCAAGAATAAGTAATTTCATAATGGCCTCGTAAAATT
>PPYE01357193.1_pt1 | contig 29505 bp, 24 predicted proteins | sample 1559881 | NCBI WGS metagenome assembly PPYE01 (sample SAMN08240022, study PRJNA423297) | Human gut metagenome, whole genome shotgun sequencing project. | reverse complement strand
TCTCTACATGATTATACACTTTTACACTCTGTCTGCTAAATTTTCTAAACTGAAATATTCTTTTTAACATTCCCCTCTTCATCATAACAATTCTTATTTGTTCCCGCAAAACCATCAATTAAAGCTAATAATATTTGTGGCTCATTTGCAAAGACTGTCATCCAAACAGAATAAAAGCCATCTCCCAAAGCAGTCATAATAATTTGCTTTTTTAAATCTTCTCTATAGCTATCTGGCGCATCTTTCATATGTAGCCATCCGTCCAATGACTCCTTTGCTTTATAATAAGCAGTATTTCTTTCTATAAGCCGCCTATCTTTATCCCCTTTACTCAAATCAGGAACATTACCAAGTTTTACTAGCTCATACGTATTGGTTGCCTTTTCTTTTAACTCACCTGTCGGATCTAATTCCATTAAAAGCTGCTCATTTACCTTTGGATAACCATTTTCATATGTGTATGCAATTGCTGTATTATTCACATCAGGCCATAAAAAATCATCATCATTTTCAGGAGTTGTGTTAGCTGATTTTCTAGCATTACAATATTTACATCCCAACAGCAAGTTCATCCAATCCGTTATATCTCCGCCCTTTGATTTTGATACAACATGTTCAACCTCCGGTACATGCTTAATTGGAAATTCACAATATGAACAATAATAACCTATCTTTTCGCCTAAATATGGCAGTGCATCCTGATATTTTTTTATTGTATTATATGGTGATTCACCTTTATCTACTGGTCTCATTTTTCTTCACTTTCCATGCCTGTTCAGTGTATTTTTGATGAACCCACGCCATATAAGCAGGATTATCACTATATTCTGCCTCTAAATCAGCCAATTCTTTGCCAAGCCTTGCTATATCATCTTGAGTCTTGGCCTCTTTCAAGGCTGTATAATATTTTGAGGCTGCTTCGTATATCTTTCGTTTTCTCTCACTATATTGAGGCATTTCTACGCCCATAACATCTTCAGCTATATCTTCCAATCCTTCTCCGGAATACTCACTATCTAATGGTTGATCCAAAGTAATAAGTTCTCCCTCATCCAAAGATTGAATAATAAAAGGAGAATGCGTAGCACATATAAACTGTATTCTAGGAAATTGTTCTTTCAGAATTCCTATAATACGTTTCTGCCATGTAGGATGCAAACTCAAATCAATTTCATCTATTATAACAATTCCAGGTGTCATTTTGAGTGCATCACCCTTTAGATAAGGATTCAATATGCACATTCGCGTAGCTATATCAAGTACCATCTTTATTACATTTCTATAACCATCACTCAACAGCTGAAACGGAAGGATTGTTCCATCTGCTGTTTTTAATGCAATAATATCATCCTCATATTTGGTCGAAGATATAATTTCTTCTCCCGGCTTCAATTCATCACAAAATGCATCATTAACAGCCTTTAAAATTGCCTCATATGCAGGAAATAATTTTCCCCCATTTTCTTCTAGTGAAACAGCTTTAAGAGTATCAATATAACGAAATGCAATTTCAAGTCCATGTTGCGAATCCAAACAATGATTATATGCGTCAGTCCTACTAAATACACCTTTTATATTTGTTTTCTTATTTCCATCTTTAAAAAGGCGTGCTGTACTCAAATAAAGCACTAATGGAAGAACCACTTTACTATCCGAGTGATTCGCATTAGATATTTTATTTTCCCATTCAATTACAGCTGGCTGCATCGGATTAGAACCACCAAATTTAGTTCTTGCATCTTCTTTTAAAATAACTCGTCTAAATTCAATATTGTTCTCTGTATTATTTCCGCCCCACTGCGCCTTGCAACTTACTTCACACGGATACTGTGCAATTGATCCTGTCGTCAAAATCATGCTATCATCTGAAATCAACGTTTTTCTTCTTGCATCGGTTGACTTTATATTATATACAAACCGTGAAGGTACATAAGTCTTGTAAGCTGCAAGATAAGCTCCCAGCATCACATTAGCAGCCTCCAATACGGAAGTCTTACCAGAACCATTTTTCCCAGCAAAAACATTCATTCTTGGATTGAGCACAAATTTTTTATTATCAAATCCTCTATAATTTCTAAGGCCTAACTCTTGAATTTTGAACTCACACATTTTATCCGCTACCTTTAGCCCTTCCTCATTTTATATTAACTATATCATTTTTTTATTATCACAGCAACCTTTCCGTAACACTACAGAAATTTTTGATGTATAAATGATGTAAACATCATTTTTTATACACTTTTCAGGAAATATTTACTTCTCAAACAGCCTCTGCTTTCTCTCTATCATCTCATCAATCCTTGTGATATACTGCCCTACATCCTTGACATTCTCGCATCTGTCGATGCGGTGTGTGCCATCCGGATTCGGTACGGGCCAGACACGCTTGGTGCTTGCTCCAGCTCCGCAGGCTACAATAGTCTGTTTTTCCTCCATGATCAGTATATTGTATACACCGGCCTTGCCCTTTGCCGCATAGCCCACGTTTTCCATGTTGCCTGCCATGCCCTTCTGCCTGTAGAGGTAATATGGCTCAAGCCCCATCTGCTTACAGTAGGCTGCGCAGAGATCCATATGCTCCTGAGTGTTGACCATCTGCATATCACTGTAGCGGTCCTTGAAGATGGTGAGTCGTGCAGCTCGCTTTACTGCGAGTGAATGGATGGTGACGTTGTCAGGCGCCAGTTCCTTCACCAGCTCCATTGTGTGCCTTACATCATCGAGTGTCTCCTCGGGAAGTCCCATGATGAGGTCCATATTTATGTTGTCAAAGCCCAGCTCACGTGCAAGCTTGAAGCTTTGTATCGTATCGTCTACCGTGTGGTGTCTTCCTATTATATCAAGTGTCTGCTGCTTCATAGTCTGCGGATTTACTGATATACGGCTGATGCCGTTTTTCTTTAGTGCCAGGAGCTTTTCTCTCGTGATGGAGTCCGGTCTGCCTGCCTCCACTGTAAATTCCAGACAGTCCTTTAAATCAAAGCTGCATTTGATTTTTCTGATAAGCCTGTCAAGTTGCGCAGGGCTTAGTGTGGTCGGTGTGCCGCCTCCTATGTAGATGGAGTTTAGCTTCTTGTGGTAGAATTTCTGTGCCGTGTAGTCTATCTCCTTCTCGAGTGCGTCGAGATAATCATCCACGCGGTTTTTCCACACACCCAGTGGATATGATGTAAACGAACAGTATGCACAGGTGCTTGGGCAGAATGGTATACCTATGTACAGGCTGTAGCCGTTGTCATAGTCCACTTTGTCAAGCAGTGCCTTCTCGCGCTTTGCTATGCCTATTGAAAGGTCGATTTTCTCATCGCTTGCAAGATAGGTTTCCTTCAGATAGTCATAGGTTTCCTTATCGCTCATGCCGTCCTCTATGCATTTCATGGCTATCTTGGTCGGTCTGATGCCTGAGAGTGTGCCCCACGGAAGGCTTTTTCCTGTGCCCTTTTCTATCATGGAATAAAGGGCGAGCTTGAGGCGGTTTTTGGTTTCCTTGCGGTCTGTGCCGTCCACGGATATTTTTGTGCAGATACTTTCTCCGGCTGTTTTAATATCATTTTCGTCATCCTGCTGCATCTCACCTGTCATGGAATTATTTCCACCGGCTCTATTCAACGTCCACTCCACTGCAATTTCATCGCCCACATAGTCTATCTTAAATACCTGTGAGGCATCCGCAAATTCTTTTACGCCATCGTCTGTCATCTCGTGGTGTGTGCAGGCTAAGTTTTTCCCCTCCACCTCATCAGGTGAGCAGCTATAGTACATCTGCACATCCTCCTGAGGGAAGAACTCCTTGAGCAGTGAGTGCACATCATATTCAAAATCCGGTTTATTAAATACTACTACTATCATAAGTAAGGGTTATACATCCTCTCGTTTTCTATGGTTGTTGTGTCGTTGTGGCCCGGGTACACCTCTGTATGCTCAGGCAGTGTCATGATTTTTTCCTTCACTGTGCGCACGAGGTCTGACATGCTGCCGCCCTTGAAATCCGTACGTCCGATTGAGCCGCAAAACAGTGAGTCTCCTGTAAAGATCACGTCCTCATACGGGAAATAATAGCAGCAGCCGCCCGGTGTATGCCCCGGTGTGTGAAGCACTACTATATGAAAGCCTGCGATGTCAAGCTCCTGCTTATCCTTCAAAAATACATCTGCATAAAAGGTCTTTGACTGGCCCATCATGTAGCTGACATTGAGCTGCGGGTCATCAAGTGTGGCTTTGTCTGCCTCATGGATATATATCTTGATGCCGTAGCGGTCTGCGAGCGGCTTTGCATCAGTGGCATGGTCAAAGTGTCCGTGTGTGAGCAGTATTGCTACAGGCTTTGCGCCTGACTCGTCCACCTTTTTGGCGAGCTGATTAGCACACGCGCCCGGGTCTATTATTATCATTTCCTTTGTCTTTATATTGGTGACAAAATAGCAGTTGGTCTGCACCGGTCCCACTACGAAGTGGTCTATCTTCATATTTACCATATGAGTGTACTCCTTGTCTGTTATATGTTATGCTTCACGCAAGAACCACCGGGATTTAGCCGGTGGTCCTCTCTACGTCTATTACACTTTCTATCTGTCTGAGCTTCTCCACGAGAACCTTTATCTGGTCCCTGCCTTTGATATTAAAAAATACCTCGATTGTAGCGATACCCTGCTTGCTGGTCTTGGACTGTATACCACTGATATTGATTTCCTTCTCGGTAAATATCTTTGTGATATCTACGAGCAGTCCCGGCCTGTCATGACAGAATATCTTTAAGTCTGCCTGATACTCGGCACCGTTGTCCATGAGGGCTGTATCCTGCCACTCTGCTTCTATGAGCCTGTCCTTTTCTATCTTGGACAGATTGATGATATTCACGCAGTCTGTCCTGTGGATGGAGATGCCTCGGCCTCTTGTGACAAAGCCCACGATTTCATCTCCCGGAACAGGATTGCAGCACTTCGAGAAGTGCACAGCCACGTCATAGAGTCCGTGTACCACAATACCGCTCTTTGACTTGTGCTCGGGCTGTGTGCCTGCTGCCGCCTGCTGCTTTTCTGCGATGCTGCCAAGCACATCTGCATCTGTCACCGGCACCACATGATCCTTCTTGTACTCATCGTACATCCTGTTGACTATCTGGCTCTCCTTGAGTCCGCCGTGGCCGACGGTTGCAAGGCATGAGTTCCAGTCGTGGAAACCGTATTTGCGGCGTATTTTCTCCTGATACTCAGGCTTGTTTATCTCAGCAAAGTTGATGCCCTTTGCCTTGGCATAGGCTGCTATCAGATCCTTGCCGTGCTGTATATTCTCCTCCTTGAGCTCACTTCTGAACCACTGGTTGATCTTGTTCTTAGCCTGTGTGCTTTTTACGACCTTGAGCCAGTCACGGCTTGGCCCCTTGGAGTTCTGTGAGGTGATTATCTCTATCTGGTCACCGTTTTTGATGACATAGTCTATCGGCACCAGCTTGCCGTTTACCTTGGCACCGACCATCTTGTTGCCGACCGCAGAGTGTATGCTGTAGGCAAAGTCTATAGGTGTGGAGCCCTTTGGCAGGTTCTTTACATCGCCGGACGGTGTGAATGCAAATACATTGTCGGAGAATAAATTTAAATCACTCTTTAATAAAGTCATAAACTCCTTATTATCCGACATATCCTGCTGCCACTCGAGTATCTGGCGCAGCCAGCTGAGCTTCTCCTCCTCTGTGACAGTGGTGGTAGTGGCATTGCCGTTGTTTGCTTCCTTGTACTTCCAGTGCGCTGCGATACCGTACTCAGCTGTACGATGCATCTCATAGGTACGTATCTGTATCTCAAACGGCTGTCCGCTCGGGCCTATGAGTGTCGTGTGAAGCGACTGGTACATGTTCTGCTTCGGCATGGCAATATAGTCCTTGAATCGGCCCGGTATAGGCTTATACTTCTCATGTATGATACCAAGCACTGCGTAACAGTCCGGTATGGTATCCACCAGAATCCTGATGGCAAAGAGGTCATATATCTGGTCTATAGTCTTGTCCTGATTGACCATCTTCTTATATATACTAAAGAAATGCTTTGCCCTGCCGTATATCTCTGCCTTGATACCAGCATCTGAAACATACTTCTTGACATCGTTTACAAGGCCCTGGATGTAGGTGTCGCGCTCTGTCTTTCTGAGGGCTACCTTCTCTACCAGATCGTAGTAGGCATCCGGATAGAGGTACTTCATACAAAGGTCCTCGAGCTCTATCTTTATCTTGCTGATACCAAGTCGCTGTGCGATAGGGCAGTAGATATCCTGTGTCTCTCTGGCGATACGCTGCTGTGCCTCCTTGGACTGGTACTTGAGTGTACGCATATTGTGCAGTCTGTCTGCCAGCTTTATGAGGATGACTCTGATATCCTTTGCCATGGCGAGAAACATCTTGCGCAGATTCTCAGCCTGCATCTCAAGTCTGTCCGCATTCTTATCCTTCGGATCCTTGGTGCTGTCTGTCAGATGCAGGTGCTTTAACTTCGTGACGCCATCCACCAGATGTGCGACATCGTCTCCAAACTCCGCACGCATCTCATCCATGGTCATGATGGTGTCCTCCAGCACATCATGGAGCAGTCCTGCTGCAATTGTTTCCTTATCCAGCTCGAGCTCGGCGAGTATTATGGCAACACAAAGCGGATGTATGATATAAGGCTCTCCTGACTTACGCGCCTGTCCCTTATGGGCATCATAAGCTACCCTGTAGGCTTTGTCCACAAGGCTCGTGTCATCCGACGGATGGTACTTTTTGATTTCCTTTTTCAGCTCATCGTAAAGCTCCTCCGGGCTCGTAAAATCCTTTGTTCCCCTTATACCGCTGGTATCTGAGCGAAATTTGTCCGCTATTTTTTCTAATTCTTCTGTTGAGTAATCTGCCAATAGTCTCACCTCGATTGTAGTGTATCTTTAGTAGCCATTATATTTTATTTCTTTAAAAATTGCAATCTTATGTTGTTAGCCGATAACCATCTTTACTCCGCCATACATGCCGGCTGAGTTGCCGAGTGTGGCAAGCTTGATCTCTGTCTCACGGCTTGCATGGAAAGCATACTCTTTATAGTACTTTGCTGCTGTATCTATGATGATGCTGCCTGCCTTTGAAAGGCCTCCGCCTACAACAAATACCTCAGGGTCCATAACGCATGCTACTGCTGCCATTGCCTTGCCGAGAAGCTTCATAGACTGCTCTACTGCAGCAATGCCCGCTGCATCTCCTGCCTTTGCCGCATCGCATACATCCTTGGCTGTGAAGCCTGCATTTAAATCAAGCTTTGTTGCCACATCCCTGTGTGCTGCAATGTATCTCTCTGCCACTCTTACGAGACCGTTTGCTGATGCATACTGCTCTAAGCAGCCCTTCTTGCCGCAGCCACAGCACTCTGACTCATCATCTACCATAGGCATATGTCCTATCTCTCCGCCTGCTCCGTTTACTCCGGCTACGATTCTGCCTTCGCGGATGATTCCTCCGCCTACGCCTGTGCCGAGTGTAATCATGACTACATCCTGATGACCCTTTCCGCCACCCTGCCACATCTCACCGAGCGCAGCTACGTTGGCATCGTTTCCGGCCTTTACCTTGATGCCGCCGCACAGCACTGAGAGTGACTGTGCCACGTTGAACACGCCCCAGCCGAGGTTGACACACTTCAATACTGTTCCGTCATCCTTTATAGGTCCCGGCACTCCCATGCCTACGCCCTCGATGTCACCCATCTCTATGCCATGCTTCTCGTTATTCTCCTTGATGGATGCTGCAATATCAGGCAGGATGAGCTCGCCTGAATTCTCTGTGCGTGTAGGAATCTCCCATGTATCGACAAGCTTTCCTGTGGTCTCAAAAAAGCCTATCTTTACAGTTGTTCCACCTATATCTACTCCATATGCGTATTGTTTCATTTTTTCGTCCTCCAAATCGTTAAACTATGTTTATATTTTATTGCCTAATTGCATATTTTTCAATGTTTTTCATTGTTTTTTATGTTTTTTATATTTTTTCTATATATAGAAGCGTTTATATCATCATCCATATGCCCGCTATTTGTAAATCCAAGCTTTTTGGCAAGGCGCACCGATGCCGTATTTTTCTCGTCTATCCGGCAGTAAAGCTCTTCAAAGTCTGTGTTTTCGCGCGCGTAGTCTATGATGAATCGGCACACCTCCGTGGCATAGCCTTGGTTCCATAATTCCGGTTCTATCATGTAGCCCATTTCATTGTGCTCAAGCCCTGCCCGTCCTATCAGCTTCCCTGTTTCTCTGGAAAATACAAGCCACATGCCATACTCGTAAAAGCCATACATGTTCTCTATATATGCTTTCTGGTATTCAAGCTCTGTCTCATAGTCGTAAAGCGGCTCCACAAAGTCTGTCATGCCGGGCTTGTCATAGAGCTCATAGAGCGCAGGAAGGTCTGACAGGGACAGCTCACGTATCAGACACCTGTCTGTCTCGCCGATATCCCACGGGATGTGATTATACCGCCTGCGCACCCGCTCCAGATACTCAATATCAAGCTCTGCAAGGCTTTCCACTGCATAGCGCGTGCCGCACTGCGGTTCTCCTACTGATGCTATGCCGAGTGAGTCAGCTATCTGCTTCTGCTGCCGGTTTGATACTATCCAGATACAGTTGGTGGGAACTTTCGGTATCCTCAGATTTCCCGTATTAGTTTTCGCGGTGTTATCTGCAGATTCTTGTATCGTTGTTTTTTTGAAGTCATTAATTAATTCATCAGCCGGTAGCGCAACATACAGTTTTCCCCACAGCTCATCAGGTAGTTTTTCTTGCAGTTTTTCCTGAAATTCATCTTGCTGCTCATCTGGCAGTTTCTTCTGCAACTCATCCAGCAATTTTCCCGGTAGTGCACCATACAGTTTTTCTTGCAGCTCTTCTGACATAGATGCCTTGCCTGCCACACTTCTCCACTGCAGCTTAAATATCTCGTCATGATAGTAAAAAGAGGCAAGTTTTGCGCTTGCCTCATCGATAATTATTATCATTAAACTGTCTCCGGCTCCGGATAGTCCACTCCGAAGGTCTCAACCGTAACTGTCTTCATGACCTGAGCCTCAAGTGGTTTGTCCATGTAGTCTGTGCGCACCTCAGCGATCTTGTTTACCACATCCATTCCCTCGATTACCTTGCCGAATGCCGCATACTCGCCGTCGAGATGTGGTGCATCCTGATGCATGATGAAGAACTGGCTGCCTGCTGAATCAGGTATCATGGTACGTGCCATTGAAAGTACACCGGCTGTGTGCTTTAAGTCATTTTTGAAGCCGTTGTGTGTGAACTCGCCTTTGATTTCATAGTCCGGGCCGCCTGTGCCGTTTCCGTCCGGATCCCCGCCCTGGAGCATAAAGCCCTTGATTACACGGTGGAAGCATACTCCGTCATAGAAGTTGTGATTGATTAAGCTGATAAAGTTGTTTACTGTGTTTGGTGCGATTTCCGGATAAAGTTCCGCCTTGATTACATCGCCGTTTTCCATTGTGATTGTTACGATTGGATTCTGTGCCATTATTTTTCTCTCTTTCTTTTATAATATTATGAGGCTTGGAGAATATCCATTCCTCGCAATAATTAAATATCGAATTAATTTCTACCCGATTGATTTTACCTGATTTTACTTACTCAGTGCCTCGACCACCTTAGGAAACTCCATGAAGTGTGATGCCTTCACCAGTATGGTGTCGCCCTCCTTCACATATGAAAGAAGCTCCTGTGTCATGGTCTCCCTATCCTCGAAATAGTGGATGTCTACATCGGACGATTTTTCCGCGGCTCCGGCTGCATATTCCTTTGCAAGCTCTCCTGCGGCAAAAAGTGTATGGATATGATTTTCTCCAACTGCTTCGCCTACCTCATGGTGCAGTTTTTTCTCATCGCTTCCCAGCTCGCCCATGTCGCCGAGTACTGCTATTGTCCTGCCCTTTGCATGTGAAAGCACCTCGATAGAGGATTTCATGGATACAGGGTTTGCATTGTAGCAGTCATCTATCACTGTCATGCCGTGTGTTTTGATGAAATTGGTACGTCCTGCGATTGTCTCTGCTTTCTCAATTCCTGCCTTTATCTCAGCTATTGTTAGGCCAAGCTGCAATCCGACAGCTGCTGCCGCCATGGCATTGTATACATTGTGCTCACCTGGGATGTGGATTTGTGCATCGAACTCGCCCTCCGGAGTGACAAAATGAGCCTTCATGCCGTCAAAGCCCAGGTTTTCAATATTTGTGGTATATACTGATTTATGAACGTCCGAAGCTGATTCCTTGCCATAGTATATGGCAGGCTTTCCATTTACCGTCTGCACTGTGGCCAGCTTGTCGTCATCTGCATTCAGCACTGCGACCGCATCCGGCATCATATGCTCAAAGCACTCTGTCTTTGCTTTAAGCACACCATCCCTGTCACCCAAAAACTCCAGATGGCAGTAGCCTATATTGGTGATGACCATAACATCCGGGCAAGACATAGTAGAAAGTCTGTGCATCTCGCCAAAATCAGATATGCCCATCTCAAGCACCGCTACCTGATGGCTTTCCCTGATTCCGAAAATGGTGAGTGGCAGGCCAATCTCGTTGTTGAAATTGCCTGCGGTCTTGTGGACGCTGTATTTCTGCTCAAGGACTGATGATATCATCTCCTTGGTGCTGGTCTTGCCGACACTTCCGGTGATGCCCACCACCTTGATATCAAGGCTTTTTCTGTAAAAGGCCGCAAGCTTTTTCATGGCATCGGTGGTTGATTCAACAAGCACATATGGGCCTGCCGGATCCGTCAGCTCATGCTCAGAGAGCACAATTGCCGCCCCCTGCTCAAACACAGTCGGAATGAATTTGTGTCCGTCCACCCTTTCTCCCTTTATCGGGATAAAAAGATAGCCTTCCTTCACCTGTCTGCTGTCTATGACGGCGCCGGTGATTGTCGTATCAAGCAGTGTCTCATCGCCTATGTATGTGCCATCGCAGGCCTTTGCGATATTTGCAAATGTAAGATTCTTCATGTACTTATCCGACATGCTACACCTCATATTTTTTCAAAGATATGTCAATCAGATGCTCACAGAGCTGATTAAAGCTCATACCGATAACCGCTGCCTCCTGTGGCAGAAGACTGGTCGGAGTCATACCCGGCAGTGTGTTTGCCTCGAGGCAGAACATCTCATTTTTGTCATTGAGCAAAAAGTCTGAGCGTGAATATGTGTCAAGCCCGATAACACGCGCAACCTCCTCTGCATAGTGCTGCATATCCTTTGTCACCTGCTCAGGAAGCTCGGCCGGACATGTTTCTACTGTACTGCCCGCCTTGTATTTATTCTTATAATCGTAGAAGCCCTCCTTCGGTGCAATCTCTATAATAGGAAGAGCCTTGCCCTCGATAACGCCGACAGAGAACTCCCTGCCCTGTACAAATTCCTCGATAACCAGCTCATTTTCCCACTTGAAGGCATCGTCAAGTGCCGCCTTGAACTCTGCCGCATCCCTAACGATGGTGACACCGATGCTTGAACCGCCGCAGCATGGCTTTACCACGCATGGAAGTGTCAGGTCAAGCTTTGTGATATCGTCCTGTCTGGTCGCTCTTGTCATGGAAATACCCTTTGGAGTAGGGATACCGTTTGCAAGGAAGAACTGCTTTGATGTCTCCTTGTTCATGGCGATGGCTGAGCTTAAATAATCGCTGCCTGTATATTTGACACCGAAAAGATCAAATGCTGCCTGTATCTTTCCGTTCTCTCCGTTTTCTCCGTGGAGTGCCATGAAAACAATGTCCGCCATCTGACACATTTTGATGACATTTGGTCCGAAGAAGCAAGGTGACTGGTCCTTTCTGGAAGCCTTTACCTTTGCGAGGTCAGGTGCCTCTGTCGGAATATCACTGACCTGCACGCTTATCTCGTCCGCGCGGTCAAATATACCTGTCAGGTCCTCCTCCCTGTCACTATATCCCATAAATACATCCAATAATATAACTTTGTGGCCGTTCTCTTTGAGCGCTTTAGCTACCATGCTTCCTGTCTTGAAGGAAACATCTCTCTCTGTGCTGAGCCCTCCGGCAAGTACTACGATGTTCATTTTTGTCCTCTTTTCACATTAACTATATTTCTGATAACACTCCTAAATCCAATTAAACATACGGACTCCGGTAAGTTATCAATTTTTTAAAATTATAACACCATTCATATAAAAAAGAAAGACCGGTTGCCCGGTCAAAAAAGAAATTCTCATTTTATTTTAAACTGTGTTGGCTTCCAGCAGCTGTATCATTCTTATAAATACCATCCGCCCGTGCAAATCATCCTGTGAAAGTGATTCTCCGTACTTCAATACTAATAATCGGCACTGATAAAAATTCAGCTCCGGATTGCCAAAAAGCAAAATCCGCAAGGCTGCATTTTCCAGGTAATTGTGTATATTTCCCACCTCAATAAATATATCTACGATATCATCGAGGTTAATAAGTCCTTTCTGTTCATAATAAATTCTTCCCAACTATTTCATCCCTCCATCGACTATATTTTTCGTAGAACTTCTTTTTTATCTTTCTTTTGAAATTTTGTCGCTTTTGCGAAATTTCACTCTTTGTTGGTGGATTCATTTTTCCATATAATATATCAATATTCTAGGCGCGTTACGCGCTTGTATTTTGAAGATTTCTATTAGAAGATTTAATATTGATAGGTGATTAGCAGTTTTCGACAAAATATGACATGGGTTTGGGTTTAATTCAGTTGGTTTTTGTTTAATATTGCTCTTTTTATATCAGAATTTTTGTAATGATAAATTTGTACTATTTTTGTGGTTTTTTCCTTGCTGGCTGCATCTGGTAGTCTTGATGCAATAAGGGCAATACAAGATAAATCCATAAAGACTTTTGCCCTTGCCATTTTTGCAACCCGGATGTTATCAAGGTTGTAATTATCTTTTAAATCCCCGAACGTACGCTCTACGCTGGTTCGTTGATTATATAGTTTTTCAAATGCTTTTGTTTCTCTGAATGGTGCTGTAATAAACCTTGAATTATCTTTGATTTTTCGACATAATCGTAACCAAGACTGCGTCTTAGAACCGGTAACCGGGTCAGATTTGAGACGCATAACCAATGCCTTTATATCTGATAATTGCTCTATTTGCATAGCATAATGTACAATAGCCATAGGTTGATAGCATAGTGGGCAGGTCTTGAGGAGCTATAATCCATAAAACTTTTAAAACAGCTCCCAAAATTCAGCCCATAAGCCGGAAAAAATACGAGAAAAGTAGCTGAAACCGCAAAAATCTCCAAAACAGCTCTCAAACTCAGCCCATAAGCCGGAAAAAATCGCGTGAAAAAGTAGCTGAAACCGCAAAAATCCCCAAAACAGCTCCCAAAACCAGTCCATAAGCCGAAAAAAATCCAGAAAAAAGTAGCTGAAGCCGCAAAAATCCCCAAAACAGCTCCCAAAAACCAGTCCATAAGCCGAAAAAAATCCAGAAAAAAGTAGCTGAAACCGCAAAAATCTCCAAAACAGCTTAAAAATTAGAGGCTTCTGGCATAATAGTGGAAGCCTCTAATTATTTCACATAAAAAGAGCCTCCACATTTCTGTGCAAGCTTCTTTTAAAAACTAAAAAATATATTGTTTTTTATATGTCCTGAAACATCAGTAAAATCAATGACTATGAATTATGTAATTCTCTCAATTATTTCATTTTTTGAAATAATTTTGACATGATTAGAAATGAATGTTAAAATATAGTTAACAAAAAGGTGCTACCTATAACAACGGTTCGCCTGATCATTTACTTAGTTAAAATAACCGTTCAGTTTCCAGGCTGTGGCGGTTATTTTTTTGTGGTCTTACTGCCATTGAAACCAATCGCATATCCAAGACCAAATGAGGTTAAACAGAGACTGAGCACTGCAATCAAAAAAACCGGCAGCCAACGGCTGCCGGTTTTAGATGAAAGAAAGGTTAAATTATGATGAAAAACAAGAGTCTAACATTCCGGTTCGATAAGTCCGTATGTATGTCCTTTTCTCTTGTAGACTACATTTACTTCGTCATTCTCTGCATTTCTGAATACGAAGAAATCGTGGCCTGAGAGCTCCATCTGGATGCATGCATCCTCAGGATACATAGGCTTCATACCAAATCTCTTTGTACGGACAATCTTGATTTCCTCGTCCTCTGCATCGTCTGCCTCCACGAAATCATCCTGGAATATCGCCGGTGCATACTTCTTTGCTGAAATCTTGGTTCTGTATTTGCGAAGCTGTCTCTCGATTACTTCCTCTACTAGGTCAATTGATACGTACATATCGTTGCTGACCTGCTCTGAACGGATAACATGTCCCTTTGCCGGGATAGTAACCTCGATTTTCTGTCTATCCTTTTCTACGCTGAGTGTAACGTATACGTCTGTGTCCGGTTTAAAAAACTTCTCCAGCTTTGACAGCTTCTCCTCTACTGCCTGCTTAAGCCCCTCTGTTAATTCGATGTTTTTTCCTGAAATTGTTATTCTCATGATGTCCAACCCCTTTATCGTTTATTTGATACGTTGTCTGTATCATGTAAATATTATACCATAAATTTCTTTTTCATCAATCATTTTTATGCAATTTATATAAATAATCAAGGGTTTATTTACGGTTTTTCGCGAAATCGCTTGATTTCGCTATGATTAGGGATTTCATCAGAATAAAAAACATCAAGTCGAGTGATTTTTTATACACTATCGCAACATTTCTCAACTACAACAGCACATCTAAGCTATCACAACGTTTCTAAGCTACCACAGCGCATCTAACCTATCCCAGTGCCTCAAGCTGAGAGGAAAGCTCCTCCCACGCCTCCATATCTATAAGGATTTCTTCCTCGAGAGCGTCTATCTCGTTCTGAATTTCCGTGAGCTTTGAGTAGCTTGACTGATACTCCGGCTTCATGAGCTCAGCCTTGAGCTCATCGAGCTTTGCTTCCTTGACCGCCAGGTCCTCCTCGGCCTTTTTGACCTTTTTTTGTATCTTTGAGCGTTCCTTGCCCGGGTTGTAGTATGCCTTGCCTGTTGATGAGACAGCCATGCCGCCTGCCTGGGCTGCACTATTTGCATTGGTGCTTTCGCCCACATTACCTGCTGCAGCATTTTGTGACGTGCTCCGGTTTGCATCACTGCCGGTCTGACTGCTGCCGTTCTGACTTATCACACCGCCAAATATTGCATTGCCTCTGTATGCATTTTTGCTCTCCTCTGCCTCACGATCGAGCTTTTCCTGATACTGCTCATAGCCAAACTGATAGAGATTGGTCGTGCCGTCCTCGAACACAAGCAGCTGTGTGGCTACCTTTTTCACAAAATATCTGTCGTGTGATACAAAAATCAGTGTGCCCTTGTAGTCCTTAAGCATGCTCTCCAGCGTTTCCTTGCCTACGATATCCATATGGTTAGTTGGCTCATCGAGCACGAGCACGTTCGGTCTGGTCTTTAAAATCTTGCAAAGCGCCAGTCTGACTTTTTCTCCTCCTGAGAGCATATTTACGTTCTTGAACACGTCCTCCCCTGAAAAAAGGAAGGCTCCGAGTGCATTTCTGGCCTCGGTTTCCGTGAGATTCGGATACTCATCCCAGAAATCATCGAGCACAGTCTTGTTGCTTGTATACATGGCCATCTGCTGGTCGAAATATCCTATCTGCACGTTGGTTCCAAAGCGGTACTCGCCTGAAAGTGCAGGGATCTTACCCACGATAGTCTTTAAAAATGTCGATTTTCCAAGTCCGTTTCCACCGAGTATGCCAAGCTTTTCGCCTCTTTTCAAATCGAGCGACACTACGGAGAGCGGATGGTCATAGCCGATTGCAAGCTCTGATGTATAAAGCACATCGTTTCCGGTCTCCTTTTCGGGCTGGAAATTGGCATGGAAGGTCTTGTTGTCGTACTTGTCCGGCGCCTCGATAATCACCATGCGGTCGATAGCCTTCTGCTTTGACTGCGCCATGGATGTCTTGGTCGGCTTGCCCTTGAAGCGCGTAACCATACGCTGCAAACGCTCTATCTCCTTCTGCTGGGCGATGTGATCCTTCATCTGCTTGTCGTAGTTTTCCTTTTTGCGGGCAATAAAATTGGTATAATTGCCCGGATAGCGCCTTGCTGTGCCGTACTCTATCTCGTATACCACATCTACCACATTGTCGAGAAACATACGGTCATGGGATACGACAACCACTGCCTTCGGGTACGACTTCAGATAGCCCTCAAGCCACTCAATCGTCGTGACATCAAGGTGGTTGGTCGGCTCGTCCAAAAGCAGTATGTCAGGCTTTGACAAAAGCAGCTTTATGAATGCTATCTTGGTCTGCTGCCCTCCGGAAAAGTCACGGATTGGCTTTTTACGCTCGTCGTCAGAGAAGCCGAACTTGCGGATCATGACCTCATATTCCTTCTCATAATAGTAGCCGCCATCATCCTTGAAAGCTTCCTCCATCGCGGTATATCTGGCTACCTTTTCATCGGAATAATCATGCTCAAGCTCTGCCGCCGCGCGCGCAAGCTCTGCCTTTCGTTCGTCCATTTTCACGAAGCATTTGCGCACCTCCTGCTCGAGTGTCACATCAGGATCATCAAACGCAATCTGCTTCAGATACCCTATCTCCGGGTTTCCTGCCTTTGCAATAAAGGCGCTCTCATCGCTGTCGAGCTTTTCCATCTCAACCTCGCCTGAAATGAGCTTTAAAAGTGTTGTCTTGCCACAGCCGTTTCTGCCGACTATCGCTATCTTTTCTGTGTTTCTGATTTCAAAATCTATACTATGCAAAATGACGTCGTCGCCAAATGCGACAGCGCCATTACTTATCTGGTAGAGCATATACTATCCTTTCATGCTTATGCCTGCTGCTTAATTGTTAGCCATAATGTAGTTGACAAACTGTGTTGCAGTACGTCCCGAAATGCCACCGTGGCTGAGCTCCCACTTGTTTGCCTCCCTGCACAGCTCCTCGTCTGAAAGTGTGCAGCCGCTCTTTCTCGCAAGCTCTGTTACGATGTTGAAGAACTCCTTCTGCGATGGCTTTGAGTAGCTGATTGTCACACCAAAACGGTTTACAAGTGACAGCTTCTCCTCAACTGTATCTGAGTGATGCTTGTCATTGCTGTTGTCCTGGTCATTACGGTCATTCCATGTCTCCTTGATCAGGTGACGGCGGTTAGAGGTTGCATAAATCAGTATGTTGTCAGGCTTTGTCTCCACGCCGCCCTCGATAACTGCCTTTAGGAACTTGTACTCAATCTCATGCTCCTCGAATGAGAGGTCATCCATATATATGATAAATCTGTAGTTTCTGTTTTTGATTGCTGCGATAATCTTTGACAGATATTTAAACTGATGCTTGTATATCTCAATCATGCGCAGTCCGTCATCATAATACTGATTGACAATGGCCTTGATGCTTGTTGATTTTCCGGTTCCGCTGTCTCCGAAAAGCAGCACATTGTTGGCCTTTTTGCCCTGTACAAACGCTTCTGTATTGTCTGTGAGCTTTTTCTTCTGGATTTCATAGCCGATCAGATCATCGAGCATGACCGCATCCATATTGTTGATTGGCATGAAAGAAAAGCCCCCGTCCAGATGCTCCTCAATCCTGAATGCCTTGTTGAGACCAAACATGCCGACTCCGTATGCCTTGTAAAAGCCTGTTACCACATCAAAGAACTCCTGCTCATCCTTAGCTGCCTCAAGCTTCTTGCTCAGCGCCCTTACTTTCTCGCTGACATTGTGATTGTACATAAGGTCCTTTTTCACAATGGCCTTATAATTGCTGATCTGTGTGAAGCAGTCGATTCCGAGTGCTGACTCGATTGGCTTGAAATCATAATCAAAAAGCTTCTTAAAAATTCTGAAATCGTTTGCCACAAGCCCATTTACGCTGCCATCGCTGGCTCCGACCTTCTCACAGGTGATGGAAAACGGATTCTCGCTCATCATAAGGAAGAAAGTGAGATAGTTGTGCCACAGATTGTCATCAAAACCATAGTCTGTCGCTACCTTTAGGATTCTCTTGACCTGTGTATTGATGTCGCGCACAAGCTCTGTCTTGTTGTACTCGCCCACCTCAAACTGCTCAAAGAGCTGTCCCAATTTATAAAGTATCTCATCCTGAGATAAATCTCCGTACATAAGTAATTTTGATATTTCCTGATACATGGCTGTTCCTCCTGGTTTTGCCTTGTTTTCACTGCTAACAAATTATTATAAACACTGCGCCACGATTTTGCAAGAGCTTGTGTGCCCGGTATGGCGCAGGAGACGTAAAAAGGCGGAGCTAAAACTCCACCTTTATTGTTGTGCCACGCCCCACCTCGCTGTCGAGCGTAAGCCCTGCATCATGCAGCTCCACTATATGCTTTACTATCGCAAGCCCAAGGCCTGTGCCGCCGGTCTCCTTCGAGCGGCTCTTGTCCACTCTGTAGAAGCGCTCAAAGACGCGCTCCTGCTGATCCTTTGGGATGCCTATGCCGTTGTCCTCGACCGTGAGAACGGTCTTGCCACCTAGCTTGTGTACCGTCACATTTACGGTGCCGCCCTCATTGTTGTAGCGGATAGCATTCTGGCAGAGATTCTCAACGAGCTCCGTGAGAAGCTGCCTGTTGCCTCGTACCATACAGTCGGTGCCGTCAAAATTAAGTGCTACTTTTCTCTGCTCGGCATTCACCTGTAGATTTTCCATGCAGTCCTTGACCAGACCGTACAGATCAAGCTGCTCAAAGCCCTGCTGCGCCTCGCTGGAATCAAGCTCCGAGAGCTTTATGATATCATTGATCAAGGAAAGCAGGCGCTGTGCATTTCTTCTGATTTCAGTGGCAAAATGAATCTGCTGCTCCTTTTCGACCATGCCGTTTTCTATGAGCTCTGCATAGCCGGAGATGGCTGTAAGCGGAGTCTTTAGCTCGTGTGACACATTGGCTGTGAAGTCCTGTCTGCTCTTTGCCGCGGCAAGTACGCCCTCATGCTGTATCCTTATCGCATTCATGAACGGCACGAGCTCCTTGTATTCTGTCTTTTTCTGGATGACAGAGGCCTGCTCCAGGTTGCCTGCGAGTGTCTCGATTGGCTTCATGAGCTTTCTGGTCAGGCTCTTGGCGAGAACCACACATATTCCTACTATGATAACCGTCACTATAAGCATGGCAGGTATACTGCTTGCAAACATGTTCCAGATACTTCTTGCTGCAATAGAGACACGCAGTACCGTTCCATCATTGAGCTTTATGGCATGATAGAAGGTATTGCTGTTCATGGTGGCTGATGTTCTCACGCTGTCTCCCGTACCTTTATCAAATGCTGATTCAACTTCCGGTCTATTGCCATGATTTTCAAGTTCTTTCACATTATTTTGATTGTCATACAGCACTGTGCCGTCCTTGTCAATCCAGGTGACACGAATACCCTCCACGTCAATCTGCGGGATTTCATTTATATTCTGTTTTAGTATTCCGGTGCTTTCTATTGTCTCTGCCATGACCTGCAGGTCTTCCTTTACCTGCTTCTGAAAGAGGTAATAGTTGATTACTGTCATGGAAACCATAGTGGCAATTGCTACAAAAAGTGCTGTTGCTACCAGATAGTAATTAATCTTCTTTTTCATGCTGTACGCTCCGCTTATGTATATTAGAAATCATTATAACAGCTATTATTCTATAACATAGCCCACATTTCTGACTGTCTTTATCCTGCTGCCATAGTCACCCAGCTTATGGCGGAGTGTCTTTATGTGCATGTCCACTGTACGTGTCTCGCCCTCAAAGTCAGTATCCCAGACGCTTCTCATGATGACCTCCCTGGTCATGACTATTCCCTGACTGCCCATCAGAAGCCTTAAAAGCTCGTACTCCTTGTATGTAAGGTCAACCGGCTCATTGTTCACTGTAACCACATGGCGCTCATGGTCAATCACCAGATCATCCAGCTTTAAAAGCTTCGGCTCCTCCTTCGCTGTTCTCCTGAGCAGTGCCTTTACTCTTGTGATAAGCTCCATGATTGAGAAAGGCTTTTTGATGTAATCATCTGCGCCTCCGTCAAACCCTTTTATCATATCCATCTCTGTTGTCTTGGCTGTGACCATTATAATAGGAATATCCTGTGTGGCCGGACGTTTTCTGAGCTTTCTCACGATATCGTAGCCGCTCTCATCCGGAAGCATCACATCAAGCAGTATAAGGTCCGGTACGAGTTCATCCAGCTTCTTGTAAAATTCCTTTGCATTTTCAAATGCACTGACTATGTAATTACTGTTTTTTAAAGCAATACTCTCTATCTCACGTATGCTCTCGTCGTCCTCTACAATATAAATAAGTGCCATAGCTTTCTCCATTTCAAAAAATCTTATGTAAAATTTTTACCTGCTTTTTACTTTCGATTATACATTACTAATGTAAAACAGACGATGGTTTTATGTAAAATTTATGTAAAATCCATCGTCTGTATCAATTTTGTGTGTATATAACTATGATTTAATTTTTCAGCATAAAGATTAAATCATGATTTGCGAACCTTATCATCAAGCGCAAACTCAACCCACTCAGCAATATTTGTCGCATGGTCTCCAATACGCTCAAAGTATTTTGCAACCATGAGAAGATCCTCTGCCTGCTCACCATCCTCCGGATGTTCCCTGATGAAATCAATAAGCTCAGCCTTTACCTTATCAAAAAGATCATCAACCACATCATCCTGCTTCATCACTATGTGAGCCTTGTCATTGTTCTTCTCAACATATGCCTCGATTGCCCTGATAAGCATAAGCATTGTCTCTGAAGCCATGCTCTTGACATGCTCTATATTGACCCTGTATGGCTTATCACTGCTCATCAAAATGGTCATCTCGCTGATATCGGCTGCGTGGTCTCCTATACGCTCCATATCAGTAACCATCTTCATCGCTGCAGAAATTGTTCTAAGGTCTCTTGCTACAGGCTGCTGCTGCATGAGCAGATCAAAGCACAGGCTCTCTATCTTTTTCTGCTCTCTGTCTATCTCCGAATCGCCCTCCATGATAGCTTTGGCGCTATCGGAATCCTGATGTATAAATGCCTCGATTGCTTTCTGGATTGACTCCTCAATCATGCTTCCCATGTGCATCATTTCTTCATTCAGCTTCTTAAGCTGCTCGTCGAATTTCGATCTCATTAACCAAACCTCCCTGTGATGTAATCCTCTGTTCTCTTGTCCTGTGGATATGAGAAAATTGTCTTTGTGTCACCAAACTCAACCATATCTCCCACAAGGAAGAATGCTGTATCGTCTGACACACGCACTGCCTGCTGCATGTTATGTGTTACAACTACAACCGTGTACTTTTTCTTTAAATCCTCCATGAGCTCCTCTATCTTTGAAGTAGAGATAGGGTCAAGCGCTGATGTTGGCTCATCCATCAAAAGCACCTCCGGCTGTACGGCAAGTGCTCTCGCAATACACAGTCTCTGCTGCTGTCCACCCGAAAGTCCCATAGCAGATTTCTTTAATCTATCTTTAACTTCATTGAATATCGCAGCACCCTGAAGACTTTCCTCAACTATCTGGTCGAGTATCTTTTTATCCTTGATGCCATGCACCCTCGGGCCATATGCGATATTGTCATATATGCTCATCGGGAACGGATTTGGCTGCTGGAAAACCATGCCGACCTTTTTACGAAGTACGGTTGTATCGACTGATGGTGCATATATATTCTCACCATCTATCTCTATGCTTCCCTCGATTCTGACGTTGTCAACCAGATCATTCATTCTGTTGATGCACTTTAAAAATGTAGACTTACCACATCCTGACGGTCCGATCAGCGCTGTCACGCTGTTTTCTTTTATGTCCATATTGACACCATGCAGTGCATGATTCTGGCCATAATACAGATTCAGGTCGCGAACCTGAATTTTGATTTTTTTCTCCATTTGTATCTCCTGCAACATGTAATAAATTTCTTGTCTTCGAGAATACATTATATGGATGCTTTGTAAAATGCTCTATCAGATGTATGTAAAATCTATGTCAAATTTTTACACACATAAATTATTCGCACTGTTTGTATTTATTATTTGTATACACTATTTATATGCTTTATAGTCGGCTTTATTAAAGTACTGTCTGGTTAAAGTATTGTATCTTTAATAATTAAAAGTTCATCCATTATCCTGTCTGCATCAATGTTGGAGTAATTGATAATAAACTGATGCCGGTCTTCCTTTGGCTTGCTCAGGTTGAAATGTGTAATCGCCTGAAGCTTTATGCCTTTTTTCAAAAGCCTTTCTTCAACTGTTTTGTCCGGAATGTTTGTGTCAAACTGTATGATAAAATGCAGTCCGGAGTCATTTTCTATTACACTGCATTCCTTTTCAGTGAAGCAGCCTTTTATGGACGAAAGCACGCTCTGGCGCTTTCTGCCGTAGTGCAGTCTCATCCTGTTTATGTGCTTTTCAAAATAGCCTTCGCTGATAAATCGTGCCAGCGTGTACTGCTCGAAGGTGGATACCGTACATGAATAAAATGAAAGCCTCCTGTAAAACTCATTTGCCAGATGCTCCGGCAGCACCATGTAGCTGATTCGGATGGTGGATGTGAGAGATTTTGAAAATGTATTTATATAGATGACCTTTTCACACGCATCTATCGAGAGGATGGGCGGTATCGGGTGTCCGTTCATGCGAAACTCACTGTCATAATCATCCTCTATGATGTATCTGTCGCTGCTCTCGTTGGCCCATGCCAAAAGCTCATAGCGGCGGTTCACAGGCATCGTGATTCCTGTCGGGAAATGGTGTGTCGGGCTGATATGTGCTATCTGCGCGTTCGCTTTCTTTATAAGCTCCACGATGATGCCCTGCTCATCCATCTGCACCGGCAGGCATTTTGCATTGTTGCACTCGTATATCTGGCTGATTTTCTTATAGCCCGGATCCTCCACGCAGTATACCTTGTCCGTACCCAAAAGCTTCACAAGCAGTCCGTACAGATACTCTGTTCCCGCTCCGACTATTATCTGGTCCGGGTCCACATTCATACCGCGAAACGATGACAGATGGCTTGCTATCGCTTCCCGAAGCTCTCTCACTCCGCCACACGGCGACACCGACAAAAGCTCCTGCTCCCTAAGTGAAATCGTCTCTCGCATGAGCTTTGCCCATATGGAAAACGGAAAGTTACCCGAGTCTGTCCTGTTTGAAGAGAAGTCAAATATACTTTCATCCTGCTCAGGCGGCAGCTTTATGCTAAGCTCCTTCTGCACCGGTGCCTTGATTACCCTGATATCTGACACATCGGCTATGAAATAGCCCCTCTTTGGTCTTGCAAACATATAGCCCTCGCCTATCAACTGGTCATAAGCATTTTCAACCGTAATGGTACTAACTCCCAGATTCTTGGCGAGGGTACGTTTTGATGGCATTTTCTCCCCAGAGCTTAATTTTCCCTGTGATATATCGTTTTTGATGCACTCATACAGGCATTTGTAGAGTGGCCCGTCTGTTTTTGTGAGGTCGTAGGTCAGCATTTGATTCACCGCTTTCTGGCATTTTTATTTTCCTTATTTTGAATATTTTAATATTACCAGATGTGGCGTAATATTGCAACCATGATATGCGGCTGGTGTGAGCAAATACAGCCCGGCAGCGCAGGCGGCGAGTACACTCTCGTGAGAGCGCATAGCGGAGCTGCTTAGATACTGTTGAATTATGCTCAAGAAAACCAGAAATGCACCGGCATGGAAGCCGGGGCAAGGAGCTATCGAGCCATGGAGGGCGAGTAGCGACGGTTTCGTCTGGCATAGAAAAACTATAAGGCATAATTCTTACAGTATCTTGGCAGCAAAGCGTAGCGAACACGAGAGTGTACACGCCGCCTGCGCCACCGGGATGCATTTGCTCACGCCTGACTACTTCCGTCATATAAATTGATGCAAAAATACAAATGCAAAAAACAAAAGGAGATTTAACAAATGGAAAACAATAAGAATACTCAATACGAACTCAATAAAGGGCTTGCGCAGATGCTCAAGGGTGGTGTCATCATGGATGTCACGACTCCGGAGCAGGCCAGGATTGCCGAGGCTGCCGGTGCATGTGCTGTCATGGCGCTTGAGAGAATCCCTGCTGATATCAGAGCCGCAGGCGGTGTTTCAAGAATGAGCGATCCTAAGATGATTAAAGGCATTCAGGAGGCTGTCAGCATCCCCGTCATGGCAAAGTGCCGTATCGGTCACTTCGTGGAGGCTCAGATACTTGAGGCAATCGAGATTGACTACATTGATGAGTCTGAGGTGCTTTCACCTGCTGATGATGTGTACCATATCAATAAGAGAGATTTCAAGGTGCCTTTCGTGTGCGGTGCAAGAGATCTCGGTGAAGCACTCCGCCGTATCAACGAGGGAGCTTCCATGATCCGTACAAAGGGTGAGCCCGGTACAGGTGATATAGTGCAGGCTGTCAGACATATGAGAAAGATGAATTCTGAGATTGCTAAGCTTACTTCCATGCGTGAGGATGAGCTTTTCGAGGCAGCTAAAAATCTTCAGGTGCCTTTCGAGCTGGTCAAATTCGTTCATGACAACGGCAAGCTTCCGGTTGTAAACTTTGCGGCAGGCGGTGTTGCTACTCCGGCTGATGCGGCTCTTATGATGCAGCTCGGTGCTGAGGGTGTGTTCGTCGGTTCAGGTATCTTCAAATCAGGCGATCCTGCCAAGAGAGCTGCCGCTATCGTAAAAGCTGTGACAAACTTTACTGATGCAAAGCTCATCGCAGAGCTTTCTGAGGATCTCGGTGAGGCTATGGTCGGAATCAACGAGAGCGAGATTAAAATCATTATGGAGGAAAGAGGCAAATAAAATGAAATCAGGACTTAAGATTGGTGTTTTAGCCGTTCAGGGAGCGTTTATTGAGCACAAGCGCATGCTTGAATCTTTAGGCTGTGAGTGTGTTGAGCTGCGCAAAAAATCAGATATCTGTGATATAGACGGACTCGTGCTGCCTGGAGGTGAGAGCACTGTGCAAGGCAAGCTGCTCCGTGAGCTTGATATGTTTGATGAGCTTAAGGAAAGAATCGCAAACGGACTTCCGGTGCTTGCAACCTGCGCCGGTCTTATCCTTTTAGCTTCTCATATCAGCAACGATGACAACGTATATTTCGGCACTCTGCCTGTCACTGTTAAAAGAAATGCCTACGGCAGACAGCTTGGAAGCTTTAAGGCTACAGCAAGGTTTGACAATAGCTTTGACTTTACCATGACATTTATCAGAGCACCTTACGTGGAAGCTATTGATGCTTCAGCAAAGAATGATGTGCGTGTACTCGCAGAGTATGACGGCAAAATTGTCGGTGTGCAGTATAAGAACCAGATTGGGCTGGCTTTTCATCCGGAGCTTGATGATGATACACGGATTCATGAGAGGTTTTTGGAGATGATATGATTATTCAGGAATGTTATTATAATTTGTAATAGCATTCCTTCTTGTTTTCTATTTATATTTTTATTGCCATATCATTTTTCATCATTTATAATTATATATCATGTGTTTCAACACTATTATCCGGAGGGGTTATGAAAATTTTAATTAGTAGGGAACAATTGGAGCTTTTACTTGAAAAAAAGCGCGATTTTATAGGCAAAAAGATAACAATAGATACAATTATAGCAGGTATATCTTTCTTAATATCAGTATGGACAGCAAACTATGAAACCATATGGATCATCCCGGGAATTGTATTTAAAACTATATTTTGTGTTATCGGAATTGTTTACATGATAAAAATAATATATGATATTATTGATTTCAAAAACAATAATTACACTCACACAGACTTATTGAGAGATATAGAAGGATTGGACATGATACAGCATAATCATTCATTAATTATAATCAAAAACAGTGCCCTCGGCATAAAAACAAAATATCTTACATATTATGATGAAAGATGGGACTGTAAGCTGTTTCCCAATTTAAAAACCGCAGATAAAGACAATGAAACCTTTATCATCAGTAATTTATCAAATGACTTAGGTATACCCAAAAAAGAAATCAAATGCAAATATATATCATCCAGAGTACAGGAAAAATATTCCGTAAGCCATAACGAAAACAGAGTGTATAACCATAGGCTGTACGAAGTAGAATTTAAAAATATTCCAAAAATAATGAATAAAAACGACTTTTCTATTAACTCCCGACACTATTATTGGATGACAATTAGTGAAATGGAAAAAGACGATAATATAATGAAAAAGAATATGGAAGTAGTTGATTTTGTAAAAGAATGCGAAAAATAATTTTTTAAGCCGGGGCATCTGCCCCGGCTTTTATTGTTTCTTATGTCTTATAAGTTCAATATATAATATGATTAGACGGTCAATAGGTATCATAATATTGTTTTAAAAAGCCTAAAACTCCAGAGTCACCTTAAACAGATCGCCATCCACAGTCAGCTCCAAAGTACCATTCATAAGCTTCATAAGGCTTTCTGCAATAGACAGTCCAAGTCCGCTGCCCTCGGTATTTCGTGAGCTGTCTCCTCTGACAAAACGCTCCTTAAGCTCATCGCTTGAAATATTAAGCGGTGTAGCTGATACATTCTTGAAGGTTATGATGGCTCCGCTGTCCTTTGGAATGATGTCAATGTACACTCTCGTACCCGGCTGGGCGTATTTGTTGATGTTGTTCATCAGATTATCAAACACTCTCCACAGATGTCGTCCATCTGCCTGAATCATGACAGGCGTAACGTCATTTTTAATAATTAAATCAAGATTATTTTTCTTGAATTTTTCTTCATATTCCCCGGCTACCTGTGATAACATAACAGCTGCATCCAGTTCCTCCAGCTCTACGTTTATGCTGCCCGTAGATGCCTTTGACGCTTCGAGTAAATCCTGAATTAATTTTTTCAGACGTGATGACTGTCTGTCGAGAACATCAAGATATTCGCGTACCTTCTCGTTATCTATGTCCTCCTTCTGCAACAGGTCCACATAATTGATAATGGAGGTGAGCGGTGTCTTGATATCATGCGACACATTTGTGATGAGCTCCGTCCTGAAGCGCTCGCTCTTCATTTTTTCAGAGACCGCAGCCTCTATTCCATTGCTCACATTATTCAAATCCTCGCCATGCTTTCTGAAAAACAGCATAAGCCTTGATGTATCAACCGGCTGTGAAAAATCACCGTTTGCTATAGCCTTTGCAGCGCATCTTATCCTGTCATACTGCATGATAAATGCGATAAGCAGAGCAAGCTCTATAAGCTTTATAATGAATATAAATCCAATACTCCCTATTCCAAAGCCTATAAGCTCAAGCAGGCATATGAAACCGAATGCCAGCATACTGATCAAAAACAGCGGTACATTTCTTTCTATCCATGAAAAGCCGTATCTGATTGGGGCAAATACCATCCTGCATAGCTTTTTGACAGGCTTTAAGAAAAATCTCACAACATAGTAGCACAGTGTATGCTTCCAGAACTCATGTGCCCTGATTCTTACGTATGTTGTCAGGATTGCTTCAAGCGAAACCATGGTTGCCGCCAGACAAATGAGTGCCACCACCGGAAGCTGCTTTATAAGTAAAAAGCCTGCCGGAAATACCATAAAGTCTGCAAACATTGTCACACCAAGCATCACCTCATACGGCATCCTGTCATATAATCGTAATTTAATTTCTTCCGAATCCTCACGTTTTCCGGCAACTGTCAGCAGATACCCCGCTGTAATCACAAAACCAAGTATAAATATGACAAACAATACACTCAAATGAGCCTCTGTAAATTCCATGACGTCAAGTAAGCTGTCTGCCTGATTGAAGTAATCGCCCTTTTCCTGAAGCTGCTGCGGAAGCTTTGCATACACATAATAGTACTCAGGCTTATCTTCCGTTTGGGTGTATGGATAGTACACAATTCCGGTATCCGATATATTAAAGGTATCCGGTAAAAGCTCATAGCTCTCATTCACCTGCTCCACCACTTTTATGATTTCGTAGCTGTCATAATAAATATCCTCATCATAATCGTAGTAAGAGCCGTCACTATCAAAGCGCGAATCGCCGTCATCACTCAGATTCATGCCACACTTTATATGATTTCCTTTTTCATCATAGCACTTTACATTTTTCCACTCGGCAAAGCCTGTAATATCGAGTGACTGGCCTGTAAACATCTCCTCGTAGGCAAAGTAATTATTTCCATTCTCATCGGTTTTCTCAACTGCCTTATATAAGCCAAGCGAGCTGTTATCGTTAGAGCCTGTCATCACCCTCACCTTTGGAATGACATAAGCGGTACCATCATTCAGGCACAGATAAAAGAGCCCATTTGTCTTGGAATACATGATTGAGCTGATTCTCTCACTGTTCATATTGTTTGATGCATCGTCTGACTCTTCATAGCTGCCGCTCATTGCATCCCACAGATATGATAGCCTGTTCCACTTTAAGTTCTTTGCCTTGTAGCTAAAAATATAATCCGGATTTGATATTTCATCCACACTTGAATACACCTTTGCTGCATCAGATTTTACATCTACCTTGTCCTCTGATGTTTCATTGCTCTTTACCACTGCGGCTTGCAGATTGGTATCGTCCATCATCTGCGAAAATGCATTGTCATCACCGGATTCATAATTGTACACCATCTGTCTGCTATAGGCTCCTGCAATATTCGCATGAATTTCATCCCTTAGCTGTGCTGTACTTTCATAATTGTTTGTATACACTGCAACTATCGTTGTTACAACAAGCCCTGCCGCCATGACCGAGCACACTATAAATGCCGCAAGCTTAAGCCACAGATTCCTTGATATTTTTTTCATATCATTCACCTTCCATTTTATAGTGCTTCACCTGACAAACTTTATCAAGCATGCACCTATTCAGCGTCAATTTTGTATCCGCGACCCCAGATGACCTTTAAGTACCTTGGCTCAGCCGGATTTATCTCAACCTTTTCTCTGAGATGACGGATATGTACCGCCACCGTGTTTTCTGTCCCATACGGCTCATCCTTCCAGACCTTTGCATATATCTGATTCGGCGAATACACCTCGCCCGGATGCTCCATGAGAAGCTTCAAAATATCGTACTCTGTACGTGTAAGATTTGCTGCCTCGCCATCAACTGTCACTGTCTTTGATTTATCATCCAGCTCAATGCCGCCGATTACCAGCTTTCCTACGCTTGTATTGCCCGCGCCGAGAAGCATGTATCTCCTGATTTGCGACTTCACCCTCGCCTGCAGCTCTACCGGGTTAAACGGTTTCGTCACATAGTCGTCTGCTCCGACCGTGAGCCCGAGTACCTTGTCAGTGTCCTCACTTTTGGCAGTGAGCAGTATGACCGGCACATTAGAGATTTTTCTGATTTCCACCATTGCCTCTATGCCGTCCATGACAGGCATCATGATGTCCATCAGGACAAGATGCACATCATTGTGTTTTACTATATCGAGCGCCTCCAGCCCGTTTCGCGCCGGGATTACCTCGTAGCCATCGCTGGTC
>PPYE01233356.1_pt1 | contig 29530 bp, 13 predicted proteins | sample 1559881 | NCBI WGS metagenome assembly PPYE01 (sample SAMN08240022, study PRJNA423297) | Human gut metagenome, whole genome shotgun sequencing project. | reverse complement strand
CCGATTCTCCGAAATGCCATACTTACTTTTCTGCATCGCTTTTCGTTTGCCCTGTAAAGAGAGATTGTTCTCAATCCCCATACGAAGGCAGTTCTCCAGAGTCAGAATATTCTGTGCGCCTCCATGAATGGCAGGGAGGCAAAAAAAGGTAAAAATGAACAATAGTCTTTTCATAATAATCGTTCTATATTCAGGCACAAATTTAATGGCTTGCGACAAAATGAGACTATCCATATATCGACTGTTTATGTTCATATTTTCCTTTTTCAGTCCGACATGGATACTTACACCATCACTACAGAATAGTGACACCATATTTAATAGACAAAACTCCGTCCTTTGTCGATTTCATTTTCATCTGTTTCAAGAACCAGTTAACTTTGGGATATTAAATCAATTAACAAAGAGAAAAGATGAAAAGAAACATGAAACTGATAGGGCTTGCAGCCTGCCTGATAAGTTGCACCAGTCTGGCTGTTGCACAAGAAAATCCTGAACCACAGGAAAGACAGCAACATGAACAACGCCTCCCACGCGAAGTCCCTAATCCGGAAAAGATAGCGACTCAGATGACTGATCAAATGCAGGAATCACTTCAACTGACAGAAAAACAATATAAGAAAATCTATAAACTGAATCTGAAAGAACAGAAAGAACATTTCAAAGCGATGCAGAACTCCGGCGAACAACGTCCGCCAATGGGAGGTCCGGGAATGAGAGGCGGCCGCCCGCCGATGGGTGGCGGCGAACCTCCAATGATGGGCGAAGGAGGTTTCCCCGGCGGTATGGGAGAACGTCCTATGATGAACAAAGAACAGGACTCTGCAGATGCACAAAAGAAAGCTGCAGAAACGAAAGAGAAAAAGATAAAAAAGATTCTGACCACGGAACAAAAAAGTTATTCCCCGTTTATCCTTTGCTCATTCGACTTCTCCAGAAATTCGCCCGGCTTCATCCCGAATTGTTTCTGAAAGCACTTTGCAAAATAAGAAGGATTATTAAATCCCACCATATAGCTTATTTCACTAATACGATATTGATTCTCGGTCAATAATACCGCCGCCTTCTTCAATCTGACTAACTGTATCAATTCATTCGGAGTGATATTTGCCAAAGACTTAATCTTGGCAAACAATCCGGAACGGCTAATACATAACTGCTCAGCCAGATAATCTACAGACAGTTCGGGATTCGAGAAATTCTGCTCGATGATTTCATTCATCTTTGTAAGAAACTTCTCATCGGAAGAATTTCCTGCAATACTATTAAGCGGCATTAATGGCATTTCTGAGAATTTCTGCCGCAACAGTTTCCTCAGATCAACAATATTTTTAATGCAAGCCTCCAGATATTGTAAAGAAAAGGGCTTTTCAATAAACGCATCGGCTCCGCAATTCATACCTTCGATTTTAGAATTAACATCCGTCTTTGCTGTTAATAAAATAAAAGGAATGTGGCTCATCGTCTGATTGGAGCGCACTGCTCTGCACAATTCTCCTCCATTCATGCGTGGCATCATCCAGTCACTGACAATCAAAGTTACATCATTCTCTTTCAATATTTCCATAGCTTGCCCTCCATCTTCGGCAGTCAGGATATTGTATTGGTCAGAGAAACTGTTTGAGAGGAAAGATAGCATCTCCTTATTGTCATCTACAATCAGCATCACCGATTTATGCCTTGCTGCCTCAACGGGCAGAGCGTCTGATAGAATATCTTTTGGGAGAACTGTGTCAGCATTCTCTGCACTACTGTCTTGTTCACCTATTTCAGCACATTCTATAGGTAAAATCACTACGAAAGAAGAGCCTTTACCTACCACAGACTGCACTTCAATGTTACCCTTATGAGCATCGACAATGCTTTTCACAATGCTTAGTCCCAGCCCTGTACCCGGCTTATTATCCACCGCCTGATAGAAGGGTTTAAATATCTTCTCCTGATCTTCTTGGCTGATTCCCATACCATTATCTGTAACTTTAATGGTAAATGTACATGATTCTTGATTTACCATACACGACAGGACCACTTCATTCTTTGTATATTTGCTTGCATTTGTCAGTAAGTTACTGATTACTTTGGTGATTGCCTCAGGGTCGATGACTGCTACGAAATCCTCATTCGGATAATTCACCTTCAATTGCCCGCCTTGTTGAACAATTGTCGGTTCAAAACGTTCGCTTACCGCTTTCAGCAGCTGATAAACAGAATAAGGAACGCATCTGATACGAATCCCCTCACGTTCTACTTTTCGAAAATCGAGTAGTTGATTTACCAGAACAAGCAGCCGTTGACTATTGCGGTCGATAATATTCAAATCATCTCGCACAGTATCGGGCAATACAAACGTAGATCTGCGAATCTTCTCCAACGGTCCGATAATTAGTGAGACAGGTGTACGTATTTCATGAGCTATCATCGTAAAGAACTTGATTTTAGCTTCATGCATCTCTTTCTCTTTATTTTCTGTCAATTTATTCATGGCGGCAACATGCTTCTTCTCGGTCCGCTTCAACATAAAACGAATAAAATAGCCTAAAGCCACACACAAAAGGATGAAATAGAGAATCTTGAAAGCAGTCGTCCAGTAGAAAGGCGGATAGATCACGACTTTCAGACTTACCCCCTGATCGTTCCACAATCCGTCATTATTGGATGCTTTTACTCTGAACAGATAGGTTCCTGCTGGAAGATTCGTATAGGTAGCCTTGTTCTGTGCGCCTACATAATTCCAGTCTTTATCAAATCCGTCGAGCTTATACGCATACTGATTCTTCTCCGGCGTGCAATAACTCAAAGCAGCGTAGCGCAGACTAAAAACATTGTCTTTATAAGATAGCTTCAACTCATCAAGGCAGTCCAAAGAACGGGGCAACCATTTGTCTCCTACGGATATTTCTTTATTAAAAATCTCCAGTCCCGTGATGACCACCGATGGAATCTGCTCGTTAGAATGAATCTGAAAAGGATAAAAGGCATTGAACCCATTCACCGAACCGACGTAAATCTTTCCATTCGAAGTCTTCATTCCTGCATTGGGCATGAACTGGTCGCTTTGCAAACCATCGCTTTTCATGAATACCTGATAGTTCTCTCCCGGAATATAACGTACCAAGCCCTTCGTCGTAGTCATCCACAACGTGCGCTCGTCTTCGATGATACAGCAAATATTGTGGCTTGGTATGTCCAGCGCTATCGGATCGAACTGATCTTTTTCAACATCATACCGGCAAAGTCCATCCATAGTGCCGACCCATATCTGTCCGTTCCGATCTACCAAAACGCAATTTACTTGATCGCTGATCAATGCTCCGGTCTGCTTGCTATGCTGATAATTTTTCCAACTATCCGTCTGTGGGTCGTACTTAAACAATCCCCGTCCTTGTGTAGCGAACCAAAGGTTACCTTTCGTATCCTGATCAATATCTATCGTTAACCCTCCCAGTTGCTTTACACGGATAAAGTTGTCTTCTTCACGATTATAGAGATTGATCCCCGACATGGTAGCTACCCAAATACGTTGCTCGCGATCTTTGAATATGGCGTATGAACTGCTACCGTCCAGAGATTTCGGATCACCTTGATAAGACGTATATTGTTTAAATACTCCGGTACGGACATTCAATACATTTACTCCTCCGGTATAGGTTCCTATCCATAAATTGTCACCATCCATACAAAGAGCATGCACGTTGTGATAAGACAGACTATTTCTTCCTTCTTGGGGCATATAATGAATGAAGCGGTTATCGGCTGTTGATAAACAAGTTAAGCCTCCGTCATCTGAGGCAATCCATATATTGCCATTGGTATCTTCGCAGAAGTGACTGATAATGCTTCCTTTTACTGAATTGAAAAAACGGGATTGAGAGTAACTTTCAAATTGTCCGGTATTGGGGGATATGTAGTTGACACCTCCGTAGTAAGTGCCGATCCATACACCGCCCTCGCGATCCTTCATAATAGGATATACGAAACGGTTGGAAAGAGAAGAAGGATTCACCTCGTCGTAAGAGTAGAGTTTGTGCTCACCGGTGGAGGTATTAAAACTGCTCAATCCGTCGTCAGATCCTATGAGAAGTTGGTGAGGAGCATATTGCATGATAGAATGGATGTGCATGATTCCTTCTTTTTCGGAAGGATGGAGGTAGATAGTCACCTGTCCGCTATATCGGTCAATCTTTTGCAGCCCATCTCCCCAAGTACCCAGCCACAAATTATGTTCCGTATCTTCAAAAGCCACAATGGAAGGAGATTTGTATCGTTTCTCCTCATATTTTAGTTCAAATGGTTCAAACTTGTTTTCCGCTTTGTTTAGTTTGTAGATATACCGATCTCCTTGATTCGTCACCGCCCATACCCAATTTTCATTATCAATGCATAGTCCGGGCACAAAGCCTACACAGGCAGTAAACTCATATTGTTCCAATTTGTCCATCTGCCGATTGTACTTAAAGACCCCTTGCCCGCTAGTGGCAAGCCATAGGTTATCCTCTTTGTCCTTCTTGATATCATTGACGGCAGTCGTAATCTGTTTACCTTTCGATGTCTGCTTTTCAAAGAAAGAAAAAGTATTAGTGTCGTAAGCATAAAGATATAAACCCTCGCCTGTGCCTACCCACAGTTCATCTTCTCCTTCGTACAAAGCGGAAATATAGTTGCATCCCAGACCGTGGGTTGTCTGAGTAGTATATTGGTAGATCTTTACCCCCGTACCGTCGTAGCGATTCAGTCCCTCGTCCGTGCCAAACCATACATATCCTCGTTTATCTTGCAGGATGGCCCGCACGGTGTTAGAAGACAAACCGTCTGCTGCCGTGAAGCGACGAAAATTGAAATCTTTATTTCCTGCAAACACAGAGGAGGAAACAAAATAAGAAACCAATAAAAGGAATATAATAAGCCTTTTCATAGTACTTCCAGCTATAGTTTATTAAATGAATTGCAAGATTACTATTTTTCCAGAAAACAAGCTAAATTAAACAGCAGAAAGTTTCATCCGGCACTCAATTACCTTACCACTCTAGCCCGCTGGCGGAAGTAATATACTATCTCTACACTGTAATACTCTAATCAGTTTGATGGCAAATTTACTACTTACCGCTGATGGTTTTAGTTCCTGTTGCTTATAAATCTTAGTGCATCAAGAATCAAATCTTAGAGAAAAAGATAACAGATGATCCTTCAACAGCTTCGTACCTTTCAGCTTTATACGATAAGGCCATTGCGCATCCTCATGCTTATCTTGAGGATTCATCCAATGTTTCGTCGGAGCACCCATCACTACCAGCCACAAATGAGCTAGTTTCTGTTTCTTAGGAGTCACAAAACGTATCTTATCCTTTTCGTCTCTGCTCATATCTCCATAAATGGACTTTCCGTCTTCCGTTACTCCCACAAATCCGTATCGCCAACCGGCTTTCTCCACATTGAAGAGATGATATTCTTCTCCATTCCTTTCTCCTCTGAATTCCACCTCAACCTCTTTCCCCGCTTCGGGAACAACTAAGGGTATCGCATTATACCCATAATTCTCCGGACAATTCTCAGGCGCCACCTTGTGCCAACCGGAGGTTTCATCTATCAGCTTACAAGTATGCCGATTAGCATACAGACGAGTTTCTTTCCACACCCGTTCAAAATCCCAATTTATAAAATGTCGGCAGGCATCAAACATCTCATCACAAAACTGTGTCTGGTCCAATCCTGTCAGTCGTTTGTAAGTCATTACCGGGTCTTCACCGCGTTTTCCTTGTCGGAAGAGCTCTGCGATAAAAGGTAAGCCATGCTTCGTTCCCCAATATTCGAGCACATATGGAGAATGGTAAATGTTCTTCAGGTGCAGATACGCTTTATGCGTCAGTGTCATGAAGGCTTCCCAATGATACTTTTCATCCGTGATCCAATCGGGGTTTACTTGCCAAAGCATCCATTGCGAAGCCATCTCGAAAAATCCGCTACCTCCCCAAGCTTCCCCCTCTCCATCACAAGAGATCTGTGCCTGAAAGCTGTGTCCCAATTCATGAGCAATACAATTCAGCTTTTTATCCTGTATCCGGTTGGGAGCTATCCATAGTGCACCTATCTGTTGGTCGTAATCGCCTCCGTAGGCAGTGCCTTCCAATGAGTAATTCAGCATTACCATCATCCGGTACTTCTCACTCTTCGAACCCGGCTTAACGAATTTCAATGTATCACGGAAATAAACATAAAATGTTTCCAACTTATGCAACAAGTTCGGTAGATCGACCTTCATCGAATGCCCCTCCAATGGAGGAGGTGATGATAAATCGTTTCCAAAACCTTTTTCCCAGAATACAGCAAAGTTCTCACTATGCGCCATTCGATGGTAGCTCCATTTACTATCCGGATTCTGCAAATCCATTTGTTGCAGGTCTTTGGGGATGTAGATGGCTTTACCGGTGGGCAAAGGAACATTTTGGGCTGTTAGGATACCACTCATTAATATACTTAATACAAATAAAAATTGTTTCATTATTATGATAGTTATTACTAAAAACCTATTTACCAACAATCACTTCGGAAAGGAGAGGCTGGAAGCCCGCTTCGATTATATAAATTAGCACCTCGAGGATTCATTGAGAACGCATAGCGCACAGCAATTGGTTTATTGACAAACGGTGAAGATACTATCACACTGTTTCCTTCAATCTTTGCATCAGCCCAATACCACACTTTGTCTTCTCCAGCTATAACAAACCCTTGCAGTTTACCTATCTTATCTTCCTCCACTTCTTTTTTTCCTTCTTTTCTGCCAATCATCAATCCATCCTCGGAATAATTAAAATTAACCCGAATTCTATCTTCTTCTAAAGTTATAGTTTTATAGAGCGGACCGCTAAAAGATATTTCCTTTCCATAATCATGGGCTAAAGCCCAGAGAGCCAACCTTTCACCCACATCATATTTATTCTTGGGATGTATATCCTCTTCATCACCAATATCATACGTCACGGCAATACCGGTATTCGGTATTTCTGTAACACAAGCCAATTGTGCCGCTCGGCAAAACTGCCAACCTTTTTTCCAATCATTAGGATCATTAACCGGCTTGAGCCAGCTGGATAATTGTACGATATAAAAAGGGAACTCATATCCCCAACCATTTCTCCAAGCAGCTATCATCTCTTTCATTTTTTCGACATAGGTGCGCTCTTCCTCACCATTGTTTTCTCCTTGATACCATAATGCTCCCTTTATTTTGAACTGGTATAATGGAGAAATCATTCCATTGTATAAATGCGAGAACTGCCCTCCTCCGTATTTTGAACCTGGCATAGAAGGATGTAATGGTACATAAGGCATTGATGGAATATCTTCATGTTTCAAGAGTGATTCATTCACAGCTTTCATCCATTCTTTCATCGGTGCTTGAAAAGTAACTAAATCTTTCCGATATTGCTCCATCCAGTTTTCTATTTTCTGATAATATTCACTTAATATCGCATTTCGGAAAAAACTGGATTGTGGCATCCACTTCTCAATATTTGTGCCGCCAATGCTTGATATAAGAATTCCAATAGGTACTCCCATTTCTTTTGAGACTCTTCGGGCAAAATAGAAACCTACGGCAGAACATCCGCCGGCCGAGTACGGCGTACAGATATTCCATGCTAATCTTTCGACATCCATATCAGTTTGTGGACTATCTTTGCAAAGATAGGGAATACGCACAAAGCGAATTGTAGAATAATCCGCTTCTTTGATGGCAACTGAATCGTTACAACTTCCTAGTGCCATTTCCATATTGCTCTGACCACTACAAAGCCAGACATCCCCAATCAATATGTCACGCAGCACGATTTTCGTCTTTCCTTCTACTACTAAACTTTGTCCTATCATACATACTTCCTGAGCCGGCAACTCAACAGACCAATTCCCCTTTATATCAGCAACCGCATGTACTGTCGCGTTCCCAAACGTGACTGTGATTGATTCACCTTGATCAGCAGTGCCAAATATATGAATGGGAAGTTCACGTTGTATAACCATATTGTCTGAAAACAGGCTATGCAACTTGACTGTTGCTGCCGCCTTAATGGCAGGCAGCAACAGAACAATAAATATATAAACTAACCTATTCATCAGCCGTTTTTAGGCATGCGGGTAATTGCAGGAAATTTCACTTTAATTGTCCATTTCCCATCAAGCAATACTCTGAAATTCACGACCAGATTCATGTATCCGCTACGAGTCTCATCGTCATACTTCAAGTAGTTACCCAATATTCTATAGCAATATTGATATTGCTCACCTCCACCCGGGGCAAACGGAAAAGGAGCAAACGGATATTTAAAGATGGCAGATCGCTCGGTGTAATTGGGAGTTTCGAAACATACATCTTCCAATTTGCTACGCTCTGTCCCTCTGTTCACTATTTCCCCGTCTTTCCAGCTAAAAGGATTATCATTCTTGTCACATACTATAAATTCGATTTCATTCTCACCGTCCGGATCATGTTTAAAATCGTAGATTCCGGCAGCTTCTATGGGCCCCCAACTTCCCACTTGCGAATTCCAAGAGTATGCTCCCTCTCCTCCATCCAACATCCAGTAAGGATCGCTTTCTTGGATAGCAGCAACGAAAATATCCTTATAGACTCGAGTTCCTGCAGAGTTGGACATCTCTACTGATATTTTATACTCACCGGAAGGAACCGCAGTAGATGCAGATGAGAAACTTATTTGTCCTCCCGATTCTGATATACGCATCACAGGGGCATTGATAACAGTTATCTTTTTATTAATCGCATCAATCGTTTTATCTGTTTTAAAGTCATACGGCTTTTCCCATACTCTGGTTGCTATTGGGTCGGTTAAAATCGTAGTCATTTGCCCATCGGGGCCCTCTGCTTCTAATAATCTGAATTTTAAAGGGTAGGAGGTTCCATTAATATTAGGTGGAGCTGTGGTAATCTCAATCCCTTTCTGCACAACAAAAGGATTCTGTACATATATTATTTTATCAGAAATGTATCCGTCGGGAATTTCTTCACAGCCTATAAAGGTTGTCATAGAAGAAAGCATTGCCGCAATATACAAGCAACTCACATATTTGCTTTTCATAAGTACTCAGTTTTAATTGTTATTTATATTCATATCTGTTAAAGAACAATGGATGTTCATCCCTTAGCACATGTAAAATACCTGTTTTAGTAATCAAACCGGATGTTTGGCAATAGTTGCTGACATCCTTGTCCTGTAGTGGGACATTGGAGCTTTCATCCAATCCGTTGATTATAAATGTATAGTACAGGTATTTATTAACAGAATTGGGTACATTCTCGGTATAAAGTTTCGTTTTCTTCAAACTGATATTCATATCACACCCCAGCATGCACTTCAGGGTGACAGCCTCACCTGACATTTTCTCCAGATCAGAACGATTCACCTGCTGCTCTACAATATACATTTTTAGCGAATCCTTAAATAAGGGCAAGTCTTTTACCAAATCATCATACGTATACGTAAGTGTTTCATTGCCGGTTTCTTGATGCAACATGTATTCTTTCTGTTTCATATAGTGTTTAATGCTGTAGTTGGTCGGCATGAAAACAGTTACACCTTTCTGATCCAGCAAGTCCAAATATCCGGCTTTCTCAAACAAGTCAAGAGACATTGAGAAGATTCCAAACCGATTTGCTCTCAGATAATCGGTTGTAATGGAATCAACATAAGCACTCGAAAGTTCTCCATCATCATCACCGCATGAAACAAGTACAGGTGATACCATAATTAGCAGTAATATAAATCTTATAAATTTCATGGTTTTCATTTTTTTAGGATGTTAGTTATTGCATTTTGTCAGTCCAATAAGGAGTTTGATGTACATACTGGTTGTCAATAATCAGCGTAGAGTTCACCGGCCATAAGTATCCTTCTTGTGTGTACCGGTTCATTGTGTAGCCATTTCGTCCGGCATACTGCCCGTTGCGTACCCAGTCGTATAGATTATGTCCTTCCAGATAAAGTTCTCTCATTCGCTCTTCGCAAATTTCAGTGCCGAGTTGATCGTCCGGGATGTTATCAGCCACAGTATCTGAGATGCCTGCTCTTTCGTGTATTTTCTTTAAATAAGCTCTTGCCAGATCATATTCTTGCAATTCGTAATGAGCTTCTGCCCGAAGAAGATACATATCACTCAATCTGAACAGAACAAATGTATTATCCATCTCCCAATTCAGCTTGTCTACGTCAAGATATGTAATGCTCGAATACTTTTTGGTATACTGGAATTTCTCTTCTCCCCAACGTTCCCAACAGTCGGTTCTTCTTCTATCTCCATTCGCTGTATATTTATCAATTATATCTAAGAATGATTTTTCATATTTAAATACCGATTCATTAATTCTATCCGTATTTATCGGATAACCTAGAAATCTGGAAAAAATAGAATTTTTTGAGAACTTTTCACCATCTCCTCTACTATAAGGAAACTCGAAGATAGACTCTATCGACTTGCCACCGCCATTCCAGATTTTCAGATAATTATCCATATTTTGAAGATCATATTTGCTTGACTGTTCAATATCATCTATAGCAGCAATAGCGTCTTTATAATTCTGAGGGTCAATCACAGATTTATTTTTGCGATTCTTCCACATAAGAATATGAGCTCGTAGTGCTTGGACAGCACCTCTATCAGCTTTCGATGCTCGTAGTCCATGTGTATCATTCCATGATAAATAATCGTATGCGTCTTTCAAATCATTTAGGCAGTTAGTAAGAATATTCTCCTCTGTCTCCATTGGTATATCTCTAACCGTTTCCGAAGCGTCAGATACGGAAGTCGTTACGTACGGAACTTCTCCCCATAGACGAACCATAAAGAAATAGACATAAGCACGAACAAAAAGAGCCTCACCAATATATTCATTCTTTTCTGCTATTCCATTCTGCTGATTTTCATCAAATTCATTCCAAGGAATATCCGGAACAGAATTTATAACCACATTTGCCACATTCAACGTTTTATAGTATTGAGACCAATCAGTAAAATAGGTATCGGTAAACGTGTATTGATAATTCCCTTGAGATGGACTTTGGTTTATCTGTGACAAGTTACTCCAAAGACCTGTAGGCTGATCACCATAGGTAAGGACTCTTTCTCCTTCTCCAGTCATTATTACATCTCTAAAAAGCCAATACATTCCATTGGTTCCAGCTGCTACATCCGCTTCTGTTGTCCAAAAGACATTACGCGTAGGAGCATCATTAGGGGTGGTAGTCAAGAAATCATCACATGAGGACAACCCCAGCAGTATACTCATTGCAGACATTATTATTATCTTTTTCATACTTTTCAAATTTAAAAATCAAACATCAGTCCAATTGTAAACTTCCGTGGAAGCCCGTATCCATTACCTGTATAATAACCATCCGGAGATACATTACTTGGGTCAGCCGCAAGTGTATTTTTACTCTTTATAATAGCAACATTTTCTGCAGTCAGAGATAATCTCGCATTATTAATGCCCCATTTCTTCAATTTATCGAGATTATAGGAAAGCATGATGGTATTTAGTTTCAGGTAAGAACCATTTTCAAGAAATAGAGATGATCTTTCAATAAAGTTATTATTGTTCATATATTGGCTGCGAGATGGATAATTCGTATTATCACCGTCTTTCTGCCAAAAGCTGTAACGACTTAAATCAACCATCATACGGCGTGCCACAAAGTCTTCTGCATAATACCAATGTCCATCTGCAGGATTCGCATAGTTGGCTCCCGGTCCGCCGGAGAATCCAACTCCTTCTTCATCTGCCCCATATTGTGCCGAGAGGGGTGCCATTGTTTTGGCAAACTGTGTATTCAGAATATCTCGTCCTAATGTGAACGAAGTCTGAACAAACAAACTCCAAGGTCCGTATGACAAATTTGTGTTCAATCCTCCCACCCATTTCGGATTAGGATCACCAATTGGCTTCTTATCTTTCCAAGAGACATACTGATTGTCTTTATCTACGTCTTCATAATCAGCCCAACCTACTTGTACATATTGCCCACTTTCATTCTTATATTTCAAACCGGTATATGGATCGAAAGGTATCATATCCTCGTTTAAATAGATCCCGTTATACTGAGACAAGCGGAAAGAGTTAATTGGCTGCCCGACCATCAAATATCTATTATCTTCCACTACAGTCTTATTTCCATCAGGAAGCTGCATGATCTGGTTCTTGTTATATGAAATATTTGCATTAATATTCCACTGCCATTTTGAAGTAGCTGGAAGGACACGAGCCACTAAAGCTAGTTCGACACCTGCATTTCTTACAGCTACTGCATTGGTGTAGTATTTCTCATAGCCGGAAGTCTTGGGAAGCATGAAACTATAAAAAATACCATGTTTCTCCTTGTTATAAATATCTGCAATCAAAGTAAAACGTCCATTCAAGAACTCCAGGTCCATTCCCAAGTCCCATTCTTTAGTTTCTTCCCATGTCAACTCCTTTTGCGCAATACCATCTGCAAAGTTAGGGATAATCGCTCCACCGCCATCGTATGTTGATGAGGCTGCCATATACCTGTTATGATGTCCATAGAAACCGGAAGGTAAAGAACCCGACTTTCCCCATGATCCTCTAAATTTTAACAAAGAGACAACATCCTTTAGATTATTCATAAATGGTTCTTCTGAAACGAGCCAAAATGCACTAGCAGTGGGAAAGGTTCCCCATCGTTGGTTAGAACCAAATCTAGATGACCCGTCGGTACGGATAGAGGACGAAATACTATAGCGGTCCTTAAAGATATAAGAAGCACGAGCGAAAAATGAAGCAGCTTTCGCCTCTTCTATCCCGGAATAAGCTGTCAGATTATCTTTGCTCACTCCATTTACCACATGAATATAGTCTGAACTTAAATACCTGCCTTCCATACTACTATACTTACTAGTAATTCCCTCGGCAGACTGTCCTAACAGAGCCATGACCGAATGGGCACCGAATATCTTGTTAAACGTAAAATAGTTTTCAATATTCCAAGTAGTCATCTGTCTGCTCTCACTCAAAGCGGAGGACATCCTATCTACATTTGCCGTACTTGGCTCGGATTTATCCAAACGAGAACTTGATTTTACATAAGAGAACTGAGTGTTGAAGGATAAGACTTTTCCTTTCAATATATCATACGAGGCTTGTTCACTCAACCGTATCATATCGTCACTATTGTCATAGATGGCCCGCTCATAAGAGCCCAGCATTCTGTTTCTATCAATGTCTGTCAGTTGAAGAAGGGTAGAAGGCATATTGGATATATCCATCCCAATAGCATTATTAACAGAGTTTCCGCCGGGGACAGGTTCCCTTTGATTGACATTGTATGCGACAGAAGTATTCAGTTCCAATCTGCTACCTACCTTATTCACAAAATTACCGGTAAACGAGAAACGTTCAAATCCTGTTCCAATGATCGTACCTTCCTCCTTATAATATCCACCTCCAATGCGGTAGTTTGCTTTCTCGTCTCCACCGGAAACTGTCAGATTGTAGTCATGCACCACCCCATTCTTGTAAAAGAGATCAAACCAATTGGTTGCATTATTAAACATCGGGTTAATACTATCCGTCAATATCTGAGGAGTAGCCTCCAAATTATTCTCATTGCCATAGATAGCCATTTGATCTAGTTTTGCTCTACGCTCGGCAGCGCCCATATAAATTTTAGGAGTAACGGGCTTTGTCACGATACCAAAGCGACCATTAAAAGAAATACGCGGTTTTCCTTCTTTACCTCTTTTCGTCGTGATAATCAAAACGCCATTTGCCGCTTTAGAACCATAGATAGCTGCTGCTGCCGCATCCTTCAAGAAGTCTAAGGTGAGAATGTCATTCGGATTGATGTTTGACAAGAAATTGGCACTCGAGGCGCTGTATCCTACCACCGATGGGTCAACGGGCACACCGTCCAATACAATCAACGGCGAACTGGTCAGATCGGCACTGCTCACTTCCGTATTACCGCGCACCGTAAATGTATTTCTTCCGCCCGGCTCTCCCGAGAATGTCTGAATATTAACTCCCGGAACTGCCCCCTGTAACATAATATCGATAGATGGAGCAGTAATTCCCTGCAAATCATCTGCCTTTATGCTGGTTACGGCTCCATGCACATTACGTCTGGCTACAGACTGATAACCAATCACTACGGCTTCATCCAGCATCTGAACGTTTTCTTCCATAGTAACTTTTATAAAGTTTTTATCGCCTACGGCTATTTCCTTTTTCTGATAAGAGACAAAAGTGAAGACCAATGTAGCATTCCGATCGGGAACCTGAATAGAAAACTTTCCATCAGCATCAGTAAGCGACCCCACAGAAGTGCCTTTTACCATGACGGCAACAGATGGCAGTGATTCTCCGGTCGCCTTGTCAATAACTACCCCGGTTATGGTCAACTTTCCTTGTGTGATGGCTTCCGGTTCCGGACTGGATGCATTTATCGGAATAGCAGCCGATAATTGCGAATGGTACAGAAATGCACCTAGAATTAATAACCTGTAAATGCTTCTCATACTTAAAAGATTTTAATGTTATAGATTAAATTAATTAATTGCGTATCAACGTGCTATCCATAGCTTGAAATTATCAAAAGCCACATATCCTTCCTCCGGAGTATAGGTTACCTGATACAATCCAAGCTTTATTTTCTGATCCGGACTTACCGAATAGACGATCGGACTTCCCGGCATATTTGTCCAATGCGCTCCATCCGTACTCGTTCTGAAATAGAATCGGTTTCCACTTCGCTCCACTTGTAAGAAACGCTCCAGATCCCATCCTTTATCATTCTTGTATTGAATGCGCCCATGAGAAAGCAGCGTCAATATATTGCCTACATTATAATAAGGGAATGTTCCTAAATGTATAAGTTCTTGTCCCCCGCGAGTAGTGGCTTCCCGCAAAGCAACCATGAGTCCGCCTTCATTAAAAGAGACACCTTTCTTTTCCTTCATTCCACTGAAATCTACGATCTCCACTTCTGCCAAGAAATCACCATCTACTTCTTTATATAGAAAAGGTCCGTTATCTCTGCCCGGCAGTTGGAAGTTACGACCGGCTGACTTTATCATTAGTTGTCCCTGATCTGTCAGTGCACTCACTTCATCCAATTGATAGCCTGACAAACCGTCCCAAATACCTTTCTTATCAGCTGCTTTCACAAAATCGTATTGCTTTGAGAAATCATCGTATATAACTTGGAACTGATTTTCATCCGTAGATACTTCTACCTGATCAAACTCTTTTATATTGCCAAACGTATCCTTCACTCTTACTCGATAGCTGTATTTCTTTCCCGGTTGCAAAGAGGTATCGAAATACTCAAAGTCATTGATCCAACCGGATTGTTTGCCTGTGGTCAGATTCTCAAAAGAGAAAGAGAGACCAAACTCATTGGTATCCATTTTCATGCCTAGTCTTACGATAGATGAAGATACGGCCCTAACTGAAAGAAATGATTGAAGAGATTTTAAATCATTCATATCTTGGCTTTCAGCCAATAATGGTGAATCCGGAATTCCTTTCTTATAAATATCAGCAACCTCGTCAGCAGTCAGAGGGAGGTCATACAAAGCCAATGAATGCATGCTATTCTTGAAAGCCTGTCCTTCGCCATACTTCTTCCCAATCGTAACAAAGTCACTCAGAGGCAGTCTTAACATTACATTTTTCTCTTTCATCAATTTGCCATCCAAATAAATTCTTTCCATAAAGCCATCAAATGTGACGGACAATAGAGTCCATCTTTTTGTTGCTTGCAATCCCGGCAGTCCCATATCTTCAAAACTACCGTGATGGGATACTACACCGGCTTGCGTATCTGTACCGTATCCCAATACTACCTTTTCAAGTTCACCACCTACATTTGTCAAGTCGGCTATGCACTCGTTTGTAGAGATGTTTTCCATGTAAATCCATGCCATCAGTGTATAAGGGCTATTTCCAGTGAATGCTTTTCCCAAAGAGAAATCAGATCTGAATTCCTGCATTCCATTAAAAATGAAAGCAGATTTATTATCTTTAGGACGAACGGCAACTTTCTGACCAATAGCATTAAATCCTTTTGTTTTGTCTTTCCTGTTCTGAAGACGGGAAATACTCTCCTTCATCGGATAATCGTCCGCATTGATTTCGAAGATCAATCCTTTCCTTTGAGGAGCTGCTTCGGTTGATTCGCTGCCAAAAGTCATATCGGCAAATGAAACGGGATTCTTCCCCCCATTGAATGCTTTCAGATTCCAGATGGCTCCAGACAAACCGTTCTGTTCGTTTCCGGTAATCGTCAGACGCAAATATCTAGCCTTCGCCTTCCCTGCATCCATCATCGGACTTCCGGCTTGTGTGTTGGCTCTCCTGTCGGAAAAGACCGTCCATTCTTTTCCGTCCAATGAGGTCTCAATCAGATATTGGTAGAATGAGGTGGCATGTTCAAACTGTGTCCAAACTCTGGTAATGGATGTTTTCTTTCCTAAATCGACTTCTATCCATTCTTCGCCACAAGTACGCGGGCGCCAAAGTGTGGCATTATTGTCGTCAATGGCATATTCCGGCACGAAGTCTTCATTGTAATAGGAAGATGCGCGCACTTTCTTTCCCAACAACAGATTGGGATAAGGATTGGTATTCTTTTGCAGATAACCTATCCCTTTGTGACTTGCTTCCACTTTTAAAATGCGGCCTTCATCATCGAATACCAGTCTGTCGGCAGCGACCTGTCGGTGCATTCCTCTTGTAGACTGTGGAATATTGTGACGGTGGTAAACGATATAATAATCATCCCCTTCTTTAAGAATGCTGTGATGTCCCGGCCCGTGAATGGTTTCATCTGCATTGGTAGCAAGTATCGGGTTATTATCAGCAAAGGTAAAGGGACCCATCGGGCCGGTTTTACTCGTTGCATATTGGACCCGGTAAGTATTGTCATGGCACGATCCCGAAGAATAAGTCAAATAGTAAATGCCGTTACGCTTAAATACGTAAGGAGCTTCGAAGAAGTCAGTAATCTGTGTATTCGGGATGAGTGTGGTATCCGAGAATGATTTCATGTCCAGATTCAGTTTGCCTACACCGCAACCATGATTGGGATAAATCCCCCAAGTACCCCAATAGAGATATACGGAGCCGTCATCATCCACAAATGTTTGCCCGTCGAGGGTGATGGACATCTTCACATAACGGTCGGGCACTAAAACGGCTTCTTCTTCTCCCAAAATATTCTTCCAAGGTCCTACGGGAGTATCAGATACACCGCAATAGATTTGGCAGGGTTGGCAGTAATACATATAATATTTGCCATCCTTTCCCTTCATTACATCCGGTGCCCATATATAATGTGTATTCGGCCAGTTCATCGGTTGTATGCTCCAATTCACAAAATCCTTTGAAGTCCACACTTGTGAAGGACCGAGTCCTCCACCATTTCCATCCGTAGTAGCGTAGAGATAATAAGTATCTCCAAACTTTTGGATAGTAGGATCGGCAAAGTATCCCGGGATAATGGGATTGCCTGCTTGCGGCGTATTGTACTTCACTTCTTGCCCAAATGACAGTGCGAGGCATAGAGTGAGAAATATTATAAAGAAGATAGTTCTCATATTCATTCTTCTATTTATTCAATAATCCATTCGTGTATTCCACTGGCGCAATCTTGGGGGAGATCCACTTCAATCTTAACAGCTTTGGTAGTAACAGGTTCGAAGTCGGTTGTATTGATGATATTTAGTTGTATGCCATATTCATTCTTGGCTTTCACTTCTTCCCAGTTACCATTATTATCATAATAAAGTCTCCATCTTAATGGCGCTTTACAACCACCTCCGTCGCTGAACCAGAATATTCTTGATTTGGAAATCGTATAAGGTTTATCGAATGTGTAGCTCACCCATTCCGTCTGATTGGAATGAGGCCACCAATGAAAGAACGGTAGATTATGATCATTGGAACCTGCCGGTAAAAGCTGGTCGCGGATTGCTTCTATACTCATATTATTGACTGAACCATCAACTTTACTGAGATTGGCAATAGTGGCTGCCGGTTTGGGCTTAGCTGCATCTTTTGTCGTAGCATACCACATCAACATCGGGCTCGGTTTGCGCTGCGCCCAAGCGTAATAAGGAATTGCCTTGAAATCTATTCTATCCGCCAGATTCGTCTGCCCGGTGGAATCTCGTTGGGTATGATAAGCTTTTGCATGAAGCGTAATCATGCCATTCAACAGTGTATCCATCTTACAACTGATAGCAGCTGTATCCGGAAGCAAAATATCGAGTATTCGCGGTTCTCGGAAGTCAATCCCTTCTGAACAGTAAACGATAGGGCCACGCTGCAAAGCCACTTTATCCAAATTAGCAGTCACCTTCGTGTTACATGCCACTCTGCGTACCTCCAATGGGAAATTGACGGTAATCTTATCGCCTTTTCGCCATTCGCGATGGATGGTCAAGTAGCCTTTATCCAATTGAATGGGAACTGATTGTCCGTTCACCTTAACCACTGTTTTCTTTGCAGATTTATCTTTAAAGCAATACAATTCATTATCTGGCGCCGCCTCTTCACGTGCCCATCCCGGGATACGAACTTTTACAGAGAAAGTAGAACGTTTGGCAGGGGCAACCGTAATCTCTGTTAGTCCTTCCCAAGGCATGTTTCCTGTTTGAGTGATGGTAATGTCACGTTTACCTACTTTAAAAGTAGAAGTCGTAGGGATAAACAAATTCACATAGATCTGATCATCTTTTACTGCATAAACATATCCCGATACGGAAGGAATAAATCGGCTGACATTGGACGGACAACAAGCACAACCGAACCAGGCACTGCGATTCGCACCATAATTCGATTCTAAAGGATTGGGATAGAAAAACCGATCTCCGGAAACAGATACTCCGGACAATACATTATTATAAAGTGCCCGTTCAAGCACATCAATATATTTAGCATCTCCTTCGAGCAAGAACAGACGTTCATTCCAGAATACATTAGCGATGGCAGCACAAGTCTCGCAATAAGCTGTCAGATTGGGAAGTTCATACTTGCCTCCAAACCCTTCGTGACCTCCGGCAGCACCTACACCACCGGTGATATACAACTTTGTTTTAGCAATATCCTCCCACAACTTTTTGGAAGCTTCAATGTAACTCATATCTCCTGTCAGGGCTGCTACATCTGCCATAGCAGTGTACATATACAACGCGCGGACAGAATGTCCTACTGCTTCATCCTGTTCTATCACAGGTTTATGGCTTTGATTATAAGCATCTCCGGGAAGATTACATTTCCCTCTGGCATCCAAGAAGAACTTGGCTAAATCGAGATACTTCTTTTCTCCTGTGACTCTATACAGTTTCACCAATCCGATTTCTACTTCCTGATGTCCCGGAAACGTTTGAAGCGCCTCCCAGCCAAAGTCTTTGCATAATAAATCGGCAGCTTTGATGCAGACGTCCAGCAGTTCACGTTTATGTGTTGCTTGATAATAAGCCACTCCCGCTTCAAACATGTGTCCCAGATTATAGAGTTCGTGACTCAAAATATGTGTTTTCTCCCATCGCTTACTTCCAATCCAAGGGTGAGAATCATTTCCCATAATTGTGCGGTAGGTATATAGATAGCCGTCTTCCTCTTGTGCCGCCTTCATATACGAAATGACAGAATCTACATAGGCTTCCAATTCGGGATCTTCGTCTGCGCTTAATGCGTAGGCTGCTCCTTCAATAACCTTGCTAACGTCGGAATCATCAAAAGGAGACTCAGACTTAAACTTACCTTCCATTAATCCACCGGCAACCTTGAAATTATCAATTCTTCCGGTCGACTCACAATGTGAGAAGGCGATGGGGATGGTGACTTCTTTATTCGTATGAACTCGTTGAGTCCAAAAACTGTCCGTCAGGCGTACCTTATTGAAGGGGATCGGGGTGATATTATAATCAGCCTTTTGGGCAAATACTGTCTGCATTCCCAGTAAAAGGGCGATCATGATGCATGCTTTTCTATTTTTCATATTTTATAGTTTTAAAAGGTTCTTAATAGCTACTTGATTACATGATTAGTTCACTTTCCATTCAATCACTCCTCCCGATTTATCTTTCTGTAGTTGTGCTACGATTTTCAGTCCTTTTGTCTTCACCGGATGGAAGTCAAGCGTATTGTAACAGTCTTTTTTCACCGGATATGATGTCAAGGCCTCAACTTCCCTCCATTCATTGCCTGCCTTGTAATAGAGTTTCCAAGCAGGAGCATCCTTTTGAATCGGAGCCTGTATCATTAAAGTTCTTGCTTTGCTGGCAATAGTAGGTTCTGGATCGATGCGGGCATATTCATCTGCTTCCGGAATCCATACTGCCATTTGGTCAGAGCCACGGTTGTTCCAAGTAGAATAGGGGATAGCTTTGAATGGCACCTCTTTAATGCTGCCATCTTTTTGTACTTCCTTGGCAGTACCGATGAGCACAACTATACCATTCAGCAAAGTAGCGTCATAAGTAGCTTCCATCGGTGTACCATCGGGGATAAACTTATTGAATACCGTGTTGCCTGTCTGATCTTTGCCTTCCAGACAATACATGACAGGCCCTCTTTCGATTGCCAGTTTACCTTTATCGTCTATTACTTGATCATTGGCCTTAATGCGTCGCACATTCATTGGGAAGTTTATTTCTATCACATCGCCTGCTTTCCAGCGGTTGAGCAGTGTAGCATAACCATCTGCAATGTGCATTTTTGCTTTCTTTCCATTGACTGTAATTGTGTATTGAGGAGCTTTATCCGTAAAAGAATACAAGTCGGTAGGAACAGGAGCATCTTGTGCCCATCCGGGAATACGGAGATGCATGGCAAACTCATGTTCGTTGGCAGGAGTTACTTTAATAGCTATTTTTCCATCCCACGGATAACGGGTGGTCTGTTCCAGTTTTACCTGATTGTTGTTTGTTTCTATATCGGCTTTGCTCTGTATATAGAGGTTCACATAAATATCATTAGATTGAGTGGCGTACATATAATGAGGAACGGAAGCCATAAAGCGGGTAATGTTTCCCGGACAGCAGGCACAGCCAAACCAGCGTTGACGCCCGTGTTGCCCCATCGATTCCAATGGATTATCGTAGAAAAATTTATCACCACTGAGTGATACGCCCGATATGACACCATTGTAGAGAGCACGTTCGAGTACGTCGGCATATTTGGCGTCTCCCGTTGCAAGAAACATGCGATGGTTCCAATATACATTGGCAATAGCGGCACAAGTTTCACAATAAGCGGTGTGATTGTTCAGTTCATAATTGGGTCCGAAGCCTTCTCCTTGTGCACGGGAGCCGATTCCACCGGTAATATAAAGTTTCCTGCTTGCCATATTATCCCAAATACGAGTCAGTGCGTGAAAATAAGCCGTATCTTTAGTGAGCGATGCTACGTCTGCCACGCCCGAATACAAGTATCCGGCTCTTACAGCATGTCCCACTATTTCGTCTTGTTGCAGGATCGGTTGATGATCTTGGCTATATTCATTCAAAGTATGACCGTCGGTTCCGCGCCCAGTCTCTTCTACGAAGTACTTCGCCATTTGCAGGTAGTTGCTGTTTCCTGTCACCTTATATAATTTAGCTAAGGCCATTTCTACAATCGGATGTCCGGATGGAACATGCTTTTGACCTTCGTTGGGACCGAATACTTTGCATACCAAGTCAGCATTTTTAATTGCCACGTCCAGTAATGTTCGTTTGCCGGTAGCTTGATAGTGGGCAACAGCGGCTTCGTAGAGGTGACCACAGTTATAAAGTTCGTGACTGTTGATTTTCTCCCATCGCTGTCTGCCCCACCAGCCAGAGAGTCGATAGCATTTATTAGTAACGCAAGTGGTCAGATATCCATCAGGTTCTTGTGCTGAAGCGATCAAATGAATTACGCTGTCTAGATAGGCATCCAATTTTTTATCATATTTCACCGCCAATGAGTAGGAAGCTCCTTCTATTATCTTATAAGGATCCGTATCGTCGAAAGAAAAGTCTCCGCGGTGCTCTCCCTTCATCAGTCCTCCTGCAATGGCAAAGTTATCGAAGCGACCGTTCTTCTCGCATTCTTTAAATGCAGAGGGAATAGATACGATCCGATTCGTCTCAATACGAGGAGTCCAGAAACTATCATTAAGATGGACTTGGGTAAAGGGAACTTCATTAATAGGAGCATCCGGTTTCGTATAGACTGTAGTGCATGCGTATGCAGTCATTAATAAGGTACCGCAGCAAAGGGATCTCAATTTGTTTCTCATAAATATAGTTATGTTTTTAATATTATTCAGTAAATCAACAGATGCAAAGTAAGGGAATTAATAGGAAAAGAAGTGGAAATAAAATCTATTATAATGCAAGAATCGTCTGATAGTCTTTGAAGTAAAGGGAAACAGATCGTTTATTGATTATCAACCATTTAAGTATTTACAATAGATAATTATCATACTAGTTTGGACTATATTTCTATCATGCATATTGTTCTGAATGCTAGAATAGGGAGATGAAGTTACTATCTTTTTTATGTTGACCGATTACTTTTTAAGAAACTTATATATCCTTAAATCCGCAACTAATCATTATTTCATAAATCCAACCCTTTTGGTGGCATATTCTATGTCATGAATGAGTTTTTTCCCGTTTTAAATATGTCTTCACTGGATTTGCCACGGCATCCCTATCAAGATTTATTACAACACTTGCCAAATGGGTGAAAACGGGAAGAACAAATAAGATTGTGTGTTACAATCTTATTTGTTATGAAGACTTTGCGCAGATCTAATTTAGTTACTGACTTTGATAAGAAGCAGTGGTTCAACAAGCATACATCTCCCGAAAAATAGTCTATTCCGATAACAGAATAGTACAAGGAGGCTTGGAGAACCTTGATTATTCGGTTAATTGGACAATTGTTTCATTGCATTGTAGTATTGAACTCCTCTCTTTTTCTTTTTTTCCGTTACTTTGCATTCAATCAAATAATATACTAATGATGAAAAACAGCTTCACTTTCCGCCTACTCTTGTTGACCTCGGCTATTCTTTTAGTCGGCACATTATCCATGAATGCCGGAAACGTATATACGTTGAACTCACCCAACGGAAAAATAAAAGTAGAGATCGGTACCGACAAACACTTATCCTATTTGATCATACACCAAGAAGACACACTTCTTGCAAAGTCAGAAATAGGATTGACTCTCCATTCCGGGTTCACACTAGGAGAAAATCCTGTGGTAGTAAAAAGCAAAAAGAAAACGATAACGGAAAACATCGTTGCCCCATTCTATCGCTTCAACCGCTTTACCGCTTCGTGCTATGAATTGGATTTAAAGCTGAAAGGAGGCTTCGGCATCCTTTTTCGTGTCTACAATGAAGGAGTTGCCTATCGTTTCTACACCACTCACGCTTCGGAAATGACCATCAAGAACGAACTGGCAGAATTCAATTTCAGCAAAGACCATGCCGTCTACCTTCCTTATAGTACCAACGACCAACAACCATTGGCTATGGCTTTCCAGAATATATACGATGCCACCACTTTATCTCAAGCCGCCTCCAAACTCGCATTTCTTCCTGTTACCATCGACTATGCCAACGGGATTAAACTAACGCTACTGGAAGCTGATCTGGAAAATTATCCCGGCATGTTTGTCGAGTCGCAAGGCAATGAACATCGCCTGCAAGGAAAATTCGCTCCTTATCCCGCTAAAACAGATTTCTATCCGTGGCGACAACAAGAATACGTGACTAAAGCGGAAGACTTCATCGCCCGCACCTCAGGCCCCCGTTCCTATCCCTGGCGCATACTCGCCATCACCGAAAAAGATACGGAAATGCCCGTCAACAATCTGGTATATGCTTTAGCATCCCCCAACCGCATCGGAGACTACTCATGGATCAAGACCGGCAAAGTAGCATGGGACTGGTGGAACGACTGGAATCTGAAAGGAGTACCTTTCAAAGCCGGCATCAACATGGATACCTACAAATACTACATTGATTTCGCCGCCCGCAACGACATTGAATATATCATTCTCGACGAAGGTTGGTATAATCCGAAAAGTGGAGATATGCTAACCGTCATTCCCGAACTGGATCTTACCGAACTCATCTCATATGGCAAAAATAAGGGAGTTGATATCGTGTTATGGACTGTTTTTAATGTGTTGGACAGCCAACTTGAAGCTGCCTGCGAGAAATATGCCCAAATGGGAATTAAAGGATTCAAAGTAGACTTCCTCGACCGTGACGACCAGAAAGCAGTAGAAATGGTATATCGTATTGCAGAAGCCACCGCCCGCCACCACTTGATTCTCGACCTGCACGGCATCTACAAACCTACTGGTTTAAACCGCACCTATCCTCACATCCTCAACTTTGAAAGCGTCTTTGGAATGGAAGAAGTAAAATGGACCGATATAAAGAATAACATGCCGCTTTACGATGTCACCTTTCCTTATATACGTATGATGGCAGGACCGGTGGACTACACGCCCGGTGCCATGAGAAACGGAACGAAAACTGACTGGAAAGCGATGTATCATACCCCCATGAGTATGGGCACCCGCTGCCACCAACTGGCAGCATACATTGTGCACGACTCACCCTTCACCATGCTTTGTGATGCTCCCAGCAACTACCAGAATGAGCAAGAATGCGTCGACTTCATCACTTCCCTTCCTGTTGAGACCGACTTTACAAAGATCTTATCCGCCCCCATTGCCGTAAAGAACGAAATACCTTCCTTTTATCAGAAGTATCTTGATTCCGAAGGACTATACATCGTCTCTTCGGACAGAGTTTGCGACGAAGCATTGCTGCAAGCACATCAAATCGTTTCGCTGATGCTTGCCAAGCGCCCCGACGTAAAAGCAAAGATGGCAGAAAAAGGATGCCACGTCATGATACTGGGCGAACATGAAGAAGTATGCGACTTACCCGAATACGCTCATATATGCGACACTCCGGAGAATATCGTTTTTTGGAATAAACGCGCCAGAGGTTTCGGGGGTTCTCCCGAAGATGACTATTCCGCCAGTTGCGGAGAAGAAAATGTATTGGCATTGCCTAGCGACCGATATGCAGGAGAGAACATCTTAATTCATGAATTTGCTCATCTCATCCATACAGTAGGAATCGTAGGAGTAGACCCTCATTTCGACAAGCAACTGGAAGGACTTCTACAAAATGCCATCAAGCAGGGACTTTGGCAGAACACCTACGCCCTCTCTAACAAAGAAGAATATTTTGCAGAATGTGTTCAGTCTTTCTTCAATTGCAATCGCTACGCAGATCCGTCTGACGGGATTCATAATTCCATCAACCGCAGAAGCAAACTGAAAGTCTATGACCCTAAAATGTACGAATTACTCAAACAGTACTTCTATGAGATAGAAATACCGATCTGTAACACGATTCATAAATAAAGCTGCCCATCCGAGTGATACGTATAAAGTAGGCGGATTGGCTTTTGACGACACGGATGTCTATAAAACAATCGAAGGAGCCAGCTACCTACTGCAAACGTACCCCAACAAGACGCTGGAAAAGTACATCGACAGCGTATTGGTCATTGTTGCCGCCGCCCAAGAACCGGACGGCTATCTGTACACCAGCCGCACTATGAACCCCAAGCATCCTCACGAATGGGCCGGAAGCAAACGTTGGGAAAAAGTAGAAGAACTCAGCCATGAATTCTACAACCTGGGACACATGGTGGAAGGCGCTATTGCCCATTATCAAGCTACGGGAAAACGGAACTTTCTGGATATAGCCATCAAATACGCCGACTGTGTATGCCGCGAAATAGGAGACAAACCGGGACAAACTGTTGCCGTACCGGGACATCAGATTGCAGAAATGGCGTTGGCGAAACTTTACTTGGTCACTGGTGACGAGAAGTACATCGATCAGGCAAAGTTCTTCCTCGATAAGCGCGGGTACACCACTCGCAAAGACGAATACAGCCAAGCTCACCGACCCGTCACAGAACAAGATGAGGCGGTAGGGCATGCCGTTCGTGCAGCTTATATGTATTCAGGCATGGCGGATGTAGCCGCTCTCACGGGCGACAGTGCTTATATTCATGCCATCGATAAGATTTGGGAGAACATAGTCAGCAAGAAGTATTATATTACGGGAGGTATCGGCGCCACGAGTGCCGGTGAGGCTTTCGGCAAAAACTACGAATTGCCTAATATGTCAGCTTATTGTGAGACTTGTGCGGCTATCGGCAATGTGTACCTGAACTACCGTCTATTTCTGCTGCATGGAGAAGCAAAATATTATGATGTGCTGGAACGTACTTTGTATAACGGTCTCATTTCGGGTGTTTCTCTGGATGGTGGTGGATTCTTCTATCCCAATCCGTTGGAAAGCATTGGTCAACATCAACGTCAGCCTTGGTTTGGCTGCGCTTGCTGTCCATCCAACATCTGTCGTTTTATCCCATCGTTGCCGGGATATATTTATGCTGTAAAAGATAAAGAGGTGTTTGTCAATCTGTTCCTCTCCAATACTTCCGATCTGAAAGTAAATGGCAAAGCTGTGCAACTCGTTCAGGATACTCATTACCCCTGGGACGGTGATATCACAATAAGCATCAAGAAGAACAATGCCGGGAGTTTTCAACTGAAATTACGTATCCCGGGATGGGTAAAGAATCAGGTAGTGCCGAGCGACCTTTATGCCTACAGTGACGGAAAGCGACTCAGTTATTCGATTACTATCAACGGAGAAAAAGTAGAAAGTGATTTGAAGAACGGATACTTCTGCATCAACCGCAAATGGAAAAAGGGAGATCAAGTGAAAATACATTTTGATATGGAGCCGCGCACCGTGAAAGCCAACAATAAAGTAGAAGCCGATCGCGGACGTATTGCCGTAGAACGTGGTCCTATCGTATACTGTGCCGAATGGGTGGACAATGATTTCGATGTGCTTAGCCTGTTTATGAATCAGGCCCCAAAATTCGAGCTCGTAAAGAAACCGGATGTATTGCATGGCATCAATGAACTGAAAACAGATGCTCAGCTATTAAGTTATAATGATGAGGGACGCTTGACAACGAAGGATGTCAGAGTTACCTTAATACCTTATTATGCTTGGGCACATCGGGGAGCTGGGGCAATGGCTGTGTGGTTACCGCAGGAGTTGAGTGCTTCACGTCCCAGCATGCCGCCAACATTGGCATCCGAAAGTAAAGTAGATGCCTCGCATAAAGTGACAGCTATTTCAGCCATCAATGACCGATTGATTCCGAAAGATGAAAACGACCGGAGCATACCGTACTATCACTGGTGGCCCAAGCAGGGAACTATCGAGTGGATTTCTTACGAATTACCTCAGGAAACATTGGTGGCAAGTGCTACGGTTTATTGGTTTGACGATGCCCCGTGGGGTGGTTGCAGAGTGCCTAAAGCATGGAGGATTTATTATAAAGATACGGCAGGAGAATGGTGTCCTGTGCAAAATGCAGATTCGTATGGAGTAGTTAAAGGTGCGGCTAATACAGTGAACTTCGATCCGGTAAAAACGACAGCAGTGAAACTGGAAGTAATACAACCCGATCAATTTTCTACCGGGTTGTTTGAGTGGGAAGTAAAATAAATATTTGGCTCCTTTCTCGTGCGGCAATGATTCAAAGCCATGTAGAAAGGAGCTAATCATTCATTTCTTTTACTAAGACTTAATACTGTGTACTCCACCGGCTGTCCGTCAATCTTGGCCTGCCAGCCCGGATAATAGATCTCAGAGAAAACAGCCACTCCATCTTTAGCAGAAGAAGTTTCATATACCAGGCGATTCGGTTCATAGCTGGTCAGACGAATGGTAGATAAGGAGTCTTTGTAACCTTTCGTCACACCCTTCAACTGATCTTTAAATCTCGCATCAACCACTGCTGTTTCCGTTGGAAAAATATCATTCAGCGCATCAATCTCTTCATTTGCATTATTGACATACTGCACCTTATCCACAAACCAAGCGTTACCATACGCATAAGGGTTTTCAACAGGAACCGTCTGTCCTTGCTGTCCGGCAGGGAAAATAAAGTACTTCGTATTCAGCATATTCAGCACACGGAATTTGGAAGCGTCCACACTATCCATCGCACCGCCTGCGCCGGCAACTTCCTGATAGGCATCCTTCATTTCCGGAGTTATATGATGATCGATCATTTCCTGATAACGACGCAACTTGGCCGCATGATAACCACCCACACTCTTATGCCAATATGAGGTATTATTTTCATTGAAAGTATTACCGGGAAATCCTACGAAATTCAACACCCTATAATTCAAAGCCGTATCCTGAAGAATTATCTCATCCGTCTGAGTTTTAACGAATGCTCCTGTCTGGTTTGACTTCGATACAAATTGTTCATCATTCAAATAGCGCTTATTGACAGTCCACATATCAATCAGACACAGAAGCACGATACCTGTCATAGTAAAAGAAGCCTTCAACTTTTTCTGCTGATAAAGGAATAATAAGAAGCATCCTACTACTATAATAAAGAAACTGCGCCATGCATCCGAAGTCAGCATTGCCTTGCGCATTTCGGCCAGATTCGTAATGATCGGAGATAAATACTCGGCAGGCAGTCCTTGCTGCAGAGCTGCCATCTCTTGTGCCGGAATATAACTAGAGAAGAAAACTCCCGGGGCAACAGCCAGAATCAGTGAAACACCGGCTGTTAATACCAAAGTGATAATTACTCCTGTCCGATTTTCTTTCAACTTTAATATTTCCGGTTTAGCCAGCACTTCTTTTAAGGCAAAGACCGCTAATAAAGGTATCGTAAATTCAGCTATAACTAGGATAGAAGATACGGCACGGAACTTGTTATACATCGGTACATAATCGATAAAAAAGTCCGTAAGTCCCATAAAATTCTTTCCCCACGAAAGTAGAATAGAGAAGATAGTAGCTCCCAGTAAAGCCCATTTCAGCGGTCCTTTAACAATAAAGCACCCCAATATAAACAGAAATAAAACAAAAGCTCCCACATAGACCGGTCCGGAAGTCATGGGCTGATCGCCAAAATACTGTGTCAGCTGCGAATAGATGTTACTATACATCGGATTCGCCTTTGCCATGGCAGTCTCATTCTTGGATAAAGGAACCGATGCCCCTCCCTTTACATTCGGAACCAGCAAAGTAAGCGTTTCACCAATTCCATAACTCCAGTTCGTTATATAGTTACGGTCCAGTCCGCTGCTGGTCTGATTGGCAGCAGGTCCTTCCTGTTTCAGTTCACTCTTTCCGCGCATAGTCTCCTTACTATACTCATAAGTATGGTATAGATTAGAGAGGTTCGCACACACTCCTATCGCCGCAGCCAATGCCAGAACGGCACTTGCCTTGAAAAAATGCGGCAACTCCTTCTTCTTATAAGCATCTTCAAAGTAAGCTCCTACAAAAAACAGGATGACAAACATGAAGTAGTAGCTCATCTGAATATGGTTCGACTGAATCTGAAGCGCGATAAACAAAGC